>Ga0193717_1000096_pt1 | contig 90927 bp, 88 predicted proteins | sample U2c2metaG_FD_145900 | JGI IMG/M metagenome (GOLD analysis project Ga0193717, IMG submission 145900) | Soil microbial communities from a riparian zone of the East river system, Colorado, United States - U2c2 | ecosystem: Environmental > Terrestrial > Soil > Riparian zone | place: USA: East River... | reverse complement strand
GGGTCTGCAGGTCGGCGACCGGGATCGGGCGATCGCCGGTGCCTTCGATGTAGGCGTCGACGGCGGTGCGGAGGTCGGCGAGTTGGCGGCGCAGACCGGCGTGGATCTCGCGAAGCTGGGCGGTCGCCGCGCCGACGCGGGCGAGGCCCTCGGCGGTCCTTCCCCTGGTGTCTGCTTTGGATGGGGCGACGACCTGGGCGGCGGAATCGGGGACCAGGGCGACGACCTGGGCGGCGGAATCGGGGACCAGGGCGACGACCTGGGCGGCGGAATCGGGGACCAGGGCTACCACCTGGATGATTCGGGTGGTGGCTGCTTGGTAGGCCTTGAAGGCGGGGTCTCGGTCGGACTGTTCGGCGTACAGGCGGTCTCGTTCGGGGCCGGTGAGTTCGGTGGCGACGGCGGCGTAGCGGGTGGTGCCTCGTTCGACGGTGACGGCTGGGTTGGCGCGGAGGTTGTGCAGCCAGGCGGGCGTGGTGGGTTGACCGTTGTTCGAGGCGAAGATGATCAGCCGGCTCGCGTCCTCGGCGTACACGGTGGGGTTGGTGTGGGGGCGACCCGAGCGGGTGCCGGTCGTGGTCAGCAGGAGAAGTAGGGCGCCTTCGAACATGCCGCCGACGCGGCCCTCGTTGGCCCGGAACTCTTTGATGATCTCGCTGTTGTAGTCGCTCAACAGATGCTGCCCTTCGCGTAGGGTCCTGCTGACAAAATCTATTAGCTTTGCAAGCAAAACTATTTTGGAGACAAAGATATGTCAAGCGAGCGGTCCGGGCTGGATGTGGATGAGAGCATCCGGACGTTGCTGCTGCTGATGCCGCGGCTGATCGGCCGCGCCAAGCGGGCGAAGATCCCGGACGAGCTGGCGGGGATGTCACTGGCGCCCCGGCATCTGTCGTTGTTCGCCTACCTGCTGTTCGACGGCCCGCTGGGCGTGAACGACCTGGCCGAGCGCCTCGAGGTGACGCCGGCGACGGTGAGTCTGATGGTCGGGGAGCTGAGTCGCAAAGGCGTCCTCGAGCGCCGCGAGGATCCGGACGACCGCCGCCGGGCGATCATCACGCTGGCCGACGCCCACCGGGAAGCGATCGACTCCTGGCTGGCCCGAAGTGCCCGCGCGTGGCGCCAGGCCCTCGAGCCACTCACCGCCGACCAGCGCCGCCTCTTCGTCGAAACCTTGACGATCTACGAGGAAGCCATCTGAACCTCAGCGGTTCCGGAGGGAATCCAGGTCCGCCTGGCAGCGGTGTTCGACCTCGGAGAGTTCTTGGAGGGTTTCCTCGATGTCGCGGCGGCGTTGTTCCAGCTCGGTGCGGCGGGTCTGGATCTGGTTGAGGAGGTAGACGAGCTGGCCTTCCTCGCCGGGTTCGGCGTCGTACATGTCGACGATGGTGGCGATCTCGTCGAGGCTGAAGCCGAGGCGTTTGCCGCGCAGGATCAGGCCGAGGCGGACCCGGTCGCGGGGGTGGTAGACGCGGACCGTGCCGCGGCGTTCGGGGGTGAGCAGGCCGCGGTCCTCGTAGAACCGGATCGTGCGCAGGGTGACGTCGTACTCGGTCGCCAGTTCGGCGATCGACCACGTCTGGGTGTCCACGGTCACCCGATCATTGTGCACACCACCCATCGTGCTTTACGTTTACGTAAGCGTCAATCACGAGGCCCCTGGAGTGGAAGATGTCGTACGAACTGTCCGAAGAGCACCGCGAGTTCCGCCACAGCGTCCGCGACTTCGCCCGGGCCGAGATCGCGCCGCATGCCGCGGAGTGGGACCGCAAGCACTACTTCCCGGTCGAGGTGGTCCAGAAGATGGGCCGGCTCGGCCTGTTCGGGCTGACCGCGCCGGAGCAGTACGGCGGATCCGGTGGCGACTTCACCAGCCTCTGCGTCGCGATCGAGGAGATCTCGAAGGTCGACCAGTCGATCGGCATCACCCTGGAGGCCGGCGTCGGGCTCGGCATCAACCCGATCCTGACCTTCGGCACCGACGAGCAGAAGCAGCAGTGGCTGCCGGAGCTGATCAGCGGTCAGCGGCTCGCGGGGTTCGGCCTGACAGAGCCAGAGTCGGGTTCGGACGCCGGGGCGACGAAGACCCGGGCCGTGCTGGACGGTGACGAGTGGGTGATCGACGGGGCGAAGCAGTTCATCACGAACTCCGGCTCGAGCATCACCTCGCTGGTCACGGTGACGGCGAGGACCGGGGAGAAGCCGGACGGCCGCCCAGAGATCTCCACGATCATCGTCCCGACGGGAACACCTGGCTTCGTGGCAGAGGCGTCGTACGACAAACTCGGCTGGCACGCCTCAGACACGCATCCGCTGTCGTTCAGCGACTGTCGCGTACCGGCGGGCAACCTGCTCGGCGAGCGGGGCAAGGGGTTCGGGCAGTTCCTCGCGACCCTGGACGACGGCCGGGTCGCGATCGCGGCGGTCGCGCTCGGCTGCATCAAGGCGTGCCTGGAGATGTCGGTCCAGTACGCCGGTGAACGCAAGACGTTCGGGGTTCCGATCGGGACCAAACAAGGGGTCGCCTTCCAGATCTCCGACCTCAAGGTGATGGCCGACGCGGCCGAACTGCTCGTCTACCGGGCCGCGGCGCTCAAGGACGCGGGGGCTCCGATGAAGGAGTTCAAGCAGGCCGCGTCCGTCGCCAAGCTCTACGCGACCGAGTCCGCGGTGACCGCGACCCGGATCGCCACCCAGGTGTTCGGCGGCTACGGCTTCATGGAGGAGTACCCGGTGACCCGGTTCTACCGGGACGCCAAGATCCTCGAGATCGGCGAGGGCACCTCCGAGGTCCAGCGCATGCTGATCGCCCGAGGCCTCGGCCTCCCGGTCGAGTGACAGGATGACCGCATGAGCAGCCGGGATCACTGGACCGAGGTCAAGGTCGCACGCGAGGCGACTCTGGGCCCGCCTGAGAAGGCGGCCGCCAAGCTCGCCTCGCAGAACAAGCTGTACGTCCGGGACCGGATCGCGCTGCTGGTCGACGAGGGCAGCTTCGTCGAGGACGCGCAGCTCGCGAACGCGCTGAACGCGGGCCTGCCTGCGGACGGCGTGGTCACCGGCCGCGCCCTGGTCGACGGCCGGCCGGCGCTGCTGGTGGCGAACGACCCGACGGTCAAGGCCGGGTCCTGGGGTGCGCGGACGGTCGAGAAGATCGTCCGGATCACCGAGGTGGCGCTGCGCGACGAGCTGCCGATCTTCTGGCTGATCGACTCCGCCGGCGCCCGGATCACCGACCAGGTCGACCTCTTCCCCGGTCGACGTGGCGCGGGCCGGATCTTCCACAACCAGGTCGCGCTGTCCGGCAAGGTCCCGCAGATCTGCTGCCTGTTCGGCCCGTCGGCCGCGGGCGGCGCGTACATCCCGGCGTTCTGCGACCTGGTGATCATGGTCGACGGCAACGCCTCGATGTACCTCGGCTCGCCCCGGATGGCCGAGATGGTGGTCGGCGAGAAGGTGACGCTGGAGGAGATGGGCGGCGCCCGGATGCACACCACCGTCTCCGGCTGCGGCGACCTGCTGGCCGCCGACGACACCGAGGCGATCGACCTGGCCAAGCAGTACTTCTCGTACCTGCCCGGCTCCTGGCAGGCCAGACCACCCTCGTACGACGCTTCGCCGGCGGGCCGTGATTTCACCCGGGACCTGGTTCCGGCCGAAGAGAGCGTCGGGTTCGACATCCACGACGTGATCGACGCACTACTCGATGCGGACACGTTCTTCGAGATCAAACCGGCGTACGCGCCGGAGCTGGTCACCGGGTTCGGGCTGCTCGCGGGCCAGGTGGTCGGGATCGTGGCGAACCAGCCGGCCGTGAAGGGCGGCGTACTGTTCGTCGACTCCGCGGACAAGGCGGCCAGGTTCATCTGGCTGTGCGACGCGTTCAACGTGCCGCTGGTGTATCTGTGCGACGTACCGGGCTTCATGATCGGCTCGGAGGTCGAGCGGGCCGGGATCATCCGGCACGGCGCGAAGATGATCACCGCTGTGTCCGAGGCGACCGTTCCGACCGTCTCCGTGATCGTCCGGAAGGCTTATGGGGCAGGGCTTTACGCGATGTGCGGGCCTGGGTTCTCACCGGACGCATGTATCGCGCTGCCGACGGCGAAGATCGCGGTGATGGGTCCGGAGGCGGCGATCAACGCGGTGTACTACAACAAGATCCAGGAGATCGCGGATCAGACCGAGCGGGTCGAGTACGTGTCGAAGCTGCGCGAGGAGTACGAGACGGACATCGACATCCTCCGGCTCGCGGCGGACCTGGTGATCGATGCGATCGTCGAGCCGGAAGACCTCCGCGATCAGCTGATCGCCCGCCTCGCCGCGGCTCAGACCAAGGACCGCCACTTCTCCACCCGCCGCCACGGGGTCCCCCCGGTCTAGAACGCCTCCAGTCGGATCGTCGACTGCTCTACTCGGCTGGAGTTGCAGCCGGGCGGGCGGGACGGTGCGGGTCACCGTTCGGTAGCCAAGCAGTGGCGACATCGAGGCCGAGTGGGCCGAGGTCGCGGGTCAGGGCCTCGATGGTGGCCCGTACGGCGGTGCGGGTCTCGTCGCGCCGCGAGACCAGGGACCAGGTCCAGTACGGCGATGGGTTGACCACCGGTCGTCGGACGAGATCCGACGGTACCGGCGTGGTCTGGCCTTTCGGCGAGTTGGGCACCGGGCGGCGGAGTCGGTCGCAGGGAGCCGTCGCCGCGATGCTGAGCCAGGATGGTGGGGCTCGGCGTGATCCTGCGCCGGGTCGGTGACGACTGGCTGATCAACCACTACCAGGTCTCCCGACTCGACTGACAGATTCAGAACGCCTTCAGGTGGTGGTCGATCTCGGTGAGGTAGGCCCTCAGACCGGCCTGCCAGTGGGCGGCCTTGGGCTTTCAGGGCTGGGTCGAGGTCCTCCTCGGTCGCCCAGTCCTCGAAGTCGTCTTCGCTGTACCAGCCGATCGCGCCGGTGAGGCGGTGGATGGCAGTGTTCGGCAGGGAGCGCGGGCCGTACGTCTCGTAGAAGGCGGCCGGGATCTCCGAGCCGTTGATCAGGTAGATGTGCTCCTCGAGTGCGGCGATCTCGCGGGCCGGGTCGGCTACGCCCGGCTCGCCCCAGTCGATCAGCGTCGTCCGCGTCGGACCGACGATGATGTTGGCCGGGTTGACGTCAAGATGCAGCAGCGCGGTCGCGGTCTCGCGAAGAGCCGGGGCGTTCTCGTCGATCACCGCGTGCAGCCGCGGCAGGTGCGGGACCACGACCGGGAGCTTGACCTTCAGCTTGGGTTCCGCCTCGACCAGCAGTTCGTGCATGGCGTTCACCGGGTCCACACTCTCGAGCACGAGCTTGTCCTCGGTCAGGAGACCGGCCAGTCCCTTCGGGAAGCGGATGTCGTGCAGCCGGCGGAACGTAGTACCGACTGAGCGCCAGTCGTCGTCGCCGGCCCGGCCCTCGGCGACCAGGGCGGAGAGCATCTCGCCGGGCGCGTACTCGTAGAGCGTCGCGAAGGAGTTCCCAGCCAGCAGCGCCGGTGCCGGGACGTTGTGCGCGGCCAGAAAACGGGCCAAGCCGACCGGTAACGCGCGGGGCTTCTGGGGGCGGTGGCGGAGGATGACCTGGCGGGAGTCGGTGAGGGTCGCGCGCAGGATCTCATGGTCGAAGCCGTGGCCGCGCAACACCTCGAACGACTCCACCGCGGGGAGGCCGGCCTCGGTGACGAGTTGGTGCAGCAGGGCTTCGGTCGGGGCCATGGCGGCATTCTGTCGAACCTTGGGTTAACCCCGCGACGGGTTTAGGTTCTTACCATGAGGGCTCCTGAGCGAGGCGCGCTGCCGTTGTGGCTGGCGACGACGCTGGGCAGGACCTACGGGCGGTTGACCGAGACCGTGCAGGGGTTGTCGGACGCCGACTTCGCCCGGCCGACCCGCTGCGCCGGGATGGCGGTCGGCCCGTTGCTGGTCCATCTCCTGTACGACGCTCAGCGGGCGCTGGTCGCCTTCGCCAGTCCGTCGACGGCTGAGCCGGATCGAGATTTCGTCAGCTACTGGAACGACTTTCCGCCGCTGGCGGGCGAGGATCCCGAGTCGGCGACGAGCTTCGTGCGCACGGTCGCCTCGGCGTACCGGATGCCGGCGGAGCTCGTCGGGCACTGGCGTGAGGTCTCGGAGGCGGCGGTCCGCGCCGCCGCGTTCGCGCTGGTCGACAAGGGCCGGCGGGTCGAGACCCAGGGCCACGTACTGCGCGCGCCGGATTTCGTGGCGACCCTGGTTTTCGAGGCGACCGTCCACCATCTCGACCTGATCCTGGAACTCCCCGACGCCCCCGAGCCGGATCCGGAGGGCCTGCAGGTGACCGCGCGGACGCTGGACGGACTGTTCGGCCCGGAGGCGTGGGACGTGATCGCCTGGGACACCACCACTTACGTGCTCAAGGCAACCGGGCGGGTCCCGCTGACCGCCCAGGATCTGGACATGCTCGGGCCTCATGCCGACCGGCTACCACTGATCGGGTAGAACGGCGGGGTGAATGCCAAGGGATTTGCCGACCGCCTCCGTGCTCGTGAGTCCGTGGTCGGATACTGGGTGATGCTGGACGCGCCCGCCGCCACCGAACGGATCGCGCGGGTCGGGTACGACTACGTGGTCCTCGACGCTCAGCACGGCCTGCTGGACACCCGCGGGGTGCTCGACGGGCTCCTGGCGATCGATGCGGGCAGTGCGCAGACGGTCGGGCTGGTCAGGACCGAAGCGAACAACGAGACCCCGATCGGTCGTGCCCTGGACGCCGGGGCCGCGGGGGTGATCGTGCCGTTGATCGATACCTCGGAGGACGCTGCCAAGGCTGTTCGGGCGGCCAGGTACCCACCGGTCGGGATCCGCTCTTACGGGCCGGCGCGGTCCGCGCTGCGGATCGGGCCAAGGCCGGCTGAGGCCAATGCGGCGACGGTCGTGCTCGCGATGATCGAGACCCGGCAGGGCTTGGAGAACGTCGCCGCCATCTGTGCGACGCCGGGGCTCGACGGGATCTACGTCGGGCCGTCGGACCTCTGTCTGGCGATCGGTGGCAAGTTCCCGGGTGATCCGGATGTGCAGGAGACGTTCGACGCGGCGATCGCGCTGATCGCGAAGATCGCGGCCGAGGCAGGGGTTGCCGCGGGCATCCATACGCAAAGCGGTGAAGCGGCCCGGGCCCGGTTGGCCGAGGGCTACACGTTCGCCACCGTGGCGTCGGACCTCGACCACCTGCAGGCCGCGGCCGCCGCCCACCTCACCGCGACTGGTCTCCGCTAGAGAACTCCTGCGAAAGGGTCGTCGAGGGCTTGCCAGTCGAGGGTCGCCAGCTCGGACTCGGTCAGCAGGCAGGCGTCCAGAATCGACTGCAGTCGTGCTGGATCGAGTCCGACACCGGTGGCAACGACCGTGCATTCGGCGAGGTGGTTGGTGTCGGACCATTCGCCCAGCATGCCGAGGGACGCGCTGTACCCGGCCGACTCCCAGCGCACCCGCTGCGTCGGCCGGTTGGCGAGCCACACCACGCCACGGCTGCGAACCACCCCGTTGACAATGTCCTCCAACGCGTCGTTCAAGCGCGACGGATGCAGCGGCCGGGTGGACCGCCACAACACCGTGGTGACCCCGTCGCCGCTCGGCTGCAGGCGGTCTTCCGCAGCCAGCTCACCCGCCCATGCCTCGGCCGCCGCGAAGTCGAACAGTCCGGTCCTCGCCACGGGACCAGTCGGTACTCCGGCCGGGTCGGCGTTCACGACCGTGGTCCGTGGGTTCAGGTGGAGCAGCAGGTTGTGCAGGCGTTCCGGAGCCGCACTGCGATGGGCGTTCGCCAGTACGCAGACGTCGGAGTACTCGATCTGTCGCGCGGTCAGTTCCGCGACATTGCGTCGGTCGGGCAGGCCCAGCGCGAGCCCGCGCTCAGCCAGGAGTTCGTCGCCGGAGAGTTGCTCGACCAGTAGCACCGCGTCGACCACGCAGGTGACGGTGTCCACCTGCACCTCGGGCAGCATCGCGACCAGCGTGCTCGCGAGCGGCCGCGCCTCCATCGCAGGCGGAGCAGCCAGTACTACGTGCTGCCAGTGCTCGCGGGCGATCAACGTCTCCAGCAAGGGCAGCAGCGACTCGATCAACCCGCAGGCGCCGCAGTCGTCGCCGACGGTGAACTCGCCGGCATCGATCGGCCCGGAGGCGTCGAACACCCGCCAGGACAGCACCCCCAGGCGCTGCAGCTGATCCTGATCCACCACGACGGCCACGGTGGCGGCATCGACCGTGCCATCCGCCGTCATCGCTGCCAGAACGGGGTCGCGAAGCGTCGTCGAGAGCCCGACGAGCAGGGTCAGGGGGGTCTTCCGAGGGGCGGCCATGCCAGCAGTATATGAAAACGGTTTTCATCAGTCCAGAGCTGGGGTCCGACGACTTTCCCGTCACTGCGGCAAATTTCCGCGCGACCCCGCGGAATAGGCCAGCCCGCCCGGTGGGCGGTTAACAGTTAAGTGGTTCACGTCTTCCGCGACCTCGGGTGGCTGGTTAGGGTCCGAGGCGGGGCAGGGTCGGCGGGAGGTGGCGGATGGTGGATCGGTTGGAGGTCGGAGGGACTGAGTTCGCTGCCGTGCTGCGGGCTGCCATCCGGGCGCGGGGGCTGGGGCTGGAGCGGATCCGGGAGCGGCTGCGCGCGCAGGGGATCTCGGTCAGTCTGGCCACGCTCAGCTACTGGCAGTCCGGACGATCCCGGCCCGAGCGTCGGGACTCGCTCGCGGCGGTGGAGCTGCTGGAGTCGGTGCTCGAGCTCCCCGAAGGCACGCTGTCGGCGTCCCTCGGACCACCTCGGCGGCGTGGGCGCTGGCTCAGTACCGTCCCGGATGCGCGGGAGGTGGCCGCGTTCTGGCCGCGGCCCGATGCGGTCGAGGAGGCGGTCAGCGAGGTCGACATCCACTGGGACGAGCGGCTGACCCGGATCAGTCAGCACGACCGGGTGTTCATCGGTCCCGACGGCGGCGAGCGGTCCTACCACTCCCGGCAGGTACTTCGGGCCGAGGCGGACGGCCCAGATCGCTGGGTGGTGATCATGCATCTCGACGAGCACGACCGCCCGCTACCGGCCATCCGCCCGCTGCGGCACTGCCGCCTGGGTCGCACGGTACGCCGGCCCGCCGACGGACTGCTGGTCGCCGAATTGCTGTTCGACCGTCCACTCCGCAAAGGCGAGACCGTGATCACCGAGCACGAACTGGTGAATGTGGCTCCCTATCCGCCGTCGGACAACTACGAACGCAAATTCCGGTTGCCGGTCCGGGAGTTCGTCCTGGAGATCTGTTTCGATCCGCTGAGATTGCCGGTCCGGTGTGAGCGGTATTCCCAGCTGGATGAGACCGAAGAGATCGGGTTGCGGGTGGAGGTGGCGCCTTCCGTGCATGGCGTGGCGCTGAACTTCGGACCCGGCCGCTATGGATTCCGTTGGCAGTGGGAACCCTCGGCGCAGAAGTGAACTGTTGATCGCGATGCCTTAACTGTGAAAGGACCGCGGCCGATATCGGTGTCCTGAATTCATTCCTAGGGTCGGTGCACCCCTCCCCGGAGAATTCAAGGAGAACGATGATGCAACGGCGTCGAACGACCGCAGTCAGCTTGGTCGGATCCGCAATACTGACCATCGGCTGCCTGACCCTTCTCGGCAATCCGGCCACGGCGGCCGAACCCGCCCCGCCGCACCAGATCTCAGCCGGTCTGCCCGCTACCCCTGACCAGGCAGGGCGGTGGATCTCCGCCGACGGCCGCCTGATGGTTGCCGTGGTCAACGAACAGGCCGCGTCCCGGGTCCGTGCAGCCGGTGCCACCCCGAAGCTGGTCACTCGCAACCAGGCACAGTTGGAGAATCTCCTCGCCCAGGTGGACCGGATCGCCCGGGCCGATCGCGACGCCGGTCTGCAGAGTTGGGGGATCGACCCGGTCAGCAACAAGGTGGTGGTGAAGGCCCGCGGTGAGTATGGGGCGGTGGGCGGTCTCGGCGACGGCGTACAGGTCGTGCAGGTGACCACGGACTTTCGTCAACAGGCGGGTGAGGTGAATCCCGGTGATCCTTGGTGGCCCGGGAGTGAGAGCAACTGTTCCGTGGGATTCCCTGCCACGGATGTCCAGGGAAACAAGCACTTCCTGACTGCCGGGCACTGTACGAACGACGCGAACCAGGCGGCGTACGGAGAAAGTGGTCAGCGGAACAAGCTCGGTACTTCGAATGTCGGCGGCAGCCGCAGCGTGAATGCCCGAGAAGGTGACATGGGTGTCGTCGCGGTGACCGAAACAGGCTGGAACATCTCGCCAGTGGTCAACACCTGGGGGCAGCCCGCGCTCACGGTGTCCGGCGCGGCGGACGCGATCGTCGGCGACACGGTGTGCCACTCCGGCAACACCGCTCCGAACTTCGAATGCGGCAAGGTCAACGCGGTCAACCAGACCATCGACTACGGCAACGTGGTGATCGACGGATTGACCACGACGACGGCGTGCTCGCAAGGAGGCGACTCCGGTGGCGCCTGGTTGCGCGGCGACCAAGCGGTCGGCCTGCACTCGGGCGGCAACTCCACGTGTACGGCGAACGAGGACAACTCCATCTTCCAGCCGGTCAAGGAAGCGCTCACCAAGTGGAATCTCACGCTACTCACGGGCGCGCCCACCGAGCCGGACGACGAGGCACCGTCCACGCCGGCCAACCCGCGCTCGACCGGCACGACGGCTGACAGCGTCTCCCTGGCGTGGGATGCGTCCACCGACAACGTGGGAGTCGTCGGCTACGACCTCTACAACGGCAGCGCTGTCGCGGCGTCCGTCGCCGGTACCGCGGCAACCATCACCGGGTTGAGTCCTGACACCAATTACTCGTTCACCATCCAGGCGAAGGATGCTGCAGGCAACAAGTCGGGTCAGAGTGCGGCGGTCACCGCACGGACCCAGCCGGGCAATAGCAGCGGAAGGACGTTCAGCAACGGGACGGACTTCCCGATCAGGGACTACCAGACCGCGGTGAGTCCGGCGCGGTCGACGGCGACCGGCCGGGCGGCCAGTCCGATCAAGGTGACGGTCGAGGGCAATCACACCTGCCTGGAGGATCTGAACATCAGCCTGGTGTCGCCGAGCGGTCGTTGGTACTACCTGCAGCGCTACGGCGGTACGACGTGCCAGCCGCTGCCGGCCACCAAGACCTACAACGTCACGGCCAGCGAGAACGCCGCAGGCACCTGGACCCTCCGCATCGGCGACAACGGCCCAGGCGACACCGGCACCCTCACGAACTGGTCCATCACCCTCTGAGTTCACTCGAGGCGGTCGGCAGCACACTGCGCGCAGCCGACCGCCTCGCAGTACCGGGAAACTCGTAGGCGGATGGACGGGGATGTCTGGTAGGCAGGGGGCATGACGATCGGGATCGGGCGGTTCGAGGGTGAGTGGGCCGAGTTGGTGGGGTTGCTGAACCTGGGGTTCGCCGCTCCTTGGAGTCCCGAGCAGTTGGAGGCGGAGCGGAGGGTCTGGGAGCCGGCCCGGAGCATCGTCGCCACTGAGGACCAGGAGTTGGCCGGACACACCGGGGCTTTCTCCCTGCAGATGACAGTGCCCGGCGGGCGGCTGCCGGTCGCCGGAGTCACCATGGTCTGCGTCAGTCCGACCCACACCCGCCGCGGGATCCTGCGCGACCTGATGCGCGCCCAGTTGACGGAGCTGTACGAGACGGAGGCCGAACCGGTCGCCGCACTCACCGCGAGTGAGCCGGTGATCTACGGCCGGTTCGGCTACGGCCTCGGGTCGGACCATCAGTTCATCACCGTGAAGAAGACTTCCCGGGCGATGCGTCCGGTGGAGGGCCTCGACGAGGTGCGACTCCGGTACGCCGACCCGACCGCGTCCCTGGAAACCACCGCGAAGATCCACAATGCCGAAGCCGGGGAACGCCCGGGCATGTTCCACCATGACGAGCTCTGGCAGCAGTACTCGGTCAGCGACAACGTGGTGACGGACGCCAAAGGCGCGTCGCCTCTGCGCTGCGTACTGGCTGAGCGCGATGGCGAGATCACCGGCTACGCGCATTTCCGGACCAAGCGCACGGACAAGGGCTTCGTCGACGTTTCCCGGGTGCATGCCCGGGACCTCGCCTCCCACGCACGGCTGTGGCAGTTCCTGCTGAACCAGGACCTGCTCGGCGAGACCACCTACGAGGCGCTGCCGTCGGACGATCCACTGCTGTCACTCCTGATCGACCCGCGCGCGCCCGGGGCGACCACGCTCGACGGGCTGTGGGTGCGGCTGGCCGATGTCGGCAGAGCTCTCGTCCGGCGGACCTACGCGGAAGACATCGACGTCGTGCTCGGCATCACGGACGACTTCCTCCCCTGGAACCAGTCGAACTGGCAGCTCAGCGGGGGACCGACCGGAGCGACCTGCACGAAGACAGATCGCCCGGCGGACCTTCTGCTCGGAGTACGGGAGCTTGGTGCGGTGTACCTCGGCAAGCCGTCGCTGGCCCTGCTCGGCGCAGCCGGCCTGGTCCGCGAGCAGACCGAAGGGGCACTCGCAGCAACCTCCCGGGCCTTCCTAGCCAACCGCCTGCCTTGGCTCGACACAGGCTTCTGAGTCCGAGGGATACGCTTTCCCGATGCAGCCGAGCCGTCGTAGCGCAGTGGCCTTTGCTGCTGTGTTGATGCTGGGCGTTGCCGCGGTGGCTCTGGTGGTGCTCGCGTCGGCTGGTGGGAGCGTGCAGCCGGTGAGTGAGAGCACGCTCAGTGCGTCGCCGAGGCCGCTGCCGACTCGGACCCCGCCAACGCTGGATGTGCCGAGCCAGCCCACGCAGCCGCCGGTGCGCGAGGGGGAGCCCTTTGAGATGCCGGGCTGGGTCCAGGCGCTCTGGCAGGCTGTCGTGTACGCCGGGGTGACGTTGCTCGCGCTGTTCCTGCTCAGGGCGCTCTACCGGATGCTGCGCAAGGTCGAACTGCCCCAGACGGACAAGGAGGACACCGACTGGGAGCGGGTCAAGGTCGACCGGTTGGCGGAAGCGGTCGAGTCTGGCCTGGCCACGGTCGACACCGGTACTGCGACCGACGCCGTGATCGCGTGCTGGGTGGCTCTCGAGGAGGCGGCCGCTTCCGCCGGCGTGGCCCGGCACGCCTCGGAGACACCGGCCGAGTTCACCGTCCGGGTGCTCGGCGTCGGTGGCATCTCCGAGCCGGAGTTGCTCCGGCTCGCCCAGCTCTACCGCGAGGCCCGGTACTCCACGCACGGATCGACCGAGGAAGCCCGTGCCCAGGCACGGGCGGCGCTGATCCGGCTGCGGGACGACCTGTCCGCGGCGGTGGCGACGCCATGAACCGCGTCGTTCTGCAGCATCTGCTGATCACCCTCGTCGCCGGCCTGATCCTGATCGCTGCCTTCGGGCTGGCGGGAACCCAGCCGCGGCCGCTGTGGTTCGTCGCGATGGCCCTGGCGATCGGCTTCGGCTCGGTCGCGATCCGGCTGATCTTCCCGCTGGTGCTGGAGACGACCTGGCCCGCCCGGTACGACGAGAAGCTGGCGGCGCAGCGGAACCGGACCTACGACAACCGCACCCAGTTCATGGCCACCTGGGTGCAGGAGGCCGACCGCGAGCGCCGGGTCGGCGAGGGATCGCTGACCTTCGTACGGCGGATCCGGCCGATGCTGCTCGAGCTCACCACCGACCGGCTGGTGCACAGGCACGGCATCGACCCGGAGCTCGAACCGGACCGGGCCCGGGCCCTGACTGGCGACCAGTTGTGGAACCTGATCACCGGGGCCGAGGCGCGCACGGCGTCCTTGGCGGAGATCGAGAAGGCCGTTCAGACCATCGAGAAGTTGTGAGGAACCGTGACTGATCTGGAACCGGGGCTGGAACTCAGCCCGGCGGAGGTGTCGGCGCTCAGCCGGCAGGTACTGGACCGGGTCGGCCAGGCCGTGGTCGGCAAGGGGGAGGCGCTCGAGCTGGTCCTGGCAGGCATCCTGGCCGGCGGTCACGTGCTGCTGGAGGACTACCCGGGGCTGGCGAAGACGCTGGCCGCACGGTCTTTCGCGCAGGCGCTCGGGCTGGAGTTCCGCCGGGTGCAGTTCACCCCGGACCTGCTCCCGTCCGATGTGACCGGCGCCTTCGTCTACGACCAGCGGGACTCGGAGTTCGTCTTCCGGCCCGGGCCGATCTTCACCGGTCTGCTGCTCGCGGACGAGATCAACCGGACCCCGCCGAAGACCCAGGCCGCGCTACTCGAGTCGATGCAGGAGCACCAGGTCACTGTCGAAGGCCAGACCTTCCCACTGCCTGTGCCGTTTCACGTGCTGGCCACGGCGAACCCGGTCGAGTACGAGGGCACCTATCCGTTGCCGGAGGCGCAGCTCGACCGCTTCATGCTCCGCATCGGCTTCGGCTACCCCAGTGCCGCTGAGGAGTGGGAGGTGCTGCAGCGACGGATGAGCCGCCGTACGGAGGACCAGGTCGTCGAGGCCGTCACCGACGCGTCCGGACTGCGCGCCGCCCAGCGTTCGGTCGAGACCGTCACCGTCGACGACACAGTCGGCCGGTACTGCGTCGAGCTGGCTGCCGCGACCCGGCGGGATTCCCAGGTCCTGGTCGGCGCATCCCCCCGCGGCTCGCTGGCGTTGCTCCTGACCGCCCGCTCGTACGCCGTGATCCAGGGCCGGGACTACGTCGTACCGGAGGATGTGAAGGCGGTTGCCATTCCCGCGCTGGCCCACCGGATCACCGTCCGGCCGGAGCTGTGGCTGCATGAGGTCACCGGCGCCACTGTGGTCCGCACAGTGCTCGGCTCAGTACCGGCGCCGCCGACTGTCGTAGGTGCCCGGCAGTGACCTGGCGGCCGACCCATGCGCAGGTGAGGGCGGTCACACTTGCGGCCGCACTGCTCGTGGTGGCCGTGCTCGCCCGGCGGCCGGATGCGGCCGTGATCGGTCTGCCGCTCGCGTTCGTGGCGGTCTGGGGGCGGTACTTCCGGCCGCGGGAACGTCCGGAGGTCAGCTCCGAGCTGGACTCCGACGTGCTCTTCGAGGGGCAGGCGACGACCTACCGGCTGCAGGTGTCCGGCACCCTCGACCCCGACATCGACATGGTTGTCGCCGCGCTGCCGCGGACGCCCTGGTTTCGCTACGACCCGATGCAAGCGGCTATCGCTGAACCAGTGGCGGACGGCACTGTCTCGCTCGAAGTAGGCGTGCGCTCCGAGCGTTGGGGCCTCCGGCAACTGGAGCGCCCGAACGTCATCGCTACCTCGGTCCTGGGCGCGTACCGCGTGCAGGTGCAGTCCGGAGCGACTCTCACCGTCAGAACCCTGCCACTGCGCGAGGGCTTCGAGGCAGTCGATTCCGTACCGCGTCCCGCCGGGCTGGTGGGGCTCCACCGGTCGCGGCGACCAGGAGAGGGCACGGAACTCGCCGGCATGCGGCCGTTCCGTACCGGCGACCGGTTGCGCCGGATCAACTGGTCCGTGTCGGCCCGGACCCGTGAACTGCATGTCACCTCGACCTGGTCCGACCGGGACACCGAGGTCGTGATCCTGCTGGACACCGGCATCGAGGTCGGGATCAGCGAAGGCATCGACGGGCGGTCCAGCAGCCTCGACACGGCTGTGCGAGCTGCGGCCTCGATCGCCGAGCACTACCTGCGGCACGGAGACCGGGTTCGCCTGGTCGACACGGGCTCGGTGGTTCGTGGGGTGCGGGCGGGCAGTGGTCGGGCGCATCTGCGGCGGATCCTCGATGTACTGGTGCATGCGGATCGCAAGGGACGCCAGCAGGACGAGGCACAGCTGGCACGGCGGCACCGGGTCCGCCCGGACAGCCTCGTGCTGGTGCTGAGCCCCCTGCTGCGGCAGTCGATCCTCGGTTACATCGTCACCCTGGTGCACTCGGGTTGCACTGTGATCGCGGTCGACACCCTGCCGACCGACGTGGCGGATGTGATCGACCTCGAGCAGCACGACGCGACGGCCTGGCCGCTCGCGTGGCGCTTGCGGCTGCTCGAGCGTCGCGCCGAACTCGACCGGCTCGGCGATCTCGGCGTACCGACTGTGCCCTGGCGAGGCGCCGGCACCCTCGACGAGGTACTCCGTGACGCCGCCCGGGTCGCCGCCGCACCGAGGATCCGGTCATGACGGTCGCGGAGCGGATTACCCGGTGGATCGCACAGATCCACGCGTCCAGTCAAGCGGCGCTGGCCGTCCGTCTGGTCATCGCCTTGGCCGGTGCGATCGCCCTGGTGGTGCCGGGGGTGCAGGACTGGGACCAAGTGGACGTGGTCGTGTTGGTGGGGCCTGCGCTGCTGATCGCGTGTGTGGTGCTGCCCGACTCCCTCGCTTCGCTGATGTTCATGGCCGTGGTCGCGGGTGGATGGTTGTTCAGGGCCCCCAGCGGAGTTTCGTGGGGAGTGGTGGTGACCGGGATCGCCTTGCTGGCGGTGCATCTGGCCTCCGCCTTCGCCGCGCAGATCCCGTCGTACGCGCAGGTTTCCCGGCGAGCGCTTCAGCGCTGGTTGCTACCGGCAATGATCGCGGCGCTGCTCGCACCGGTCGTCGCCGTAGCGGCTGCCCTCGTCCGCAACGCGGAGGTGCCGGGCTCGCTCCTTGTCACGGTCGCCGCGCTCGCGGCCGCGACCGCTGCTGTCTGGTTCGCCTCAGGACAGTCGGCTGTCGACCGCGAGTCCTAGAGGTTCTCGAAGCTGTCGAGGATCTCGGCGGACCAAGGGCAGGGGAGCGGCTCCGGGCCGGCGACCTGCATAGCGGCCATGACGGTCAGCAGCATGCCGTTCGCCAGGAAGAGGCGGGCGTCCTCGGCGGAGGCTCCGGTAAGTTCGCGGACCAGTCGGTAGATGCCGCCGAACCGCTCCCGGACGACGTCGCCGATGGCGGGCTCGCCGCTGGCGGCGAAGCCGTGCAGGAGCACCACGAGGAGCTCGCGTTCGGTCATCAGTTCGTTGTAGGCCTTGCCCAGCCTGGCCAGGTCGGGCTCCTCCGCGGCAGCATCCCGGAAGGCCTGCTCGATCCGGTCGCAGACCCGTTGCACAGTGGCCACGAACAACTGCTGCTTGGTGCCGAACAGCCGGATGACATAGGGCTGGGAGACCCCGGCCAGCCGGGCGATCTCGTCGGTCTTGGTGCCGGCGTACCCCGCGGCACCGAAGGCCACGACTGCCGCCTCCAGCACCTCTTCGCCGCGCTCGGCCGCGGTCAGCCTGGTCCTCGTCATGGTGCTCCTCGCATCGTCTCCTTGACATGTTATCAGTCGATGCATACCTTGGTGTCGACGTTAGTTATCAGTGAATAACAACAAGGAGCTTGCTGATGAGCACGACCGCTCTCGAACCAGAGCTGGCGGGGGTCTCCGGGCCTCCCGTCCGGCGCTCGCTCGCCACCGTGCTGGCGGTGGTCGGAATCCCGATGTTCATGGTCACGCTGGACAACCTGGTGGTGACGAACGCGCTGCCGGTGATCAAGACCGAGCTCGGCGCCTCGCTGACGGACCTGCAGTGGTTCATCAACGCCTACACGCTGTCGTTCGCGGCCCTGCTGCTGACCGCTTCGGCGATCGGTGACCGGCTCGGCCGGCGGCGGATGTTCCTGGCCGGGATCGCGCTGTTCACACTCGCCTCCGCGGCCTGCGCGCTGGCCACCGAGCCGTGGATGCTGATCACGGCCCGCGGCATCCAGGGCGTCGGTGCCGCCGCCGTGATGCCCTTGTCGTTGACCCTGCTGTCGGCCGCGGTCCCGGCCAGCCGGCGCAGCGCGGCGATCGGTATCTGGGGTGGCATCTCCGGCCTCGGTGTCGCGGTCGGACCGGTGGTCGGCGGTGCTGTGGTGGACGGACTCAACTGGCAGTGGATCTTCTGGCTGAACGTGCCGATCGGCGTACTGGCCATCCCGTTCGCGGCCCGCATCCTCACCGAATCCTTCGGCGGCAGCCGCAGGCTCGACCTGCTCGGCCTGCTGCTGTCCGCGGCGAGCGTGGTCGGCATCGTGTGGGGCGTGGTGCACGGGTCCGACGACGGTTGGACCTCGGGTCCGGTGCTCGGCTCGCTGATCGGTGGCGGCGTGCTGCTGGCGGCGTTCGTGCTCTGGGAGAGCCGGACCGCATCCCCGATGCTGCCGTTGAGGTTGTTCTCGTCGCGGGCTTTCAGTGTCATCAACGCCACTGCCTTCACCTTCGCGGCGGGTGTGTTCGGCTCGGTGTTCCTATTGGCACAGTTCTTCCAGGTCGTGCAGGGGTACACCCCGCTGGAGTCGGGTATCCGCACGCTGCCGTGGACGATGGCGCCGATGGTGGTCGCTCCGCTGGCCGGTCTGGTGGTGGACCGGGTCGGACCCAGGGTGCTGATCGCGAGCGGCCAGGCGTTGCTGGCGATCGCGCTCGGCTGGATCGCCGTCATCACCACGGTCGACGTCAGCTACAGCTCGTTCGTGGTGCCGTTCGTGCTGGCCGGCGTCGGGATGGGGCTGACGTTCGCGCCGTTGGCGAGTGTGGTGATGGCAAGTGCCGCCGAGAAGGACCGGGGCGTCGCGTCGGGGACCAACAACACGGTCCGTGAGGTCGGGGTGGCGATGGGGATCGCCTTGCTGGCCTCGGTGTTCGCCTCGGCCGGGTCCTACGACAGCCCGAACAGTTACATCGACGGACTGGTCCCGGCGATCTGGGTCGGCGCCGCGATCGTCGCGGTCGGCGGCTTCCTCGCCCTGCTCCTCCCCGGCCGCCGCCGCTAGCCTCCCGAGCCACGCCCACATCATGTGATGATGTGGGCGTGCTTGGGGCTGAGGATGTTCGTCGGATCGCGTTGTCCTTCCCGCAGACCGTGGAGAAGGAGCGCTGGCGTCATCCGACGTTCGACGTCGCGGGCAGGATGTTCGTCACCGTCCCCGACGACCAGACCTCGTTCGCCGTCCGCTGTCCGCGGCACGAACGCTCCGAACTGATCGCCGCCGAACCGGAGAAGTTCTGGGTCCCACCGCACGAGGCCGGCTCGCACTGGGTCCGCGCCCGCCTCGTTGCCCTGGAGGACGCGGCCGAACTCCACGACATCCTGCTCGACTCGTACCGCCAGGCCGCGCCGGGCGACCTGGCGGACTACGAACCCGTACGGCGGAAGCGGACCAGAGGGTAGATCGGATCGGTGCCGCCACCACGGGCCTGGTTGTGGCCCGTGAAGGTAGTGGCGGCATCAAGCGTCAGCCCGTACTGCGCGGCGCGGGCGACCAGGAGCGCCAGAGAGTCTTGCGAGCGCTGCTCCTTGGGAGTGCGGCCGTCCGCAACCCTCGAGGCTTCGGACTTCTCGGTGGTCGTGACGAAGACCCCGCCGGGCCGGAGAACCCGGGACACCTCGGCCAGCAACGGGTCCGCGTCCTCGAGGACATGAAGCAACCAGATCGCCACCACCGCATCGCAGCGCCGGTCCGCGATCGGAAGCCGGGTGGCATCAGCCGCGGCGACGTGCCCCGGCAGCCGGATGCGCGCGTGGTGAAGCATCGCGGGGGACAGGTCGATCCCGTGCGCCATGTTGCCCAGGGCAACGAGCTCGGCCGCGACGATGCCGGTGCCCACCGCGAGTTCGAGAACCCGGCCGCCTCCCGGCAGCAACCGCTGAACCCCCTCAGCCGCGGCTAGCGCCCGCGCGGGGCCACCTCGCGTCTCGTCGTACTTCGCTGCCTCGTCCTCGTCGTACTCGAAGGTCCGGTGCTGCCACAAGGACGGCCAGGAGATGCCGACGGTCGCCAGCATGCGGCGCAGCAAGGGCAGCGAGAGACCGACCACGTTGTGATAATCGCCCTCGATCCCTTCCACGAAAGGGCCGCCGAGGCCGTCGACGGTGAAGGAGCCCGCCACCACGAGTGGTTCGCCGGTCTCGACGTAGGCGTCGATCTCCTCGTCGGTCAGGTCGGCGAAGGACACCGTGGTCGAGGCGAGTTCACGGAATTCCTGCTTGCTGTAGGTGTCGAACAGGCAGTGCCCGGTGTGCAGGATCCCCGATCGGCCTCGCATCATCCGGAGCCGCTCGCGCGCGACTTCCGGCGTACCGGGTTTGCCGTAGGCGACACCGTCGATCTCGAGAACGGAGTCGCAGCCGAGCACGGTCGCGTGGTCTGTCAGTGTCGACACGACCGCCCGCGCCTTCAGGGTCGCGAGTGTGCGGGCCAGCTCGCCGGGGTTCTCGGCGGTGACGTGGTCCTCGTCGACACCGGACACGATCACCTCCGGCTCGACGCCGGCGTTGCGCAGGGTCTTCAGGCGCGCGGGTGACGCCGACGCGAGGACGAACCTCGGCCGCTCCGGAGCAGGGTCTTCGAGCAGTTCCGCGGACGAGTTCACAACGGCGCTCACAGCCGGGCGAGCGCGCGGCGCAGCGGGTCGAGGCCGAGTGAGCCGAGGTTCAGCGCGTCGGAGTGGAAGGTCCGCAGATCGAACGCGGATCCCTTGCGCTGCTTGGCCTCCTCCCGGGCCTGCAACCAGATCCGCTCGCCCACCTTGTACGACGGCGCCTGGCCCGGCCAGCCGAGGTACCGGTTGAGCTCGGCGCGCAGGAACTCCGTCTCCATCCGGGAATGCGCCCGGAGGAACTCGAACCCGAGCTCGGCGTTCCAGATCTCACCTCCCCGCCACCCGAAGGGGTTGTCCCGTGGGATCTCCAGCTCCAGGTGCATGCCGATGTCCACGATCACCCGGGCCGCGCGGAACCCCTGGGCGTCGAGCATGCCGAGACGGGCGCCCGGCTCCTCGAGATAGCCGAGTTCCTCCATCAGCCGTTCGGCGTACAGGGCCCAGCCCTCGCCGTGGCCGGAGACCCAGCAACCCATCCGCTGCCAGCGGTTCAGCAGGTCGGCGCGCAGCATCGTCTGGGCGACCTGGAGGTGATGGCCGGGAACGCCTTCGTGGTAGACGGTGGTGACCTCGCGCCAGGTGGCGAAGTCCTCGACGCCGTTCGGCACGGACCACCACATCCGGCCGGGACGGGTGGTCAGGTCCTCGGTCGGCCCGGTGTAGTAGATCGAGCCGTCGGAGGTCGGCGCGATCATGCACTCGATCCGCCGGATCTCCTGCGGGATGTCGAAGTGGGTGCCCGCGAGCTCGGCCACGGCGGCGTCGGCGAGCTGCTGCATCCAGTCGCGGAACGCCTCCTTGCCGTGGAGCTTGCGGGCCGGATCGTTGTCCAGCAGTTCGGCGACAGCCTCGATGCTGGGGTTCCCGTCGTTCAGCGAGGAGGCGATCGCCTGCATGGCGCCCTCGATCCGGGCCAGCTCCTGCCAGGCCCAGGCATAAGTCTCCTCGAGGTCGATCGCGGCGCCGAGGAAGTTGCGCGAGGCAAGCTCGTACACCTCCCGGCCGACCGCGTCCCGGCTCGGCGCCTGCGGAGCCAGCTCGGTGGTCAGCCAGCCGCCGAACTCGTTGTACGCCTTGCGCGCGGAGGCCGCGGCTGCCTCGACCGTGGCCTTGACCCAGGTATCGGGCGCCTGCGCGGCCAGGCCGGCGAAGAAGTCGTCACCGTCGGCGCCGGTCCAGCTGGCGATCCGGCCGGCCAGGTCGTTCACCTGCCGGAGCGCGGACACCCTACCCCGCGCGGCCTGCTCGGTGAGCGAGTCGCGGAACCCGTCGAGCGCAGTACCGACCTGGTTGAGCCGGATCGCGATGGTCTCCCAGTCGCTCTCGGTCGCGGTCGGCATCAGGTCGAACACCTGCCGGATCTCGGCCGGGACGCAGGCGATCGCGTTCAGCTGGTACTGCGGGACGCCGGCCTCGTAGGTCTCCAGCTCCAGCCCGAGTCGCTCCAGGAACGCGTCCTTGGCGACCTCTTCGCGGGGGCTGCCGGGCTGGATCGCGTCCGCCTCGGCGACGGCCCGGCGGTTCAGCTCGATCAGCGCCTCGAACCCGGCCGGTGAGTAGTCCGGCAGCTGGTGGTCGTGGCCCTCGATCCCCATGTACGTCGCCTGGGTCGGCTGGAGCTCGATATAAGCCTCCAGGTACCGATCGGAGACCTGGTCGATCGGGCTGTTCGGTGTGGTCGCATCCGTCACCCGGCCGACACTACCCGGGCCCGAGCCACCAGACCGGCGAATTAGGAGGGCTTCAGGCCGGTCTTCTCGTCGAGGAGCTGGAGCAGGTCGTGAGCGGCCAGCTCGACGTCCTTGTGCCGCCATTCGGAGGCGCGGTAGACCGACGCGATCAGGGCCGTCCGGTGGATCCGGCGGAAGTCGCCGAGCACGAAGGCGTAGCGGGCCTTGGTCTCGTCGTTGGCGCCGTCGGTCAGGCCGAGGTGCCAGGCGGCGTAGTCCTCCCAGCCATGGGAGTCGAGGTAGTCGTTCTGCGCCTCGGCATTGGGCTGCGCGTCGCCCCAGTCGCTGTCCAGTACGTACTGCCGGCCCTCGATCAGCCGCCGCGCGTGCTCGACCGCCTGCTTGTTGACCGCGTACTTGGCCATACCGGGGATTGTGCCACCGCGCCACGCCCGGCAGGCGGAATTCCGGCCGGGTGGAATTAACCGCTGTTTCCGGAGGTTGCCTCCAGTTAGACTGGTCACCCTGGAGGGGGAGAACATGGCGCGGATCAGAACGGGGTATTTGGAGGCGGCAGCGTCGGCGGCGGAGCTACTGGCTCGGCCAGAGGTCGACGACGCTTGGTTGAAGGGGAGCGCTCTGCCTGAGCTGAGCGTGGGCGGGCTCGCGGCGCATCTCGCGTGGCAGATCACCATCATCGGTGACGTCCTCGCCGCGCCGGAGCCGGCGGACGAGCCGAGGGAGCTCTACGAGTACTACGCGCAGGTGGGCTGGATCGGCGCGGATCTCGACGAGCCGATCAACGTGCGGATCCGCGAAGGAAGTGAGCGGGAGGCACTCGACGGGGCGGCCGTCGTTGCTCACCGGGCCGCCGCGGCAGCCGCCCGGTTGCGAAAGATCTTGCTGACCGTCGAGCCTCGCCGGGTGCGGCTGCCGTCGTGGGACGGGTGGTCGCTCGACCTTGACGATCTGCTGCTGACCAGGCTGATGGAGCTCGTCGTGCATGCCGACGATCTGGCGGTCAGCGTCGACGTGCCGACGCCGCAGATCTCCCAGACGGCCGCGGGATCGGTGGTCGACCTGCTGAGCAGACTCGCCATCCGCCGCCACGGCGCAGTCGAAGTAGTCCGCGCCCTCAGCAGACCCCACCGCACCTCCGGCCCAATCGCAGCCCTCTAGTTACGGGTGGGCGCTGGCGCGCCAGCGGCCGGGGCCTGGGTGGAGGGGGCGGCGGACGTTGCGCCAGTAGGAGGCCCAGTCGCTGGCTCGCTGGGGATCTGCCGTCGGGGCTGCGGCTGCGGCGGCTGCTCGGGCGGAGACGACGGCGACCAGGGCGGCCAGTTCGTCGGGGCTCGGGTCGCCCTTGACGACCCGCAGTACGGGCTCGCTCTCAGCGCTCATCGACAGACTCCAATCTCATTGCGTCCGAAGAACCTTGCGCTCTGACCTCAGGTTCTTCGGACGCAAGCATCACAGCGGGATGTTGCCGTGCTTCTTCGGGGGGAGGGTGTCGCGCTTGGTGCGGAGGAGGCGGAGGGCGCGGATGATCTCGGAGCGGGTCTCGCTCGGCTTGATCACCGCGTCGACGTAGCCGCGCTCGGCCGCGATGTACGGATTCGCCAGGGTGTCTTCGTACTCCGTGATCAGCTGCAGCCGGGTCACCTCAGTGTCCTCACCGGCTTCGGCGGCTGCTGCCAGTTCCCGCCGGTGCAGGATGTTGACCGCACCCTGCGCACCCATCACCGCGATCTGCGCGGTCGGCCAGGCGATGTTCATGTCGGCGCCGAGGTGCTTCGACCCCATCACGTCGTACGCGCCGCCGTACGCCTTGCGGGTGATCACGGTGATCATCGGCACGGTCGCCTCGGCGTACGCGTAGATCAGTTTCGCGCCGCGGCGGATGATGCCGTTCCACTCCTGGTCGGTGCCCGGCAGGAAGCCCGGCACGTCGACGAACGTCAGGATCGGCACGTTGAACGCGTCGCAGGTCCGGACGAACCGGGCCGCCTTCTCCGAGGCGTCGATGTCGAGCGTGCCGGCGAACTGCATCGGCTGGTTCGCGACCACGCCGACCGGACGGCCCTCGACCCGGCCGAAGCCGACCAGGATGTTCGGCGCGAACAGCGCGTGGACCTCGAGGAACTCCCCGTCGTCGACGACCGCCTCGATCACCGTGTGCATGTCGTACGGCTGGTTCGGTGAGTCCGGGATCAGCGTGTCCAGCGCCAGGTCGGTCTCGGTGACCTCCAGATCGGCCGGGGAGTCGTAGACCGGCGGGTCCTCGAGGTTGTTCTGCGGGAGGTGCGAGACCAGGGCCTTGACCCAGTCGATCGCGTCCTCCTCGTCGCTGCCCAGGTAGTGGGCGTTACCGGACTTGGTGTTGTGCGTCCGGGCGCCGCCGAGCTCCTCCTGGGTGACGTCCTCGCCGGTGACGGTCTTGATCACGTCCGGCCCGGTGATGAACATGTACGACGACTCGTCCACCATCACGGTGAAGTCGGTGACGGCGGGGGAGTACACCGCACCACCGGCGCACGGGCCCATGATCAGGGAGATCTGCGGGATCACGCCCGACGCGCGGACGTTGCGGCGGAAGATCTCGCCGTACAGGCCGAGGCTCACGACGCCTTCCTGGATCCGGGCGCCGCCGGAGTCGTTGATGCCGATCAGCGGGCAGCCGATCTTCATCGCCAGGTCCATCACCTTGACGATCTTCTCGCCGAACACCTCACCCAGCGAACCGCCGAAGACGGTGAAGTCCTGTGCGAACACGCACACCTGGCGACCGTCGATGGTGCCGAAGCCGGTCACCACGCCGTCGCCGTACGGGCGGTTGGCGTCCATGCCGAAGGAGGTCGACCGGTGCCGCGCGAACTCGTCCAGCTCGGAGAACGACCCCTCGTCCAGCAGCAGCGCGATCCGCTCGCGGGCGGTCTTCTTGCCCCGGGCGTGCTGCTTCTCCACCGCCCGCTCGGACCCGGCGTGCACAGCCTCGTCCAGCCGGTGCTCCAGATCCGCGAGCTTCCCGGCGGTGGTGTGGATGTTCACGGTCTCTCCCATAAGCGCGCAGCCTAACTTCCCCGGCCACTGAGCGTGCTGTGACATCCGCCGCAGGGTCACGTCTGAACCCGCCGGCCGGTACCTTCTCCGCGTGGCCGACGCCGATGTCGACGAACTCATCCGTACCATCCACCGTCTGGTCGTCGAGGACACCGACGGCTGGTCCCCGGTCCGACTGCCGAACATCTCGAGCGGCGTCCGGAGGCTGATCGAGCCGCTGGCCGTCAACCGCGACATTCCCGCCAGACTCGCGCCCGGCCCCGCGGCCGAGGACCAGCGCCCGCTCATCCGGCGCGGAATGACCGCGCTGGTGGAGGAATGCGCGACCAACCTGGAGGCGGACGGGCAGCACCCCGGCGGGAGGGAATCCGCCATCCTGTCGATGTCCGTCAACGGTGCCTACGCGGAGCAGGCGATGCCGCGACTCCTGCAGAAGCTCCTCCCCGAAGGTGGGGCGGAGCAGCTCGGCCATGCGCCGGAGCCGCCGATGGTCGGTGACGGGGCCGCGGCGCGATCGCTGGCCGTCAGCATCAGTGCGAGGACAGGCCGCGGCGAGGGCGACGTACTGCGCACTCTGGCGGGCGCCGGCTGGGGCGGGGCCGGTCCGGTCGCTGCCGACATGCTGGTGAGGGCAGCGATGGGTTCCACGGCTCTGTCGCCGAAGGACCAGGAGGCGGTCACCGAACTGGTGGCGGGACGCCTGGAGAAGGCCTTCGCGGACAGAGGTCCGGGCCGCGACGAGTGGGACGCCCGAGGGGAGCGGCGGGACTCCATCGACAGAGGGGCTGACGCGGTCGAGGTAGCCAGCGTGACGGCGGAGCAGGAGGTCCAGCGCTGCCGGGCCCGCGCCGGAGCCTCGGTGGCGCACATCCTCGACCCGCAGCTCTCGCCGACGCCCGGTAGTCAGGGAGCTAACGCGCCACAGACGGCTGAGCAGCCCGCGAGACCCGCCGGTCCCCGAGGAGCCGGACCTCCTGAGCGGAACGAGCGTTGAGGTGCTCAGTGTGGGCCGACGGCGAAGAGTTTGGTGAGGCGGGCGGCGAGGGCTAGGTCGCCGCGGACCGACAGGCGTTGTTTCAGGACCGCGGTGACGGGGTCCTCGTTGCCGGTGACGATCTTCAGCAGGGTGGCCGCGTCGGTGCGGACCGAGATGGCCGGCGGTTCCGCGTGGTCCGTCAGCAACCGGCAGCGGCCGTCACTGACCCTGATCCGGTACTCGTCCACGCCACCGCCGCCCGCCCCGGTGATCTGCCAGGCGACGACGGCGTCGAACCCCTCGGCCCTCGCGGGGCGGAGGTACTCCGGCATCCGGCGAAAGATCTCGCGCAACGCGACCTCTCGCACTCCCCCGATGAGCCGATGCCGGAGCTCTCGCTCCGAGGTCCGGTCGACCAGCCGGGCCAGTTCGAGCAGATCCAGAGCGGCCAGGTCGTCCGTTTCGAGCCAGCGGGCGCTGCCACGCTCGGCCATTCGGTGACCTCCCGGGCAGTTCCTACCAGACCGTAGGAATTTCCTACGACCTGGTAGGTTTGTCAAGTGGTCAGCCCCGAAGACGCGGTTGCGGAACCTCGCCGCCGAGCCGCGCACCTGGGTCCGGAGCGCCGCCGCCCGATGATCCTGGACGCCGCTCTCGAGGTGTTCTCCGAGCGCGGCTATGCCGGTACGACGATGCAGTCCGTGGCGGAGGCGGCCGGCGTCACGAAGCCGGTGATCTACGCCTCCTTCGCGAACCGCGACGACTTGTTGCTGGCGTTGCTGGGCCGCGAGGAGCAGCACCTGGTGCTCTCGATCATGGCCGCGCTGCCGGCCGAGCCGACCGTCGGGACGCCCGAGGAGCACGTACTCGACGGCCTGACCGCGTTCCTGGAGACCGCCGCGAAGTCACCGATGTCGTGGCGGATCGTCTTCGGCGCGCAGTACGGCGCCGCGCCGGTGGTGGCCGACCGCGTCCGGGCGGCGCGGGCGTTTCTGGTCGAGGGCCTCCGGCTGACCCTTGTGCAATCGTTGCCCGGTGTCACCGATCCGGACGCGAACCTGCCGGTGCTGGCCGAGATGCTGGCCTCGATGACCGAGAGCTGCGCCCGGATGCTGGTGGTCGACGGCACCGAACGGACCCCGGCCGAGCTGGCCAAGGTGGTCTCCCAGCTCGTCGGCGGAGGCTTCGGCGCCGTCTGAGCGGCACCTGAACAGCCGGTCACGATCTGCTTCCACAGGGCGGACCATGAGGCGAGACTGGGCGGCCACGGATATCGTGGGCGAACGTGACCGAGACCGGCAGTCAGGCGAACGCCCGCACCCGCACCCGCGCACGTTTCGAAGTCCCCGAGGAACTGCGTGCCGACGTGCGCCTGCGCGGCGAGATCCTGGGCCGCGTTCTGGTCGAGTACGCCGGTCAGCCGCTCCTGGACGACGTCGAGAAGCTGCGCGAACTGACCATCGCGGGCGACGGTGCCGCCGCCGAGCACCTGGTCGCCTCCTGGCCGCATGAACGCGCCGAGGACGTCGCCCGGGCCTTCACCTGCTACTTCCACCTGACCAACCTCAGCGAGGAACTGCATCGCGCCCGGGTACTGCGTGAGCGCGACCGGACCAGCGACGCTCCGGCGGTGTCGGAGCTCGCCCAGGCGGTCGAGCAGATCTCCGCCGACAGCGGGGAACAGCAGGCCCGGGCCCTGCTCAACGGGCTGGAGTTCCGCCCGGTCCTGACCGCGCATCCCACCGAGGCCCGGCGTCGCGCCGTACTGGCGACCATCCGGCGGATCTCGACGCTGTTGGAGGAGCGGAGCGACCCGCGGGCCGGTGACGCCGAGCTGGCGGAGAACAGACGGCGGCTGGTCGAGCAGGTCGACATCCTCTGGCGTACGTCGCAGCTGCGGACCAGCCGGCCGACCCCGCTGGACGAGGTCCGGTCGGCGATGGCGGTGTTCGAAGAGGTGCTGTTCGACGTCGTCGGCAACGTCTACCGGCGGCTGGACGACGCGCTGGCCGGGGAGGCCGCCGGCACCAAGCAGCCGGTGGTGGCGCCGTTCGTGCGGCTGGGTTCGTGGATCGGCGGCGACCGCGACGGCAACCCGAACGTGACCGCCGCGATCACCCGCGAGGCCATGCAGATCCAGGCCGACCACGTACTGCGTGCGCTCGAGCAGGCGACTGATCAGCTCGGCCGGGCGCTGACCCTGGACGCGGCGACAACCCCGCCTTCGGCGCCCGTACGGCGGATCCTGGAGGACGCCCGGGCGGTCAACCCCGAGCTGATCGCGGACATCGAGACCAGGTCGCCCGCCGAGCCGCACCGGCAGCTCCTGCTACTCGCAGCGCGACGCCTGGCTGCCACCCGCGCCCGGGATGCTGACTTCGGCTATCCCCGCGCCGGCGACTTCCTGCATGAGCTCAAGGTGCTGCAGGACTCCCTGGTTTCCGCGGGCGCACCGCGGCAGGCGTACGGCGAACTGCAGCAGCTGATCTGGCAGGTGAGCTCGTTCGGGTTCCACCTGGCCGAGCTGGAGGTCCGGCAGCACTCGTCAGTGCACGCGAAGGCACTCGAAGAGGTGCTGAGCGGTGGCGAGCTCTCCGACCAGACAGAGGAAGTCCTGGCCACGCTGCGCGTGATCGGCCAGATCCAGCAGCGCTTCGGTCCGGAGGCATGCCGCCGGTACGTCGTGTCGTTCACCCGTAACGCCGGGGACCTCGCAGCCGTCTACGAGCTGGCCGACGCCGCCCTTGACGGCCGGCAGATCGAGCTGGACGTAGTGCCGCTGTTCGAGACCGGCGAGGACCTGCAGAACTCTGTGGAGGTGCTGGACAACGCGATCCAGCTCACCCGGGTCCGGCACCGCCTCACCGCCAATGATCGGCGCTTCGAGGTCATGCTGGGCTACTCGGACTCGGCCAAGGACGTCGGCCCGGTCTCGGCCACGCTGGCCCTGTACGACGCGCAGGCGCGGATCACCGCTTGGGCCCAGCGCAATGCGGTTCGGTTGACCCTCTTCCACGGTCGCGGTGGTGCTCTCGGCCGTGGCGGTGGCCCGGCGAACCGCGCAGTACTGGCTCAGGCGCCTGGGTCGGTGGGTGGGCGCTTCAAGCTCACTGAGCAGGGTGAGGCGATCCCGGCCCGGTATGGCAACGCGGCGATCGCCCAGCGCCACATCGAGCAGGTGACGGCCGCGACCTTGCTGGCCTCGACTCCGGCCGTCGAGGAGCGTGCAGCCGTTGCCGCGGAGCGTTTCGCTGTCGTGGAGAAGACCCTGGACGAAGCCGCCCGTACTGCGTACCACCGGCTCGTCAGGGCAGACGGCTTCGCGGAGTGGTTCGGCCGGGTGACTCCGCTGGAGGAGCTGGGGCAGTTGCCGCTCGGGTCCCGCCCCGCGCGCCGCGGTGTCGCGGTGTCGTCGCTGGAAGACCTGCGGGCGATCCCGTGGGTGTTCGCCTGGTCCCAGGCCCGGGTGAACGCGCCGGGCTGGTACGGCCTGGGGTCGGCGCTGGCCGCGGTGGGCGATGTCGCAGTACTGCAGGATGCGAACAAGAACTGGCCGCTGTTCCAGGTGATGCTGGAGAACGCGGAGATGTCGCTGGCCAAGACGGACCGGCGCATCCTCGGGCGGTACCTGGAGCTCGGGAGCCGGCCGGACCTGACACAGCTGATGCTGGACGAGCACGCGCTGACCACGCACTGGGTGCTGGCGGTGCTCGGCGGGGACCGGCTGCTGAGTGGCCGCCGGGTGCTGGGACGGGCCGTCGAGTTGCGGAATCCCTATGTGGATGCGCTGAGCTACCTGCAACTGCGAGCCCTGCGGACACTTCGTACCGATGACTCGCTGGACGAGCAGCAGATCGTCCGGACCCGCCGGTTGCTGTTGCTCACCGTGTCGGGAGTTGCCGCCGGTCTGCAGAACACCGGCTGATGTTCGACGATCTCGACCGGCCGCCGCTCGACGCTGCGTTCCTGCGGGGCCGCCTGGTGAAACCCGGTGCGCTGTGGACCCAGATCGACGTACTGACGGAGACAGAGTCGACCAACGCGGTAGTGGCCGATGCAGCGCGTGCTGGGGCCGCTGAAGGCCTTGTGGTGGCCGCGGAGTACCAGTCGTCGGGACGTGGACGGCTGGGGCGCACGTGGACCACTCCGGCTCGCTCGGCGCTACTGATGTCGGCTCTGCTGCGCCCAGTCCGGGTTCCGGCTATCCGGTGGCCCTGGTTGGGTCTCCTGGTGCCCCTGGCCGTTGCCTCGGCCGTACGCCGCGTCGGGGAGATCCCGGCGCAGGTGAAATGGCCCAACGACGTACTGGTGGACGACCGGAAGCTAGCCGGGATCTTGCTGGAGCGGGTTGATACCGCCGACGGGCCGGCGGCTGTCTTGGGGATCGGGCTCAACGTCACCCTGCGCCAGGATGAGCGACCACATCCGGCTGCGACGTCGTTGCTGCTCGAGGTCGCTCTCACCACGGACAGGGCCACGATGATGGCTGCCGTTCTCCGGGAGTTGGCTACGCGCTACCAGGCTTGGGTGGATGCAGACGGCGACCCCGCGGTGATCCTGCCGGACTACCGCGAACTCTCCGCCACCCTCGGGCGATCCGTACGGGTCGAACTCCCGGACGGAACGTTCCTGGAGGGCACCGCCACCGACCTCGACACTGACGGCCGGCTGATAGTCGACACCGCCGACGGCCCGCGTCCGCTGGCCGCCGGCGACGTGACCCATCTACGCACTAATTCGTGAAGAGTTTCGCGGCCGTGATGAGGGTCTGGACGATGCCGTAGCCGAGCAGGGCGGCGACCAGCAGCCAGGAGACGACAAGGCGGGGTGTCTGATTCATTTCGTTGCCTCCGCTGCTGTCGTGGTGGCGGCCTGTTCGTGGAACCGATTCGCGACCGGGCGGATCAGCAGGTTAGCGACGAAGCCGATCGCCAGCACGCCGACCATGGTGAACAGCGCCGGGCGATACGCCTCGGCCGTCAGCGTGCCCGGTTTCCCTTCCCGGTCGAGGAATCCGTTGATGATCAGGGGTCCGGCGACCCCGGCGACCGACCACGCGGTCAGCAGCCGGCCGTGGATCGCGCCGACCTGGTAGGTCCCGAAGAGATCCCGCAGGTACGCCGGGACGGTGGCGAAACCGCCGCCGTAGAAGGACAGGATCACCGCGGCGAGCAGGACGAAGATCGCCGTGCTGTTGTGGCCGACCGTGGCCAGCAGGAAGTAGGCGACGATGCCGACCCCGAGGTACATCGCGTAGATGGGCTTGCGGCCGATCACGTCCGACGTCGACGACCAGACGAACCGCCCGGCCATGTTGAAGATCGACAGCAACCCGACGAAGCCGGCAGCCGCCGCGACCGCGACCGTGGACTTGCCGTCCGCACCGCGGAAGAAGTCCTGGATCATCGGGCTGGCCTGCTCCAGGATGCCGATGCCCGCGGTGACGTTGCAGAGCAGTACCACCCACAAGCACCAGAATTGCGGCGTCTTGATCGCGTTCGCGGCCGACACGTTCGCGGTGGTGACGAGGGCCTTCGCCTTCACCTGCGAGGGATCGAACCCGGCCGGCTTCCAGCCGTCGGCGGGGACCCGGATGTTGAACACCCCGAACATCATGATGATGAAGTAGGCGATCCCGAGGGTGAGGAACAACGCGACCAGGGCACCGCCACCGGCCACGGAGGTGGAGACGTTCGGGTCGTAGCCGTCGTCGTACAGGGACAGCAGTTGGCGCGATGCCGGGCTGGCGACGAGGGCACCGCCGCCGAAGCCCATGATCGCCAGGCCGGTGGCCAGTCCCGGCCGGTCCGGGAACCACTTGATCAGCGTCGAGACCGGCGAGATGTAGCCGATGCCGAGCCCGATGCCGCCGATGAAGCCATAGCCGAGATAGACCAGCCAGAGTTGGCCGGTACCGATGCCGAGGGCACCGACCAGGAAGCCGGAGGCCCAGAAGCAGGCGCTGACGAACATCGCCTTGCGCGGGCCGTTGCGTTCCACCCAGGTGCCGCCGATCGCGGCGGACAGTCCCAGCATCACGATCGCGATGCTGAAGATCACCCCGATCGCGGTCTGACTGGTGTCGAAATGCTTGATCAGCGACGTCTTGTAGACGCTGGTCGCGTACGCCTGCCCGATACACAGGTGGACTGCCAGAGCGGCCGGCGGGATCAGCCAGCGGCTGTAGCCCGGCGGCGCGATGGTGTGCTCCCGATCGAGTACCGACAAGATGCCCATCACGGCTCCCTCTTCGCCTAGCCCCCAGTGACGACGATGTCACCCCCCGCGCATCCTGGCGGACAGTATCCAGTTTGTACAGCATTAAACCGGTGCACGATCAGGCACACGTGTCGAGCCGCGACAAGCGGCCCTGCGAACTGTGACACTGGGGCCATGGCGATCTCGGCGAAATTGTTGGGTGAGGACGAATACATCGTCGTCAGCACCCGGACGCACTGGAAGGCGCTCATCTTCCCCGTCTTCCTGCTGCTCGTGGTGGCGGCCGGCGGCGGGTTCCTGGCCGCGGTGGTACCGGACGGCAGCCTGCAGACCCCGGCCCGGATCGCGATCGGGGTGGTCGGGATCGGCGTCCTGCTGGTGTTCGGCGCGAAACCGTTCCTGAACTGGTTCTTCTCGTCCTACACGCTGACGAACCGGCGGCTGATCACCCGGCACGGGATCCTGACCCGGACCGGGCGGGACATCCCGCTGATGCGGATCAACGACGTGTCCTACGAGCACGGCCTGATCGACCGGGTCCTCGGCTGCGGCACACTGGCGATCGAGTCCGCCGGCGAGCGCGGTCAGGTGATCCTGCCGGACGTCCCGCACGTCGAGCACATGCACCTGCAGATGTCCGACCTGCTCTTCGGCGGCCCCGAGGGCAAGCCCGGCGACGGCATCCTGGACGACGAAGCCCCACCCGAGCACCAACGCCGCCGCCCGGCCCCCGAGCCCGACGCCGAAACCCTCTTCAGCTCAGACGACAACGACCGCCGCTGAAACGACCGAACGGCGCCGCCCCGGCTCGGGGCGGCGCCGCCTGCTTGTCAGGAACCGCGTGACTCAGCGGATGGCGGGGAGGTCGCCGGTGGATTCGGCGTCGAGTTCGGCGGGGGAGTCCGGGGCCTTGGGGTGGTGCTCGGCCTCGTCGAGGGCGAGCTCGTCACGGAAGACCCACTTGCGGTAGGACCAGAAACGGAACAAGGTGCCGAGGCCCAGGCCGATCACGTTGGTGGCGATGTTGTCGGCCACCGGGCCGTGCAGATTCAGGAGGTACCGGGAGATGCCCAGGCAGCCGACCGCGATCAGCATGCCGATGCCGTTCAGCACGAAGAAGAGCACGTACTCGCGGTGCAGGCCGCTGCGCTCACGGTGCCGCCAGGTCCAGTGCCGGTTGCCCAGGTACGTCGCGATGGTGGCGATCGAGACCGAGATGACCTTCGCGGTCAGCGGTCTGTCGTGCAGCATGCCGTTACCGTGCTCACCGAAGATCACGAGTGGGCGGTCGAACACCAGCCAGTTGTAGATCGGCAGGTCGACGACCATGCCGAGCAGACCGACCAGCCCGAACTTGGCCACTTCGTGCACCAGGTGCTCGACCTGGCGGTACAGCGTGGTGACGATCTTCAACGGACCGGAGGACTCTCTGTGAACACGGACGACTGGTCAGGGGCTCTCCACCGTACCCGGCGACAGGTCTGAGACGAAAATCCCCCGCGTGCCGTCTGGCCCCCCGGCGCCGGCATGTTGTAAGCACATTAGGCTCCGGCGTGTGAAGTTCGAGCGCAAAGATCTGCCGGTAGGGACGCCCGTGGTGGGCATGGTCGGGGGCGGCCAGCTGGCCAGGATGACGCAGGAAGCGGCCATCGCGCTGGGCATCCAGCTGCGGGTGCTCGCGGAGGGCCCGGCCGTCTCAGCGGCCCAGGCAGTCGCCGACGCCCCCGTGGGCGACTACCGCGACCCCGAGACCGTACGACGCTTCGCCGCCGAGGCCGATGTGGTCACCTTCGACCACGAGCACGTACCGACCGACCTGCTGCGCCAACTGGAGTCCGACGGTGTCAAGGTCCGGCCTGGCCCCGACGCCCTCGTGCACGCCCAGGACAAGGCCGTCATGCGGCAGCGGCTGGACACCATCGACGCTCCGTCGCCGGCTCATCAGGTGGTCGCCACCCCGGAAGACGTCACAGACTTCGCCAAGCGCACGAACGGCTTCCCGATCATCCTGAAGACCACTCGAGGCGGCTACGACGGCAAGGGCGTCTGGGTGGCCGAAGGGCCCGACGACCCGGCGGTCGCCGTGGCCTTCAGCGCCGGTGTCCCGATCCTGGCCGAGGAGAAGGTGGACTTCGTCCGTGAGCTGTCCGCGATCGTGGCGCGCAGCCCGCACGGCCAGGCTGTCGCCTATCCGATCGTGGAGTCCGTGCAGCGGGACGGGATCTGTGTCGAGGTGACCGCGCCGGCGCCGGACCTGGCCCCCGAGAAGGCGGTTCAGGCCCAGCAGACGGCCCTCAGGATCGCCGGTGAGCTGGGCGTGGTGGGCATCCTCGCGGTCGAGATGTTCGAGGCGCGTGACGGCCGGTTGCTGGTGAACGAGTTGGCGATGCGGCCACACAACACCGGGCACTGGTCGATCGAAGGCGCTGTCACGAGTCAGTTCGAGAACCACCTGCGCGCAGTACTGGATCTTCCGCTCGGATCACCGGCCGCGCGGGCGCCGTACACGGTGATGGTGAACGTCCTCGGTGGTGATGTCGAGGACATGCATCTCGGCCTGCTGCACTGCATGGCAAGGGACCCTGGGCTGAAGGTTCATTTCTACGGGAAGTCCGTGAAGCCCGGGCGCAAGGTCGGGCACGTGACGGCCTACGGTGACGATCTCGAGGAGGTCCGCGAGCGCGCCCGGCATGCGGCGGCGTACCTGACCGGCACGATCGACGAATGAGGGCAGCATGAGCGTGGGAATCGTGATGGGCTCGGATTCCGACTGGCCGGCCATGAAGGCCGCGGCCGAGGTCTGTGTCGAGTTCGAGGTGCCTTTTGAGGCAGATGTGATCTCGGCCCACCGGATGCCGGTGGAGATGATCGACTACGGGCGGTCAGCGCACGAGCGAGGGCTGAAGGTGCTGATCGCCGGGGCCGGTGGCGCCGCGCATCTGCCGGGCATGCTCGCCGCGGTGACGCCGTTGCCGGTGATCGGGGTGCCGGTGCCGCTGAAGTACCTCGACGGGATGGACTCGTTGTTGTCCATCGTGCAAATGCCTGCCGGGGTTCCGGTCGCCACTGTGTCGATCGGGAACTCCAAGAACGCGGGGTTGCTCGCCGTCCGGATTCTGGCGGCGTACGACGAGAAGCTGCGCGACCGGATGCTCGCCTATCAGGATGCCCTGGGCGAGTTGGCCCGGGCCAAGGGCAGCACTGTCCGTGACGGCGCGGCAGAGCTGCGTAAAGGCTGACCCGCGTCGGTTTTCCACCACCCTGGGGCGGGTAGCCGTGAGTTCCCACCCAATGTCGTCTAAGGTCGTCGATCGTGACTCCGCCCGCTGAACCGGATACGCAGCGCATCCCGGTCCGTTATTGGATCTGGCTCTTCGGCGCCGCTGTGTCCCTCCTCGGCGACCTGACGATGACGTTCGCGATCGGCTGGTCCGCCAGCCAGCACGGTGGCCGGACCGCCGGACTGGTACTCCTCCTGGCCGCGGCACCGAGGGCCGCGCTGTTGTTGATCGGTGGTGCCGTCGGCGACCGCTTCGGCGCGCCCAAGGTGCTGCTGGCCAGCTGTACGGCGATGTTCGTGGTCACCACGACCCTGGTGCCCGTCACCCTCGCGATCGATGAGCCGGTCACACTGCTGCTCGTCACCGCGCTCGTCGTCGGCGTGATCGACGCGTTCTTCCTGCCCTCGTCCCGCTCGATGCCGCGCCTGCTGGTTCCGCCGGAGCAGGTGCCGCGCGCACTCGCCAGCTTCCAGGTCACCGGCGTGGTCTTCGCGGTCAGCGGTACCGCGGTGGGCGGCGTACTGGTCAACTGGGCCGGACTGACGGCGGCGGCGGGGTTCGACGCGCTGACGTTCGCGGTGATGATCGGCGTCCTGCTGGCGTTGCGAGGCACCACGGAACCGCACGGCAAGATCACGACGGGGATGTTCCGGTCGATCGCGGACGGCGTACGGATGGCCTTCAGCCGGCCGCTGACCCGGGCTCTGCTGATCACGATGACCCTGGCCGCCGGGCTGCTGATGCCGATGGACGCGCTGCTGCTTCCGTTGCTGGCAAGGGATCACGAGTGGGACGCGGCGACCGCGGGGCTGCTGATCGCCAGCCGGAGCCTAGGGGTGGGCGTGATCGCGCTGCGGATCCTTACCCGTGGCGCGTTCAAGCGACCCGGCCTGGTCGCCGCACTCGGGCTACTGCTGGCAGGAGTCGGCGTACTGGGGTTGTCCTCGTTGGATCCACTGCCGCTGACCATCGCGGCCGCGGTGGTCAGCGGGATCGGCGTCGGCACCTTCACCGGGCACGTGCTCCCGCTGCTGATGAACTCGGTCGAGCGTGAGTACCAGTCGCGGCTGCAGTCGGTCGTGGTGCTGTGTCAGAGCCTCGCGCTGGTCGTGATGAACCCGGTGCTCGGCTCCCTCTCGGACCTGAACGGCGTGGGCATCACCGGCGTCTGCCTCGGCATCTCGATCTGCTCGATCATCCTCGGCGCCGTAGCCCTCACCCGCCCCGTCCTCCGCAACGCCACCGTCATCTGAAGGCTTACGTCCGAAGAACCGAGGGGCAGGCCCTCCAGTTCTTCGGACGTAATGGGTTCTAAGGCTTGCCGGGGGCTCGGTAGAGCCAGCCGGCGGCGCGCCATTTGGTGGCGTCGAGGGAGAGGCGGGCGTCGACGATCACCGGGTTCTCCACTGCGCCGCGGAGTGCGGCCGGGTCGAGTTCGCGGAACTCGGGCCACTCGGTGAGGTGCAGGACCAGGTGAGCGCCCTCGCAGGCCTCAGCCGCCGACGCGGCGTACCGGAGGGTCGGCCGGACGCGCCGGGCGTTCTCCATCGCCTCCGGGTCGAACACGGTGACGGTCGCGCCGTGCAACTGGATCCGGCCGGCCACGTCGAGTGCGGGCGAGTCGCGGACGTCATCGGTGCCGGCCTTGAATGCGGCGCCGAGCACGGTGACGTTGCGACCGACCCACTCGGCTCCGAGCAGTTCGTGCGTGACATCCACGATCCGCGCGCGGCGGTGCTGGTTGATGTCGTCGACCTCGCGGAGCAGCGTGATGACCTCTTCCACGCCGAGCTCGCCGGCCCGTGCCATGAACGAGCGCAGATCCTTCGGTAGACAGCCGCCGCCGTAGCCGGGCCCGGCGTTGAGCATGCCGCGGCCGATCCGCTTGTCGTGACCGAGCGCGTCCGCGAGCTGGGTGACGTCCGCGCCGCTCGCGTCGCACATCTCCGCGAGGGCGTTGATGAACGAGATCTTCGTTGCCAGGAAGGCGTTCGCGCCACCCTTGACCAGCTCGGCGGTCGGCAGGTTGCAGACCACGACCGGGCTGCCCTCGGCGATCGGGGTGGCGAAAACCTCACGCAGCTTGGCTTCCGCGGTCGCCGACTGTACGCCGAACACCAGGCGATCCGGGTGCAGCGTGTCGTCGACGCCGTGCGCCTCGCGAAGGAACTCGGGCTGCCAGGCGATCTCGATGCCCTGGCCGGCCGGGGCCTCGGTGTGGAACCGCTGTTCGACCAGCTTCGAAGTACCGACCGGGACGGTGGAGCGGCCCACCACCAGGCAGGGTCGCGTCAGCAGTGGCGCGAGCATGTCGACGACCGAGTTCACCTGGGCGAGGTCGGCGGCGTCGCTGCCCTCGAGCTGCGGCGTGCCCACGCAGATGAAGTGCACGTCGGCCCAGTCGCCCACCTCGCGGTAGTCGTTGGTGAACCGCAGCCGGCCGGAGTCGGTGTGCTTCTTCAGCAGCGGATCCAGGCCCGGTTCGTACAGCGGGGCCTTGCCGTCGTTCAGCAGCTTCAGCCGGTGCTCGTCGATCTCGACGCCGATCACGTCGAAGCCGAACTCCGCCATGCCCGCGGCGGTGTTGGCGCCGAGATAGTTCGTGCCGATCACCGCAATGCGCAGCGGTCGACCGCTGGGGGTGCCTTCAGTCATGCGGGCGACTCTACCGATCAGGGTTAGCACTCGATGACCGGCTCATGGCCGGGCGCGGTCGGACCGTGCGCCGTTCGTCACTTTCCGGGGCCGACGGCTCCCCGCGGCGGACGATCCGTCGTACATTGATACCCGTGAGTAACTCATTCGACCTGTACGCGCTGTCCGAGGAGCACCAGGCGATCCGGGCGGCGGTTCGCGACGTCTGCGACGCCAAGGTGGCCCCGCATGCCGGTGATGTGGACGAACTCGCCGAGTTCCCGAAGGCGTCGTACGACGCGCTGGTGGCGTCGGACTTCCACGCCCCGCACATCCCCGAGCAGTACGGCGGCGCCGGGGCGGACGCGCTCGCCACAGTCATCGTGATCGAGGAGGTGGCTCGCGCCTGCGCGTCCTCCTCGCTGATCCCCGCGGTGAACAAGCTCGGCTCGTTGCCGTTGCTGCTCTCGGCATCGGACCAGGTCAAGGACCGCTACTTGCCGCCGGTCGCGGCCGGCGACTCGATGTTCTCGTACTGCCTGTCGGAGCCGGAGGCCGGTTCGGACGCGGTCTCGATGAAGACGCGGGCCGTGGCCGACGGCGACGAGTACGTGCTGAACGGCGTGAAGCGGTGGATCACCAACGCCGGTGAGAGCGACTTCTACACGGTGTTCGCGGTGACGGATCCGGATGCGCGGTCCAAGGGCATCAGCGCGTTCGTGGTGGAGAAGTCCGACGACGGCGTCTCCTTCGGCGCCCCGGAGAAGAAGCTCGGCATCAAGGGCTCGCCGACCCGCGAGGTGTACCTCGACAACGTCCGGATCCCGGCCTCCCGGATGATCGGCGACCCGGGCACCGGGTTCGCCATCGCGATGGCGACGCTGGACCACACCCGGGTGACGATCGCCGCGCAGGCACTCGGGATCGCCCAGGGTGCACTCGACTACGCGCTCGGGTACGTCAAGGAGCGCAAGCAGTTCGGCAAGGCGATCGCCGAGTTCCAGGGCCTGCAGTTCATGCTCGCCGACATGGGCATGAAGATCGAAGCCGCCCGCCAGCTCACCTACGCCGCAGCGGCGCGGTCGGAGCGAGGCGACTCCGACCTCACCTACTTCGGCGCCGCCGCCAAGTGCTTCGCCTCCGACGTCGCGATGGCGGTCACCACGGACGCCGTCCAACTCCTCGGCGGCTACGGCTACACCCACGACTACCCGGTCGAGCGCATGATGCGCGACGCCAAGATCACCCAGATCTACGAAGGCACCAACCAGGTCCAGCGCATCGTGATGGCCCGCCAACTCCTCAAGGGCCTCAACTGAGGTCAGGATCAGGTGCTGATCTTGAGCTTCGCCGACGTCACCAGCTCGGCTAGTTGGGTGTTGGTGAACACCGGTCGTGTCAGCGGCGATCGCTTGGGGTCGTCACTCCGCTTGGCCTGCGCGAGGTACACGACGGTGCCGTCGTCGTGCCGGTAGGCGGCCCACTGATCGTAGGAGCCGCGACCATTGGTCACCACGCCGACCTTCTTGCCGTCGACGTCCACGATGGTGCAGGTACCGGTTCCATCCCAGAACTTCTGCGCCAGCTTGCAGGGGTCTATGGCCGGTTTGCCGTCCGGCGTTGTCGACTTCACCAGCAGCTTGCCGACCGTGTCGTCTTTCTGCACCGGGATGGTGGCCATGTACTCCCAGTAGTCCTGCTCCCCGTCACTGGACGCATACTGCCCCTGCGGCCATCTCATCGAGCGACCGTCCGGGTACTTCAGGTTCGGCGTGCTGAATCCCGGCGGCACTGACGAGCTGAGGTCGTTCATCAGCGTCACGGCCCGCTCGGCGCGGGGACCCGTGGTCGCCGTGCGGTCCACCTGGCCGTCCGGCCACGGGTCACCGGTCTTCCGCGTCGTCGGCGCCACCGTCGGCGTCACCGTGGGCACCGGCTGTGTCGTGCTGGTGCCGCCCGCCACCTGCTGATCCGCCGACCGGCCACTGGCGTAGTTCGCGATCAGCACGGGACCGGCCCCGACGCCGGCCACCAGCGGCACGACGGCGGCCCCGATCCACACCGCCCTGCGCCGCTTGCGCGCCCTGCGGCCCTGCTCGAGCGCGCGCGAAGGATCCATCGACGGTGGCGGACTGCTGCGCGTCATCACGTCGTGCAATGCCTCGTTGAAATCCTGTTCGTTCATCGAACCCTCTCCTCTTCGAGCAGACCGCGCAGCGTCTCCAGCCCGCGCGCGGCCTGGCTCTTGACATTTCCTGCCGAGCAATCGAGGAGTGCGGCCGTCTGCTCGACGGACGCGTCCTCCCAGTACCGCAGGACCAGAACGGCGCGTTGCCTCGGTGGCACCTTCGCGAGTGCCTCCAGCAACACGACTCGTTCGTCGGCAAGGCCAGACGATGGCGCCGCCCGATCGGTCGGCGGAGTCCCGACCGACTCGTGCCGGAACCACCCTCGGCGCCGCTCGGACAAGAACGTCCGCACGAGTGTCTGCCTGGTGTAGCTGTCCATCGCCTCGTGCCGCTGGATCCGGCGCCACGCCAGGTAGATCTTCGTGAACGTCTGCTGAACCAGGTCCTCCGCGCGATGCCAATCGCCACAGAGCAGGTATGCCGTGCCGCGCATGGCGTCCGAGCGTGCCGCGAAGTACGCCTCGAACGCGGCGTCCCGATCACTCATCTGTCCTCCCCCTCCTCGGTACTGAGTTAGACACGCCTCCGAGGGCTGAGTTGGTTGCATCCGCCGCCAAACCTGGGCATGGGTCCGGCCAGTTCGACTGGCTACTGGGCTAGGTGGGTTTGGGATGAACGTGTTTGAGCACGTAGAGGTTCGGGACGGCGATCCTTCTGAGTTCCTTGCCGGTGGTGAGGCTGTACTGCGCCAGGCCGTCGGGGTGTCCGGCCCAGATGTCGTTCGCGGTGCCCAGCGCGAGTCCACGAGTCTGTCCGTGGGTCGGGATCTGCCGGCCGCCTGCCACGATCACCAGCCGGTCGACGCTGACGACGAGGCTGCCTGAGGGTGTGATCAGGACGCCTGGTTTGCCGTCCTGCCTGGTCGCTGCGAACGAGTAGGCTCGCTTGACCGCGAGGTGATCGGGATCGATGTCGACTGCCCGGGCCGACAGGGAATGGACCACGGTGAGTCTGTCGCCGGAGGGGGACAGAGCGATCCCGTGCACGCCTGGGCGCCCTTGCCCGAAAGGCGCGGGCAGGGCGATGCGCTGGGCCCAGCGCTTACGGAGGTCGAGGCAGTGCACGAAGGCGATCGCATCCCCCTCGTGTGAGCAAAGCGTGAACAGCATCTCGCGCCGCGGATCGACGATGCGTTCGATCCGGTGAGCGTGCATCTCCTCCGTCGCCCCGGTCGGCAGTTCCCGGGTGAGGACAGCGTCCATTTGGCGGGTCCTCAGGTCGACCACGCGCGGGAGGTACCGCTCTGGACGGGCTGCCGGCACGTAGTCCAGAACGTGGAGATAGTTGCCGTCGGGCGAGAAGGCCTCGGGCTCGATGTTGCCGGGGAGATCCAGGCGGACGCGCTCGCCGCCGGGCTGCGAGACGACGACCGTCGTGCGCTCCCGGCCCTGCGGATCGTGCAGTCCGTAGATACCGGCGCCGCCTGGGGGTACCGAGGCGACCAGGGGGCCGTTCGCAGACACGATCCGTGGCGCCAGGCGGCCACGAAGTGTGGTGCCTGACAGCACCTGCCCGGAGGCCAGGTCACGAACCACCACGTGGGTACCGGTGCCGTCCGCCGAGGCGGTGACCACATGCCGCCAATCAGGTGTGGAGGTGGCCACGCTGGTCGGCGGCACGACCACCCGGGCGTCCTGGTCGAGCACCTTCACGCCGTCCTTGGTCGTCAAGAAGATCAGATAGCCACGCTCGCCGGCGGGAGTCGGCGTTGGAGTTGGAGGAGTAGTCCGCTCAGGAGTCGCGGTCTTCTCGGTCCGACCTGTGCAGTTGCCCAGGACCGACAGGCCGGCCGCCGCACCGGCCAGCCTCAACACGGTGCGTCTTGTCGGTTCGGTTTGCGTGGCCACAACCAACAGACACCGCCGGCCAGCCTGAGGTTCCCGGTCGCCGCGCGGGAACCGCAACTTTCTGGGCGAAGCGCGCATCGTGCGAGGTGAGGCATTCCGCCTCGCGGAGGTGGTTCAGATGCGTGTGCTGACCGGGATGCTTGTGCTGGCAGTGGGTTCGGCGGTCGGCTTGGTTCAGCCGGCGTCCGCGGGGGTGGCTGCCGATCCCGCGCCGACGAATGTGCGGATCGCCTGGGCCGACCCGAGCACGTCGACGGTCCGGGTCAGCTGGGATGAGGTGGGGTCCCGTCCGAACCAGCTCAAGGTGCTGACCGTCGACGGGGTGGTGACCTCGAGCGGCTCTGCCTCCACCACCGCCACGCAGCCGAACCAGGTCGACATCGCCTTGACGTCGGCCGGTGCGGGCGCGGTCAGGATCGCCGTCTACATCGGCACGTCGAGCGAAGTACTGACCAGCCCACCGGGACTATCGAAGCCGTTCGACCAGTTGCCCACTCCAGCTCCGGTACTACGGCCTGTGGTGCTCGGCGCTGACAGATTGGTGACGCTGAAGTGGGACGCGGGTGTGCCGCCGACCGACCCGGCCCCGAACGATCCACTCGACCTTCCTGCGCCTCCGGCCCGCTACCAGCTCCAGGTGATTCTGCCTGGGTACCTTTCCAAGCAGCCGTTCGGAGAACCGTTCGCGGCCACTGAGATCACGCTGCCGCGGTGGACGCCGCCGTACTCGGTCGATGTCGCCTCGCTACCCAACGAGTGGGGCGGCGGATCCGACAGCATGTTCGTCCAGGGCGAGCGCTTCACCAAGCTTTCGATCCCGTCAGCCGTCAGCTATGGGCAGACGACGGTGATCGCCGGATCCGTGCAGAAGCTGGGTTTGATCAGCATGCCTGGTCCGTTCTCGGTCTATCCCTATGAGGACCCCAATCGCCTCCTGGTGCTCCAGGCCCGGACAAACGCGTCGACACCGTGGTACGTGGTCGGGAGCACTCGCAGTACGAGCGTCGGTGCGCCTTTCGACAGTGCGTTCCGCTTTGCTCCCGTCGGGTTGGAGACCAGGCAGTACCGGGTCGTCGTACCGGACATCTTCGGGCCGCACTACCTGCTCGCGGGAGTGACCAGTGGGGTCGTGACCACGTTGGCTCGGGCTCGCGTGCTCTCGGCCGGGTTCACCGACTCGACTGCGACGATGGGCCAACGGGTTACCGCGCAACTGCGGATCTCGCCGGCTGCGAATGTCAGAACCACCTTGCAGCGTTGGGATGGAGTGGCCTGGCGTGATCTGAAGTGGGTCGACTTGAAGAGTGGCTCGGGGTCGTACACGTTCACGGCTACTCAGCGAGGGCGGTTCGCGTACCGCTTCCTGGTGCCGAGCTTCACTTTCGCCGGCCGGTCCGTGGCCTGGCAGGTGTCGCCGACGTTCGTGCTCACGACCAGCTGAGGTCAGTCGAGGGTTTTGATGATGGTGGTGAGCACGTTCTCGGTTTCGCGGGGAGTGCCGGCGGCGATGGACAGGGCGTCCATGGTGACGACGTACTTGTCGAGGTCCTCGCGCTTGTCCAGGTAGACGGCGCTGGTGAGGTGCTCGATGTAGACGATGTCGGGCAGGTCGGTGTCCGAGAACCGCAGGATGCTGAACGCACCGCCGGTGGCCGCGTAACCGCCCGCGCTGAACGGGATGATCTGCAGGGTGATGTTCGGTTGTCTGGCCAGTTCGACCAGGTGCTCCAGTTGGTCCCGCAGTACGGCCTGGCCGCCGATCGGGCGACGGAGCGCGGCCTCGTCGATCACTGCCCACAAGCGGGCCGGCTTCGTCCGCGTCAGGATCTCTTGGCGGGAGACCCGCAGCGCGACCAGCCGTTCCACCTCCGCCGTCGGCAGCGGCGCCTCGGCGTGGCCGAGTTGCGTGACCGCTCGCGCGTACTCCGGCGTCTGCAACAGCCCGGGAACGAACTGGACCTCGAAGGTACGGATCAGGTCGGCGGCCACCTCGAGCCCGAGGTAGGAGTGGAACCAGCTCGGCGTCAGGTCGTCGTACCGTTGCCACCAGCCCGGATTGTTCGCCTGCTGGGCAAGGTCGAGCAGACGCGCGCGTTCCTCGGGATCGGCGAGCTTGTAGAGGGTGAGCAGGTCGTCGACGTCGCGGGTCTTGAAGCCGACCCGGCCGAGCTCGAGCCGGCTGATCTTGGACTCGGAGCCGCGGATCGCCCAGCCCGCGTCGGAGCGGCTGATGTTCGCGTCCTCGCGCATCCGGCGGAGGTGGGCGCCGAGCATGATCCGCAGAGCCGTCGGGCCGCCGAGCGCGCCCTGCTCCTCCGTCACCGCGGCCGCCTCCCCAACGTGATCCGTGCCCGAGAGGAGATCTTTCACGCCCGGCCCTCACTTGCCGAGTCCCGACTCGCTACGCGGTGTGATTTGAGCCCCCTACCTTGAGTAGGCTCGGGTTCACCATCCGAGTCTGCCGTTGCGAGGTCGCCGATGCCCGATGCCACCGTGGCTCCCAGTTCCGTCCCTGTCGGCGTCGACACCACCAGGGCCAGCATCGCCCGGGTGTACGACGCCGCCCTGAACGGCAAGGACAACTTCGAGATCGACCGGGAAGTACTGCGCCAGGTGGCCACCGTGGCGCCCCAGGTGAACGACCTGGCCTGGTCGAACCGGAACTTCCTGATCCGGGCCTGCCGGTTCCTGGCCGGTCAGGCGGGCATCACGCAGTACCTGGACTGCGGCTCGGGTCTGCCGACCGCGGAGAACACCCACCAGGTGGTCCAGCGGCTACAGCCGGACGCGAAGGTGCTCTACATCGACAACGATCCGGTGGTGCTGGCGCACGGCCGCGCGTTGCTGGAGGAGAACGACAACACGCTGTTCATCAGCGCGGACATCTTTTCGCCGGACGAGGTGCTGGCCAAGCCGGAGGTCCGGGAGTTCCTGGACTTCTCCAAGCCGATCGCGCTGATCCACAACGGCACGCTGCATCACTACCTCGGCGACGACGGCCCCGAGGTGATGAAGAAGTACACCGACGCCCTCGCGCCCGGCTCGTACGTCGTGATCGCGCACTTCCTGGACCCGGAGACGCCGGAGCACTCCGAGATCGCGCGGGCGATGGAGGACAAGTTCACCCACAGCCCGATGGGCAGCGGCGTGTTCCGCACCCGTGAGCAGATCACGGCGATGTTCGGTGATCTCGAGTTGGTCGAGCCCGGCCTGGCGCTCTGCGACGAGTGGTGGCCGGACGGCCCGCGGGTCACGCCGCTCAACCAGGTAGAGGAGTGCATCGCGGGCGGCGTCGCCCGCAAGCCCTAACTCGTCTCAGACACCAGTACTGCGGTGGTGGCGGGCGTGAGCGCGCGGAAGAGATGGGGGACGTCGCCCGGGTAGACGACGTAGTCACCCGGGCCGAGTTCCACTGGCTCGTCCGCGGGGCCGATCAGGGCCCGGCCGCTGCTGAGTACTACGTGTTCGATCGTGCCTGGCATGTGCGGCTGGGATTCACGGCCCGGACCGGGAGCGACCTTGATCCGGTAGAGGTCGCGGCGCGCGTTCGGTGGAGAGGACGCGACCAGGGTGGCGCTGTAGTCCGCATGCTCGGAGTAGATCGCCGGGCCTTCGTCGGCGCGGATCACCTGGACCTTGGGCCGCGGCGGTTCGATCAGGTCGGCGAACTGGATCCCCAGCGCCACACAGAGCGCCCAGAGTGTTTCCACGCTGGGATTGCCGGTGCCGGACTCCAGCTGCGACAACGTCGACTTGGCGATGCCGGCCCGCTTCGCGAGCTCGGTCAGGGACAGGCCGGTCCGGGTGCGCTCGCGGCGCAGGGATCCCGCGATCACGTCGAGTGGTGCCTTGGTGTCCATCGGCGTTCGCTCCATCGGTCCGTCTGTTCGACTTGACGAACAGGCTGGTGTTTGTTCATCATAAAACCCATGCGTTCGATATGGCGAACAAGCGGCCTGGCGTTGGATCGGGGCCTGGCGCGGGACATCGCGCTGGTCTGCCTCGCCGACGGCATCGTCGGCCTTTCGTACGGCGCGATCAGCGTCGGCGGGGGACTCCAGCTGTGGGTTCCGGTGGTGTTGTCGATCCTGGTGTTCGCCGGCGCGTCGCAGTTCCTCTTCGTCGGCATCGTCGCGGCCGGTGGGAGCCCGATCGCGGCGACCATCGCCGGGCTGCTGGTGAACACACGGCACGTTGCGTTCGGGCTGGCGATCAGCGAGGTGATCGGGAACGGGTGGCGGCGACTGCCGGGCAGCCATCTGATGACGGACGAGAACGTCGCCTTCGCGCTCGGGCAAGAAGAACTGGCCAGGAAGCGGGCGGCGTACTGGGCGTGCGGGATCGGGATCTTTGTCAGTTGGAATGTCGGGGTGGTGATCGGGGCGCTGGCGGGTTCGGTGATCACTGACACGGACGTGTTCGGGCTGGACGCGGCGTTCCCGGCGGTCCTGCTTGCACTGGTTCTGCCCGCGGTGCGTGATCGATCGACCCGGACCGCTGCCCTGGTTGGAGCTGGGGCCGCGCTGGTGGCGACGCCGTTCTTGCCGGCCGGGTTGCCGGTCCTGTTTGCGCTGGTGGGATTGCTGTTCTACCGCCCAGCCGCGAAGCCGAGTCCGGAGCTTGTGGGATGAGTCTGTTGCTGGTCGGGATCCTGGTGCTTGCCGTAGGCACCTTTTCGTTGCGGTTGGCGGGACCGCTGATGCGGAGCCGGTTCGAACTGCCTGAGCGGGCGCAGCAGGTGCTCGCTGCTGCCGCGGTCGTGCTGCTCGCCGCGCTGGTGGCGACCGCGGCACTGACCGACGGATCCGGTCACGCCGGGATCGCGCGGCCGGCCGGAGTACTGGTCGGCGGCGTACTGGCGTGGCGGCGGGCGCCGTTCGTGCTGGTGGTTGTCGCCGCGGCAGCCACAGCGGCCGGATTGCGGCTGCTCGGCGTACCGTGACTGCGCTTTCGGGCGATCGTGGGCAGTATTCCGCCCGCGATCGCCCAACTTCGCAGGTATTCCGGCCCGAGGCCCCGCTTCGGGCGCTAGCGTTCGGTCATGACCAGTTATCCGGGGCAACCCACGGCGCCGAGCCGGACCTTGATCTGGCTGGCGGTCGCCAGCTTCGTCATCGGTATCGTGCTGAGCGCGTTCTTCGTCTGGCGAGCGGTCGCGAACGTGCCGGAGGCGCCGGAACCGATCGACAACGGTCCGGTGCAGGTGGACAGCGACGGGTTCACGATCTTCTCGTCCATCCCGGTACTGCGACCGCCGTGCGAGGCGAAGGACGAGAGCGGCAACGACGTTCCGCTCGAGGAGCCGACCACCGACACGTCGATCACTCTGAACGACGACACCTGGTATGTAGTGGCGAACTCGGTCGACCGAGTGCCGGGGACCTTCGCGGTCTCCTGCCTGGACGACGAGACCGGCGCGACCTACGCGGTCGGGCCGCGGCTGTCGCTGGGTGCGTTCGTCGGGTCGATCATCGCCGCGATCGGGTCCTTCCTGCTCTTCTTCGCCGTCGGCGTGGTCCTGATCATCGTGAGCACAGTGAAAACCCGCCGGGCCAAGCGCGCAGGCGCCTACCCAGGCAACACCTTCCCAGCCGGCCCCGGCTACCCAGCCGGCCCCACGTTCCCCGGCTACCCACCCTCAGGCCCGGGCTACCCGCAACAGAACTACCCACCCCAGAACTACCCACAACAGAGCTACCCACCACCGGGCGCAACCTACCCACCGCAGAACCCCCCGCCACCGAGCTACCCGAACTCAGGCTTCCCCCCACCCGGCAGCGTCGACCCACGCTGGCCAACCAGCCCCCAAGACGCGAAGAGCCCAGACTCGGTAGAGCCCCCGCCCGGTGGCGTGGACCCACGCTGGCCCACCGGTCCTGCCGATGCGGCTGCTTCGAAGAGCCCGGATTCGGTGGAGCCCCCGCCGGGTGGCGTGGACCCGCGTTGGCCGACGCCGCCGGACCAGGCGGCGCCGCCTAAGGACAGCTGATCAGGTGGTGAAGGTCGCCAGCCAGAAGTAGGTCAGCTCCGTGTACCGGACCTCGGCTGCCACCGGCGAGAGATCGCCGACCACCTGATCCCGGTCCGGAAAGTTCTTCAGTACTTCGAACTCCCGCCCGTCCGCGAGCCGGCGACGCTGATACGTGTCGCCGGCTTCGGTGGTTTGGGTGATCGGCTGACTGCTGCCCTCGACATACCTGTTGTCCGCAAGCACCACCACACCACCCGGCGCCACGCGACCAGCCAGTACCCGCGCGAACCGCGGCACGTCGTCCCGCAGTACATGCGACCAGAAAAACCCAGCGAAGATCACGTCGAACGCGCCCGGCACCTCCTGCACCGCGTACGCATCCGCAGTCTGGAACGACACCTCGCCCGGCCCGTAGCGCCGCGACCGGGCGATCTCCAGCGTCTCGTCGTTCAGGTCGGTCGCGACGATCGAACGCGCTGACGTAGACAGCGCGGTCGTCCAATAGCCGGTGCCCGCGGCAACCTCCAGCACCGACTTCCCGGCGACGAGCTCCACCAGCAACGCCCGCAAGCGCCCCAGATCCTCTTGCCTCTCAGGCTTTGCGTAGATCGCGTCGTACTCCGGCGCACGCTCGCGGTAGTAATCCTCAAGCACTAGTGGTCAGTGCTTTTGGTCTGAGGAGGAAGGCGCCCAGGTAGAGGAGGGCGGCGATGATGAGGAGGCCGTCGAAGCCGATGATGAGGGCGGCGTATTCGAGGCAGCCTCCGAGCATCGCGCCGAGGAGGTTGGCGCCGAAGCTGGCTGTGCCGTCGGCGGTGTCGGTGAACCGCTTGGCGAAGATCACGTTGGCCGCGAAGATCGGCATGAACGCGACCAGTACGGCGACCAGCGCGCGCAACCCGATCGGCATCGAGAGCAACCAGCTGTCCGGGAAGACCCAGCTCAGCAGCAACCCGCCGAACAACACGACGTACATCACCTTCAAAGGTGGCGTCTTGAACTTCCGCGTCACTTCGACGGCAGCCAGTACTGCGACCAGCACGCCGGCGAACACGATCGCGTTCACCACCCACGTAGTACCGAACAGCAACGCGAAGCCGGTGATGCTCTTCGTCTCCAGCAACATGAATCCCGCACCGAGCAGGAACAGATCCGCATACGGCCGCATCCGCCGGTACGACGATCCGCCGCCCGCGATCCCGACCCCGATGATTCCCGCGAGCAGGACCAACGCGAGCGTGACCAGGTAGAGCGACGGGATCCGGTCGGTGAACAAGTACAGGAACGGCCGGTTGTCCGTCGCCGGCGGCGGGGTGATCGAGGTCGTCCCGGCCCACGCCGTCGCGCAGGTCTGGTCGGCTTCGGTGAGCCCGACCGTCACCACTGCCTGCTGCAGGTTGTCGCCAACCTTGTCCACACACGGCTTGTGCCCGAACGCCTGCTCCGCGGTCGAGGCGAGCCGGTCGATCAGCCAGGTCTCGCGGTAGTAGTTGTACATCGCGAACGCACCGCCGGGCGCGAGGTGCTCCTTCGCACTCTCGAACGCCTGCTGGGTGAACAGGTAGCTCTCCAGCCGCAGCGAACTCGCGCCGTTCACCAGTGTCAGCGAGTCCGGCAGCGCCAGCAGGATCAGGTCGTACTTCTTGTCCGTCCGGGACAGGAACGCCCGCCCGTCGTCGATGTGCGACGTCACCCGCGGGTCCTGGTAGGAGTGATCCGGGTTGCTCTCGCGACCGATGTCGCGGATCCGCGGATCGATCTCGACCGCGTCGACGTGCTTGGCGCCCTTGCTCAACGCGATCGCGACGTCGGTGCCGCTGCCCGCCCCGATGATGAGCACGTTGCCAGGTTGCTTCCCTGCCACGGCCCGCTCGTACGGCGTTCCGTACTGCGGCTCCCACTGCAACCGCTTCTCCGCCGGAATGGCCTGCTGGTGGGGAACCCCGTTGACGGTGATCGTCAGCAACGGCGTGTTCTCGAACGACGACGTGGCCGTCTGCACCTTGTAGTACGGCGACCAGCTGTTCTCGGGCCGGGTGGACTCGTGGAAGAGCACGCCGAGCATCACCAGCATCGGCGTCAGGACCAGCGCACCACTCAGCACGGCAGCGGTCGCGCGCGGCTGCGGCACCATCAGCGCCAGGAACCCGATGGTGACGATCAGACCCCACCAGATCGGCGGCGCACCCAGGAACGACAGCCCGGTGAACGCGACGATCCCGATCAGGCTGCCGATCAGGTCGAACCGGTACGCCGTCAGCCGGGGCAACTCCGCGAAGCATCGGCCGACCAGTTCCGCGGGACCGGCCAGTACGACGGCCGCCGCGATGAACACGATCGGCAGGATCACCCAAACCGGAGGCCCGGTGGTGTCGAGGCTGGTGAAGTAGATGACGCTGGACGAGGTACCCCGGTCGACCGTCACCGGCTTCCACGCGATCACCGCGACCAGCAGCCCGAGCATCACCGGAGAGTAGTACGGCAGTTGCTTGGCCCGGCTGGAACGCAGGATGCCGATCCCGATGCCGAGGAACGACCCCAGCAGCACGAAGTTCGAGAAGTAGCTCAGGTGCACCACGTTCGAACCGGTCCAGCGGATCAGCGCGAGCTCGAGGAAGAGCATCAGCGCGCTGGCCGCGACCAGGCGCGGTTTCACCCCGAGGGGGTTGTTCCAGCGGGGCGTGGTGGTCCGGCTGGGCGTTGACGAGTCGACTGCCATGGGCGGCGACCATACCTGATCGACGGTGGCCTACGTCAGCTTTCAACAAAAAACACCACGCCCAGCGACCGCGAGCACGGTCGCCAGGCGCGGAGTGTGATCAGCTCACGGCTTCTGCAGCTGGCAGCCGGCCTTGTTCAGATCGATCGTTCGGGTGGCGGTCAGACAGGTGTAGAGCCACCAGGTCTGCTGCCCGTAGGCGGCGCCCTGGTCGACCGTGATGTTGCCTGCCGCATCGACCTCGCAGGGGTTGTTCACGGTGCAGCGCTGGCCGTCCTCGTTGCCGGTGTTGTTCACGCCGATCACCTCACCCGTGGAGGTGCTCACGACCGGCGAACCCGACGTACCGCCGATCGTCTCGCAGCCCGGCTGCCGGTACTTGATCGAGCTCTGCCAGGTCCAGTCGCCCTCACGCAACTGCGGGATCGTCGCCTGCACCGAGCAGGTGTAGATCCGCTTCCAGTAGCCGGAGACGACGGCCATCCCGGCGCCGTTCGCGGGGCCCTGCTTGGCCAGCGTCAGCGGGTTGACGTTCAGCCGGGTCTTGATGGAGGCGTAGGTCTCGTTCACCTCGTAGACGATCATGTCCGTCTTGGTCATCGTGCCGTAGAGGATCCGGCTGGCCCGGACGGTTCCGGCCCGGCTCGAGTCCGGCTTCAGTAACGTGATCGAGCGGGTCGAGGAACGGTTCACCAGGACCTGGCCCGGGTTCAGGAACCCGCCTTCGTAGCAGTGCCCGTTGGTGAGTACCAGGGCCTTGTCGGTGGCCGCCGATTCGGCGTACCGGACCAACGAGGCAGAACAGTTGCTGAGGGAGGCGATCCCGGTGAAATCGGCGCCGGGTGCGGCGAGGGCCGGTTTGTCGGGAGCGGTCTCGACGGCCAGCGCCTGGCTGCCGCCGAGCAGCACGGTACTGACCGCGATCGCGGACATTGTCAGGGAACGGAACAGTCTCATGGGCGGTTTCCTGTCCTCACTAGGAATGCTTGCGATGGGGGTGTGCAAGCAGGGCGTAGTCACCCTAGGACTCTTCGTAGCCGATCGGAATCGGTCCAGACCATCACAACCGGATGAAAGTTCCCGGCACCGGGCAACGCAGGGGTTTCCCTCCGGCGGGTGGGCGGGCTGTTACTCTTCGTCTCCGGATCCGCCCGGCTCGAACCATCGCACCACCTGGTACGTCTGACCAGGTGGCGGATGGTGAACCAGAGGTATGGCGGCGCGCCTGATCAGGGTGGTCGTCCTGCCATGGCCATACTGAACGTCGCGACGACCGGCTACGGGGAGACGCCGTCCCGAGTACCGGCAGCAGCGCGCCGTACGGAGAACGGAAGGACGTCATGCCGCAGGAGAAGCCAGACCTGCGCAACCTCAGCGAGCCGGTTCGGTTCAAGCGTGCGCTGACGCTGCTGCTGATGACCCTGGTGCTGCCCGGGTCCGCGCAGATCGCCGTCGGCAGCAAGCGGGCCGGTCGGTACGCGTGGCGAGTGATCGCCGGCCTGATCGCGATCGTCGTGTTCCTGATCCTGCTGGCGCAGGTCTGGCGGTCCGGCACGATCAACCTACTGGTGTCGCCGAAGACGTTGCGCGTGGTGCAGATCCTGCTGATCCTGCTGGCGATCGGCTGGGCCGCGCTCTTCGTGGACGCCTACCGACTGGGCCGTCCGCTCACCCTGCAACGGAATCACCGGTTGACTGCGAGCATCCTGGACGGCGTACTGGTGGTCGTGGTCGTCGGTGCGCTCTTCTGGGGCAGCACGATCGTCTCGGCCCAGCGGGACTTCATCGCCAGTGTGTTCGGCAACGGGGAGAAGTCGAAGGCCGAGAAGGGCCGCTACAACGTGCTGTTGCTCGGTGGCGACTCCGGCGCGAACAGGACCGGCACCAGGCCGGACAGCATCACCCTGGCCAGCATCGACGCCGACACCGGACGCGCCGTCCTGATCGGTCTGCCGCGGAACATGGCCAGGGTCCCGTTCCCGGCGGGGACGGCGATGGCCAAGCAGTTCCCGAACGGCTTCCACTGGGACAACTGCGCCGCCAACTGCTTCCTGAACGGCGTCTACACCTACGCGATGGGACACAAGCAACTCTTCCCCGGGGTGAAGGATCCCGGCCTGCTCGCCACCCGGCAGGCGGTCGAGGCGATCACCGGGCTGAAGGTGAACTACCACGTGCTGATCGACATCGCCGGCTTCCAGCACCTGCTGAACGCGGTCGGCGGGATCACCCTCGACGTCGGCAAGAAGGTGCCGATCGGCGGTGTCGGCGGGCCGATCAAGGGGTACATCCAGCCCGGCAAGAACCAGCACCTGGACGGCTACCACGCGATGTGGTTCGCGCGATCGCGGGCCGGTGCGACAGACTACGAGCGGATGACCCGGCAGAAGTGCGTGATGACGGCGATGCTGAACCAGCTGTCGCCCCAGAAGGTGCTGACCAAGTTCCAGGGCATCGCGGCCGCCAGCAAGGAGGTCGTCCAGACCGACATCCCGGCCGGAGACCTGGGAACCTTCACCGACCTCGCGCTGGACTCGAAGAAGCTCCCGGTGTCAAGCTTCTCGCCGGTCCCGCCGTTGATCAACACCGGCGATCCGGACTTCGACCTGGTCCGTACCAAGGTCGCCGAGGCGGTCGGAAAGTCCGAAGCGCTGGACAAGGCGGCCGCGGACGGGGACGGTAAGAAGTCGAACACACCGAGTAGCGTGCCCACGAAGAAAGCGACCACCCCGGCCAAGCCCGGCAGCACACCGTCCAAACCCACCCCCGACGTCGACGACGTCGCTTCGATCTGTAAGGCCTGACCTGAACATGTCCCTGTCCTCTTGGCCCCCGGTCTCCGTCGTGATGCCTGTCCTGAACGAGGAACGCCACCTGGAGGAAGCGGTCGGCCGCGTCCTCGACCAGGAATATCCCGGCGAGCTGGAGGTCGTGCTCGCCGTCGGACCGAGCAAGGACCGGACCGAGGAGATCGCCGAGCGGCTGGCCGAGGCCGACAAGCGGATCACCATCGTGGCGAACCCGACCGGGAAGACCCCGGCCGGGCTGAACCTGGGGATCTCGAATGCCCGGCACGACATCGTCGCCCGGGTGGACGGGCACGGAGTACTGACGCAGGGCTACATCGCCCGCGCGGTCGAAGTACTGCAGGACAGTGGCGCGGACAACGTCGGCGGCGTGATGGCGGCCGAGGGGCGCACGCCTATTGAGATGGCCGTTGCTTGTGCTTATCGGTCGCGGCTCGGCCTTGGTGCGTCCACGTTTCACCAGGGCGGCAAGGCCGGTCCCGCGGACACGGTGTACCTCGGAGTGTTCCGCCGTACTGCGCTGGAGCGGGTCGGCGGGTTCGACGAGTCGATGCATCGGGCGCAGGACTGGGAGCTCAACTACCGGATTCGCAAGACCGGCGGGCTGATCTGGTTCAGCCCGGACCTGTCGGTGACGTACCGGCCGCGCTCGTCGCTGTCGGCGGTCGCGAAGCAGTTCTTCCACACCGGCCAGTGGCGGCGCGAGGTGATCAGGCGGCACCCGGAAACGGCGAGCAAGCGCTACCTGGCCCCGCCGGTCGCGGTCGGCCTGCTGACCCTCGGCACCATCGTCGGCATCATCGGCCTCGCGACCGGCAGCAGCCTGCTCGACCTGGGCTTCCTGGCCCCCGTCGGCTACGCCTTCGCCCTGATCCTGGGCTCGATGATGGAAGGCCGCTACCTCCCCTGGAAAGCCCTCTTCTGGCTGCCCCTGGTGATAGCCACCATGCACATCTCCTGGGGCCTGGGCTTCATCATCGGCCTCCAAGAGCGCCCAGCCCCAACCCAAGCCACCTAGCCTGCAAGTGTCATCGGCTCTCGTGCTCTCCGGTCCACCCGGGGTCGGGAAGACCTCCGTCGGGTGGCGGGTCTTCGATCGCTGTACCGATCTCGGACAGGCGCCTGCGTTCGCAGACCTCGACCTACTCGGCGCGGCATGGCCGGCGCCAGACGACGACCCGCACCAGTCGCGATTGAAGGCGACCAACCTGGCTGCGGTGTGGTCGAACTACGTGCAGGCGGGCAGCAAACGCCTCATCGTTGCAGGCGTCGTCGAGAACCAGCGCGAGCGGCGACAGCTCGAGGAAGCGACCAGAGGACCAGTCGTGATCTGCCGCCTCGACGCCCCGGATGCCGAGCTTGCGCAACGGATTCATGATCGCGGTCGCGAGGACGGCGCCGACCTCGCCAACCTCGTCGCCCGCGCCTCCGAACTGTCCGCCCAGCTAGTCGCTGACGACGTCAGCGACTACTCGATCAACACCGCCGGCCGAACCATCGACGACGTAGCCGCCGCCGTCCTCACCCACTGGAACCGCGCGTCTACGTGACGGCGACCGTGCCCGCTGGCAGTGCGCGTCTACGTGACAGCGACCGTGCCCGCTGGCAGTGCGCGTCTAGGTGACAGCGACCCTCACCACCGCGAGCCGCGACGGAGGAGCTGCGGAGCTGATGCCTTTAGCGTTTGCCGGTGGCTTCTAGGTTGTAGGCCTCTACTACCTCTTTGACGTCGCCGTCCATCTTCATGGCGCCCTTGTCGAGCCAGATGGCGCGGTTGCAGGTGTCCAGGACGACGTCGAGGCTGTGGCTGACCAGGAAGACCGTGCCCGCCTCGTCGCGGAGTTGCTTGATCTTCTGCTCCGAGCGGACCCGGAACTCGGCGTCGCCAGTGGCCAGGGCCTCGTCGACCAGCAGGATGTCGTGCGTCTTCGCCGAGGCGATCGCGAACTTCAGCCGGGCCGACATGCCGGACGAGTACGTCGACATCGGCAGGTCGATGAAGTCGCCGATGCCGGAGAACTCGACGATGTCGCCGTAGCGCTCGTCGATCTCGGCGGCGCTCATGCCCATCGCCAGGCAGCCCAGCACCACGTTCCGGTCGCCGGTGAGGTCGTTCATCATCGCCGCGTTGACGCCCAGCAGGGACGGCTGGCCGCCGGTGTAGATCGCGCCGGTGGCGGGCGGCAGCAGGCCGGCGATCGCCCGGAGCAGGGTCGACTTGCCGGAGCCGTTGCGGCCGATCAGGCCGATCGCGTCGCCCTTGTACGCGGTGAAGCTGACGTTCTTGACCGCGTGCACCTCGCGGATGGTCGGCCGGTCCTGGCGTTTGAGGATCCGCCGGAACGCGCTGGCCGCAGTACCTTTGCCGCCCGAGCCTGCCGTCACCTTGTAGATGATGTTGACGTTGTCGGCGATCACTGTGGGGACACCATCGGACGCCGGGGCCGGAGCCGCCGGAGTCGGAGCTGCCGTCTCAGCCACGGCCATACCTGTCCTCCGCACGCCAGAAGTAGATGAATCCACCGATCAGGGAGATCGCGGCCCAGGCGATCGAGATCTTCCACGCGTTCGGAAGCTGGTTCGCCGTGTGCTCCTCCAGCACCGCGCGGCGGGCGATGTCGATGTAGGCCGAGATCGGGTTGAGCGACAGAACGTGGATCACCCAGCCCGGGGCGTCCAGCCCTTCCAGCTTGGCCGGGATCGAGAAGAAGATGCCGGACGCGTACAGCCAGGTCCGGGTGATGAACGGCAGCAGTTGGCTGATGTCGCTCAGGAAGGCGCCGAGCCGGGCGAAGACCAGGGTGGCGCCGATGTTGAACAGTGTCTGCAGGAACAGCGCCGGGATCAGCAGGAACCAGCGCAAGTCCGGTCCGGTGGTGAAACCGACCAGCAGGAACAGCACGCCCATCGAGAGGAACATCTGGTTCAGCTCGTTGACCACATAGGCCAGCGGCAGGGTGGCGCGCGGGAAGTGCAGGGTGCGGATCAGCGACATGTTCGCCGAGATCGCGCGGGATCCCTCGGTCATCGAGCGCTGCGTGTACGTGAACACGAACATGCCGCAGATCAGGTACGAGGCGTAGTTCGGGATGCCGTTCTTGGTACCGAGCAGGACGCCGAACGCCAGGTAGTAGACGCCTGCGTTCAGCAGCGGGGTGAGGATCTGCCAGATCGAGCCCAGCCGGGCCCCCGCGTAGACGGCATAGGTGCGGGCCCGGGCGTAGCTGACGATGAACTGGCGACGGCCCCACAGGTCACGAAGGTAGGTCCGGAGCAGCGGTCGTGCCGAACTCCTGGACAACCCATAGCGCTCGGCCATTGCCGCTAGTTCAGCGGTCTTGGCCGACTCGGCGGCGGTTGACATGCGGGCCAATCTACTGGGCCCGCGTCCCGGATAAGACATCGGCGCGCTCTGAACCGTTTCAGTACCCCCTGACCCGGCACGCTGTGTCACCGGATTCTCTCGGTGACACAGCGATCGCGGTCAGTTCTTCACTTCGCGCAGCCGTCCAGTTTCGACCTCGTAGACGAAGCCCCGGACCGAATCCTTGACCGGGATGAACGGGTCCGCGGCGATCCGCTGCAGCGACTGCCGGACGTCCTCGTCGATGTCGCTGAACGCCTCGGCGGACCAGTCCGGCTTCAGCCCGGTCTCGGCCAGGATGCCGGCCTTGAACTCGTCGTCGGTGAACGTCAGCATGCCGCAGTCGGTGTGGTGGATCAGGATGATCTCCTTGGTACCGAGCAGCCGCTGGCTGATCGCCAGACTGCGGCGTTCGTCGGCCGTGATCACCCCGCCTGCGTTGCGGATCACGTGCGCGTCGCCCTCGGACAGGCCGAGCAGGCCGTACGGGTTCAGCCGCGCGTCCATGCACGCGACCACGGCGACGTGCTTGCCGGGAGGCAGCGGCAGATCGCCCTTGTCGAAGGTCGCCGCGTACTGCTCGGCGTTGGCCAGCAACTCATCGGTGACGCTCATCGTGCATCCTCCAGAAAAAGTCAAGTGAGCCGATACACAAACTTAACTTTTCCCCGTCGCCCTGGGGAGGCGTCCCATCCCGTGGGACGCTGCTCAGGCCAGCAGCCGGGCGCGGAGGCTGTCGAGCTGGTACTGCGTGAGTCCGCCGTGCCGGAGGTACGCCTCAGGGCCGCCGTAGACCCGGTCGAGGTGGTCCAGGATGGCGACGATCGATCCGGCCCGGGTGTCTCGCCACTCGGTCATCTCCGCGTGCAGGGATTCGTCCGGCTCGGCCGCCAGTTGCTCCGCCAGCCAAGGGGCGAGCCGTTCCTGGGTGACGAAGTAGTCCGCGATGATCTCGTCCTCGGGAACCCCGGCCACGGAAAGCGCGAGCGCCACCACCATGCCCGTGCGGTCCTTACCGCCATGACAATGCACGACCACCGCACCGTCAGGAGCCTCGACGATCGCGGCCACCGCGGCGGCGAACAGCTCCGGATGCCGATCCAGCATGCCGATACAGGCATCGACGATGGTCTCGTACTGCGACGAATCCGCCGGATCAGCCGGATCCTGCACAGGAACCCGCATCCCGACCGGATCCCCGGAGAACGGCGTCGGGTACTCCGCGGTCTCCCGATCCCCCCGCAAATCAAGAATGCGACCAACCCCGGCCCGCCGTACCGCCGCAACCCCCTCGGCAGACAAGTACTGCAAACTGTCCGCCCGAATCAACACCCCCTCGCGAATCCGTCCACCCCCACCGGTCGGCAGCCCACCCAGATCCCGCACATTCCGACAGTCCGGCCACTCCAGATGACGACTCACAAACCCCTCCAAGTTGATCCCACAGGAATCATGGCGGCAGACCGGGGCGGTGGGGGTGGGGAAGGAATTCAGACAGTACGGGTGGCGCGGGTGGTTGAGGGGCAGTGAGAGGATTGCGGGCATGACATGGCTTGTGACTGGTGGTGCTGGGTACATCGGGGCGCATGTGGTGCGCGCGTTCGCCGCGGATGGGATCGATGTTGTTGTCATCGACGATCTGTCCAGTGGGAAGGCCGAGTTCCTGGTCGAGGGGGTGCCGTTCGTGGAGGCGAACCTGCTCGACACCGACGTGGTCCGCAAGACGCTGGACGGCGTCAGCGGCGTCGTGCACCTGGCCGGTTACAAGTACGCCGGGGTGTCGGTCGAGCGGCCGATGCACACCTACACGCAGAACGTGTCCGCGATGGTCTCGCTGCTGAACGCGATGGCCGACACGGGCGTCACCAGCATCGTCTTCTCCTCCAGCGCGGGCGTCTACGGCACCCCGAAGGACGAGATCGTCACCGAGCAGACGGCACCCGACCCGCAGAGCCCGTACGGCGAGACCAAGCTCGTCGGAGAGTGGCTCCTCGCGGACCAGGCGAAAGCCGTCACCTTGCACCACACGTCGCTGCGGTACTTCAACGTGGTCGGCTCGGGTGATCCGAAGGTGTACGACGCGAGCCCGTACAACCTGTTCCCGATCGTCTGCAACCTGCTGACGCAGGGGAAGATCCCGCAGATCTACGGCACCGACCACCCGACGCCGGACGGCACATCGGTCAAGGACTACGTGCATGTGGCTGACCTGGCCCGGGCGCACGTGGCCGCGGCCCGGGCGCTGGACGCGGGCAAGACGCTCGAGCGGGTCTACAACCTCGGCAGCGGCACCGGGACGTCCGTCCGCCAGATCATGGATGCGGCCCGCCGCGTGACCGGCATCGACTTCACCCCCACCGAAGGACCACGCCGGCCGGGAGACCCGTCCCGCGTGGTCGCATCAGGTGAGCTTGCCGCCCGTGACCTGGAGTGGAAGAACACCCACACGGTCGACGAGATGTTCGCCTCGGCCTGGGAGTCCTGGCCGAAGAACTAGACCAGCGCGCCTTCGTTGACGGTGACGGGTTCGTCGGCGGCTTCCATGGCGGGCTCGGGCAGGCCTGCTTCACCCTGGATGTCGATCACCGGCAGCACGCGGTCGAGCCAACCCGGGATCCACCAGTTGGCGTCGCCCAGCAACTTCATCGTGGCCGGCACCAGGATCATGCGCACGATGGTCGAGTCGATCAGGATCGCCACGGCCAGTCCCAGTCCGAACATCTTGGCCGTCGGGTCGTCGCCGAGGATGAAGCCGGAGAAGACCGAGATCATGATCAGAGCGGCCGAGGTGATCACCCGGCCGGTGGTGGCGATGCCGTGGACGACGGACGTGTCGCTGTCGCCGGTGACCAGGTACTCCTCCCGCACCCGGGAGAGCAGGAAGACCTCGTAGTCCATCGAGAGTCCGAACAGGATCGCGAACATGAACATGGGGATGAAGGGGAGGATCGGCACGGTCGACTCCAGGCCGATCAGGTCGGCGCCCCAGCCCCACTGGAAGACCATCACCATCACGCCGAACGAGGCGCCGATGCTGAGCAGGTTCAGCAGCGCGGCTTTGAGCGGCACGAGAATCGATCGGAAGACCAGGGTCAGCAGCAGGAACGACAGCAGGATCACCGCACCGATGAACAGCGGGAGCCGGTCGTTGACCTTGCCGCCGACATCCGCGGCGCTCGCTGTCTGACCACCGATGTGGGCCCGCGCCGGACTCTGGCCGAGCACAGCGGGAAGGACCTCCGCGCGGAGGCGCTCAACGGTCTCCACAGTTGCGTCGTCCTGCGGCCCAGTCGTCGGGAAAGCCACGAGCGTCGCGACGCCGGCGTCCACGTTCAGCTGAGCAGGCGCAGTACTGGCGATCCCTTGGTCGGCGGCGATGGCGGTACGGAGGGGCTGGACCACGCTCGCGTCCTGGGAGATGTCGACAGCGATGACCAACGGTCCGTTGGCGCCAGGACCGAAGCCTTCGGCGACGAGGTCGTAGGCCCGGCGTTCCGTTCGGTGCTGAGGAAGGGTGCCTTCGTCGGGCGTTCCGACCCGTAGGGCCAGCACCGGGGCGGCCAGTCCCAGCAGGAGCACGGTGGCACCGATGGCGTAGACCTTGGCGTGCCTGGACACGTGCTCGCCCCACCGCTGCCAGCCTGTCGCGGGTCTGGTCCGGGCGGGATTGCGCCGGACGGAGAGTCGGTTGATCCAGTGCCCGGCAAGCCCCAGAAACGCGGGCAGCAAGGTGATCGAGGCGACGACCATGATCAGCACGATGACGGAAACGGCGACCCCGCCGGCAGTCAGGAACGGTACGCCGGCCGCGGCGAGACCGAGGATCGCGATGACCACCGTGCCGCCTGCGAACACGACTGCCTGACCGGCCGTGGCGACAGCCCGTCCTACCGACTCCTCGACGGTCATGCCCTGGGCGAGGTAGTCGCGGTGCCGGGTGATGAGGAAGAGCGCGTAGTCGATGCCGACCCCGAGGCCGACCATGCTGCCGATCACCGGCGCCCAACTGGGAATGTCGATCAGATAGGTGACCAAGGACATCGAGCTGATGCCGAGAGCGAGGCCGAACAGGGCCAACCCGATCGGAAGACCCATCGCGATGAGTGAGCCGAACGCCACCAGCAGGATGATGATGGCGGCGGCCAGGCCGAGCGCCTCACCGATGCCCGTCTCAGCCGCCTCGAGCGCGTAGAACAAGTCGCCGCTCAGCTCGATCCGTAGCGGTGAACCTTCCGCTGCCTGGGCAGCGAGCTCCTTGAGCGCCTCGAGGTCGCCGGTGGTCAGCTCTTCGAGGACCGGATACTGCAGCCGGAGAAGGGCGACACGACCGTCGGGCGACATCGCCCCAGGCGCCGCCGCCAGCGCGCTCGCCGGATCGTTGGTCCCGAGTAGGTGCGGCAGCTTGCCGGCCGACTCCTGGACCTGCGTCAACGCGGCCCGTGCATCAGCTGAGGTGAAGAACGTCGCCTGGTCGTCGAGCGGTGTCATGACCACCTGGGCGGTCAGTCCGGCCTGGTCCGCGCCGGCGGCCGACAGGAGATCGGTCGCCTGTTGGGAGTCGAGTCCTGGCGCTCCGAAGGTGTTTTCGAGCTTCTGACCGAAGGCGCTGGATGCCGCGACCACGAGCACGGCCACCACCAGCCAGGTCCCGATCACGGTCCATGGCCGGCGCGCGGCGAACCGGCCCAACCGATACAAGGCGTGCGACATCATGAGCGATCTCCTTCAGTGACCCAGCGGATATCGGTACGCGACCGACGTGGTCTCAGCGTGGCGAGACGCAGCGGCCGGCACCTCGGACGAAGGGCCGCAGTTCGCTGGGCCGTCCGGCTGACCGGTGTCCCGTACTTTGGGCTGATCCACGCAGCGCTCCGGCTGTCTACGCTGAGGCCATGTTGAGTACCGCGGTCCGCACCCTCTGGGCCGAACCGCGTGCGCCCCAGGCACCCCGGCGGGTATGGCGTGACTGGGTGCTCGTCGCTCTGCTGCTCCCGACCGCGATCCTCGAAGGCATCCTGCGGACCGACGTCGTCTGGAGGCCGGTCGCGATCCTGCTCGCAGTGGTGCTCGTCCTCGCCCTGTTGTGGCGGCGCACCCATCCGCTCGTGGCAGTGGCCGTCGCCTTCGGTGCCGCGATCGTGAGCAGCATCGCGGGCCTGATCGGCGGCGTCCCGTCGGTCGGCTTGTACACGATGATCGCCGTGGTGGTGCTGCCCTATTCGCTCCTTCGCTGGGGATCCGGTCGCGAGATCGGGATCGGTCTGACGATCATTTTGACCGCCCTGGTGGTGGGTCTGGCCGCCGAGTACAACGGGTTTGGCGAAGCTGTCGCCGGGGCCGTGTTCCTGCTGTTTCCGGCACCGCTCGGGGCTGCGATCCGCTACTGGTCGACCTCCCGGCTCCGCGAGTACGACAAGGTGCGGCTGCGGGAACGTGAGCAGTTGGCCCGCGAACTGCACGACACGGTCGCTCACCACGTCTCGGCCATCGCCATCCGCGCCCAGGCCGGCCGCATCGTCGCCGCGTCCCGCCCCGAGGCCGCGATGGACGCCCTCGCCGTGATCGAGGCGGAGGCCTCCCGCACGCTCGCAGAGATGCGCGTGATGGTCGGCAACCTTCGCGAGGATGAAGCGGCCGCCCTGGCCCCGCAGCAGGGCGTGGCCGACCTCGAGCGGCTCGCCCGCAGCATCGGGGACCGGCCCAGGGTCGAGCTGGAGCTGTCCGGTGACCTCGCCGACCTCGGGCCGGCGGTCGGTGCGGCGATCTATCGCATCGCGCAGGAGTCGATCACGAACGCCGTCCGGCACGCGCGCCATGTCACCCGCATCGACGTCCGCGTCGTCGGCGACGGCGACTCGATCCGCCTGACCGTTCGCGACGACGGTGATGCCGCCTCGACCGGGTGGAACCCGCTGGGCTATGGGCTGGTCGGCATGACGGAGCGCGCGACGCTCCTCGGCGGCTCGTTCGACGCAGGTCCCGGCCCGGACAAGGGCTGGACCGTCGAAGCGGTGCTGCCGAAGGCCGGCACCGCCAGATGAGCGTCCGGGTGCTCGTCGCCGATGACCAGGAACTCATCCGCACCGGGCTGACGATGATCCTCGACGCGCAGCCCGGCATCGAGGTGGTCGGTCAGGCGGTCGACGGCCTCGAGGCGGTGAGCCTGGCCCGTCGGCTCCGCCCCGATGTGTGCCTGTTCGACATCCGGATGCCCGGCCTGGACGGGATCGAGGCGACCCGCCTGCTGGCCGGGCCCGACGTGGACGACCCGATCGCGATCGTGGTGATCACCACCTTCGATCTCGACGAGTACGTCCACGGCGCCCTCAAGGCCGGCGCGCGGGGGTTCCTGCTCAAGGACGCCGGACCCGAACTCCTGGTCCAGGCGATCCATGCCGCCGCCAACGGCGACGCGCTGATCGCCCCGAACATCACGGCCCGCCTGCTCTCGGCCTTCTCCGACGCACGGTTCGGCCGCTCGCCGGCCCAGCCGGTCGAACCGCTGACCGGTCGTGAGGAGGAGGTCCTGATCACGGTCGCCCGCGGCCGGACCAACTCCGAGATCGCCGACGAGCTTCACATCAGCCTCAGCACGGTGAAGACCCACCTGGCCAGCGTGATGGCCAAGCTCGGGGCCCGCAACCGGGTCGAGATCGTCATGTGGGCTTACGAAACCGGCCGCGTCCGCCGCTGACCGAACAGCCTCCCCGGTCAGCCGCCCGCGGGGTAGAGCTTCACCTCCGCCAGGGAAAGCGGGTTCGACGTGGACTCCAACTGGATCCGGACGTATCTGGCCGTGGTGTTCAGGTCGACCGTGGTCGGACTGCCGGCCGTCGCCGCCTGCCGGATCGCGGTGACGGCTGGCGCGGTGCGTGCCTCTAGCAACGAGTCGGCCGTGATCGGGTTCTCCGACGTGATGATCCAGTAGTTGGCCAGCCGGTCGGAGCAGCAGTCGGTCCGGTTCCACAGCGAGACCTGCGACAACGCTTCGGCCTTGCCGAGATCGACTTGCCACCAAGCCTCGTTGGACGGCTCGTTCGTGTGGGTGACCGAGTTGTCGCCCCAGCTACCGCTGGTGTTCCCGTCCACCGCTCGCGAAGCTGGCGCGTCATTCGCGGTGGTGCTCTGCGTGGCGGGCTTGCCGCGGGCAAGGTTCACCCGCCACAGCCCGGCTCCGGCTCGTGCCGACAACTGCCAGTCTCTCGCGACCAGCTTGGCGGTCAGGGTGAAGTCGCCTTCGCCCGACGCCATCGTCGGGGTGACAGTGAAGGTCACCGGGAACGGACGGCCCGGCTTGACGGTCGGGGTCTTCACCGAGGCGGGGCTGACCTTCCAGCCTTCCGGTACGGCGAGGCTCAGCTCGCCGGCCGGCAGGTTGCCAGAAAGGGCGACGACTGAGGCCTTGACCTCAACCGGCTGCAGTCCCACCGCCGCCGGGGCGGTCAGGTCGATCTTGGCCTGGGCGCGGACGACGTAGTCACGACCAGCCGACGTGGCGAACGAGACAGTGTCGGTCCCGGTCCGGCGTACGTCGACCTTGCGGCCACGGTCGTCCGTCACCGAGTACGGCCCAGCGAAGATCTGGTTGCGCAAGGCAACAGCTCCGCCCTTGTCGGAGTGCAGCCGGATCTCCGTGGCGGCACCGTCCTGCCAGGTCGCCCCGACGGTGAACGCTCCGCGCGCCCGAAGTCCGTCGTACGAGCCCTTGTCGGCCCAGGCGTCAGGCAGGGCGGGCAGTACGTCGATCGAGCCGCTCTGGCTCTGCAGCAGCATCTCCGCGACGCCGGCCGTGGCGCCGAAGTTGCCATCGATCTGGAACGGCGGATGCGTGTCCCAGAGGTTCTTCAGCGTGCTTGTTTTGAGGAGTTCCGACAGCATCTTGTGCGAGTGGTTCCCATCCAGCAGTCGCGCCCAGAAGTTGATCTTCCAGGCCTTGCTCCAGCCGGTGCCACCGTCGCCGCGACCCTCCAGCGTCTTCACCGCCGCAGCTGCGAGCTCGGGGTTCTCCGCCGGGATGATCTGGCGTCCCGGGTGCAGGCCGAACAGTTGCGAGACGTGCCGGTGCTGGTCGTTCGGGTCGTCCCAGTCTTCCTTCCATTCCTGCAGCTGGCCCCAGGACCCGACCCTCGTACCGGGATCGAGGCGCTGCAGGATCGAGGCGAGCTGGCTGCGGAAGGCCTTCGATTCACCTACCAGCGGAGCAGCCTCGGACAGGTTGGTGAAGAGATCCCAGACGATCTGCTGCGGCATCGCGGCGCCGGCCGAGTAGTCGCCGTGCTCGGGGGAGAAGCTCGGCGAGACGACCAGCTTGCCGTCGCGCGGGTCGACCTGCAGCTCGTCGATCCAGAACTCCGCAAGCTCCTTCATCACCGGATAGGCCCGCTCCTTCAGGAACTTCTTGTCCTGAGTGAACTGGTAGTGCTCCCAGTAGTGCTGGGCGAGCCAGCCGCCCGCGTCCGGCATCCAGAAGGCCCACGGATAGTCGATCACGCCGGTGAAGCCGAACGGGTTCGTCTGGCTGTGCACCACCCAGCCGTCGCTCCCGAACATCTCCTTCGCCGTCACGCGCCCGGGCGCCTCCAGGGCGTCCACGAAGTCGAACAGCGGCGCGGTGGTCTCGGAGAGGTTGGTGGTCTCGGCCAGCCAGTAGTTCATCTGGAGATTGATGTTCACGTGGTAGTCGGCGCCCCACGGTGCCGAGGTCATGTTGTTCCAGACACCTTGCAGGTTGGCCGGCAGCACCGAGTTGTCCCTGGACGAGGCCACCAAGAGATAGCGCCCGTACTGGAAGTACAACCGCTCAAGGGCCTTCCTGGCTTCTGGACCAGCCGTTCCTTCCTGGTACTGCTTGAGAAGCTGGTCGGTCGGGATGTTCGGCATCACCTCGCCCAGTCGCAGGTCGACCCGGTCGAAGAGCTTCCGGTAGTCCGCGAGATGACGGGCCTTGAGTACGCCGTACGGGAGTCGGCTGGCTGCGTCCACCCGGCCGGTGATGCCTGCGTGAGGATCCTTGCCCCGGTACGTCGGGTAGACGTCCGAGTAGTTCGTCCCGGAGCTGACGACCAGCACGACCGAGTCGGCGCCGGACACGGTCACGGTGCCGTCGGGGTTGTCGGTGCGGGTGCCGCCTGTGTTTAGCACCTGCAACTGCGACTCATAGAGCATGCCGTTGTCGAGCAGGGCGCCGCTGACGGTGATCTTGCCGTGGAGGGCCGTCACCGTGCGGGTGCGGTTCGCCTCGCCGGTGAGGCTGGCGGTGAAGCCGATCTTGCCTTTGGCGCTGGCGCTGAGCCGGGCGACGGTGACGTTGCCCGGCTCGCTGGCGAAGTACTCGCGCGTGTAGCGCGTGCCGCCGGCGTCGTACTGGACACCTGCCAGGGCGTTCTCGATGTCGAGGTGGCGGCGGTAGCCGGTGACGTCCGAGGGAGCGGGCGTCATCGCCAGCTTGAGATCGAGCAGGGGCTGGTAGCCGCCGAAGCCGATCACGTTCTGGGCGAGGGCACTGGTCGCGTCTTCGGCGGAAACGACCAGGTTCTGGTCGATCTGGCTGCGGATGTCCGCCAGCGCCGTGGGGCGGGGTGTCCGCCAGTTGCCGAAGTCGTAGCCCTGCGTCGAGCCGGGGCCGCCGGTCCACAGCGTCTTCTCGTTCAGCTGCAGATGCTCGGTGCCGGGATCGCCGAAGATCATCGCGCCGGTCGCGCCGTTGCCGATCGGCAGCGCCTCCGACTCCCAGTCGGAGGCAGGCTCGGTGTACCAGAGTGAGAGGTCCCCTGGGCTTCCAGCTGAGGAGGGCGGGGGAGCGGCCGAAGAGCCCGCTGGGGTGGTCAGCCCTGCCGCGACGGTCACCGCGGCGAGGAGAGCGAAGCCGGTGGTCACGAGACGCATCCTAAGCCCCCAGAGATCCGATGAATTGCCGAAACCCTAGAGGTGAGATGGCGGAATGTACACAGTTCGTTGCGCAGAAGATCGGATGTATCAGGGTTCGATGTCGCGGATGTTGGTGAGCTCGTCCGGGTCCGGTCCGGGCACGGCGAGGAACGCCTGGACGTCCGCGGCGAACGCGATTCTCATCGCAGCACCCCGCCAGCCGTCCACATTGTGGTCACCGCGGTGTCCGGTCCATCAGGACCGGGCCGGTGAGGACGCCACCTTCCACCGGGAGGGTGTGGCCGGTGATCCAGGCCGCGTCGTCGGAGCCGAGGAAGGCGACCGCTGCCGCGATGTCCTCCGGCTCGCCGATCCGGCCGAGCGGGTAAATCTTGGCGAGCCGGTCCAGTGCGCCCGGCTGGGCGTCCCAGTTCGGCGTCCGGATCGTGCCGGGCGCGACGACGTTGAAGCGGACGCCGCTGGATCCGTAGCGGGCGGCGAAGTTCTGCGTCATCACGATCTGGCCGGCCTTCGCCGCGGAGTACTCGACATTGCCGAAGGCCGCGACCCCGTTCACCGAGCTGATCGTGACGACGTTGCCGCGCGTCTGGACCAGGTGGGGGAGCGCGGCCTGGATGCACTGGGCGGCGCCGACCAGGGTCAGGTCGAGTTGCCGATGCCATTCCTCGACGGTCGTCTCCTCCGGCGGCGAGGTGACGATGCAGCCGCCCGCGTTGTTGACCAGCACGTCCAGCCGGCCGAACCTCTCCACCCCGGCCGCGACCGCCGCGTCGATGTCCTCCCGCGAGGTGACGTCCACCCGCACGGCGAGAGCCTGCTTGCCGAGCTCGTCGGCGACGGCGGCGATCTTGTCCTCCTGCAGGTCGGTGACGATCACCGAACCACCCTCAGCCGCGATCCGCCGCGCCACCGCCGACCCGATGCCCTGTGCCCCTGCCGTGATCAATGCCACCCGGCCCTCGAAACGCCGCATGTCAGCTCCCCTCCACCACTCGGTCGACCTTCTCGTCGGTGATCCGCCGCTCCAGCTTGGCCGGGTCCAGATTGCGGCACAGCACGATCGAACCACCTCCGGAGATCACCCCGACCAGCGTCTCGATCCCTGCCGGACCCACCAGATCGGTCGTGGTGAGAAGACGGTCTGCGATCGGCTGCGCAGTACTGATCAGGTCCGCATGGGACCTTCCGTCGTACGCCGGTGACGCGGGCGCGGGGGGATCGAAGGGGACGAACAGATCGGGGTGGTTGTAGACCTCGGCACCGTAATCGTGGACCCCCGCGGGCAACGGCTCGCGGAACCGGCCGCCCAGGGGGAGCAGCGCGGAGGCGATCGTCTCCCGGGCACCGCGGATCGCGAAGTCGGGGCCGGTGATCGCCAGCGCGCCCTCACCGGTGGTGACGGCGGCTCCCGCGGACCAGGTCGACAGCGCCCAGACCACGCCCAGCCAGTGCGGCGGCAAGCCGATGGCGACCGTCTCGCCGGCCTCCAGGTCGTACTCGTCGACGAGCAGGTTCGCGGTCTTGGCGACCCAGTTCGCGGTAGTCACCGCGCTCAGCTCGATCCGCTCGCCGGAGACGTCGTCGTAGTAGGTGAGGAATGGCCTGGCGCCGTCACGGGTGACCGCGGCCCTGAACAGATCCGGAAGGGTGCCCGACATACCCGGAACCCTACGTTTGCGACCCGGGCGTAAGTTGGTTGGGGACTCCAGAAAGAAGGAAACTCATGGTGTCGATGCTTGCGCTGCCGGAGGGTGGCGAGTGGATCGTCCTGCTGGTGATTGTGGTCCTCCTCTTCGGCGCGAAGAAGCTTCCGGAGCTGACCCGCAACACCGCCAAGGCCCTGGTCGAGTTCAAGAAGATCTCCAACGGCCAGGACGACGAGACCCCCGCGAAACCCACCGCGAACTCCGCCGCGGGGCCGGCCCAGCCGGCCACAGCCGCCCCGCCCCCGCAGCCCGGCGAAGAACCGCGCACCTGACCCGGCGACATCACAGCCCCGCAGCCCGGGGCCGGGGGAGTTCTCGTAAAGTCGATTCATGTTGATCGTGATCGGCCTTGGGCTGATCCTGGCCCTGACTGTTGCCACCGGCTACTTCGTCGCGCAGGAGTTCTCCTACGTGGCGGTGGACCGGAATCGGCTGCAAGGGCTGGCCGATGCGGGTGACAGTGCTGCCGCCCGCGCTCTGAAGGTGACCTCGCGGCTGTCCTTCGTACTATCGGGAGCCCAGGTCGGCATCACGCTGACCGCGCTGCTGGCCGGCTACGTCGCACAGCCCTATCTGGGCGCGGGGCTGGAGGACGTGCTGGGCAGCGTCGGATTGCCGGCCGGCGCCAGCTTGACCGTTTCGGTGATCCTGGCGTTGCTGCTGGCAACGATCATCCAGATGGTGCTGGGCGAGCTGGCGCCGAAGAACCTCGCGATCGCCAGGGCCGAGGCGCTCGCGCTGCGACTGTCCCGGTCCACCCTGATGTACCTGACCATCGCGGGCCCGCTGATCCACCTCTTCGATGCCGCCTCCAACCGGATCCTGCGCCGGATCGGCATCGAGCCGGTCGAGGAGTTGCCCCAGGGCGCCACAGCGCAGGAGCTGGACAGGATCATCGCCACGTCGTACGAGCAGGGCCTGCTGGACCAGGACACCATGCGTCTGCTCGATCGCGGCCTCGACTTCCGCGACCGGACCGCCGGCGAGGTGATGGTGCCGCGGGTGGACGTGGTCACCGTGCACGAGGACGACCCGCTGACCCGGGTGGTCGAGCTGCTCGACAGCGGGCACAGCCGGTTCCCGGTCGTCGGTGCCTCGGTCGACGAGGTGGTCGGGGTGATCTCGGTCGCCGAGGTGGTCGCGGTCGAACCCGAAGCTCGGCAGCACACCACGGTCGGGCCACGCGCCGCGCCGCCCGTGGTGGTCCCGTTCACGCTCCTGTTGCCCGCAGTACTGGAACAGCTCCGGACCGCGCACCGCCAACTGGCGATCGTCGTCGACGAGTTCGGGGGATTCGCCGGGGTCGTGCACCTGGAGGACATCGCCGAGGAACTGGTCGGGGAGATCCGGGACGAGGACGACCTGCCCGAGGCCGAGCTGATCAAGAAGCCGGACGGGTCGTGGATCCTGCCCGCGCGCTGGCGGCTCGACCAGGTGGTGGAGGCGACCGGGGTCAGCCTGCCGGAGAACGACGATTACGAGACGGTTTCCGGACTGGTGATGGCACGGCTCGGGCGGATCCCGGTGATCGGGGACGAGGTGGTCGTCGAACTGCCGCCGCGCTTCGAGCACGACGGCCGGCGGGTGCCACCGGAGTACGCGCGACTCAGGGTCGAGACCTTGCAGCGACGCGTGCCCGGGCTCGTAGTACTGGAGCGGCTGCGATGAACACGACAGTCGCGTTACTGGTCTCGTTGGTGCTGCTTGTCCTCAACGGGTTCTTCGTCGCGGCCGAGTTCGCGCTGGTCGCGTCCAAGCGGCACCGCCTCGAGCAGGCCGCGGCTGAGGGCAGCCGGTCGGCGCGGTCGGCGATCGCCGGGGTCAGCGAGCTGTCGTTGATGCTCGCCGGCGCCCAGTTGGGCATCACGTTGTGCACGCTCGGCCTGGGGTCGTTGTCCGAGCCGGCGGTCGCGCACCTGCTGGAGCCCTTGTTCGAGCTGGTCGGGCTGCCCGATCAGGTCGGCCACGTGATCGCCCTGATCATCGCGGTCGGTGGCATCGGTCTGCTGCATGTGGTGCTCGGCGAGATGGCGCCCAAGTCGTGGGCGATCAGCGATCCGGAGCGTACGGCGTTGCTGCTGGCGATGCCGTTCCGCGCCTTCACCTTCGTCGTCCGGCCCCTGCTCGTCGTCCTCAACGGTCTGGCCGGCGCCTGCCTCCGGCTCATCGCGGTGACGCCGCAGAACGAACTGGCCAGCGCGCACGGCCCGGACGACCTCCGGCTGCTGATCGATTCGTCAGGCGAGCACGGCACCCTCGCGGCGCCGGAGCACGACCTGCTCACGGCGTTGCTCGCACTGCAGAACACCACCGTCGCCCAGGTGATGACGCCCAGCTCACAGCTCTCGACCGTTCCGGCCCAGGCCACCGCTCGCGAGGTCGAGCTGACCAGCCGCCGGGAGGGCAGGTCGCGGCTGGCGGTGGTGAGTTCGGATGGTGCCGTCTGCGGGATCGTGCACGTCAGCGACGCCGTCCGGGCGACCACCGGTGGTGGAGAGACCCCGCGCGCCACGGACCTGATGACGGAACCGCTGCGGTTGCCCGCGGTAACAGCCGTCGCCACGGCGATCCGCTTGATGCGCGAGGACCGCTCCCAGCTGGCAGTCGTCGAGCAAGACAGCCGTCCGGTCGGCGTCGTCGCACTGGAAGACCTGCTCGAGGAGGTCATCGGCGAATTCGACGACGAGACTGACCCCATCATCACCGCCGCCCGCGAAACCACCTCCGGCGGCTGAGGCTGCCGTCCACAGGTCCTACCGTGGTTGCAGACAGTCGGGAGGCCCACCGTGCCCATCAGCCGTATCGGCCTGGTCGTACACCAGGCCCGCCCGCTCGCCGTCGAGGCGGCCGGGACCGTTCATGAGTGGTGCAACCGGCACGACATCGGCTGTACCGACATCGACGTGTGGACGGAGCACCAGGGCCGCCGGCGGGGCGGGATGGAGGAGATGCAGCACGCGGGCAGCCCGGACCTGATCGTCACACTCGGCGGCGACGGCACCTTCCTGCGCGGTGCCCGGATCGCGGCGAAGAACGACGCGGCCGTACTGGGGGTGGACCTCGGCAAGGTCGGCTTCCTGACCGAGGTGGCCTGCAGCGAGGTCGAGGAGGCGCTGGAGGCGGTCCATCACGGCGGCGCCACCATCGAGGAGCGGATGACGCTCACCATGCGCGCCTCCCGGCCGCTGGAGATCCCGGCCGGCATCGAGTCCGTGCTGCGGCTCGGGCACGGCCCGGCGCTGCCGCCGCCCGCGATCCGGCCGGAATCCACCGAGGGCAACGGCTGGGGAATCGCCCTGGACGTCACAGCCCTGAACGACGTGGTGCTGGAGAAGCTGGCCCGCGATCACCAGGTGGCGATCGGGGTCTACCTGTCCGGCCGCCTGCTCGCGTCGTACTCGGCCGACGCCGTCATCGTGGCCACCCCGACCGGCAGTACGGCGTACAGCTTCGCCGCGGGCGGTCCGATCCTGTCCCCGAACGCCGAGGCGATCGTCTTCACCCCGGTGGCACCCCACATGACCTTCAACCGCACCGTGGTCGCCGCACCGGACGAACCCGTGGCCCTCCGCGTCCTGGGCCACTCCGGCCAGGCAGCCGTCAGCATCGACGGCCAGCTCCGCGGCGTCCTCGACCCCGGCGACTGGATCGGCGTCTACGGCTCACCCCGCCGGCTGCGCCTGGTCCGCCTCCGCCCTACCGACTTCTACGGCCGCCTCCGCGACCGCTTCCGCCTCACCGACGCCCCCGCCACCGCCGCCGACGGCGAATCCGAACCCCTCTTCTACCCCAACACCCCCATCCCCCCAGACCTGGCCCACCTCCGCCTGCCACCCCCCATCACTCCCGCCGGGTAGGGTTCCTCCCCATGCGAAACGTGGTGATCCTGGCCGGCGGTTCGGGGACGCGGCTGTGGCCGTTGTCCCGGGCCGACAAGCCCAAGCAGGTGCTGCCGCTCGCGGCGGGCAACTCGCTGCTCCGGGTGGCCTACAACCGGCTGCAAGGTCTGGTCGACCCGGCCAACATCTACGTGTGCACGGTGGCCGCTCACACGGATCTGGTCCGTGAGGAACTGCCGGAGCTGGGTGAGCAGAACATCATCGGTGAGCCCGTCGGCCGGGATACGGCGAATGCGGTCGGCCTGGCCTCCGCGGTCGTTGCCCGTAACGATCCGGACGCCGTGGTGGCGATCGTCGGCTCGGACCACCTGATCACGCCCGAGGCGGAGTTCCGGGCGGCGATCGAGAGCGGCTTCGAACTGGTCGAGCAGCGGCCCCGCTCGCTGGTGACTTTCGGGATCGAGCCGACCCACCCGCACACCGGACTCGGTTACGTGGAACGTGGCGAGGCCATCGACGGCACCACCGCGTACGCCGTGGACCGGTTCCGGGAGAAGCCGGACCGGGCGACGGCGGAGGAGTACCTCGCCACCGGCCGGTTCTGGTGGAACTCGGGCATGTTCGTCTGGCGGGCCGAGACCGTACTGAGCGTGCTGGACGCGCTGCTGCCGGAATCAGCCGCCCAGCTCCGTCAGGTCGCGTCGGTATGGGACACCGCGGAGCGCGGCTCAACGCTCGCCGAGATCTACCCGACGCTACGCAAGATCAGCGTGGACTTCGCGGTGATGGAACCGGCGTCGCAGGGCAAGGTCGACGCCGACGTGGTCGTCATCCCGATGCCGGTGCACTGGCTCGACGTCGGCTCGTGGGCGGCGCTCGCCGGCACCTACGAGGTCGATGCCAGGGGCAACCGGCATGACGGCCTGGCCCTCAGCTGTCTGCTCGACTCGCACGACAATGTGATCGTCACCGACGACCCCGACCACCTGATCGCCGCTGTCGGCCTGCGCGGCCACATCATCGTGCACACCAAGGACGTCACCATGGTCTGCCCACTGGCAGACGGCGAACGGGTCAAGGACCTGGTGGCCCAGGTCCAGTCCGACCACTCCGAGCGCTACACCTGATCCCGGACAACAAAGCGCCCCGGACCAACGGTCCGGGGCGCTGCTGTCTGTGCTGGGGTCAGCCGCCGTTGGGTTCCTGGGCATCGAGGGCGGGGTATTTCTCCATGAACTGCTGGAGGGCTTCGCCGCTGACCGAGCCGCAGAACTGGCGGTGGCCGAAGGAGGTGGTGCCGTCGGCGGCGGGACCACCCCAGTGGGAGAAGGCGATGTTCTTGCCGGCCGGCCAGGCGGCGCCCTCGGAGGCCTTGAAGGGGGCGGCGATGAACTTGTTCATCGAGGTGTCCGGGAGCTTGGACTTGGAGATCTTCTCGATCAGGGCGGTCTGTTCCGCGTTGCCGGCCGTCGCCTCGTTGTACCAGAGGATCGTGTAGCCGTGCTCCAGGTTGTGCACCAGGTTCGGCACCGGCGGCCGGTCGTCGGCGGTGTAGAACTTCCGGTCGAACGGCGCCCAGGTCGCGTAGTGCGAGCCCGAGGACGGGGGAGACACGGCGTACTTGATGTCCGTGCCGTCCGGCTGGTGATCCTGGGTGCCGCTGGCCGCGTCGTCGGTGGGCTTGTCGCAGGAGGCGGCCGAGGCGGCCACACCGAGGTCCGTGATCGCGGTGTTGCGGGTGCGGGAGTCCTGGATCAGGCGGATCGCCGGGTAGGCGATGATGGCCAGGCCGACCAGGATCGAGGCGGCGACGATGTACAGGGTGCGGCGCTTGTCCTTGCGCTCCTGCTCCCGCTGCATCTTCTCGATCAGCTCGCGGCGTGACTGCTTCTGAGACGACTTACCCACAGTGATGGTCTTCCCTGATCAGGGGCGGACGACGCCGCCGTGCGGATGAAGTGTAAGCAGGGACCCTGAGAAGTTGCCTAGAAAGCTACCGGGACCGTGAGCCGAACGTGACCGTAGCCTCACTGCCCGGACCCGTCCTGACGGTCACCCCGTAGCCCTCCGCGTGCAGCAGTACGGCGAGTCGCTCGGCGATCACGCCGACCGCGACGGGCTCGTCCCCGAAGACCGCGAGCGAGCCGTCCAGCAACTCGATGTGCACGTCCTCGTCGTCCGCCAGCAGACCGGCCCACAGCGCCGGATCCACCTCGCGAGGACCGCTGGGCCGACGCCGATCCAGTACTGCGGCCCGCGCCGCCTCCCGCGTGCCCAGGCTGAAAAGGTCCAGCTCGGCATCCCGTACGAGCGCCCGGGCCCCGTCACCATCCTCGCCGACAGGAAGGACCACATCCGCCAGCCCCCGCAGCAGAGCGACCGGTACGCCGTCCGCCTTGCCCTTCACGAGTTCACCCGCCGAGGCGATCTCGTCCGCCACGGCAGGCTCGGTGACCGCGAGCACGTTGCCGTGGCTGTCCGTGGTCCCGCGGAGGTCTTCGATCACCCGGATGCCGGCCGCGCCGATAGCCAGATCGGTCTGGCCGTTCCGCCAGGGACGCCCGAGGGTGTCCGTGACCACGACGCCCACGTTGACGTCGTACCGGTCCTTCAAGGCCGACCGCAGCGCCCGCGCGGACGCATCCGGGTCCACCGGCAGCAGGAGGACGGTGCCGGGGCTCGTGTTCGAGGTGTCCGTGCCCGCGGCCGCCATCACCAGGCCGTGCCGTGTCTGCACGATTCTGGTGTCGCCGCGCTGCGCCACGACCCGGACCAGCTCGGCATCGATCGCCTCGTCCCGGGTGCCCGTGGTCAGCCGGCCCTCGGCCTTGCTGACGATCTTCGACGTGACCGCGATCACGTCGCCGTCGCGCAGGTCGGCCGTGTCCCCGATCAGCCCCGCCAGGTCGTCGCCGCCAGCCACCTCGGGCAGGCCGGTGACCGGGAAGATCTCGAGCTGCTTCCTCATCGCCGGACTGCCTCCGCCAGGTTCAGGGCCGCGTTGGCGATCGCGGCGGTGAGCGTTTCGTCTGTCATCCACAGTGGCACGGCCTGGGCGTGAATTCCCGCCTCGGCGATCGACTGCAGTTGCGCAGCGTCAGTGGTGTCGATCAGCCAGCCGTCCAGTACTCCGCCCGCGGCGCGCGCTCCGTAGTGCCTCGCGACGGCGGAAGCGGTGGATTCCACCCCGATCGCGGCCAGCACCTTGTCCGCCATCCCGCGCACCGGGCCGTCGCCGATGATCGGCGACACCCCGATCACCGGCGCGCTCGTCTCCCGGACGGCGTCGCGGATCCCCGGCACGCCGAGGATGGTCCCGATCGACACCACCGGGTTCGACGGCGGCAGCAGCAGGACGTCGCAGTCCGCGATGGCATCCAGTACGCCGGGCGCGGGTTTCGCCTTGTCCTGCCCGATCGCGCGGATCTGGTGAGCCGTCACCTCGGCGTGCAACCGGACCCAGTACTCCTGGAAATGGATCGCCTTGCGGCTGCCCGGGGAGTCCGGGTCGTCGATGACCACGTGGGTCTCCACCCGGTCGTCGCTCATCGGCAGCAGCCGGACGGGCAGGTTCCAACGGATACAGAGCGCCTCGGTCACCGCGGCCAGGCCGTAGCCGGCGTCGAGCATCTGGGTGCGGACCAGGTGGGTCGCCACGTCCCGGTCGCCGAGGCCGAACCAGGTCGGCTCCATCCCGTACGCCGCCAGCTCCTCCTTGATCACCCAGGTCTCGTCCTCACGGCCCCAGCCGCGCTCGGCCGAGATCCCGCCGCCGAGCGTGTACATCACCGTGTCGAGGTCGGGACAGACCCGCAGACCGAACAGCGTGATGTCGTCCGCGGTGTTCCCGATCACGGTGATCTCGGCGTCCGGGCGGGCCGTCAGCAGGCCGCGGAGGAAGGTGGATCCACCGATGCCACCGGCAAGCACTGTCAATCGCATGGGAAGAGTCTGCACGAGTCGTCAAAGCAACGAACCACCGCACGACTATGCTGCCGTGGGTCCGATATATGTCAGCTGTCAGTTGAACGGCCCCCAACATCCCGAGGAGCCCTCGTGGTCACCGACGCAACCAACAAGCTCAGAGAGCCGGTCGCGTACATCCTGCTCGCCTTTGCCGGCCTCGTGGCGCTGGCCTCGCTGATCCGGCTGTTTGTCGGCGGCGCAGGTTTCACCGCTGCCGCCGGCGGCGTGCAAGGCACGCTCACCCCGCCTGGACTCACCGCACTGGTGCTGCTCGCCGCGCTGGCAGGCTCGGTCTGGCTGGTGGCCGAGGTCGGTGAGCGGACGCCGAACGCGCGGACCGTCGCGCTCGTGGCGCTGGTGCTGACCGGCGTGATCGCGCTGCTCGGCCTGATCACGGCGTTCGCCGGCTTCGCCGAGACCGGTACGGCCGGACTCAAGGTCGTCGGCTTCATCTACGCGCTGGGCGGTCTCGCCCTGTACGGCGCTGCCGGTCTGTACGTGCTCACGACCTTCCAGGCGCTGCCGGCCCCGGTCCGCGCGCCGAAGGCGAGTCCGCACGGCCAGTTCGCCGGGCAGCAGGGCGGTCAGTACGGCGCGCAGTACGGTCCGCAGGGCGGGCAGTACGGCGCACAGCAGGGCCAGCCGGGTCAGTACGGCCAGTACGGCGCCCAGGGCGCACAAGGCGGTCAGTACGGTCAGGACGCCGGCCAGGGCCAGTACGGCGCTTACGGCGCCGGTGCGGTTGCCGGGGCCGGTGCAGGTGCGGCCGGTGGTTATGCGGCTGCCCAACAGGGCGAGAACCAGTGGCCGCAAGAGCAGGGCTGGAACCAGGGTGAGCAGCAGACCTGGTCAGCCACTGAAGGCGAGCAGCAGCCCGCCGACCCGCAGGCCGCCGCCGAGCCGGCGTGGTCCGCGGAAGGCCAGACCGCCGAGCCGACGCAGCAGTGGAGCGCCGAGGCCGGCCAGCCGCAGTGGGCCGGCCAGGAGCAGGGCCAGCAGTGGCCGCAGGAGCAGCAGCAGTGGGGCGGCGCCGACGCCAGCCCGCAGTGGGCAGGCCAGGACCAGTACGCCCAGCAGCCGGGCCAGCCAGAGTGGCAGGCCCCGGCAGAGACCCCGCAACCCCAGGCCCAGCAGGGCGAACAGGGCTGGAACGAGCCGGGCTGGCAGCAGGGCGAGCAGACCTGGCAGGCAGGGGAGACACCTGCCGCTGAGCCGCAGACCTGGCAGGCAGGGGAGACGCCCGCTGCCGAGCCGCAGACCTGGCAGGCAGGGGAGACGCCCGCTGCCGAGCCGCAGACCTGGCAGCCCGCCGAAACGCCGGCCGCAGAGCCCGCGGCCGAGCCCGAGGCAGCGGACGAAACCCGCGTAGAACCGCGGGTTTCGGAGACCGAGAAGGACGAGGAGCCCCCGCAGCAGCAGGGCCAGGCGGGCCAGCAGGGCTGGTGGTCCCAGCCTTCCTGACCCAGGGAGAGCTAAGTGCGCCGTGTCGGAGGTTCCTGACGCGGCACTGAAATGAGTCCGAGAGGCCTGTGTCCACAGGCCTCTCGTTCTTTTGCAGCCGTGTTGCGGATGATGCCAATAGCAGACCACGGCTTGACTTTCGTGGATTGCAGGAATGTAATTTCAACCGTGTCGTTCGTTGGACACTCGGTATCGGGGACCGTTGCAGAGCGCAGGACGGACGAGGTCAGGCGTGTGGGACCGCAAACCCACACGTACAGGGGAACGAACAGGGTCGAGGAGGTCGTACCGTGACAGAGACGCTGATGGCGATTGTCGACGGTGAGGCGATCGAGGAAGAGCCGAACTGGCAGGAACGGGCGCTGTGCGCCCAGACCGATCCAGAGGCTTTCTTCCCGGAGAAGGGTGGTTCCACCCGCGAGGCGAAGAAGGTCTGCCTCGGTTGTGACGTCCGGGGTGAGTGCCTCGAGTACGCACTGCAGAACGACGAACGCTTCGGGATCTGGGGCGGGCTGTCGGAGCGGGAGCGCCGCAAGCTGAAGAAGAAAGCCGTCTGACACCACAGACCAAAGCTCCACAACCACAGAACTTCACAAACGCAGCCGCGTGAGGCCCCGGCCGGACTTCGTCCACCGGGGCCCGCGGCTGTGAGCGGGCAGTGCTCGGGGTCGCGTAAGGTGAGTCCTCGCCCCGGCCCGAGCGGGTCGAGGCAAGACCGATCCGTTCCCCTGAGGTGTCACAGCTCCGCATGGAATCCGAAGCTCCGGCCGGCTGGGAATTCTTCGACTCCGTCGATTTCCCGACCGACCTCACCCACGACCCGATGGGTCGCGCGCCGATCCGGCACGTCGTCACCGCGGTCGTGGTCGGGCACGAAGGGGCCGCCTGGCTGCCCCGGCTGACCGAGGCGCTGTGGGCGCTCGAACGGCGCCCCGAGCGGCTGATCGCCGTCGACACCGGCTCCACCGACGACACCGCCCAGTTGCTGGCCGAGATGCCCGGAGTCGAGCCCGTGGTGGGCCTGTCGGCCCGATCAGGATTCGGTACTGCGGTCGCCCGCGGCCTGGAGGCGGTCGGCTTCGCGCCCATCCCCTCGGCCGTCGGCCCGTACGGCGACGACGGCCACATGCCGGTGGTCGAGTGGCTGTGGCTCCTGCACGACGACTGCGCCCCGGCTCCGAAGGCGCTCGAACAACTGCTGCTGCAGGCCACCCTCTCGCCCGAGACCGGCATCTGGGGCCCCAAGCTCCGGCTCTGGCCGCGCGATCGCGAACTGCTCGAGGTCGGCGTCACCACCTCGCTCGGCGGTCGCCGCGACACCGGCATCGAGAACGGCGAGCTCGACCAGGGCCAGCACGACCAGGTCCGCAACGTGCTCGCGGTCAACTCGGCCGGCATGCTGGTCCGGCGCGACGTCTGGGAGAAGCTGCGCGGGTTCGACCCGCGGCTGCCGATGTTCCGCGACGACCTCGACTTCGGCTGGCGCGCCAGCCGCGCGGGCTTCCGGGTCGGCGTCGCGCCCGACGCGGTCGTCTATCACGCCCAGGCAGCCGCCACCGGTGAGCGGGCCCTCGCGGGCACGCGGCGTCACGCCTACCAACTCGACCGGGCCCACGCCTACTACACCGTTCTGGCGAACGCGCCGGGCAAGCTGTTGCCGCTGCTGATCCTGCGCTTCCTGATCGGGACCATCGTTCGGTCGGCGTGGTTCCTGCTCGGCAAGACGCCCTCCGGCGCGGTCGACGAGTGGACCGCGCTGCTCGGCACGGTGCTGGCGGGCGGCTGGACCCAGGCCCGCAAGGACCGGCGCCACCTCGACAAGGTCCCGTACGACGACATCAAGGGACTGTTCTCCCGCTCGATCCACGCGCTGAGGCACAACCTGGAGGAGACCGGCGGCACGATCTCCGAGCGCCTCCGCGAGGCCTGGGCCGACGAGCCCGAGGAGCAGGTCGTCACCACGGCCCGCCGGGCGAAGAGCACGGCCCGGGTCGCCGTCGACCAGCCACGGTGGCGTCGTCAGCTGATCCGCCGGCCGTTCCTGGTGACGTGGGTCTTCCTCGCCATCGGGGCGTTGGTGGCCGCCCGCAGCCTGATCGGCGGCGGCGTACTCCGGTCGAACTTGATGCTCCCGCCCCACGACAGTCTCGGTGCGCTCTGGCACGCGGCAGCAGCCGCACCCGAAGGGGTGACTCCGCCGGCCTGGCTCGGGCAGTTCTGGGCGTTGGCGACAGTGACCTTCGGGCCTTCCGGCGCGACCAACTTCCTGCTGCTCGGCGCGATTCCCCTTGCTGCCTTGGCCGCGTGGGCGTTGTTGCGTGCTTTCGTCGTCGACCGGGTCGCCCGGGCGTGGGGCGCCGCGGCGTACGGGTTGGCGGTTTTCACGAACGGGGCGATCTCGCAGGGCCGGCTCGGGACGTGCGTGGCGGCGATCGTGTTGCCGTTGCTCGGTGCCGCTGTGCATACCGTCGCGCGGCGTCGGCGGGTGGTCATCCAGGGAAGCTGGCGGGCCGCTTGGTTTGCCGGCATCTGTCAGGCCGTGCTGTTCGCGTTCGCCCCGGCGCTGGGTCTGCTGGTCGGCGTCACTCTGGTGCTGGGGGCTCTGTTCCGCCTCGGCTGGCGGCGGCAGGGACGGCAGTTGGTGTTCTCTGTCGTCCTGGGCATGGTGCTGGTGCTGCCCTGGACGATCGAGTTGGTGTTGCACCCGTCGAAGCTCGGCCAGGAGGCAGGCGGTCCGCCGACTGCCGGTGTCGGGCCCGGCGACAGCATCGCCCGACTGCTGACCGGTACTCCGGAAGGTGCGCCGGCGCCGTGGTGGTTCGCAGTACCGCTGATTCTGGTCGCTCTGCTGGCCCTGACTCGGCAGACGCGGCAGCACTACGAATTGCTCGGGTGGTTCGCCGCACTCGCAGGTCTGGCAGGCACGCTGGTCGCCAGCCGGCTCGGTGGTGGCAGCGGTCCGCTGATGTTCCTGATGACGGCCGGCTGGATCATCGCGGTGACCGTCGCCTGGGACTCGGTCGGGAAGTCGTCGGATCTGATCGTGCACGGTGTGCTCGGGCTGGTGCTCGTGGTCACGCTCGTGACAGCCGGATTCTGGTTGGTGCGTGGTGACGACGGGCCGTTGCGCCGGGGACCCGCGCAGGACCTCCCGGCGTACCTGGTGTCGTCCCAGGGCCCGCCGCAGAATGCGTCGGTGCTCGTGGTGCGCAAGGACCCGAACGGTCCGACCCGGTTCTCGCTGGTGCGGAACGGTGGTCCGCGGATGGGTGCGCTGGAGGCTGCTCCCAAGCCGGAGCAGACCAAGCCGATCACCGACGTGCTGTCCGCACTCGGTGGCGGCGGTACGGGCGAGGAGGGGCGTCAGTTGGCCGCGCTCGCTGTCGACTACGTCTACCTGCCGGCACCGGTCGATCCGAGCCTGATGTCCACCCTCGACTCACTGCCAGGTCTGACCAGGGCTAGCGCAGACGCGGGCGACGCCTCCTGGCTGGTCGACCGGACCCGGGTGGATGGCCAGCCGCCGCTGCAGGACGACGTACGCAGCTTGTGGCGGCTACTCGGCATCATCGCCTGGATCATCGCGCTGATCTCCTGCCTGCCGACCGCGCGGCGTACCGTCGCGACTCCGCACGGGACGCATGCCAGGAGGGAATCGTGATCGGGCTGCTGTCCGACTTCCGCGTCCGGCTGGGCGGGTGCGTCCTCGCGCTGGCCTTGGCCGGTGGGCTAGGAGTCGTCACCCAGACCAAGGAACCGGCGACCGGCGCCGAGGACATCGTCGCGCCGACCCGCACGGTGGTGAACCGGACCGCGTTGTCCTGTCCGGTGCCCGGCGCCGGTGGCAAGGTGCAGAACGTCGTGAACGCGGTCTCGCCCGAGCTGCCCGACGGCACTCCGATAGCCGAGGGCAAGGAGGCGCCGCTGTCGATCGCCCCGCTGCCGGCCACCTCGGACCCGGTTGGCTCGGTGCTGGTGCGCGGCCGCATCGCTTCGAGCCCGGCGGCCACCAAGCTGGCGCCGCTGGCTGTCCAGGGGACCGGCCCACTGGCTGCCGGGACCGCGGCCACCAGTACTTCGACCGCGACCGAGGGCGTCAACCGAGGCATGGCCAGCGTGCCCTGCCAGGTGCCCGGATCCGACTTCTGGTTCGTCGGGGCATCCACCGCGGCCGGCCGGCGGGACGTGCTGGTGCTGACGAACCTGGACACCATCAACGCCGAGGTCAACGTCACGCTGTACACCTCGAACGGGGTGCTGGACGCGCCGAATGCCCGCGGTGTCGTAGTACCGGCCCGGGGGACCACCGAGATCTTCCTCGGCCAGGTGGCGCCAGGCGCGCGGGATCTGGCTCTCCACGTGCAGTCCACCGGTGGCCGCGTGGCGCCCGCAGTACGGGACAACGCGACGAGCGGTACGACGCCGACCGGGGTGGACTGGCTGAACCTCTCGGCCCCGCCGTCGGAGAAGGTGGTCGTGCCCGCCATCGCCCCGGGTGGAGGCGTCCGGATCCTGACAGTGGTGAACCCGAGCGACCTGCAGGCCACCGCGACCGTCACGGTGCACGGCCCGAACGGTCCCTTCAAACCTGCCGGGATCTCGACCCTGCAGATTCCCGCGGGCTCGGTGAAGGTGATCCGGCTGGACAAGGCGCTGGGCGGCGACGCGTCCGCGGTCACTGTCAGCTCGGACCAGCCGGTGACGGCGTCGGTGCGGATGACGGACTCGACCGTGAAGGAGTTCGCCTCCATCGGTTCGACCGAGCCGCTGACCGGGCCGGCCTATCTGGTGCTGCCGGCGCACGAGCAGCCGGCGGTGCTGCAGGTGACCGCGCCGGACCAGACCGCCGGGGTGAAGTTCGAGCTCCGGGACGCCGCGAACAAGGTGATCCAGACGAGGTCGCTGGATGTGGTCGGTGGAGCGACCGTGCTGATCACTTTCAAGGCCCAGGCCAAACCGACGTACCTGATGGTCGAGCAGCTTCGCGGCGCGATCGTGGCCGGCGTCACGCTGATGCCCGCGGCCAAGCCGAAGGAGGACTCCGTCCCCCAGGTCGCCGTCTGGCCGCTGACCACCTCGCTCGTCTTCCGAGCCCAGCAGGGCGCCCAGCCCGATGTCGGTGCCGCGCTGAGTAAGTAGGCCTCAGTCTTCTTCGGCGTCGAAGTCCGGGTCGATCTGCTCGGGCGACAACGCGAGGACGTCGGCCAGTTCGAGCACCAGCGCGGACCGGACCAGCCAGGTCAGGCTGGTGCCGGACCGCTCGGCGCGCAGCTCGATCGGCCGGCGGAACACGACGATCCGGTACGGCTCGTGCGAGGTCCCGCCGGTGGAGTGCGTGAGCGGGATCTCGCCCGCGTTGCTGTCCAGGTTCGGCACGTCCTCGATCGCGAACTCGACCCGGGCTACGACCTGCGGCAGCCGCTTCTCCAGCCGGGTCACCTCGATCGCGACCACCTCGTCGAACTGGGACGCGGCGGACCGCTGCAGGGGTAGTCCGCGCGGTGCGAAGCTGCTGGGCCGGCTGATCGGGCCCAGCATGCCACGCCCATGGCGGTCGATGTGCCGTCGATGACGGCGAGCCTCGGTCACGCGATCAGCCTAGTGGGGGTAGCGTCTGGACGTGAGCATCGCCAGGATCTGTTCGCGTGCCGCCTGCCATCGGCCGGCCGTCTCGACGCTCACCTACGTCTATGCCGATTCGACCTGCGTGCTGGGTCCGCTGGCGACGTACGCGGAGCCGCACTGCTACGACCTGTGTGCGGACCACGCAGATCGGCTGACCGCCCCGAACGGCTGGGAGGTGATCCGGCTGGCTCCGGATCCCGCCGCGGCCGGACCGTCCAACGACGACCTCGAGGCGCTGGCGAACGCAGTACGGGAGGCGGCGCGCCCGCTGCCCCCGACTGGCGGCGGCAGACCGGCGCCTGGTGCGCCCGTCGAAGTGGCCCGGCGCGGTCACCTCCGGATGCTGCAGGACCCCGACACCACCGCCTCAGGGAACACCGAACAAGCCTGACCGATCTTGTTGGTTTGTGTTTCGTAGCGTGGGATGAGGTTGACCACGTTGTCAGGTCCGGACAAGACTCCTGAGCTGTGAACGATCAAATTCTCAAAGTCGGAGTGGTGGGCCTCGGCTATGCCGGGCGTACCGCGTTGGAGGCCTTCTCCGAGCTGCCCGATGTCCAAGTGGTGGCATTGGCGGGGCTCGAGACGGACACGCTGAAGAGTCTCGGCGCGAAATTCCAGGTGCCGGAGCTCTTCGAGAACTGGGAGGACCTGCTCAAGGTCGACGGCCTGGACGCCGTCAGTATCGCGACCCCGACTCAGCTGCACGCGCCGATCGCGTTGAAGGCGCTCGCGCAGGGGTTGCACGTGTTGTGCGAGAAGCCCCTGGCCAGGACCGTGGCCGAGGGCACCGCGATGGTCGAAGCGGCGAACAAGGCCGGTCGCGTGCTCAAGGTGGTGTTCAACCACCGCGAGCGCGGCGATGTCACCGTCCTGAAGCACCAGATCGACGAGGGCATGCTGGGCCGGGTCTACTACGCGAAGGCGCACTGGATGCGCCGCAACGGCATCCCGGGCATGGGCGGCTGGTTCACCAACCGTGAGCTGTCGGGCGGCGGTCCACTGATCGATCTCGGCGTCCACATCCTCGATATGGCACTCCACCTGCTCGGCGAGCCGAAGGTGACGACGGTCAGCGCGAGCACGTTCGCGGAGCTCGGTCCGCGCGGCCGTGGCAGTGGCGCCCATGTCGTGAACACCCTGGGTTCTGCCTTCGAGGTGGAGGACCTGGCGACGGCGTACCTGCGACTCGAGGGCGGCGGCGCGCTGCAGCTGGAGACCAGCTGGGCCTCGTACCGGGCGCCGGGCGACAACTTCGGCATCGAGCTGTTCGGCACCGAGGGTGGCGCCAAGATCGACGTACAGAACTACAGCCCGACCGACACCCTGAAGATCTTCACGGACGTCGCCGGCGTGCCGGCCGAGGTGAAGCCCGCGACCGGTGCCGGGCTCGGCCACCGCGGGGTGGTCAGCGAGTTCGTCGCCATCGTGCTGAACGGCGACTGGACCGCCCACAACGGGTCGGAGGCACTCCTCCGTACCCAGGTCATCGACGCCTGCTACGCCTCGGCGACGGCGGGACGAGAGGTAGTGCTGCATGACTGACGCGATTCGAGTCACCGTCTGGGGCGAGAACACCCACGAGCAGGACGACCCCGCGGTCCAGAAGGTCTACCCCGACACCATGCACGAGACCATCGCCGCCGCCTTGCGGGCGAAGCTCGGCGCCGACGTCGTCGTCCGTACTGCGTGGCTCCAGCAACCCGAGAACGGCCTGACCGAAGAAGTACTCGCCGAAACCGACGTGCTCACCTGGTGGGGGCACCGCGCACACGGCGAGGTGGAGGACGCCGTGGTCGACCGGGTCCAGGAGGCCGTGCTCTCCGGCATGGGCCTGATCGCGCTGCACTCGGCGCACTTCTCGAAGATCTTCAAGCGCCTGATGGGTACGACGTGCTCGCTCGACTGGCGCTCGGAGAACGACCGGGAGCTCCTCTGGACCGTGGCAGCCGGCCACCCGATCGCCGCGGGCGTCCCACATCCGCTGGTGATCGAGCGGGAGGAGATGTACGGCGAACTGTTCGACATCCCGCAGCCCGACGAACTGGTGTTCGTCAGCTCGTTCAGCGGTGGTGAGGTGTTCCGGTCCGGCTGCTGCTACCGCCGGGGCCAGGGCCGGGTGTTCTACTTCCGTCCGGGGGACCAGGAGTACCCGACCTACCACCAGCCGGAGATCCAGCAGGTCCTGGCGAACGCAGTACGGTGGGCCGCTCCGGCGACCCAGCGCCAACTGCCGGACGTCCATCACCGCGCGACACCCGGGTGGTTCGAAACGGCCTGAAATACAGTCGTGGGCCCGGGCCGGATAGGGTCCACGCATGGTTGACGTTGCTGCGATCTTCAAGGCGTACGACGTACGAGGGGTCGTTCCGGACCAGCTGGACGAGTCGGTGGCCCGGGCGACGGGTGCTGCCTTCGTCGAGGTGCTGGACGTGCTCGCGTCCGCCGGTGCCGTGGTGATCGGCTACGACATGCGGCCGTCCAGCCCCGCGCTGGCGGCCGCATTCGCCGAGGGAGTGACCAGCACCGGCGCCGACGTGATCGACATCGGCCTCGCCTCGACGGACCAGCTGTACTTCGCCTCCGGGCGGCTGCAGTTGCCCGGCGCGATGTTCACCGCGAGCCACAACCCGGCGCAGTACAACGGCATCAAGATGTGCCGCGCCGGGGCCTCGCCGGTCGGCTCGGAGTCCGGCCTGCGCGATATCGCGGACCTGGTCGCCAAGTCGCTGACCGAGACCCCAATGAGCGTCCCGGTACCCGGCAAGGTGGTCCGCAAGAACCTCCTCACCGCGTACGCCGACCACCTGAACGACCTGGTCAGCCTGAGCAAGATCCGCCCGCTCAAGGTGGTCGTCGACGCCGGCAACGGGATGGGCGGCCACACCGTGCCCGCCGTGTTCGCCACCGGGCCGGTCGAGATCATTCCGCTGTACTTCGAGCTCGACGGCAACTTCCCGAACCACGAGGCCAACCCGCTGGACCCGAAGAACCTGGTCGATCTCCAGGCCAAGGTTCGCCAGGTCGGCGCCGATCTGGGGCTCGCCTTCGACGGCGACGCGGACCGGTGCTTCGTGGTGGACGAGAAGGGCGACGCGATCTCGCCGAGTGCGATCACCGGCGCCGTCGCGGTACGGGAGCTGGCCAAGCACCCCGGTTCGGCGGTGATCCACAACCTGATCACCTCGAAGGCCGTGCCGGAGCTCATCACCGAGCACGGCGGGACGCCGATCCGCGCGCGGGTCGGGCACTCCTACATCAAGCAGAAGATGGCCGAGACCGACGCGGTGTTCGGCGGCGAGCACTCTGCGCACTACTACTTCCGGGATTTCTGGCGGGCCGACACCGGGATGCTCGCGGCACTGCATGTGCTCGCGGCGCTCGGGGAGCAGGACGGGCCGGCCAGCGAACTGTTCGCCGAGTTCGAGCGCTATGTGGCCTCCGGCGAGATCAACAGCCAGGTGGACGACGCGGCCGCGACAGTCGCGGCGATCGAAGACACCTATGGCGACCTTGAGGGCATTACCGTTGACCACCTGGACGGCCTGACGGTCGACGCAGGACAGTGGTGGTTCAACGTGCGGGCGTCGAACACCGAGCCGCTGCTGCGGCTGAACGTCGAGGCCGGGGACGCGGCCACCATGGAGCGTGTCCGGGACGAAGTACTGGCCCTGATCACCGGTGCACCGAAGTAAGAAGGAAGCTGATGACTCCCCCCAACGTCAATCTGGACCCGGACCTGCTGAGCATCCTGGTCTGCCCGAAGTGCCGGTCGGAGTTCCGCGTGGACGACGAGGCGAGCGAGCTGGTCTGTACCAACGCCACCTGCGCGCTGGCCTACCCGGTCCGCGACGACATCCCGGTGCTGCTGATCGACGAGGCGCGCGAGACCAAGAACGAGGCCTCCGAGAACGCATGAGCTTCTTCGACGACTCGCGGCTGGACGACCCAGCCGCCCTCGAGGCCACCGACCACCTGCTGCGCCGGCTCGCCGGGGCCGGAGCCCGCGTCCGGGCCGAGATCGACGCTTCGGAGGAGGTGCTGTCCCAGCTGGACGCGGACGGCTTCCGCCCCCGCGCGATCGTCGCTGCCGGCCGGGACGCCCGCCTGGTCCGGGCCGTGCTGGAGCCGGTCTGCCCGGTGCCGTTCGTGGCCTGGCCCGGCCCGGGGCTGCCGGGCTGGACCGGACCGCTCGACCTCGTCATCGTGCTCGGCGGCAACACCGACGACACCGGTGCGATGTCTGCCGCGTCCGAGGCCGTACGCCGGGGCTGCGGGCTGATGGTGGCCTCCCCGACCGACTCTCCCGTGACCCAGGCCTCGGCCGGTTCCCGGCATGCCATCCGCTTCCCGTCCCAGTCGGACGACCAGTTGGCGGCAGCCGTCGCAGTACTGCAGGGGCTGCACCAACTGGGGCTGGGCCCTGCCGTGGACGCCAAGGCTGTCGCGGCCATGCTGGACGATGTCGCGATCGAGTGCTCGCCCAACAACGACGTCGCATCCAACCCGGCCAAGGACCTCGCCCTGATGCTGGCGGACGCTCTGCCGCTGGTCTGGGGCGGCTCTGTCCTCGCAGCACGTGCGGCACGCCGGGTGGTCGAGGCTGTGCGGCTCGCCAGTGGCCGCCCGGCGCTTGCTGCCGACGCGGGCCACTTGCTGCCGGTCCTGAAGACCCAGCCGCCGCGCGACGTCTTCGCCGACCCCTTCGACCAGGCAGAGGAGCTCCGGCCCGGCCTGGTCATCCTGGACGACGGCATCGACGACCCGGGCGTGACGGAGACCCGTCGCCAGCTCGAGGAGAAGGCCGAGCAGCACGACATCCGCGTACACGTGGTGAGGCAGGCCAACGGCACCGACGTCGCCCGGTACGCCGCCCTGACGCAGCACGGCCGGTACGCCGCGGCGTACCTCGGCGTCGGTCTCGGTCGGTACGGCACTCCGGTCGGCGAGGCTCCTGGTCTGCCGGGCAATCCCGCGGAGGATCCGGCGTGGTAGTTAGGCTCCAGAACCCCGTCCGGGACTACGCCTGGGGGTCGCGGACCGCGATCCCCGAGCTGACCGGCGTGGAACCGGACGGCAAGCCGCAGGCCGAGCTGTGGATGGGCGCGCACGAGTCGGCGCCGTCGCTGCTGCCGTCGGGCGAGTCGCTGTACGACCGGGTGTCCACCGATCCGTCGGGCACCCTCGGGGACGAGACGGCGGAGCGGTTCCAGGGGCGTTTCCCCTTCCTGGCCAAGATCCTGGCCGCGGCCCAGCCGCTGTCGATCCAGGCGCATCCGTCGCTCGAGCAGGCCATCGACGGGTACGCGCGGGACGAGGCCGCGGGGATCCCGCGCGACGCGGCGGACCGCAACTACAAGGACGCCTGGCCCAAGCCGGAGATCCTGATCGCGCTCGGCCCGTTCGACGCGCTGGTCGGATTCCGCCCGCTAGCTGCCACGGTCGCCCTGCTCGACGCGCTCCAAGTGGAAGGGCTCGAGCAGCTCACCGACCTGCTCCGCAACGGCAAACTGCAGGACGCCTTCACTGAGTTCATGAGCAGCGACCGGGATGCGATCCGTCCCCTCGTCGCCGCTCTCGGCGAGGCCAGCCGCCGGTACGCCGGGGACGCGTTCGGGCTGGAGGTGGAGACCCTCGCGCAGCTGTCCACCGAGTTCCCCGATGACCCCGGTGTGCTCGCGGCGCTGCTGCTGAACCGGGTCCGGCTGGAGCGGTTCGAAGCGGTCTACCTTCCGGCCGGCAACGTGCACGCGTACTTGCAGGGCACGGGATTCGAGGTGATGGCCAACTCGGACAACGTGCTCCGCGGTGGTCTGACTCGCAAGCACATCGATGTGCCGGAACTGGTGTCAGTGGTCGACTTCGAGCCACTGGCCGATCCGGTGCTGCTGGGGACACCGGAGGCAGCCGGCGTCACGGCGTACCAGACCGGCTGTGAATACTTCGCGGTCCGGCGGGTGGATCTTCTGGCTGGCGCGGCCATCGAAGTACGGGCGGAGGGTCCGCGGATCGTCGCGTGTGTGGCCGGTACGGTCACGATCGGTGCCGAGGGCACCGAAGTGGGGCCGGAGTTGTCCGCCGGTCAGTCCGCGTTCATTCCTGGACCCGAAGGACCCTGTACCCTGCGTGGACCCGGCACGGCGTTCGTCGTGTCCGCTCGCTGACGACCCCTGATCCCGCGACCGGGGCGGTGGGGTGGGGCTCGAATTCAAGGAGGGACCGAGCAAAATGGCTGGTGACGGTAACAAGGCCGTCGTCGCGGCACTGCTGGCGAACACCGGTATCGCGATCACGAAGTTCGCTGCCTGGGGACTGACCCAGTCCGCCTCGATGCTGGCCGAGTCGATCCACTCGCTGGCCGACGCCGGGAACCAGGTGCTGCTGCTGGTCGGCGCGAAGCGGGCGAAGCGGGAGGCCGACGAACTGCACCAGTTCGGGTTCGGCCGCGAGCGGTACGTCTACTCGTTCATCGTCGCGATCGTGCTGTTCAGCGTTGGTGGTCTGTTCGCGCTGTACGAGGGCTTCCACAAGGTGCAGGACCCGCACGGGATCGACGACTGGCAGTGGGTTCCGGTCGCGGTGCTGCTGGCCGCGATCGTGATGGAGTCGTTCTCGTTCCGGACCGCGATCGTCGAAGCGAACAAGGTGCGCGGGCACGTCGGCTGGGCCCGATTCATCCGGAACGCGCGGTCCCCGGAACTGCCGGTGATCCTGCTGGAGGACTTCGCGGCGCTGACCGGTCTGGTACTGGCGCTGATCGGTGTCGTTCTGACTCTTGCCACTGGCAACGGTATCTTCGACGGCCTGGGCTCGATGGCGATCGGCGCGCTGCTGGTCTGTGTGGCGATCTTCCTGGCGATCGAGATGAAGTCGCTGTTGCTGGGCGAGTCCGCGACCCGCGAAGCGCAGGACAAGATCGTCGCCGCGATCGAGAGCGTGCCGGGGGTGCAGCGGCTGATCCACATCAAGACCCTGCACCTGGGCCCGGAGGAGATCCTGGTCGCCGCCAAGGTCGCGGTCGAGCCGAACAGCGACGCCGCCCAGATCGCCGAAACCATCGACGCCGCAGAACGAGCCATCCGAGCCGCCGAACCCATGGCGCAACAGATCTACCTCGAGCCCGACATCTACACCGAGAACTACACCCCGGACGACCGCCCCGCAGTCCCCGGGGCCCCTTCCCACTAGCCCACCCCCACCTCCCACCCGGCGTCGGCGCATTTGGGGGTGTGGTTGCGCGCCCGGTGCATTTGGCAGTGGGGTTGCGCCCGGTGCATTGGCAGTGTGGTTGCGCGGTGCAATTGGCGGTGTGGTTGCGCGGTCTCCGCTGCGGGATGGTGCTAGCCGAGG
>Ga0193717_1000095_pt1 | contig 91015 bp, 70 predicted proteins | sample U2c2metaG_FD_145900 | JGI IMG/M metagenome (GOLD analysis project Ga0193717, IMG submission 145900) | Soil microbial communities from a riparian zone of the East river system, Colorado, United States - U2c2 | ecosystem: Environmental > Terrestrial > Soil > Riparian zone | place: USA: East River... | reverse complement strand
ACCAGGGGATGACGATGATTTCGAAGGTGCGCCGTATAGCCGCGATCCCGGTCTCATCTCCCCCCCTCCTACGGGTGGATGGCAACAGCTTCTCGGCTTGTTGCAGCCCTCCCCCACACCTACGAGCATTGCCCCCCCTACTCGCCAAATGACCGACCGGTCGCGTCTCAGCGATACGGCTTCCTATTCGATCATGGGGAATCAGGAAGATCGGGACGATTCGCAATCGGCAGCTCTATCGCCGAAAGTCAGCAAGATGATGACAATGCTCGCAGACCGTCAGGAGATCGTCGTCAAAATGCGCATCCGTGCTGCGGAGGTTGGTCAATGAGCTCAATTCCAGCAGGTTGGAACGATGAGGTAGCCTTCGCTGCAAGCGAGCGCGCATACCTTCTGCACTCGGAAGGTCGCTATCGAGAGTCGCTTGCCCTCTTCGAGGGATTGCTGGACCTCTACCCCGGCAATACTTACTACATGGATGCCATCGGGGCGCTCTATTTGGCCTTGGACCGCCCCGAGGTGGCAGCCCAAATAGTGACGGAGTTACTTCGTGATAATCCGTCCCATGTGCAAGCGCTTGTACGTCGTAGCGAAGCGTATATTTCGCTGCGCATGTCCCAGGAGGCTGAAGCGGACATTCAACAGCTTCGAAGATTAGGTGCCCGAGACCATGCGAACCGCATGGCAATGCGCCTTCTAGCCTCCCGCGGAACAGTTCTTAGCGTGTAGTTAAAAAATTGCTCTATTTTGGGAATTACCTCATCGGTAACGCGTTATTACAGACAGAGCAAGAACGCTCAACCAATAGGAGGAACAATGGGTATCGGCGGTATATTAAGCGGCATCTTGGGTGGTTTGGGTGGTGGGAATGACCAGACCACAGGCTCAGTTCCGGACAACAGTCAGAATCTCTCAAACTTGCAGAATTCCGACTCACAGTCTCTTCAGCAGCAGCAGGCCGAGGACAACGAAGATCTCGCTTTCCAGCAGGCCAGCAAAGAAGAGCAGGATCGCGCTCAGAACGACAAATCGGCAATTCAGGCAATCATTTAGCTTACTCCCGGTTCTCTTTGATCACCGAATATGGTGCGGCGTTGATTAGTTGAAGCCGCACCATATCTCTTGGCAGAGCATAAGTTTTCGATACAGGCTTTCTCTCAATGTTAAAAAGCATCCTCGCACAATTCGAAAACGTTAAAACGGAGGTCCGGGGCGGCAATTTTAGTAGCGTCGTAACTCGATTCAGCGACCTGCTGTTGGTGGCCTGTATCGTTCTTATCGTTGGCCTCATGATCGTTCCGTTGCCAACGTTTCTTCTGGACATCTTCATCACAGCAAACATCACGATCGCCATTACGATTTTGATGGTTGCGCTCTACGTTTCCAACGGTGCGCAACTTGCCTCGTACCCTACCCTCCTGCTGCTTACGACCCTCTATCGTCTGGCGTTGGAAATCTCTTCGACCCGTCTAATCCTGCTGCGGGCCGATGCTGGCGATGTCATCAAAGCATTCGGAGAGTTTGTGGTCGGCGGTAACTTTGTCGTCGGCGCAGTGATTTTCCTCATCATCACCCTTGTGCAATTCCTTGTGATTACAAAGGGTTCCGAGCGCGTCGCTGAAGTTGCCGCACGCTTCACCCTCGATGCGATGCCGGGCAAACAGATGAGCATCGATGCCGATCTCCGATCCGGTAGCATCGACTTCAAAGTAGCGCGTAAACGTCGTCAGGCGCTTGCCAAGGAATCGCAGTTCTACGGTGCCATGGATGGCGCTATGAAGTTCGTCAAGGGCGATGCCATCGCGGGAATCATCATCACCGTCATCAACATCATCGGCGGTCTTATAATCGGCGTGGCCATGAACGGTATGCCGGCATCCGAAGCCCTGCAGACCTACTCCATACTCACAATCGGCGACGGACTTGTCTCGCAGATTCCCGCGCTGCTGATCTCCATCTCTGCTGGTCTGGTTGTTACACGCGTCGCCTCTGAAGATGAAGACACAAACCTGGGCAGCGATATTGCTGTGCAGATTCTCGCGCAGCCGAAAGCGATCGGCATCGCATCCGTCATTCTACTGATCCTCGGCCTTGTTCCCGGCATGCCGAAGCTTGCCTTCCTTTTGCTTGCAACGGTAACCGGCGGCATCTCCTACGGGCTCTATCGGGCAACAGGGCTTAAAAAGCAGGCTAAAGATGAGGAGACAGAGAAACTTAAGCAGATTGTCCCTCCGCCTTCGTCAGATCCTTCGATTACACGCACCGTCCCACTCATCATGGAACTCGGCAAGGAGCTTGCTCCGTACGTTTCGTACGAGACAGCGACGGGGAAGGAATACTTCCGCAAGCTGGTCGAACTTCGAGACACACTGTACCGGCAGCTCGGTGTTGTCTACCCTGCTCTGCGAGTCAATCTTGAAATGCTCGCATTCGAAGGCAACAACAACTATCGCTTCTGGCTGCAGGAGTCGCCTATCGCCACTGGACGCATCATCAGCGACCGGCTTCTGGTAAACACCTCCGCGCAACAGCTATCTCAATACGGAGTTCAGGCAGAAGCCACCATGAATCCGGCGGATTTCAAACCCGCTGCCTGGATTTCGCGTGCCGATAGAGCGCGTGTTGCTTCTTTACAGGTCAAGATTTGGGAAACAGACGACATTCTCCTATTGCAGACTTCTCGCTTCCTTCGCTCGCATGCCATGGACTTCATCTCGGTGCAGGAAGTGCAGTGGATGATTAACGAAACACGAAAGCTCTACCCTGCTCTCGTAGAAGAGATCGTACCGAAGACAATTAGTCTGCAACAGATAACGGATGTGCTTAAGCGTCTGCTCAGCGAAGAAGTCAGCATCCGCGATCTCAAGGTCGTCTTGCAGGCAATCGGAGAATGGTACCGCATCGATGGCGGCGACACAATTGAACTCGTGGAACATATTCGTATGGCGATGCGTCGGCGGATTTGCTTTGGTCTCAGCGGCGGAAAAGCGCGCCTCCTTGTCTATCAACTCGATCCCGGCATTGAAGACATGCTGCGCGATGCAATTCGCCAGGGGCCGGCAGGTCCATTCCTTGCCATTGAATACGACCAGCGCACAAAACTGGTTCAAACGTTGCGCGAACAGATTGCCGATGTTTCCACGCGCACCCAAAGTCCCGTACTGCTTGTCGACGCCTCCGTTCGCAGATACATAAAGGTTGCGGTTGGCGATGACTTTCCTGAATTACGTGCCATCAGCTACAACGAAATCGCCCCGGAGGTCGAAGTGGAGCCGATTGGCACCATCACGTTCGCGCCTACGGAGGGGGTCGATGAAGGGCAACTATCACTAAAATAGGCAGGCTTTATATGACCACTGCACCGAGAACGACTACACGTGACAAACCGGTTGGCACCACCGACAAGCAGACGCTACTGCCTGATTGGATGATATTTCCAACCCTTAACGACGCGTGGATTCAATCTGCCGACGGCACTATCGCACTTATGGCTGAGCGCATCAAGACCTTTCAGGCGCTGACGGCTTCGGCCCCTCCGACAGAACGGGCACGAGCGCGCCTGATAGCTCAAGGCTATCTCCAGGTCCACGCTGTGCTGCAAGAGCTAAACGCCACTTGCAAGAAGACGGCTTCTGCCGAACGCAAAACTACCTAGGAGTCGCGAGTATGGATACAATTTCCCCCACTACTGGATTCCCCGCTCCTAACGATAGCGATCAGGGCCTGCAACAGGAGATTCAGCGGGTTCGCTTGCAGCAAGTACAGCTTTACTCACAGGCGCAGGCCCAGATGTTGAAACAGAGCAAGGGGCCCAGCAACTTCCGAAAAATCATGGGCGTCGTCGCTGGAGCAGCGGCAGACGTATTCGCTCCTGGCCTGGGGGGCGCCGTCGGAAGGATGGTAATTGGCAACAGCCAGTCGAACTCGGTAAATAATCTGGTCACGCTCAACGCCATGAACACGTTTGCAGCTAGTGCAGGACTGGCTGGAGACCTTGGTGGATCTGCAAACTCTGCCAGCATCAACGCTGCGAACAACAGCACCGCTGCCTTGCAAGAAGCGAATACCGAGCATCTGAACGCGATTCAGCAGGAACTCTCCGAGCTTGCGGGCCTACCCAAGGGACCCGACCCTGTATCCTTCCTCGCACTCGCTGAAAAGACCAATACCGAGTCCGAGATCTTCCAGGCGACAACTGCAATTGCCAAAGCTAAGCACGAAGCTGCGATGGCCGCGATTCAAAACATCAAGGACTAAGGGACGGAATGGAAAGGTGGAACGTGAAGATCCCCACAAAAGAAATAGCGCTGATAATGGAAGTGGGACACCTTTGCCGATATGCACGACGCTTCCGCGAAGCCCGGGACATCTTCCAGGGTGTTGGCACTCTCTTGCGTGTACGCGATACCGCAGACCTCGCGCTAGCTGCCGTAGCTGTCGATGAGCAAAAGTTTGACGAGGCGGAGACGCTCTGTCGGCGTGTGCTAAACAACGATAGGCGAAATGTATCGGCATACACGCAACTGGCAGAGCTATATATCTGTCGCAACGAAATGACAGACGCTCTAAACCTCTTGAAAGTGGCACGTGATCTGCGACCTGCGGAACCCGTCGCCTCATTTGTAAATTCTCTACAGCGGTTTACGGAATTGCGTCTCAAGCTCGAACAGGCTACCAGGCAAAGGACTGCGACGCGCTGACCGCTTTGCGGCCTACTCTCAACGTTTCACACGAAGGAACTGAGTTATGCAAGTAACGCTGATACGCCTCAATACCTCCACGCAGGAAACAGTCGAAGCTCAGGTTAACCTCGAAGATCGAGTGGTTTTAGGACGACACCTTGGTAGTCCCCTGTTACTTCAGGGTGAAGCAATTTCGCGTCAACACTTCGCGCTCTTCATAACGGATGAGCAGCTCATGATTGAAAATCTTAGCGGTAATCGCACTCGTCTCAATGGTGAGCCCCTCGCCATACAGAATCCCTCATCTCTGCAATCTGGTGATTTGGTGGAGGTGCCCGGTTATCAGATCCGCGTGGAACAGCGGGAAGCCTCTCAGAACGAAGCGACGGCGGAAGTAAAGATTCCAGTCTGGCAAAGCTACGGCAAAATGGCTCTTAACTTCTTCGATCCGCTTGAGATCACTCTGCTGCTCTGCGCTGTCGCGTGTATCTGCCTCTTCGCTTATTACGTCGCTACCTAGGCAGATCTTAGGGCGAAGCATAAAACGAGTTCCCCGGGGAATAACTTCCTTCGGTTTTCGATTATTAACCATGGGACTTTGACAAACCGGCCTCCACGTCTCGGACCTACTCGAAGAGGACAGCATGCCTATCAACACGTACGGAGCCTCTCCACAGAATCCATACCTTACACAAGCAATTAATGGGGATACCCCACAAGAACCGCCGCGGGACAATCCTCTTTCCTCACCGAACCAAGAGCACTCGAACGCATCAAACAACGACGCCGAACTTACTGCCCACATAGCAGAGATGTATGGCAGCACTTCGGCACTTCCCGAGCAACAACATCCCACTACAATTTACGGCTATCCCACCACCGGCCCCGGTAGTGCCGGCGGAACTTACGATCCTCACGCCATTTTGAAGAGGAGATATGAGCAGCAGGAGCAACACTATCCCATGGAGGAGCAGGCCCCTCATGCGGCAGGACCGTATCAGGTTCACCAAACTGATGCAGGGCCATACTCAACTCGGCGTGGGTGGGGAGGACAACCCTTCGTTCAAACTCAGCAAGCCAACTTCAACAATGTAGGGATGCGGGGTGATTATGACTCTTTGGTTGCCACATTGAATTCGGCGGATCCGATACGGCAAGAGAAAATGGCAGAGGCCATGCTAACTCACATGCAAGGGCAGCCCGTAAATTTCAGTAGATTTACAGACGGGGAGCGGCATGCGATGACCCTCATGATGGGCGTCACTCAGAACGCAGAGGAAGCCCGAACTCCTGGAAGTGCAGCTTTCGCGCGAGCTTCGCTCAGAAACATAGCCGACGGCGTATCCACGTTCTCCGAGGAATTCAATCGCAAAAATGGAGCCTATGTGCCTGCACATATAGGAGGAACCGGGCAAATGCGCGAATACGCTCCGGGAAGGCATATTGACCCTCGAGCAGACGAGACTGCAGCAAACATGAGCGATGACGAGGACTTCTCCTAGAAGCTTGGTCGCCTCTTAGTTCGGGTTTGATCGAACCGAGGGTCACAACCTTCCGAATTATGAATGACATCGAAGATCGGTCTGGCCAGGACGGCTATGACTACTACTTTAGCCTCCATCACTCGACTTCAAACGCAAGCCCAAACGAGTACTCATTCTACAAGCAAGTCATCCTTCACAACGCTCTCTCCTGAGCAATGAGCATTATGAAGCACTTTGAATACAAAAGAGGCCACTCTAGTTTAGAGTGGCCTCTTTGTCATAACCAGTCAAATTTTACTGAACGCTTAGATTGATCGTAGCCGTCTGCGTGATGTTGCCGGATGACGCTTTGATCGTGACCTGCTGCATTCCCGTTGGTGTAGGTGTCGACGTAGGGGTTGACGAAGGCGAGTTGGAGGACAAGCATCCTGTAACCAGACCGGCAATCGTGAGGAAGAGCACGAAAGCTCCAAGGGTATGCAGCTTTCCATTCCCAGCTCGCTTGCGCGAGAATGCAAGAATTGAACCGAATGGGAACAGCGCGGAAACAGCAATGCCAACCGCTCCGTTGTACAGAAAGGGACCCCGACCTTTCGCCATTGTGCCCGTGGTCTTGATCTGAACATTCGCAGTGCTGACAGCCGTAGCGCTAAGAGAAAGCGAGCTGGGAGAGAACGTGCACGAAATCCCTACAGGCCCGCTGCAAGAGAGCGCTACATCACCGCTGAAGCCGTTGGTTGGGACCAGGCTAACGGTGGCCGAAGTACTCAAACCATCCGTCACAGTCGCCGCCGAGGTCGACGCACTGAAGCCGAAGGTGGGAGAGGAGGTTGTGTTGTTTGCCGAGGTAATCGTCGCAAACAGGCCGTGGGCCGCGCCGGTTAGTCCGGAGGTAAAAAATAGCGTATTTGGGTCTCCGGTTCCGGGAGGAGTCGCGCTGCTAGTCCCGAAGGCAATCTCCCACAAAGATGGATTTGCTATGGCCTTGCCATTAGAGTCGATGAGTTGGCCAAGGAAGGCATAGGTGGTCGGGTTATAGACGTTGATGACCCCGTCGCCAAAATTGCCCACCAGCAGGTCGCCGCCAAAGACTCCGAAGGTACTCGGCGCGATCGCTACACCCCATGGAGCGTTTAGGTTGCCTCCATTTACGGCGGTCGCGACAAAATTTCCGTTGAGGTCGAACACATCGAGAATGCCGTCCCCAGCTCCGACCGTCTGCTTGAAGGCCGTTACACCGTTCGTTGTGGTCGTCGAACGCAAGGCATAAGCAACATACACCTGGTTGCCAATGACGTGAACGGAGAATGGAGAGTAGCCCGCTGGGAGCTTCGGATCGGTAAAATTGCCCGACAGTTTATCCTGCTTGAAACCGGTGTTATATACCTCGATGTCGCTCGCCTGACCGAAGTTTGCGGCAAGCAAGTAAGTGCCGGCTGAGTTGTTCAGCAGAGCCAGCCCCGTATACGAAGCATTACCGGCGCTATTATTGACAACGACCTGCGCTGTACTGCCGTTCATTCCAAGCACAGCATTCCAACCCGAGATTGTGCCGTCTTTTGTAGCAAAGAGGAACGTTGGAGGAGCGCCGACCGGCAGCACAAATCCCGTCGCAGCGCCGGAAAAGATCACTCCAGTCGGCTGTCCCAGGGCGTTGCCCGATGCCGGAGGAACATTGACGTCGAACTTCTCGGTACCGGTAGCCGTGGATACGATTTCAAGTCCGGACTTTTGGCCGCTGATCCAGGCCGTCGATCCAATGCCAATGCCCCAGGGATTGATCAGGTTCGGGTCAGTAACTGAAGCGGCTACAGAACCGTCGGAGATCAGATTTGTTACTTGATAGCTATTGCCAGCCTGTGCAGATGCGACTGCAGAGACGCTTCCGAGCAATAGTGCAATAAAAATTTTGCACGCGTTCATCCGTCGCCAAGAAGATTCATTCGCCGCAATTTCACCGCCAAGGGTGCTCCGAAAAAATGTGTCTCTATTTATGATGCGCGCTGTCTCTCTCGCCTCAGTTTGTGTAACCGCGATCGTTTCAATCTCGGTCGGTCTTTCATTGCCAATCATTCAAGCATGCTCCCATTTTGATTTCTGTTGTACACAACAAGAAAAGCAAATAGTTATTCCCATCTCGTTCGAACAAAACTTAGTCAGTCATGGTTTCATTCGGAAGCAGTGAATCACAGGAATTCGAAATAACTAAGTCACGGAACAACTAACCACTCAAACTGTCCTGAAACACAAGTGCGATCGATGTGACTACACACTCGAAGATCTCAGTCATTTGGTTTTTAAATTTCGGTTCCCTTGCACTACATTTCTCTGTTGCTTCGAAATCATCCGCTCCAGATCCGAGGTCGAGCAAAAAGAGGGAGTCCTCAGACAATGGGGAAATTATTGTTTACCAAGGGAATAAGGAGCCTCTTTAGCGTGTTCCACCATCAGCAAGTCGAAAACGGATTTACCTCTTTACGTGCTCTGTCACCCATTGAAAGCTTTGGGGTTGTGTTTATGCTTTTCAACTCGACTCGAAGATTGCACTACTCTTAGCATCTAACAACGAGACAGCTTCAGAATTCGGAGACAGCTTCAGAATTCGATTTGGGATCAACCAATACAAGCACTATCGATTCGCGGAAAAACATGTCGGACTTTCACTTGCTCTTCCTTCTCCGTGCTCTCCTGCTTACCGCGAATGCTCAAGAGAATAGGAGCACGATCGAGGTCCCCGTTGGCTTACCACTGCTGCTGAAAACGAAAGGAAAAGTCCGGATCTATGAATATGTCAACGGAAGTTGGGCGTTCCAGGCGCCGGCAGCTGACTTGGACGAGCAGAGAAAAGTTATCGGACGCCATATCGACGCTTCTGCACGGTCCAGGTCCCATACACTGCGTGCGATGTATTCGTTTATGGGAAAGCTCGATGATCCATCCGCAATCATGAGATCGTGAATGGAGGTAAATCCCATTTTTTGTTCCTTGGCAAGGCGGCTTGTAATGATATGAAAACAAAGAGGTGTTAGTTCATTATTATTCAATTTCGTACAATACGAACATGTCTGGAAGTCCGGGTGAAGCCTTCGCTAAAAACGAACTTGGCAGTGAGCATGTGGATGGGCTGTACGGGTACGCGATGGTTCTCACTCGCAACCGTGCCGAAGCGGAAGATTTGGTGCAGGAGACGTATGTTCGGGCACTGGGAGCCGTTGGACGTCTCCGCGAAAATAGCAACATAAAGGGATGGTTGTTTACAATTCTGAGAAATCTCTGGTTCAACGAATTACGAAGACGTCGGAGCTCGCCCACAATTGTGGATATGGATGGAAATGACCATACAGCGGACAGCCTCGTTGGAAACGCGAGAAATGCACATGACCTTTTTGTGAGCAATGAAGACTCCAACATGGTAAGGGCTGCCATTAATGATTTGCCACTAGAATTTAGAGAGATCATCCTGCTACGAGAGTTTGAAGAGCTTTCCTATCAGGAGATTGCGGATGTGCTTGGCTGTCCGGCGGGTACTGTTATGTCGCGGTTGGGAAGGGCGCGCGCCAAACTTCGTACGGCGCTTGCCGACATGTGGAGCACCCCTGGGCGCTCCGAAAAGAGGAATCAATCATGAGCGATTGCGCTGATCGCAGCTCACAAATACAACTTTATCTGGACGACGAGTTGATCGGGAGCGACCTGGAGGAGCTGCTCGCTCACTTGAAATATTGCGGAAGCTGCCAAAGTGCGATGGAAGAAGCAGAGGCATTCTCTCGAAGATTGTCGCAAGCACGCCCATTTGCAGTTGCGCCAGCTGCGCTGCGTGAGCGCATTGGAAACTTAGCAGTGACTCAGACAGTACTCAAGCCGGATATACCGCATCGCAAAGGCGCGGTTTTAAGTTTCCGTAACAAGACAGCCCGGTATGCTCTGGCACTTGCAGCCATGCTCTTGCTTGTTGTAAGTGGCTTCCTCCTTGTGCCACGCCTGCGAGTCGAATCGAACGCAAGCAGTTTCGTTGCAACTGCCATCGATTCCCATCGAGCGATCTCAGACTCAGCCGTTCAGCTCGACGTCCAATCGGAATCGCCAAGCGTAGTTTCGGCGTGGTTCTCTCAAAGAGTTTCATTTCCATTCCGTATGCCGAATGCAGGAATCGCTGCTGACGATTTGGCGAAGTACAAGCTCCTCGGTGGGCGTTTGATTACATTTGGAGGCGAGCGAGCAGCAGTGCTCGTCTTTCGGCTGTCAAAAGACCTGGTCACTGTACTGATTGTTCCGGACAGACATGCTCGAGCGATTGGTGGAAATGTGACGTACTCGGACGGAATTAAATTCCACGCCTTTAACCAGAGTCGGATGCATATCGTGACTTGGGAAAATAAGAACCTTACTTATGCATTGACCTCACACGTCGCGGGGAGTACAGCTCGCGGCTGTTCGACCTGCCATGAGGGTGCTTCTCCTGAAGCAGTGAGTTCTCAATCTAGCCGGTGGATTCGGGAGGCACGGCCGTCGCGAGATTTGCAGCAGACTAGCGCTTATGCCGAGGTAGCCCCAGCAACTCGATAACTGGCTTCAGAAACATTCTGAACAAGACCTTCCCTAGGCTTGTCGACTGGGCCGCTTCGATTTCCTAAGCCTCGAGATGCATCGCATCACGAAGGTGGTTGGCGGCAGGGTGTAAATCGACTAACGCTTGTTGACAAGCGGCTTGCCCGCATGAGATCGGCTGTAGGCTCACGACGATGAACGCGTAGCTAATGACACGATCGCCAGGGAGCTTCCCTCTCTCCGAACTTAGTACGATCTCGACGCGGGACGGCAGCGTCGTTCGTGGCCGATCCTGCCACTCAGGTTACGTATCCGGAATGTTCCGTTTGGGCTTCTGATTAGCGACCAAGAGTATTGACCCATTCTCCCGCTCATTCGGTCACTAACAGACCCTGCGAAATCATCTTTTTTTGAGCTGCAATGGAATAACGTCACAAACAATACGTTATCCCTTTCAGTCCAGTTACGAACGACTTGAGTTGGTATCGAACATTCAACGTTCAGCGGGACGGAAGCCCTATGATTGCAGAATTGTCAAATAAACCAATAACGAAAATCGGAAGATACCGCATCACCGGCGAACTCGGACGCGGCGGCATGGGTATTGTGTACCAAGGCGAGGACCGGTTGATCGGCAGGCGTGTAGCAATCAAAACACTGACGGAAGTCACGCCTGAATTGCGCGAACGTTTTTACCTTGAAGCTAGATCGGGAATTCTCAGCCATCCAAACATCGTGACCGTGTATGAGTTGGGTGAGCATGAAGGAAGCCCATTCATTGCAATGGAGTTCATTGAGGGCGACTCTCTTGAGAAGCTCTTGCGCGAGCAGAAGCGCCTGTCGTTGCTTGAGGCGCTCTCCATTGTGGAACAGATTTGTGCGGGTCTGGGCTATGCCCACGGACATGGCGTGGTGCATCGCGATGTGAAGCCCGCGAACATCCTTATACGACCCGATGGGCGAGTCACGATCGTTGATTTCGGAATCGCCCGTCTGGCCGATCAAACAAAGCAACTTACAAAAACCGATACGCTGCTCGGAACCTTCCATTACATAGCTCCAGAACGTCTGAAAGGTGAAGCCAGTGACGGAAAGGCGGACATTTGGTCGGTCGGCGTCATGCTTTACGAGATGCTCACTGGCGAGTTGCCGTTTAAAGGCAGAGATGTTTCCGCCTTATACCGTGTGATCCACGAGCCATATGTACCGCTTGCCGAACATATACAGGACATGCCAGACGATCTCAGCCATGTTCTTGATAAAGCTTTGGCGAAACAGCTTAACGCGCGGTATGCGACCGCAGAAGAGATGGCCTTTGATCTCCATGTGCTTGCACAAGGTCTGAAGCGCGACCGGGTTGGCTCGTTGCTCGAAACAGCTCGACGGCTCACAGACCAAAGCCAGTTCGCCAGCGCGCGAACAGTGTTGTTGCAGGCGCAACGCATCGACCCAGCTAATACCGACGCCAAATCACTCTTAGGTGGTGTGCAGGATCGACTCAGCCGCTTGCACCGAGGCGAACAGCTGCGCCAAATCATCAAACAGGTGCAGGACGCTGAAAACGGCAGACGCTGGAGCGATGCAGTCGCAATGCTTCAGCAGGCTCAGAAACTTGACACGGAAGATACATTCAACCTGGATGAACGACTGAAAAATGCCCAAGAGGAGAAGAGCCGGCAGCAGAGGGTATTGGAACTCTGGAAGCGGGCTGACGACGCGCGCAACTTCGGCGACTTGACGGCGGCGCAGGATTATCTGGGACAGGCTTTGCAAATCGATAGTCGCAACACCGAGCTGCAGAATGCCTACTCAGATTTGCTGCGTGAGCTGAGGCGTCAGCAACAACAGCTGCGCTTGGGCGAACTGTTGCAGAACGCTCGGGAGGAGAACGAAAAGCAACTCTACACTGAGGCAATCTCCCATCTGCGCAAGGCGGCCGAGATCGATTCTGCGCATCCTGACGTTCAGAGCCTCCTCACCTTCGCGATGACCCGGCAGGAGGAAAGGCGCCAGCAGGTTCCGAATCTCGCTAAGGCAAACGTGCAGGAGTCGCTCAATCAGGAGGTCTCGGTTTCAACGGAGGATCACGTGACCCGCTTACTGGAGACACTGCCTGTGGACGTCTCGCCACCTAATCTTCGGTCCGGGATTGAAGATAAAAAGCGAGAGCGCGATATCGACCAGGCAGTTACAGCGTCGGTAAGCAAGCTAGAACTGATCGCGAATGTTAACGATGGCGCCGACCCCACGAGGCTGCTTCAAATACCACAGCAACCGTCCGACGACAGAGAAGGCGAAAACGACCTAACTATCCAGTTCTCGGAGGCGCGGCTAAAGGTACAGTTGGGAGAAACTCCGAGTATTAGCCAAGATCTGTCCCGGGAACTTCGCGCAAAGCAAGATGAACTTGCCGCTAAGGCAAAGTATGAGGAGATTCAGACAGCTGTCCAAAGAGCCGTCACTGCCTGCGACGTTGCAATCGCCGCAAACAAATTTGACCACTGTTTGCGTTCGCTGGACGATTTGGAAGATCAACATTCCGGGAACGTCGTGCTCGCTGCTGCGAGAAAAGCATGCGAATCGAATCGTAGACAGAAGGCAACACAATTGCTTCAAGGGGCCATTCAGGCGGCGCAGTTGCAACTGCGGAACAATTCCGCTAAACGAGCTGAAAAAGCTTTGAGGGAGGTGGAATATGCCTTGCCGTACGCAGCTCCGGATGTTCGTAATGATTGGAAACGGCTGAAGGTCGAGTGTGAGGTTCCTCAGCGCGCAAAGCAGCCAGCTTCAACAAACGGCATTCCTGCGGAGCGCGGCAAAGTTAGACTGTATGCCATGGGCGTCACGATGGCCGTCGCCTTACTTGCAATTGGGAAAATCGTATATCCCTGGCATGGAACGCCAGCTCAGGCTAAGCCGGTGGTCGTCAGTGCGCCGGCATTCGCGCCCGCAGCGAGCACTGCAATTTCGACAGATTTGGAGATAAACGCCTCACCCTGGGCAAGGGTGGTGAGTGTTCAAGATAAATCTGGTAAGAGTATCGCTCTGCCTGGTAAAAACTCAACTACTCCGCTGCGATTGAATGCAGTCGAGGGCGGAGTTTACGAGGTCACACTTGCCGGACCAGACAACAAACAGCAGACTGTGACATGCAGAGTGTCCTCAAGCGAGCACCTGTGTTCTGCGGAGATGGGATCGCCAAATGTGGAGCAAGTGCTGAAGGGAAGACAACCATGGAGCTGAAATGGGGTGGAATTTTACTTCTCGCCGCAACAGCGATGATGGCGCAGACCTCGAATCAAGACAAAAGCGCCGATCAACTCCGGGATCTTGCCGGCATCGCGAAGAATTCCGGTGACCTTCCGGCAAACGCCAACTATATTTGCCAAGCGGCTGCTCTTGATAGCAAGAAGTACGAGAAGAAGTGCGCCCGAGCAAAAGAGGATGCCAACAACGCGCTTTTACAATTCCAGATAAACCTCAACACCGGTCGCACGGAAATACAGCATAAAGATTATGGTGGCGCATTGCGTGATCTCGCGACGATCACTTTCGGCCCCAACAGACCTGAAGCACAGGATCTGACGCAACTCGCCCGGATCGCAAGCAACGGAGGAACGCCGGTTGATCTGGCTAGCTACGAAGCTTTCAAGTCTGCTCGTGCCGCCTATGCCCGCGGTGACTTCGACATAGCTCAATCCGAAGCAAAACGCGTTCAGTCCCCTCCTCTCCAGAATGCTATCAACAAGCTGCTAACAAACATTAGTATTTACCGCGATATGATGAAGCAGGCAGAGGCCTTGACTCGTAGTGGTGACTTGAAGGGGGCAGAGCAGAAGTATCAGTTTGCAACACTCATCAAGCAAAATGGACCGGGCCAGCCTCAGGATCGCTTACAAGAACTGCGAGCGGCGGAAGCACAAGCCGCAAACGCAAAGCCAGCTCCTCCTCCGGCACAACCGCCCGTTCCCGTTCAGCCGCAAGCCCTGAGCAAAGCGCCGCCACCCGCCCAGACGAGCAATAATCGAGGGAAGACTAAGATATCGTCGAATCCTGCCACGCATGAGCGAAGGCAAGGTTTAGGGGAAGATGCGCGGCAGCTACCGAAATCATCGCAGGCAAATGCACAAAAAACTGGAGATGTCTCCGATAAGAAAGCCGCACCAGAGAATATACAGCAGGATTCCAAAGAGGCGGAAGAGAGCCTGACGCAAGGGATAACGGACTTTTACGCTTCGCATTTCTCGCACGCCAATGACGCAATCGAAGTGTATTTGCAAGGCGGCGGAACCCGCTATGCTGGTGCAGCTCATTTCTATCTGGGCGCATCGTTTTTCACGCAGGCACTGCTGACGTCTCCGGATGATCGGCCTCGCGCCGAATCACTCCGCCAAAAAGCGCAGGCTCAGTTTACCGCCGCAAAACAACTGCACTACAAACCCGTGGAGTCGGCCGTGTCGCCTAAGGTGTTCGGCGAGTGGACGCAAATAGGTAATCAGCAATGATGGATCAGCAGGATAGAAAGGCAGATGCGCAACAGCATGGCCTTCAGTCGAACCATTCCGCAACAATGACAGAATTGCGAGTGGAGGTGGCAGCGCTCTCAGACGTGGGCTACAGGCGATCGAACAATGAAGATAGCTTCGGATATGACTCAACGACAAATATCTTCGTGGTTTGTGATGGCATGGGAGGAATGACAGCTGGCGAAATTGCGAGCTATAAGGCGATGGAACTCACACTCAAGACCTATAACGACATAAGCAATCATGAAATGAATATCGAAGAGCGACTCCGTCTCGCTATCGCCAGTGCCAACGAGACAGTGTGGAACATGTCCCAACAAGACCACAAGCTCCGAGGTATGGGGACGACTTTGGTCGCGGCATCCATCCTCAGGAATAGGCTTCTTATTGGTAATGTTGGCGATAGCCGGGCGTACTTCCTAAGAAATGGCAACTGCATACAAATCACGGAAGACCACTCTTACGTCGCAGAACAGATGCGCCATGGAGGGGCGAACATAAGCGATGAAACATCTCACCGACTACGGCAATTCATCACACGTGCGGTGGGGGTGCATCCGAGCGTCAAGCCTGACCTCTTCGGTCTCGATCTGGAACAAGCCGATATGATCCTGCTCACAACTGACGGTCTGACCCGTTATGCCGATGAAAACAAACTCGCGCATCATATCTATATGCGCTCAAACCTAGAAGAGATCTGCCGAGGGCTGATTGCCTTAGCTCATGAAGGTGGGGCGGAAGACAACGTAACCTGTATGTTGTTGCGCGTCTCTTGACTGGCAGGATGTGAGACGACTCCGAGGAAACCTGCTTCAGCCGCTCACGACGTGGTGCCACTTCAACATATAATCCAAATTCTCGAGCTTACCGTTTACCTCTTGTTCACAGTCAGACGTTTGATAGTGAAGAATTTCTTGAACTGGAGCGCGCCTGGATCCGGTTCACGGTAATTGCCAACAGCACCACTATCGCGCCTGTTGCACTCGTCAATACTTCATCTGCGTGAGTAGAAAGTAAGCTCCGAGTAAAAGAGGGATTGTTGCGCTGCTCCAATCGCTCCGACATCGAAGCTCGTTTGCGGAAGCATGCTCTTAAGGAAACGAGAAGGAAATTTTGTACACGAGGCTTCACCGATTTCTCCACACGCATGAGAGAGAAATATTGGTTTTTCACGGAGAATGGCTAATTGGCGCAGCTGAATAACCAGCCGACAGTTCCTTTACGTCGGACCTGGGTCTGGCAATGAATCTTCTTCCTGTGTTATTCACCAGTGTCGCAACATGAAATTGTTGAGCACAGAATAGACAGCTAATGAAGCTGTTTATGGAGCATCGTTCTCTCCTGTCTCTTACGGTCACAGTGGTCTTTTCCTTATGCCTAACGACCTCTCTGTAAATTAATCTGGTGTTACTTGGCGAGGATCGAGCAAATGAAGCTCACAGCCTCGGAATTACATCGAGTTTTACTCGCCGATTTAGAATATTCGATGAATCGCGGAACAAACCTTTTGTGAAGGTGTCCTAGTCTTCATGAAGCCGAACGCATTCTCTGCTGAAATATTCGCGTCACGAAATATCGAAGATGGTCGAAAAACATCCAACAAAACTCAGTTTCGTTATGCCAAGCGATTGGAATCGGTGATATTTGTACTCGCCGTCGCGTGGATGATGCCGAATTCTATAGCCCAAACGGCGAAAGCCTCGATCGACGTACCTGCCCATTCCAGGCTTTTGCTGCGGGCTGTTGGAAATGGAGATCAAGTTTATGGCTGTGTCGACGGCAGTTGGTCATTACAGGCCCCAGATGCCAAGCTCCTCGATCAGAAAGGATCCGTTATTGGGCGACACTTTGCAGGTCCTACCTGGCAGCTCAATGACGGTAGTTGGGTCAAAGGAAAGGCCATCGCAAAACAAGCTGCTCCCGATGCGACTGCCGTGCCGTGGTTGTTGTTGGAGTCGGTTGACGGTACCGGAAGATTGGCAGCGGTACGATTTATCCAGCGCACCGCGACGCACGGAGGAAATGCCCCCGACGGGAGCTGTAGTCGGGGCGAAATGCGCAGAATTCCTTATACTGCGAAATATTCTTTCTATGAAGCGAGACCATGAAAACTCGCTCGCTGCCAGCAGGGTGCAGGCATCGGTAAGGTGAACATCCCAAAAATAAGTTGCAGCCAAGGTGCTAAATTTGTCCAAGGGCAGGGTTCAGCCTCTGCGGCAATTCCGCGGATCCATCTCCACTATTAAGAGCGTCGTCGAGACGCTTCCTTATGCACCAGGAATAAAAACTGCGGCATCGATTCAGACTTACGGGAAAGCCAACGAGGCCTCGCTTCTTTTCGCTGAGAGCACTTACGTTGTGCCTATGGCCGATGTCAAAAAGACTCTTCATCGCAGCAACGCCAACGGCTGTTATCTATTTTTTTTCCGGCCCGCTTGTAGTGCTGACACTGCCGTTCCAGAAAATCAGCTTCAATTTCTCCCCATTCATCAACGAAAGATTTATGAAAATTTTTATGGCTTCGACACCGCTGCCCGGACACCTCAAATTCACTCTGTCCATCGCTTCGCTCTTGGTAGAATCCGGCCACGAGGTCGCCGTACAGGCCAACGAAGGCTTGCGTCTCGCCGTCGAAGGCATCAGCGCATAGCTTACCTCCCTCGTCGAAGCCGTAATGCATTCACATCCCTTGATCTTGGTACACCACAATAGCCGATACCACAAGGGTCCGATTTACTTGAGTTAGATAGAGGCTAACGTTCGAAATGGCCTATGAACTCAAAATCCCAGAAGTGCATAATCCATTGCGGCGGAGTTCGGGAGTTCTTAGTGCGAGCGCTCTCATACCTCAACCTTTGCCGTATCAAATCTCTAGATTCAACAACATGAGCGAGCGAAAAACAAGTTAGATACCAACGGGTAATGGCGCCTATTCTCATAAACGTTCCCTAACCACCCGTTCTGAACCGCAACCTAATGCGGCAAGGACGGCACCCTTACCGCATCGTTTCTGATTGTCTTCAGCCTCTATGTGCAACCTTAATTTGTGATGCCGAAGCTTTGCGGATTCTCTCCAATCTTATTCAGATAGTTGCTCAGCTCTGTGGTGTCACCGCCGGTCTTCTTGAGATGATCGGCTTCTTTCTGGATGTAATTACTAAATTGATCTTGCGTAATCGGATGGCCATGGTCCGTGCCGTCGAGCCGGATGTAGGGAGTCAGTTCTCCCTCCGATGCTCCGATGTTTTTACCGAATTTGTGCACGGCTGTACCATCGGCATGTTTTGTTTCATATCCGTTTTGGAAAGCCTCTGCTTCAAGTTTGTGAACGTCTCCAGCAACACTCGTGTTGTATTTCGCCGGCTTGCCATTTGAGGACTCTTTTCTGATTTGACTATTAATCGCGGGGTCACTCATCTTCGTAGTATTGAAGCCGGGCTTATGTTTCCCTTTGTGCGGGTAGACTGCGTCTGATTTTTCCGGCCATTTCCGCACCTCCACGTTTTGGTTCGCTTGATTGGCCCCCGCATGCTTCGCCTTGTCCAGCGCATCGCTCGCGTAACCGAAGTGTTCCTTTGCAAGCCCCAAATTCCCCTGTTTAAAGGCCGATTCCGCATTCTGAGCGTGCTCCTCGATCTCTCGCCGGGCGTCGTTTGGCAGAGTCTTCGCCTCACTGCCGACACGGTTTAGACCTTCTGATAGTCCTTGATGCGTCTGTCTCACCTGTTCTTTTTTGGCATCATCTAAGTTGTCATAGCCTTTCTGCATCTTTGGATTGGAACGCAACCAAGTATCAAAATTGTTTGCCTCGGGAGTTGTCGCCTTCTGCGATGTTCCCTCTGCTGACGCTTCCGGAGAATGCGTCGACTCTCTTGGGCTGTGGAATTCCGACCCGCTGTCGTTTGCATAGGACTTCAGAAAATCTGAACCCTCCGTTGGGCTGCTATTCGTTGCTGCTCCGCCTTCAGAGTGCGCAGACCTTGGAGCGACTGCCCCGGCAGATATCTCCGCATACGTAGGAACATGAGTTAGTTCGGGGCTACCTGTTGCATGAATGGGACTCATCCAATAATCCTTTGGACCAGTGCTTAGTGCCGGTCACTAGGAATAACTTGCTGCGAGCGGAAATATTCCCTTCGTTAATTCCATAGAGCGACTTGCTGCAAAAGCACGAGTAGGGCCCTAGACTCAGGGCGCCGCCGCCCTGCCGATGTAGCGGACAGCCTGCCCTAGGGCGGGCCGACGTATCGAAGCCGCACTGCATTACAGCCTCATGTCGATGCACTGATCCAACTCACGCTGGTGCGTGTGACGCGCTATATCGATTGATCCGCGCTCGGCGCCCCTATTCCCTTCGACCGGAATCGCCCATTTAAATATGTCCTCGTACTTCCCCGCTGCCCATAGTCTTGGGCAAATCAACTAGCCCTGCCGCCGCTGTCTGCATTGCTTCATCTAAAGTTTGATATCTTGGCTCCATGCTTTCAACTTGCTTCCGTGCCATAGATCCTTCACGGTCCGTCCAGATAAGAGAGAGAGACTACTCTTAATTGACCGGGGGAGGCGCTCGTCGTCCTTACTTAGCGCGATCTCTGAAACAGGCTATAGCGCTTTCGATCGTTGATTTTCACTCCTATCGCGACCGCAAATAGAAAGCGATGGATTTCTAAAGTGGACAAACTCCTTATCCCTAAACTCCTTCCTTCGACTCCCACCTTATACGATAGATAAATGAAACCCAGAGAATTCAATGAGCGATGGCTAACTTCGAAAACTTTGAACGACTGGCCACCGACACGCCTATGCTGCTGGAAATCTCAGGCGGCACCGGCTAGACAATTGCGTGACGAACAAATGAAGATCCTTCTGGCACCCTTATTTTCTCCCCACTAAAGATTGAGAACAATAATTCATTGACGTCCTATCAGATATACAGGAGACAGGTTTGATTCGCCTTCGCTCAGCAATTTTTCAAAAAGCGCGATCCGAGCCAGGATTGATCACAAGGGACAGATCTAGCGTCATCATCGCTATCTCGGTGCTCTTCACCTTTATCACATGCTATCTCCGCAATTTCGTCCTACCCAATGTTCCCACCATGTCCTGGAACGACCAGATGCTCTTTGCAACAGATGGCACCAGGATACTGGCGGGACAGTTGCCATACCGGGATTACTTTCAATTCCTCACCCCCGGTACGGACCTGGTCTACAGCTTTCTATTTCGATGGTTCGGCGTAAGGCTTTGGATACCGAACTTAACAATGGTTTTTCTGGCGACGGTGGCCGTCTGGCTGATGATGCTGGCTGCACGCCGTGTTTTGCATGGCATGGCTCTCGCAATGCCACCCCTCTTCTTTATTGGATTCGCCCTGGCTAGAAGTCTCGATGCAACCCATCACTGGTTCAGCACCATTTTCGCCATGGCCGCAATGTTGGTGCTGATGCGGGGTCCACGGACTCGAAATATCGTTTACACCGGAGTTTTGTGCGGAGTGGCGGCAAGCTTCACTCAGACTAAGGGCGCATTCATAACAATTGGCTTTGTAATTTATCTCCTTCGGATCTCGATCAACCGGAAAGAACCGGCGCTCATTTTTTGGTGCAGATCGTCTCTGCTCAGCGCCGCCACCCTATCTACCTTTCTCGCCCTGAATCTTCGCTTCATTCTCCTTGTAGGCTGGACGAGTTGGGTTCAATCAATCATTGTTTTTCCGATGCGCTATTACCCCACCATTCCCAATCAGACCGGCTTCGCCTTCGGGAGTCAGATGCGCGGTCAAGGGATCCTGACTTGGATCTCGGTTGGGTTCATCTACAGTGTCGTAATCGTTGTCTATTCCATCTTTCTCCTAATAGTAGTGCGTCGAAACAAGACTGAAAGAAGAGAACCTTGGGACCAGCTTCTTCTACTCGCAATCACAGGCATCGCCATGTTTATGGCAGTTGCTCCTGGTATGACACCTCTGCGAGTCGCCCCAACCGGCCTTCCGGCCCTGGTTCTTCTCACATGGCTTTTGAGCCGTGTCAGAGGGCCAATCCTTCTGGTTGGGTGGGCGTTGGCTTTTGTCTCGCTTGCAATTGCCATCTACTTGCCGATCCACAGCCAGCGACAACCATGGAACTATCTCACTCTACCCGCAGGTCGAACCGCGATCCCGGACCGTGGTAGGTATGAGCTTTATCGTTGGGCGGCCGCGCACACGAACCCAGGAGAGTTATGTTTTGGAGTTCCATATATATATCTCCCCTTGTTGGTGCACTCGCCAGCGCCGATTGACTCGCCAGGACCGTGGAGCTATTACCGCCCGGAGCAGATCCAGGCATCGATTAAAGCGTTGGAAGAACACAGGGTTCGCATTCTGATTCTTAGCGCATATACGGATGATCAATTAATGTGGAGCTATAAAGCTGAAAGTCTGCGTCCTCTGCGAACCTACCTCGATGCCCACTATCGTCATGTGAAGACCTTCTCCAACGTTCTGAGAAATGAGGCATGGGTGAGGATAAGCGACACGGATACGCCGACGATTTTGGACGATCAGCCATCTCAAAAATAGAAGTACTTTAGGCGCTAGGTTGTTGCGCAAGTCCACCGTATGCGTAGACTATTGTTCTTAGGCTCTTCAGCACCTAAGGTTTTTCCGGCCATTCATGCCTCGGATAGCGGCGCATCAATTCTCGTCGAACTTGCGGATAGAGGCTCTTCCAAAATCCGGCAAGGTGTGTCGTCGTTTGTACCGCGCGATGATTTGGCGCCAAGAGATGAATGACGAGCGGTGTCTTGTTCGGACCGATCTTAGGCGTATCCTGCATCCCGAAGAAATCTTGGAGGCGTGATGAAATCCACGGTGGTCTGCCTTCCTCGTAGTGGACTTTGATTTGACGTCCATTTTTCAGGCGAACGCTGAGCGGGGCGATCTCATTGAGGAGTTTCGTGTTTGACTTCTGTTCTAGCAATGGTATGAAGTTTTTGGAAACATTTTTAAGATCCCCGAAGCTTTGAAGTCCTAGACACAGTTCACGCAGCGTATCTTGGAGATTTGGGGACTCGAATCCAGCGAAGGTCAATCGAGCCAGGAAGTATTCCAGAGACGCCTTCTCTACAAAGTGATCTATGCCTACCTCGAATGCCTTCTGCGCAAGCAGTTCAGCAGCTTGGTCCTCCGGCGCGGCGCCTCGCGATTCCTCAATGACGAGTTTGTCGTACAGCAATGCGCTTAATCTTTCGACACGCTCCGTCGTGCGATTCCATACCACACTTAACCTTTCTTCAATGTAATCAGGAAAGAGTTCGAGCAGCCACTCCGGCTCGATTCTCGCGGTCATGCGGATGAGTGGCAAGGGATTCTCCTTGCGATTCTCAGCATCGATGGCAAGCATGAATTCGTAGCGTGGCATCTCGCCGGTTACCTCAGCAAAGATACCCGTCGACAGCTGCACTTGATTGCCGATTCGCCGCCGGGCCACACGATCAGGAAAGCCAACTAACAGGGACAGAAGCAACGCCTCATCATCATGGCGAGCTTGTTTCGGTGGTCGGGCCATCCTGAGCAGTTGTTCCGTGTGCTGCCGCAAACGATGATCCTGAGGCAGGTCCATGGCCACAAGCAGATCATTCTTCTCACTGCGGGCGCCCAGTCCAAGCATTGCTGCAGCCAGACATCCATCCTCTCCAACGCCTCGATCCAACGCTTCGATTAAGATGCGGGACAAGCGGGGAGGCAAAGGAAACCGTGTAAGGCGTTGAACCATTCCTCCGCTTGTGTCGCCGTTTGCTCCAATGCGATCGAGCAACAATTCAGCGATTTCAACGTTCTCTATGGGGGGAGCATCCAGCCAATCAAGATCATTGAGATGCGCGATCTTCATAGCCCGAATGCTGAGCAAAAGCTGCGACAGATCTGCGCGTGCAATCTCAGGAGGATCGTGCTCCGGTCGCAGCAAATAATCTTCTTCAGAATAGAGTCGTATCACCTGGCCAGGTCCGGTGCGGCCTGCTCTTCCGGCTCTTTGCGTGGCGGACGCCTTACTGACCCGGCCGACCTGCAGCGTCGGCAGTCCAGTCCAAGGCGAATAGGTTGCGATGCGCGCCAGACCGGTATCGATGACTGCGGTCACTCCTTCGACCGTTACAGAACTTTCAGCAACATTCGTCGCGAGGATGAGTTTTCTTTCCGCAGACGGTAAAACGGCGCGGTCCTGCTCGGCGGGCGAAAGGTCTCCATGCAGTGGAAGAACAAGCAGATGGGCTTGCCGAGCGATCGTTTCGCACTCGCGCATCGTTCGCCGGATCTCGGCGATGCCAGGAAGGAAAACCAGAATATTGCCTGAGTGCTGCCAGATGCTCAGCAGCTCCACTGCTTTCCTCGTTTGAACATGAAGCGGCTCTGGGGAATAAGGTAGATGCCTAACCGACAACTCGAACAGCTGTCCCTCTGATCGAAGAATCGGACAATCTTCAAGATATCGAGCTATCGGCGCCGCATCGAGCGTGGCCGACATCACAATGATGCGTATCTCCGGCCGGGTGCGCTGGAGACGCTTCAACAGTGCCAGCGCAAGATCGCTGTCCAGATGGCGCTCGTGGAACTCATCGAGGACGATTGCGTCGATGCCCTTAAGCGTTGGATCAGTGAGCAAGCGTCGGGTCAGAATGCCCTCCGTGACAAAGCGCAGTCGCGTGCGCGGACTAACCCTTTCTTCGAAACGGACTTGATAGCCAACTGTTTCGCCAACCTCTTCCCCCAGCTCCCACGCTACCCTTCGTGCCGCCATCCTCGCAGCGATTCTGCGCGGTTCGAGCACGATGACTCCGCCGCTGACGAGACTGAGAAGGGTCGGCGGGACGCGGGTGGTCTTGCCAGTTCCCGGCGGCGCTTCGATAACGAGGTTGGGCGTATGCTGCAGGCACGCAAGAATCTCCGGCAGAATCGCATCCACCGGAAGTGCTGGTTTTCGGCTCACTGCATTGATCGGAACACAGCGTTCTAGCGCCGTCAATGCGGCGGTATAGGGTTAGTCGTGTCTACAACGGTGAGATCTGGACGAATATTTCGAGAGGCATTCGCTCAGCGACATCGTATCGGGCCGCCTGATCGAGCAAACAAGGGACAAGGCCATTGTGGAATTGAACCTGATTAGAGTCTGATTAATCTCCGACGCATCTGCTCTTTCTCTATCTGGCGCGAGAGTGAGCAAAAGAGTGTCAGCTATTTCACTCTTCACCTCTTTCATGACTACTCCCGACGGGAGACATCTGCACGATGTCGATCAGAAAATCATTGAACTATTTCTAATGACATTTATATGAACTTTTTCCGGTCTTGTAAGGCCCGCCAGTTATGTAATCGCGATGTCGTAATCGTTTTGCCCCGAGTCTCCACGCTCTGATGCTTACGAGATGAAATCCGGTTTCGTATTCGCGATCTGAGATTACTGGGGACCAAGAAAGGAAAGCAATGCTCATGTGGGATATTGGCATCATTTTCGCGATCATCATGTTCTTCGTCATCGCCGGAGCCTATGTCCGGGGATGCAGTTGGCTTAGCAGAAAGGGCCCTCGTGATTGAGATTTTCGCTTTGTCGACTATCGTTCTGGCTTTGTTTGTCTATCTCGTTTATGCGCTTCTGCAACCAGAAAAGTTTTAAAGGAAATTCAATCCATGACTGTCAATGGCTGGTTTCAAATTGTTTTTTTCTTCACGCTCGTGCTTGTCTGTGCGAAACCGCTGGGCGTTTATATGGCACGGGTCTTTGAACGGGAACGCACATTTGCGGATATCATCTTCAGACCCATTGAGCGTCTAATCTATAAACTCACGGGCATTGATGAAACGCACGAGATGCGATGGACCGAGTATGCCGCGTCAATGCTTGTCTTCAGCCTTGTGACGTTGCTCGTTACATACCTGCTTCAGCGAGTGCAACAGTATCTTCCCCTCAACCCGCAACACCTTGCCGGAGTCGCCCCTGATCTGGCCTTCAACACCACGGTTTCGTTTACTGCCAACACGAATTGGCAGTCCTATGTTCCAGAGACCACGGTCAGCTATCTAACCCAGATGATGGGGCTTGCCTACCACAACTTCCTTTCAGCGGCCGTCGGAATCGCTGTCGCCATCGCCTTTGTGCGTGGCATCTCTCGGAAAGAGTCGAAGACCCTGGGTAATTTCTGGGTTGACACGACCCGCGCCTCTCTTTGGGTCTTGCTCCCTACCACGTTCATTTGCGCTCTTCTTCTTGTCTCGCAGGGTGTCGTTCAGAACTTCCGCCCTTATGACCAAGCCAGGCTTCTGCAACCGCAGACAGTAACAACCACCGGCGCGGACAGTAAGACGTCGACGCAGATAATCACGACACAGACGATCGCTCAGGGACCGGCCGCTTCCCAGGAAGCCCCCAAGATGCTCGGCACTAACGGGGGCGGATTCTTCAATGCCAATAGTGCCCATCCATTCGAGAATCCAACGCCCTTCTCTAACTTGCTGGAGATGTTTGCGATCTTTCTAATCCCAGCCGGTTTGACAGTAACCCTCGGAAGAATGACTCGATCTCCAACTCACGGCTGGGCCGTATTCGCCGCGATGTCAATCCTGTTCTTTATCGGTGTATCCATTGCATATTACGCGGAGGCCCAGCCAAACCCGCTCCTTCACAGTAGCGCAATGCATATCGATCAGCGCTCCACGGCTCTACAGCCTGGCGGAAACATGGAAGGGAAAGAGGTCCGCTTCGGTATCGCTAATTCGGCACTCTTCGCTACCGTGACTACCGATGCAAGCTGTGGCGCTGTCAATGCGATGCACGACTCCTTCATGCCACTCGGCGGAATTGTGCCGCTGGTGAACATGATGCTGGGTGAGGTCATCTTCGGCGGGGTTGGCGCTGGTCTCTATGGAATGCTTAACTTTGTCGTTCTGGCTGTCTTCATCGCCGGTCTGATGGTGGGCCGAACCCCTGAGTACCTTGGTAAAAAGATCGAATCGTACGACATCAAGATGGTAATGCTCTACGTGTTGATCTTTCCGCTATCGATTCTGGGTTTTACTGCGGTCTCTCTGTTGATGCCCACTCTTGGTCTATCGTCGCTGGCGAACGCCGGGCCCCATGGTCTGACTGAGATTCTGTACGCCTATACGTCAACTACGGCCAATAACGGATCGGCGTTTGCAGGCTTGAGTGCCAACACTCATTGGTACAACCTGTCCCTAGGGACAGCTATGCTGGTCGGCCGTTTTCTGATGATTATCCCTATGCTTGCCATCGCTGGAAATCTTGCCCAGAAGAAGGTTGTCCCGCCCTCGCCAGGTACCTTCCCGGTGCATACCCCGTTGTTTACGGTGTTGCTCGTCGGAGTCGTCCTGATTGTGGGAGCCCTCACATTCTTTCCCGTGCTTTCGCTCGGTCCCATTCTCGAACATCTCCTGATGCAAGCCGGGAAAACCTTCTAAGAAAACAGAAAGAAGAGCAGACACGTATATGGCTAACACACGTAAACGGTCCCTGTGGGACACGAAGATCATTCGTCGCGCATCGGTCGATGCATTCGTCAAACTCAATCCTCGCACAATGATGAAGAATCCTGTCATGTTCGTGGTTGCGATTGGCAGTCTCATCACGAGTATCTATCTCTTTAGAGATCTTTTCACCCATCATGGCTCCTTCCGCTTCGATCTTCAGATCACTCTGTGGCTTTGGTTCACTGTTCTCTTTGCGAACTTCGCGGAAGCGATGGCGGAAGGGCGGGGCAAGGCGCAGGCCGACGCTCTTCGTCGGGCCAAGTCAGAGACGACTGCGCTTCGCTTCAAGGAAAATGGTCAGACGGAAGAAGTTCCCAGCTCTCAGCTTCGGTCAGGTGACATCGTATCCGTTGTTGCAGGCTGTATGATTCCCGGCGACGGCGAAGTCATCGAAGGAGTCGCATCCGTAGATGAGTCTGCAATTACCGGCGAGTCGGCACCAGTGATTCGAGAGGCCGGCGGTGACCGTTCTGCCGTAACAGGTGGGACACGGGTTCTCTCCGATCGTATCAAGGTGGAGATTACCTCTAATCCCGGCGAGACTTTCCTTGACCGTATGATCGCCTTAGTCGAAGGCGCAGAACGCCAAAAGACACCGAACGAGATAGCGCTCAATATTCTATTGGCGGGATTGACGATCATCTTCTTGCTGGCGGTAGTTACGTTGCAGCCCGTCGCCATCTATTCGACCGCTCCGCAATCTGTCTTCGTCCTGATCTCTCTTCTGGTTTGTCTGATCCCTACGACGATCGGCGGTTTGCTTTCTGCCATAGGGATTGCAGGTATGGACCGTCTTGTACAACACAACGTTCTTGCGATGTCTGGTCGCGCAGTTGAGGCTGCGGGCGATGTAAATACGTTATTGCTCGATAAGACGGGGACCATCACTCTGGGTAATCGTCAGGCTTCGGAATTTATATCGGCTCCCGGTGTTAGCAAGGATCGTCTAGCCGATGCGGCACAACTATCGTCCTTGCCGGACGAGACGCCGGAAGGCCGCAGCATCGTCGTCTTAGCGAAGGAACTGTATGGCCTTCGCGGTCGTGAACTCGCCGACTTAGAGGCTGAATTCGTTCCTTTCAGCGCAGTGACCCGAATGTCTGGTGTGAATCTCGACGGCCGTATCATCCGCAAAGGATCTACAGATGCGATAGCTGCGTTCCTCAAGGAGAATGGCGGAAGCCTTCCCGAAGAGGTTCGAGCCAATGTCGAGGCGGTAGCCCGCAGCGGAGGTACGCCCCTTGTGGTGGCCGAGAATCGTCAGGCACTCGGGGTCATTCATCTCAAAGACATCGTGAAGGGGGGCATGAAGGAACGATTCGCTCAACTACGGGCGATGGGTATTAAAACCATCATGATCACTGGTGACAACCCGCTCACCGCCGCAGCGATATCGCGCGAGGCAGGTGTAGACGACTTCCTTGCCGAAGCTAAGCCCAAAGACAAGATGGATCTGATCAAACGCGAGCAGGCTGGAGGCAAGCTGGTCGCGATGACGGGCGACGGAACAAACGATGCTCCGGCGCTGGCCCAGGCAGACGTAGGTGTCGCCATGAACACCGGAACCCAGGCTGCTAAGGAAGCGGGCAATATGGTCGACCTTGACTCCAATCCGACCAAGCTGATCGAGATCGTCGAAATTGGTAAACAGCTCCTGATGACCCGGGGCGCACTCACAACCTTTTCCATCGCCAATGATGTGGCGAAATATTTCGCAATTATTCCGGCTATGTTTGCAAGGGCGTTTCCGGTGCTGAACGCGCTCAACATAATGCATTTGAAAAACGCGGAATCGGCAGTGCTCTCGGCGGTGATCTTCAACGCGATCATCATCATCGGCCTCATACCGCTCGCCCTGCTGGGTGTGAAATACAAGGCCATGTCGGCAGAAGCTCTTCTTCGCCGCAATCTCATCATCTACGGAGGAGGGGGTATCATCGCTCCGTTTCTGGGTATCAAGCTCATTGACATGCTCATTACAGCCTTTCACCTGGCCTAAAAAAGGATCGTTTATGCGTCGTTATCTTATTACTGCAATCCTCTATACCGTCGTTACGACTATCATCTTTGGCATCGCTTACCCCTATCTAGTGACCGGAACTGCTCAACTGATCTTCAAAGACAAGGCCGATGGGCAACTAATAAAAAAAGATGGTCATGTCCTCGGTTCGCGAATCATCGGGCAGCCATTTTCAGATCCGAAATACTTCCATTCACGTCCGTCCGCTGCCGGCAACGGATACGATGCTGCGAGTTCCGGCGGCTCCAACTTTACACCGACAAATAAAAAGCTTACCGATCGCATCACAGGGGATGCGACTGTGGCACAGACGGATCACCCCGGCGTCGACGTTCCTGTCGATCTGGTGACAGCCTCTGCTTCCGGTTTAGATCCCGACATAACTCCAGCTGCTGCGGAGTTTCAGGTCGCTCGCATCGCCAACGTAAGACATCTGCCGGAGTCAGTTGTTCGTGAACTCGTCGCGAAGCATACGTTAGGACGGCAGTTTGGGTTTCTGGGCGAGCCGCGTGTTAACGTTCTTCAGCTCAATCTCGGCCTCGATGATGTAGCGTCTGCAAAATGATCAATTCAACACATAGGATGGTGCACAAGGTCACCAGAACCAGCTGGAATTCCCTGATGGTTCTGGAAGCAGCATGGACAGCCCTGATCGTCGGCTTCCTTCCGATTGCCGGTAGCATGGTGGAAAGGTTCGGGTACGAGCATTTGGTTCTCTTCAGCGCAGCCTACGCTGGGATTCTTCTCTTCCTTCAAGACAGAGCAAGCCGTTGGAAATGTCCGCGTTGTTCGAAGTGCTTCCTGCGTACAAACGGGTCTGGTAGGGCCTCGCCGTTCCGGTCACGATGCGGGACTTGCCGCCTGACGAGGGGCAGCGAAGATCTTTGACGAACGCGGGATCCTACTGATCGTTTTCTTCTGAAGAGTTTAACCTGTAGCCGACCCATGGGTCGGTAAGTAAATAGCGTGGGTGCAGTGGGTCAGGCTCAATCTTCTTTCGTAGCGCGGCAACCAGCACTCTTAGATATTCAGGTTGATGTGTACTGTGAGGCCCCCAGATCGACCGGATGACAATGGAGTGTGTCAGTACCCGATCCGCATTGCGCAGAAGAAAGAGCAGGAGATCATACTCTTTCGGGGTTAGTTTTATCTCACGCTCTTGAATGGTTACATGTCTCTTAAGTAGCTCAACCTTGAAGTCTCCAACATGAAGGAGAGATTCATTCTCCGCTGGCTGAGAGGCCAAGTTTCGGACCAGCTCCAATCTACGAAGTGCAGTGCGTACTCGTGCAAGGAGCTCTTCGATGCTGAAGGGTTTGGTGACATAATCATCGGCGCCGGCATCGAGAGCGCGAATCTTGGAATCCACGTCTTCACGTACGGATAGAAGAATGATAGGCAATGCCGAGGCAGTTCTTATCCTTTTGCAAAGTGCTACGCCATCCATTTCCGGCATCGCCAGATCGGTGATGATTAAGTCAGGCTTCCAGTCCTCCAGAACGTTCAATCCCGAGATACCGTCTTGCGCTGTCCGGACGTCATAGCCATTTGCAACGAAGCTTGCTCGGAGAGCCCGCGTGATCGTAGGCTCATCGTCTATGACCAGAATTCTGCTACGGTGCGATGGTACTTGAATATCTTGATTCATGATTCGCCGTCTTCTCTGATGGGTATTCGAAACGTGATTGTGGTTCCCTTTGAGGCAATGGTCTCGGCTATCCATATGGATCCGCTATGCGCTTCCACCAGTCCCTTCGCAATGGATAAACCTACCCCAAGCCCGCCTGGACTGTTGAGCCGCGAATTACTTCTATCTGCGCCCCGATAGAACTTGTCGAACACCTTGGACAAATCGTCTTTTTGTATTCCGCTGCCATGGTCCGAGACAGAAACCTCCACGTCACGCTCTATGCGTCGGGCGCTGATGCTAATTTCAGAGTTATCAGGAGAATATTTTCGGGCATTATCCAGAAGAGTATAGATAACTTCCGCCAACGCCCGGACGTCGATGTGCATCAGCGGAAGGGTCTCGGGAATGTTGACGAGAACACGGTGCTTGAGCAGCAAAGTCTGAGCCCGTTTAATAGCTGCCTGCGCTACGTCATTCAAGGAACCCCATGTCGTTTTGAGCATGAGATCTCCAGCCTCGATACGCGCCAATTCTACAAAGCTGCTGATGATCTGATCGAGATGAAGGCTCTCTTCGTCGACTAACTCGATCAATTCGCTGTTGACCTCAGGAGTAAGGGTTTCTCCCATCCGCTGGGCTTTTCGCAATGTGGTCGCCGCGGCTCGAATCGATGTCAGAGGAGTCCGAAGATCATGGGTTACGGCGTCGAGGAGCGCCGTCTTCATCAGATCACTCCTCTTGATCGCTTCCGCCTGACTGGCCTTCTCAAATGCGGCTTGCAACTCAGTATAAAGACGGTCAGTTTGTTGTTTCGCCAACAACGCCTCCACGGCTCTTTCCTTCGCGTTCGCCGAGAGTTGGCCAGCGACGAGAGCCGTGACAGAAAATGCCGCAAGCGCGACCCAGTTCTGCGGGTCCGCAATAGTCAGACGCAAAATGGGAGGAAGAAAGAAGAAGTTGTATCCAAGCATGGCCACGACGGATGCAGCAAGTGCTGGCCTGCTTCCCATGTGAACAGCGGAGAAGAGCACTCCGAGTAGCAAAGCGAACCCTATTGTGGTCGTGTTCACGATGCCTTGGAGTGGCGTCAGTGCGAACACCAGAAACGCAAGACAAACGGTCGATGTTAGTGTGCGTCTCATCACGTTCTTAGAGATGAAAGACTCAGCACTTCGGAACATTGTGGCCGGCCGCAGCATGCTGATCTTAGTGTAGTCGACATCGCCCACAGTCCCGCTCTTCTTCGTTGCACTTTTCGAACGTGTCGCGTGTTGCGCTCCTTATGACTTTTCTATGATCTTTTTACGAGCAGCTAATTCCCGTCCGCGGTGTAATCGCCTTGGAATAAGGCGGTGATTGGAATGGCAACAGGATCAACGGGCGTTACGATCTTAGCGATTGGAACAGGTGGAGGAGTCGTCTTCTTTCTTTGTGTGCTTTACCACTTCATAAAAGAGAGTAGACGCCGGACAAGAAAAAGCATCTGTGCTTTGATCTCTGACTCTATCCAGGAGGACAGTCGGCGCGATCATAGGACACTAACGATCGTCCTAATGTGTGCAGTCCTCTTCCTTGCATGCTCCGATGCGGATGCCCAGACGTCGCCTCAATCTAATCCCGAAGTGGAAACTCTCCAGCAAAAAGTGCTTTCGTTGCAGCATCAGCTTAAGGAGATTCAAGGTGAGCTCGATAATCTGAAGTTGCCTGTGACTCTACCGCCAGCTACCGCGGCGAACGTTCCATCCGAGCCAACGAAGGCCGCGGAGACGAAGACGGTCGATGTCGCTTCAGCCTCGACAAGGCAATCTATTTTTCCAGCGAATTCGACATTGAACGTTATCTTTGACGGCTACTATGGCTACAATTTCAACCACCCCATTGGGCGCGTCAATTCACTGAGGGCTTATGACGTTCTAAGCAACAGTTTCAGTCTTAATCAGGCTGCTGTCATTTTCGAACTGCCGACGGATGTAGCGGCAGGCCGGCGCTATGGTATGCGTCTTGACCTCCAATTTGGGCAGGCTACTTCGACCCTCCAGGGAAATCCCTCCAATGAGAATCGCCCAGACATCTACAGAAACATCTTCCAGGCCTACGGAAGATATGTGGTTCCTGTGGGGAAAGGTGTGACCGTAGATTTTGGAAAGTGGGCCAGTTCGCTTGGCTACGAAAGCAACTATACGAAAGATCAACTTAACTACAGCCGTTCGTTCTACTTTTATTACTTGCCGTTTTACCACACCGGTGTGCGCGTTAATTATCCGGTAAGTGACAAAATTGCAGTCAATTACTGGCTGACAAATGGAACACAGCAGACGGAACCATTCAACTCTTTCAAGGACCAGATGATTGGCCTCGCGATAACGCCACGAAAAACGATTACATGGAACTTTAACTACTACTATGGACAGGAACACCCGGATGTCACCCCATCCACCAACTGTGGTACTGCACCAATTCAGCCTGGATTGTGTTTTACTCCGATCAACCCCGCACCAGACGGCCGCACCCACTATATAGACAGCTATGTGAGTTGGCAGGTTCGGCCTAAACTGCTGTTCGGGCTCGAGGGCGACTATGCCATCCAACGGCAGTGGAGAACTGCCGGTCCAGGGCGCTCCTCCGCTCCTTCCCACGTAGATGGTGGTGCGGCCTACACGCAGTATCAGTTCAACTCGCGTGCCTCTTTCGCCGGTAGAGCAGAATATCTTTCGGACCGCGGCGGCCTTTTTAGCGGGACGACTCAAGCCCTGAAAGAGACTACCGGGACCTTTGAATACAAGTTTGGTTCTGGGTTCATAGGGATGGTGGAGTATCGGAGGGACTGGTCGAATAAGAATTTCTTTCCGACAAGTACGGAAGGGACGATGAAGGGGCACCAGGATACGGCAACGATAGGCCTGGTCTGGTGGTATGGGAACAAAGAAGGGGCGTGGTAATGCCCCGCAGGGATCGTAGGTTGTGGCCTGGTGGCTCAACTCATTATTTTATTTCTGATTTGTCCCGGAGTAGTCGAGGATCGTAACGGAATGGCTCCGCGTGGCCAAGCGTGATCTTCTGGAAGTCAGGATGGTTAGGGTTTAGAAGCCAATTGTTCTCAGCGGGAGCCACGACCGAAGGAATGATCAAGACAGCGGCTTGGTTCTCGCGAACGAACGTTTCACCGATGACCGCAAGGGACTGAGGAGCCGGATAATCCTGCCATCCTTTCGGCAGGTCATCGATCTGCAGGTGACGCCTGGGGATATCATCTGGAACTTCCGCCCTTGCGAGTACAAGGTCTCTTGGAGACTGGTCAGAGTCGAGATGCACAAGGTACTCAACCATGGCTAAGGAGAGATGCTCGGCTGTGTACACAATGCGGGTTCCTGATGCCCACCAGCGGCCACCGTAACCGAAACTTCCCTCTCCATCAAACGGTGTCGAAGCAAATGGCTGTCTCAGCAGGCGGTACACAAAGGTCAACTAACACCGCCATACCCAATGCGACCCAGGACGTTCTCCACCTCACGCGCCCCAAGTTCCGTGTCTACGATACTCAGAGGAGCTACGCCGCCTAATGCGTGATTCGGCCTCTTCATCCAGTCGATGGCGATCTTGTGATCGCCGAGAAAGTATGCGGCCAGCGAGACTAGGCGTGCCAAACGATAGAGACGGTCAGACTCATACCGAGCGAGACGTCCTTGACTCTTACGGCGTTGCAAGCTTCGAAGAGAGAGGTCGAGGCTGCTGGCTATTTCCTGCAGCGAGAGTCCCGTTGAAGTGAGAGCGCTCACAGCTGCTTGCGGAAAACCCTCCCGGATGGCCGCACTCAAGTCCTCCGAAGTGCGCACCATACGACCGACTCCAGCTTCGCCGCCCAGTTCATCAACGACTGCAGTGAGTTCATTTACCATAATGTCATCTATTATACCGCCAAATGGCGCAAGTAGAGGGTCGTCAATTGTGAGCCACGCTATGGACACTCATTCACCTGAAGCTTTTGAGGCATTTACATGTAAAGATCCCGTGATCAGCCAATGTCCCCGGCAACAGAACCGAGCCGTTCTTAAAGGCCCCAGTTTCCTACCGCTCAATGATTTCTACCGTCATATTGGTTCGGCGCGCCAGGAGTTGGAACGTTATCGGAGACCTGTGCTCCATTGGTATGAGTCCGTGATAGTGGAGTGGTGAGGCTAATGCCGCTACCCGAGATCTGCGCACCAGCTGCGTGAGCACGAGCGAGGGGTGCGGCGACTGTGATAGTGGCCGCGCCACGGGCTCTACTTGAAGAAACAACTGCCGTTTCAGAATTTGCTCCTTCGTCAATCGTGATTGTCTGACCTTTACCAAAGCCAGTCACGCTCACGACAGGCAGAAGAGTTGCTCCAGCATCAGTGGAGGTGCGGACCGTCGTGGCGCCTGCTGTTCCAACTGCGGCGATGACGGCGGATTCAGTATTTGCACCAGAATCAATATGGACTGTCTGCCCAGGCCGAAACCCTTCCGTACTGGCAACCTTGATGTTCGTTGTACCCGCGGCCGACGTAGCCGACAAAGAGGCAGCCGCCTGCGTTGAAAAGTCGGTACAGTTACTGTCGGTATCGGCACCGTCACGGAACCGTCCTGCGCTCGTATTGATGGCAACAGGCGCCACAACTGTCGACCAGGGATTGAACACTGAACCAGGTGCGGGGGCGTAGCAACCGCTTAACTCAGCTCCTGAGACAGCTTGATCTCCTTCGGCGGCCCATGGATCGACGAGGCCTCCATAGTTAAGGCTGTCGGCAACCACTCCCAAAGGGTCACGGAGCACGATGCTGCCTTCTTCGACGATGAGGGGACGGCCGAATTGCGGGGACGTCGTGGTTAATTCCGGTCCGCCAAACCACTGGTTGGGCGTTGGCATACCCTGGTATCCCGCGGTCTTGACTGCGGCATCGCGTACGGCCGCGTGGATCGCGTGATTGCTGGCCAGTGGTCTGTCGAGCGTTATGCCAGTCCCAAGCGCCTGGACTGGCTCATTGCTTGAATGGGCAAAGGCAGTCGCAGGCTGGAAGCTGATTCCTGTTCCACGATCGCTGAATGGAAGGTTGGCTGCATGCTGGAATCGTAAAGGATCGGCTAGGTCCAGTCCTGTGCCCGGGGATACAACCCACTCACTGACGACATGAGATTTGGCAAGAGTGGGCGTAAAGTCGATGGGGGTGCCATCCGGCCCTGGCGCGCCCACGGCGGTGACGGTGACGACCTGCCAACTTGCAGGCGTGCCGACCGTGATCTTGTCGCCTGCGGCGAAACCTTCAGCCCGGCGCACGCTGATTCGGGTTGCTCCGGCGCTCGCAGGAGCTGAGAGATTGGTTTGACTCGCTGCTGTGCCGACATGCGCCACCGTCACGGTTTCGATCCCATGGCCCACGCTGTCGATATCCAACCTGATCTTGTCACCGGTAGAGATATTTGCGAGGGATGTCACCTGGATGTTGGTGGCTCCCGCAGGCGCGTCCATCGCAAGATACGCTTGTGTGCCAGACTTGCCGACCGCGGTCACCGTAGCGATCTCATACTGCTCCATCGTATTTGCAACAACCGGATAGGTAGAGCCATAGCCAAGCGCAATCTTCTGACCAACAACAAAACCGGATGCGTCCTCAACCGGCACATTGGTTGAACCGGCAGGAATTGTGATCACTTGTTCTTCTGGCAGTGATTGCCACAACGTTGTATGGTTGCTGGCAGCCGTCCCGAGGCTGGCGATCTTGCGCGCTTCCATGCTGGACCCTGTGCCGATATTGATCGTATCGCCAACCGACACTCCCTCGGTGTTTCTAACATGGATGATGCTGTCGCCTGCACGAGCGGGGATCGCCAACCCGGAGTTGGAGAGGCCAAGCAGGTAGAAACCGCCCGCAGCAAGCTTCGTTCCAGGCAGGATCTTTACCGTCGAGGAGATGGCCTGATGGGCTGGATGCTCGGTCAACGTCCAGTTGGAGATATCGACGCCTTCGGAACCTGCATTGTAGAGCTCAATAAATGAATTCGTCAGGTTACCTGGAGCGCCGGAGGTGACTCGAAACTCGTTGATCTTGACTGGTATGGCATTACGAACCTTTGCAACTGCCGTCTCAACTTGCCTTCTGCCTCCGGTTGCATTTGTCCACGATGCATGAGCGACGAGATCGCCGTTGAAGGCTGCTGGCGCAGAAGTGACTTTGAAAGTCGCGCTCACGCTCGCACCCGACGCGACCTGTTGAGCGAACGTCTTCGACGTCTCGGTCGTGCCTGAAACTACAGCGGTCCACTGTTTGCTCGGTACAGAAATGCTCAACGAGACTTGTGCTGCCGGAGCTCCTGTTGTATTCGTGAATGTGACGGTGAAATCTCGCGAAGATCCCGGAGTGAAGGTCTGCGGGCCCGCATGTTTTTTTGATGTCGCAGCCGGAACCAAACGAAGTGGAGCTTCGTCGTACTTGGCAGCCACAATGTTCGCCTGGACAAGCTGGTCGGTAGCGTTCGATGGAAATGTACCAGCTGCGGTCATCGCTCCTTCGTAGAACGTTCCTTGCGAGCCGACGCTATTGTCACCGCCGTTGCCCAGGAGAATCGCCCCCTGCTTGCGCATCGGGTCATAGGTTGGATTCACACGGTGCCCATCGAACATGACCGACAGAGCGCCCTTTTGCGCGTCGCCACCCATGGATGTCCAATGGTGTGGCTCTCCTTTGCCGATTGCGGTTACAAAGCGCCAGGGGATACTGGGTAAATTGGGGCAACCTTTGGTCCCATCATCGTTGACGCAACCGACAAGGTTATTTTCCTGATCGGTCATAATCCACGGACCGTGACCAGCCCCGCTATACCACGGTGTGGCGTTACCGAAGTACAGGGTCTCCATGGTGCCGTTATCATCATCGCGACTATCGATCTCAGCATTGCCGTAGTCGAAACAGCAACCGGCGTTGAAATGCTTCCCGTTGACGACCCAGTATTGCCCCTCCGCTTGGTCGTCGACCGCGGTGCCTTTCACATCGTTCTGGCGAAGCCCCATGCCCGGTTCGATGAACACGCCATAGACCTTGTGCCCCATGATCGTGATCGGGGCCATGTCCGCTATCGGAAGGGTGTTGAAGCCTCCCAGGGCCGGACCACTGAATCCGCCACGGGGAGCCTGAATCAAGTCGTTGTGTTTGGGAGACTGGTCGTAGATGATACTGATCCAGCAATAAGTACCGGCGCAGAACTTATCCTGTGCGGCTGCGTCAGCGTATCCGCCTGGATCCGGAACTGGCGTGGCAGTCGCTCGGACAACGTCAATGTCAAGGGTCTTGCCGTCCGACTGGCGCAAAACCTGGTAGAGAGGACCGCTATAGGTCGCATATAACGCCCGGGTCGTACTATGTGCCGCGGCACATGGGTCCCCAGCAGCCGCGTAAATGTCGCACGGGCCCTGCAGCCTGTGTGAAGAAACGATGGCACCCGTAGGAGATTGTTGCGCTATCGTCGAGGTGACGCCAACAACCGTAAGTACAAGCGCGAGCCTAAGCACAAAATCGATTCTCGTTTTCATTCTTATCCTGATCTACTGGGACGAAATTGTCTTGGGCTCAGAAGAAACGAAGTCTCTCCGTTTTTGGGACCCAGTCTATTTTGAATTTTCTGTCGGGATACGTATACCACTTGGCAGTGATTCGTTCCATCTGCTTCTCCAACCCTGGCGTCCCGGTTGATGCGGACACGGTGTGCTTGTCCGGGTAGAAAGCAGCAGGGCACCCGTGAGCGTCGAGATATCCGCGCAGCCAGTCGAAGTAAGACAACGTGCTCTCGCTGGCACGAAGATTAGCGAACGCGCGTTTCCTCGACCTCATTGTCGAAATATTGCCGTGAACGCAACTCTCAAATTTCTGTTCGTAGCCTATGCAGCGACAGAGCTATATGATCAAAGCCTTGATCTCCGGCGAAGGTGGCTCATATCTCGAAATTCAGCGCAACTGATAAGGAGCTGCAGACGCAGCGACCAGTGCTGCCTCCGCAGGTGCCGCTGCCTTCGAGGCGTTCTCGATCCCTTTTCCTGAGACGTTCACAGTGCTCAGTAAAGGCCCGCTAAAGCCGGTGACCTGAATGCCACGCAGCCTCGCATTTCGTACGTTGGCGATCGTGATGCCTTTTTGACATGTGCCGGAGATACCCTCGAGAACAAGACCGTCGAGAGGCTTGCGTGCATCGATAGCCCTGGCATCTACAAGAACAGGAGCATCCTGCACACGAATATCTTCGAATCGGAAGTTTCGGTATAAGGGGAGTCCCTCCAGACCAGGCACAGGGTTCGCGTCCTGGATGCCTGCGCTGGTCTGGTTGATGCTGAGAAAGCCCATGCGCATCTTTGTTGCCTCCATATCGCGGACAGCAATGTTTTCAATGAAGGCGCCGCGGCCGATGCGACTCTTTATATAGATTGCAAATTTAAACACACTGGTGATCCGGCAGCGCTCGATGACCACATCGCGGATACCAGCTGACGTTTCGCTGCCGATGCCGATGCAGGCATAGCCCCGTCCTTCCAGCGTGCAGTTCACGATTCGCACGTCTTCAGTCGGGCGATTCATCTGACAGGCCTCTTCGCCCCGGCCGGATTTGAGCGAGATGCAGTCGTCGCCGGAGGCGATATCACACGAGTCGATAAGAACGTGCCGGCAGGAGTCGATATCGATGCCATCGCCATTGGTTTCGGTGCTCCGGACGGTCAGGTTGCGAAAGACAAGATTGTCGCAGCAGGTGGGATGAATCGACCACATATGCTCGTAGTTGGTGCTGAAGCCTTCCAGATGCACACCATCGCAGTAGATTGGTTCGATGAGCGCAGGACGACGCAGAGGGTTGTCTTTGGTGGGCCGTCCACTAACAGCTGGATTCCCTTCAATGCGCCCCTCACCAATAACAGCGATGTTTCGAGCGTCGAAGGCATGAAGAAGAGCTGTGTAACCCGGAATCCATTTTGCCCTCCCAGCGCACTTCGGAGACTTTGTAGTCGGAAAGATTCGGTGACCCTACAAGAGTAGCGTCCTTCTCCAGGCGAAGCGTCACGTTACTCCGCAAGGTGAGGCCACCGGTGAGGTAGCGGCCAGCAGGAACAATGATCTGACCTCCTCCCAAAACATGACAACGGTCGAGTATCCGTTGCAGCGTATCCGTTTCGAGCGTAATGCCGTCGCCCTTAGCCCCAAAATCACGAACGTTCAATTCAATCTTCGGCGCTGCAGGCGACTGAGAAGCGGACTTCGAGGCAAACGAGCGGGGCGCCAGTGAGGCGGTGGCCGTTAAGCTGAGAGCTCCTTTGAAGAGGTCTCTCCGGTTAACCTCGATCAGCGACTGCGGCATTTTCATGAATTCCTTTCATCGTTTCGCGAACGCGTGCCCTTTTTGAGCGCATGAACCATTCGCTCTCAAAGGGGGCATATCGATTGATTTTGCGGTGCAGAAGTGCTCTCTGTTCGGAGATGCCTAGGTGGGTCTCTTCCCTGCCCCAAAAGCCACAAAGAAAAAGGAGAGCGCGAAAGCATCGAAAAATTCCGTAAGTCCATTTATACCGTGACTTGACAGCTATTTCAAAAAGGGACTAGTTTCATAGGTGAATTTTAAATTCAATATCAAAATAGAGGCCTGCTTTGTCCCTATCAGTTATGAAGGCCGCGGTATCGCGTCAATTCGCCCAGTTCCTCGTTGTAGTTGTGCTGCTCGTGTTGCCCATTGGAACGCTTGCCCAAGAGTTTCGTGCAACGATCAGCGGCACGGTCACAGACAATACAGGCGCGGTGGTCCCCCATGCTTCTGTCGTCGTAACCAATATAGACACAGGCGGTCAGGCTCGGTTGCAGAGCAACGATGCCGGCGCATATGCTGCTCCCTCGCTTACTCCAGGCCCGTATTCGGTACGAGTGGAGGCACCTAACTTCCAGTCTGTTTTACGCAACGGCATTACGGTACAAGCGGGCGATCATCCTCAGATTGATATTCAGCTTCAGCTGGGCGAGGTTTCGCAGAGCGTTGTTGTCGATGCAGATGTTCCGTTGATCGATACCACGAACTCCGCGATTGGCCAGAGCATCGGCACCAAGGAGGTCGAAGATCTACCGCAGAATGGGCGCACACCAGTCGTGCTGGCCCAGCTTGCCCTTGGTGTTGCCAGTACGCAGCCGCCTGGGCAGGTTCGTCCCTTCGATAACGGCGGAGCGGCTTCTATCACGATCGCAGGCGCAAAGAATCAGACGACGGAGACACTGCTTGATGGCTCGCCCGATACCGACAGCCAGCTGAAGGTAGCCTACAGCCCGCCGCAGGATGTGGTGCAGGAGGTCAAGGTCTATGCCTTCCAGGCGGATGCGGCTTATGGTCACTCCGGCGGCGGTGTGGTAAATCAGGTCACGAAGGGCGGCACAAACAAGCTGCATGGTTCGCTCTATGAGTACAACCAGACTGCCGCTTTGACGGCGAATAACTATTTCAGCAATCGGAACGGTACGCCTCGCCCGAATACGCACTTCAATCAGTATGGCCTGTCGGTTGGTGGTCCCGTGTGGATTCCTAAGGTCTTCAACGGCCGTGACAAGGTGTTCTTTGAGTTTTCGTGGGAGGGGATCCGTGATTCGCAGCCGGCGGGTGGTTATCTGCACGTTCCCACCGCAGCGGAGAAGCAGGGTGACTTCAGCGACCTTTTGGCAGACGGTGGTTCCGCTTATACGATCTACGATCCAGGTTCGGCTGTGACGACGAATGGCGTAACCCGGCGCACTCCGTTTTCCAACAACAAGCTGTCGAACGTAAACCCGATCGCGGCAAAGCTGCTTTCCTACTACCCAGACCCGAACGTTCCGGGGGCGAATGCCCTCACGATGAACAATTACTTCAGCAACTTCAACAGCACGGATACCTACGACAACCAGTTTGGACGTATGGATATTAACATCGGTGCCAACAATAAGCTCTTCTTCGATGTTCGCCACAACCAGAGAGTCCAGACGACCTCAGACTACTTCCACAACAATGCGACCGGCGCTCTGCTGACGCGCACCAACTGGGGCGCTGTTGTGGATGACGTCCATACCTTCAACGCAACGACAGTCGCCAACGTGCGATTCAACTGGACACGCTATGCTTCGCTGACGGGCGGACCGTCGCAGGGCACGGATCCGGCTTCGGTCGGCTATTCCGATGGGCTGAGCCAGGGCGCAAATATTCAGCAGCTTCCAAGCGTTGCGCTCAGCAGCACGACCTCCTGCAACTCGCCTGGAAAGCAGACAACTTTTGCCTGCCTCTTCACGCCGAACAACACTCCAAATGCAAACTGGAACGATGTGTTCCATATCTTCGGCAGCGTCAATAAGCTGGCTGGAAATCACTCTCTCAAGTTTGGCGTAGACGCTCGTGAATACCGGATTGAAAACATCTCCTACGGGTATCCGACGGGACAATTTATCTACGGTTCGGATTTTACGCAGGCGGCCAGCAACTCCAGCGCTGCCCCGTTTGGTCAGGACCTTGCAGCGTTCGAATTAGGTCTGCCGACCTCTGGCGCGATCAACAGGAATGTCTTCACCGCGACGTGGAACCGCTATCTCAGCCTGTTCGCACAGGATGACTGGCGCATCTCCCGCACGCTGACGATTAATGCAGGTCTGCGTTTTGAGCATGACTTTCCGATGTACGAGCGCCACAACCGCGTGATCAGCAGCTTCGATCCAACGCTGACGACGGCGCTCTCCTCGGCAGCAACCGCGGCCTACAATGCGAACCTGATTCCGCAGATTCCTGCGGGACAGTTCGCTGTTCCGGGAGGTGTGGTCTACGCTTCGAGTGCGCGACCGCAGATCTACAACACGGATTCCTACACCTTCAGCCCGCGCGTCGGATTTGCCTGGAACCCGGAGCTCTACGGAGGCAAGACCACGATTACGGGTGGCTTCGGAATTTTTGTCTTCCCCGTCCAGAATCTCGCAACCATCAACAGCACCGGCTTTAGCCAGAACACTCCTTATGTTGCGACGAACGATAACTACGCAACGCCTGCCAGCACACTTGCAAATCCATTCCCCAACGGGCTTCTTGAGCCACAGGGCTCGGCGGGAGGAGCTGCAACCAACCAGGGACTAAGTACCGGTACGCTCAATCAGCATATGAAGAACGGGTATTCAGAGCGCTGGGCTCTGTCATTGCAGCAACAACTGGATGCCAATACCATCTTCCAGTTGGCCTATATCGGCGCCCAGTACATCAAACTGCAGGTCAGCAGCATACCTCTGAATCCAATTCCGGCGCAGTATCTGAGCTCCAGCGCTGTACGGGATCCGAATGTCGTGGCGTTACTCAACAACTCGGTCACGAACCCATTTCGCGGATTGCTTCCCGGAACCACACTGAATGGCAACACAATCGCACGAGGTCAGTTGCTTACAGCGTATCCGCAGTACCCGATCAACGGTCTGACCCTGCAGGACATCCAGAACGGAAAATCCAGCTACAACAGTCTGAATGCACGCGTGCAGCGCAGGCTTTCGCATGGCTTGACGTTCATCGCGAACTATACCTGGTCAAAGAATATCGAGCAGACCACGCGTCTGAACGATTCCGACCTTCGTTACGAGAAGCGCATCGCCAGCTTTGACTACACCAACAAGCTTTCGATTGCGAGTGTGTATACGCTCCCGTTCTCTGCGGCGGGCGGGGACAGTGTAGCCGGTCACCTTGCACACGCCGTACTCGGCGGTTGGGCTGTGAGTGGCATCTATACCCTTCAGTCGGGCGCTCCGCTTGCCTTTGGCAATCTGATCTACTATGGCGGCGATCTCCGGTTGAACCCTCGCGAGACCAGGTCGAATGTTGCAGCATTCGATACGACTCAGTTTGATCAGAAGGCAAACGATCAACCAGGAATTTCTGTCAACGGCGTGGCGATACAGACGAATATCCGCACGTTGCCGTCAACGTTCTCGCAGTATCGTGGAGATCGCACAAACAATCTGGACACATCGCTTGCACGTCAGTTCCATTTTCGAGACACCCTGACGGCTGAGATACGAGGAGAAGCCTTCAATTCTCTTAACCGCGCTCAGTTCGGCGGTCCCAACCTTTCGCCGACGTCGACGAGTTTCGGTTTGATCAGTTCTCAGGCAAACCAACCGCGCGTGCTTCAGGTCTCGGCGCACATACGCTTTTAGCCAGCACATTGCCAGAGAACAAACCGGAAAAGGCCAGATCGATCGATCTGGCCTTTTCGCAGTGAGAAACATCGTTCTCTGGAGGAATGTTTCTGCGCCACTCACATAAGCGTTAAAGCTTCCTTTGTGAGCAGAGAGAATCCCAGTATCCATTGCAGGGTCAAGGAATAGATGGATGTCGTTTTTATGTTTGAAACTATTTTTCCATTGACAACGACGGTCAACGGTTCCTAAGATTGGCGCGGTCAGAAAAAATATATCTATAGAAATAATCTTTGCGAGGAATGGTGCTTAACAAAAGTCTGTCGGGATCTCTTCGTTTGTTTTTGTGTCTTGGTCTGGCGCTCACAGCGACTCGTATAAGAGGCCAGATTGCTGGACAAGGCGCTATTTCGGGTACGGTGACGGACAGCACTGGAGCAGCCATTCCCAGCGCCAACATCACGGCCACAGAAAACAGCACGCATATTGCAACGGCGCGCAAGTCAACCGGAACGGGATACTACGTACTCTCTCCGCTTGCTCCCGGGACATATACGGTTGTTGTCAACGCACCAGGATTTCAGAATTTAAAGCAGGACAAGGTGACAGTTAACGCTTTGCAGACGGTGGGGTTGAATTTACAGCTCACGGTCGGAAGCGTTGCCGATACGGTTACCGTTTCGACGGAGCCACCGGCGTTGCAGACGACGAATGCAACCCTAGGCGCCGTGATGGAGAACAAAACATATTCGGAGCTGCCAATCCAGATGACGAGCGGAACTCCTCGCGACCCAACAGCATTCACGGGCCTCATGCCTGGAGTTCAAAGTGGAGGACGTTCTGGAATCTTCAACGGTGTCGGTTCGGGAAACTCGAATGAGATGTACGTGGAAGGCGTTCCGCAGACCACGGTGGACTCGCAGGGAGACAACCGTAAGCTAAACCAGAATCTCTCGATTGAGGCGGTCGATCAGTTCCAGGTGCAAACCAGCGGTTCCTCAGCCCAGTATCAGGGTATTGGCGTGGAGAACTTCTCGATCAAACAAGGCACCAACCAGTTTCATGGAAACGCCTACGCTTTCTTTCGTAACACGGCGTTCGATAGCTGGGGATATTTTCAGCCGTGGACTCCGGTAGTGCATGCGGACGGCACAAAGGGGCTGCCCACACAGAAAAACCCAGAGCACCAGAACGAGCTTTCGTTTTCGCTGGGTGGACCGATCAAGCGAAATAAGCTGTTCTTCTTTGTCAATTACGATCGCTATCACTACACAGGTGTTGCCAATCCTTCCTTGCAGACGATACCGACGGTAGACGCACGGAATGGTGACTTTTCGGCCTATAGCGCAAGCACGGGATACAACATCTACGATCCAACATCCACTGCGGAGTGTACTGCCTCGAATGGCGGAGTTCCTTGTGTTCGCCAGTTTATGGGAGTGAAGAATGGAGCGCCTACCCCGAACGTGATTCCTGCTTCCAAGATCTCTTCCATCGCACAGGCAATGCAGAAGAATCTGCCCCCGGTTTCGAATTCTTCCTTAACGAATAACTACCTTTATGGCCGTCCCGTGGGAAATGACGTCTGGGGAATTACAGGACGCATCGACTATACGATCAACGAGAAACAGCAGATATCCCTTATCTCCACGTCGGGAGATAAGAAATTCATTCCTTGTGATTACGGGTCAACGTCTGTGCTGCCAAATCCCTATACAAACTGTACGTTTGTGGACGAGCGTACGACGACCGACATCGTTAAGCACACTTACACGATTACGCCGCATGCGGTGAACCAGTTGCGGTATGGATACACGAGATTTGCGACTCCCGTGCACAACCTGACGGATGGTACCGACGATACTGCCGCCAACTTGGGGATCGGAAATCTGCCGGCAGGGCAGGCGTCTTCGACATTTCCTGGTGCAAGCTTTTCCGGTGGAGTCGACAATCCAACTGGATTCTCTTCACCGACCGGGCAACATGAGGCAGTAAATACCTACACGATTGGAGATGAGTTCCAATGGGTACGTGGACGCCATTCGATCACGTTCGGCGGCACCTTCCAGTGGCTGCAGTTCAATCAATCCGCAGCCGATAGCCAATCAATGCCAGTTACATTCACGTACACCAATAACTCGACTGCGGCCTTTACGAAGGGCGATATCAATGTAAAGAGTGGATTGGCATACGCAAGTTATTTGCTGGGAGCGGTGGATAAGACCTCTCTGTATATCCAGAACTTCTCGACGCTTGGAGCAAGATACAAAGCCTTTTCACCTTATGTCCAGGACGACTTCAAGGTAACGAAAAATTTTACGCTAAACCTTGGGCTGAGATGGGATCTCTACACGCCATTTACAGAGACCAAAGATCGTTGGTCTGGCTTTAGCCCAACTCAGATGAATCCTGCAACGGGATCGAATGGCGCGTTGTTCTACTATGGTCGCGGGGACAGTACTTGCAACTGCAAGACAACCGTAAATACATGGTACAAAAACCTGGGCCCAAGACTGGGCTTTGCTTACCAGGCCGGTTCCAAGGATGTTATTCGCGGCGCATTCTCCATCATGTATACGCACAGTGGAGGTGTGGGAGGATCGAGCGCAGGAAATTACAACGGAACAGGTCAAGTCGGTCTCACGATCAGCCCCGCCTTTGCGTCCTCGAATCAGGGAGAGCAGCCCGCATTCTTCCTGAACCCGGCACTGGGCAATAGCAGTCTCCCGGGCTATGCAACGACGATCAACCAGACACCGACTGCTAACGCGGGGAACTACATTGCAAGCGATGGATCGTCGGTTGTTGCCAGTACGGTAAGCTTCGCAGACCCATATCTTTCGGGACGCCCCCCTTACGCGGTCAGCTGGAACTTTGGTGTGCAGCATCTGCTGACAAATACGCTTACGTTGAGTGTCGACTATGCTGGCAATCAGGGACACTTCCTCATTGCTGGATTAAGGGGTTACTACAACAATCAGTTGGCTCCGCAGTACCAGGTATTGGGAGGCTTGCTGAAGCAACTTCCTAACAATGTGGATAAGGCTACCGGAAAGACCTATCTGCAGGAAGCGCAAGCAATCATACCCGGAATTGGGCTTCCTTACGCCAACTACGGTGGATCCACCGCTACGCTGGGGCAGATGCTCAAGCCGTTTCCGCAATACTCCGGAGTAACCGATACTTATGGCAACGTTGGAAACAGCAACTATAACGCCCTGCAGATCTCTTTGTCGCAGCGTGAATGGCATGGGTTGAGCTATACGCTGAACTACACATTCGCGAAGACCATCGATGATATCTCAGGTTCGCGTAGCGGCTATGCCATTCCTGCCAGCGTCATCGATGGAGGACACGGAACGGTCGAGGCGAACAGAATCGATCGTTCCGTGAGCTCGAACAACGTTCCAAACAACCTGCATATCTTCGGAGTCTATTCATTGCCATTCGGACAGCGGGATCAGCCCGGAGGGCAGCATTTTGTTGTGCGTGCGCTTACAGGTGGATGGAAGCTGTCGTTTATCTTCTCGAAGACCTCGGGTGCTCCGCTTTCGATCAGTGGCGCCAACTGCCAGACACCGGGAAGCTGCTATCCGAGCTATAACCCGGCATTTTCCGGACCAGCGCGAATCAATGGAAAGATAGGCAAAGGAATTACGGCAACGACGGTCAACGACGTCTCGTATATCGATGCGAATGCTTTTGTAGCCACTCCTGGGAATGGAGGCTTCAACTTTGGTAATGTTGACCGCAATGCTCCCTATCATCTCTACAATATCGGGACTTATAACATGGACGCTGGATTGAAGCGTGAGTTTCCCATCTGGGAGCGGCTAAAGTTTACCTTCCAGGCGGATGCCTTCAATGTAACCAACCATACGCAGTTCGGCGGCCTGGGAACATCACTGTCCAATCTCAGCGCTTTTGGAAAAGTTACCAAACAAAACAACAGCGCTCGGGACTGGCAGTTTGCTGGCAAGTTCAACTTCTAAGGACGAGCAGTGAGAAGGGGACGGAATGGATGTCCTCTTCTCGCTTAATTTTTTATAGAGATATGGACCTGCAATCTTATTGGAATCGACGTCGCTTTCTGTCGCATGCTGCAGCTACGGCAACGCTTGGGGTTCATCGGCCACTGCTATCGCTTCAGCAACGCTCGCATCCTCCTCAATCTGCAGCGAGCTCTCCAGAAGAGATTGCGGGTAAGACTCGTGGTCTGATGACTGGTCAGACTGCTCGGCCTCTTCGCTACCATCCTCAAGACGGCGGCTTCGCGATTCGGAATGGCCGCGAATTTTTCAATCGTCCTCTCTACGGGCCAAACAACGCATTTCGTGTCGATGCAGGTGACCTCCCTGAGTTCTCCCTTTATCTGCCCGGGCACGGCGGCAATCTGCGTCTCGGATTTTCCACCGAGACAACGGCTAAGTGGCTCATCGAAGCAAGCGACGTCGTTGCTACCTACCGCATGGGACGCATGTCCTACGAAGTTCGAGATCCTCTACTGAAGCAGGGCTCGATTCTCCTTGAGCTATCTACGATGGGCCAAGGGGAAGGGCTGCAGACAAGGATTCAGTCTCGCGAAATTCCTCAGGGGACCCGACTGATATGGATGTTTGGCGGAGTCAGCGGCCGCAAAGGAAAACGCGGAGGCGACATTGGTTGCGAAAGTGAACCTGTAAGCCAGTTCTTTCAGGTTCGACCGGAAGAATGCAAGGAGAACCATTACTTCATTGAGAGTCATAAGGCTGTTCTTAGTAGCAAGGCCGCAAAGCTGGTTCTAACATTTCCGAGTGGCTCTGATCTTTCTGTAGGAGATGGAAAACACTGGAATGATGGATGGCAGGCGGTAAACCGCTTCGGCAAGGCTCTTACGGAGGAGCCCGTACTGCTTGGCTCAGTGGATTTGAATCCCGGTAAGTCCCAATACATAGAAATCAAGAGAACGGATGGCACCACATCTCCTTCCGCCCAGGAAGACGTGGCCGAATCTTTTACAAGACGTAGCAAGCAGCTCGAAACTCTGGCGAGCCAGATAGCTCTCTCCACTCCCGATCCATATATTGATGCAGCCGCCGGAGCTCTATGCCTTGCGGGAGATGCTATCTGGGATGACCGACAAAAGTGTGTCATGCATGGAGCAGTAGCCTGGCGTAATCCTCTAGCAGGTTGGCGAGGTCCTTACGTACTCGATTGCCTGGGATGGCATGATCGCTTTCGAGAGCATGCGAGGCATTGGATTGCAAAACAGAATAACTCACTGGTAACAACTGCGACGCCAACGAAGGGAGGCCCCGACCCTGGTTCGCACCTGACTCGCTCGGAAAATCTCCTGCACAGTCGAGGAGATCTCTCCCACAACCATTACGACATGAACCTCGTCTTCTTCGATGCATTACTGCGTCATTTGCAATGGACGGGAGACAAGGAATTTGCGCGAGAGATATGGCCTGCGCTGCTCATGCATCTGGAGTGGGAGCAACGTCTGTTTCGGCGTACGTACCAAATTGAAGAGGGGCGGGAGCTTCCGCTGTACGAAGGATATGCCTGCATCTGGGCAAGCGATAACCTGCAGTACAACGGTGGTGGCGCTGCCCACTCTACGGCATACAACTACTACGCAAACATAATGGCGGCGAAGATTTCCCGATGGCTGGAACAAGATCCTTCCGTCTTTGATCGCGAGAGTGCGCTGATTCTTGAAGGAATGCATAGGCTGCTGTGGCTGCCAGAAAAGGGAACCTTTGGAGAATCCAAAGACATTCTGACCGATCAACGCGTATACGCTTTTCCGGCACTATGGTCGGTCTATCACACGATCGATTCTGAGGTAGCTTCTCCACGAGAAACATGGCAGATGGCGGCGGAAGCTCTGGGGCGTCTGAAAAAGGTTCCCATCGAAGGAGCAGATATTCCTCGCGAGGGCCTGTACATGCTTCCGTGCTCTGATTGGCTTCCGTACATATGGTCCTTGAACCTTCTACTGCTTGCAGAGAATATGCACATGGCCTTGGGTCTCTGGCAGGCAGGCATGGCAGAAGAGGCCTTCACCATCTTCAAAGGCAACATCGTTGACTCGATGTTCCAGGGACTATGCCCCGGAAACTTCCATATGACATCCGCTTTGGATGATCACCGTCAGGAAGCGCAACGTGATTTTGGTGATCCAATCGGCATCACATCGCGTGCCTTGATCGAAGGATTATTCGGTATCAAACCCGATGTCCTTCATGACACCCTCACAATCCAACCAGGGTTTCCAAAAAATTGGAATGATGCCTCTCTGCATCATTGCGATGTCGATATGAAATGGCGGCGCATTGGCACGCGGGAAGTGCTGGAGGTTACCTCCCATTTCGCCAGGCCGGTTCAACTCCTATTGAAGTTACGCTCTCCTCGGACTGGTAAGCCTTTTGTGCGGGTCAACCAACATCCAATTCACAACGCGAAGTTCGACCCCGAAGCTGTTGGAGCTCCACGGCTCATCGTCCCAGCTGGTGCAGGGGAACGTTGGATCGTGGAAGTGGAGTGGACAGGAAAACAAGTTCTCTCTTCGATCCCATTTCGCTCTTATGCCCTTGGAGAGAAGATGGTACTTCCAAGCGGAACGACGCATACCATGGAAGACCCGCAGTCCTGCGTCAAAGATGGTCGCGCGATCCGTTCAGGGCAACATACGATCTTCATCCGTATGGAAGATATGGAATGTCGATGGTGGATGCCGGTCTCGTTCGAAGTGAAAGCTGCTATTGGGAGCAACATATCGCAAAAGCTACCCAATAAGGCAGTGGTCGAACCGCTGGACCTGACAGTACATCTCAAGCACAGGGTCACGGATATCTTCCAGCGGAATTATTCTGCTCCTCGATCTCCCTACTGTTCGCTTTCCATTCCAGAGCAGGGTGTGGGTGCATGGGCGGCTTTCGACCTTCACCCAGTTATCGACGACACCGGCCTTCGTGCTGCAGGCGGAAGCCTGGCGACTCCTATGGGTGTCTCCTTCAGTACGCCCTCAGACCCAATCATTCCTAACTGCCTCTTTCTGTCACAGTGGCAACAGGATCAAAACAGTGTCGAAGTCGCCCTTACTGGAAAGGCAAGGAGCCTGTTTCTGCTGCTGACAGCGAGCACGTTCCCTCAATGCAGCCGCATGAGGCATGGAATGGTGACCGTGCGTTATGCAGATGACAGCGCTTCCCTGCTCGAGCTTCGCACACCGGAAACCTTATGGCCGATTGAACAGGATTTTCTCCTCGACGATTACCTATATGTGAGTGAGGCCTCCATTCCTCCAAGAGTCGACCTCCGCTCCGGGAAGGTTCGGGTCCTCGATCCCGTTTCCTTCAAAGGGAAAGGTAAGTTCGTCCCCGGTGGAGCAGCGTCTATCTTGACGCTGCAACTTGATTCAGCCAAACAACTCTCATCCTTGCGGGTTGAAGTGGATCTATACGGTCCTGTTATTGGTCTGCTTGGAGCAACACTCGTACGTCCTCATTAGCTAGAAACGAAAATGTCATCAAACGCGACCGACTGTTGTTCATGCTCGATAGGACAGAGGCACTGCTGCCGAGCGAGTTATTCGCTCTGCGTTGGCGTTCTTTTGATGACCAAACACCCTGACATTATCCGAAACCGTCTACTGGGGCGCTCAGACCATTTGGCAAGACTCGGGAGAGTTCACCAAGGTCTATCTGCCGAAAGCGCCGGCTGAGAGCGTTCAGAAGAAGGTCGGATCGGTGTACGCTCCTACTGAAGCTCCAAGTCCCACTTCGCGGGCATCGACCACCTCTTTCAGTCTCCGAAACGATTGAGAAAGTACGCCGTCTTCCCAGGTTTCCAGAGATCCCATTGCGAGGAAATTGTAAAAAAGGAGATTTATGCAAAAATTTCCTGGACGATTGGTCGAATTCGGGTCCAGCCGTTCGTCGAGATGGTAGACGCGGCGTAACCAACCCGCCTGAATCGAGGTCGAGATGTTGTTCTTTCACGATTTGAAAATTGCCGTGCGGTCCCTTGCACGGGTCCCTGCGCTGTGGATCACAGTCGCCCTTACCTTGGCATTGGGTATCGGAGCCAACGCCGCAATCTTCAGCGTAGTACGCGCCGTGCTGCTGCGTCCGCTGGCGAATCGCGACGAAGATCGGTTGCTTTACCTGCGCCAGAGCGCCCCCGGCATCGGCCAGGACAACGCAACGTTCTCAGTCCCCGAGATCCAGGACATCGGCCACGGCCTTAAATCAATTACGGAACTGGGCACATTTTCAGAGATCGATTTCACGATCGTGGGTCTGGGCACGCCCCGCGAGATTCCAGCGGGTGTGGTGGACGGGCATTACTTCGAGGTGATGGGTCTGCGCCCCGTGCTTGGACGACTGCTGACTCCGGCCGATGACGGTCAGAATGCTGCCGGAGCCGTGGTGCTGACCCATCACTTCTGGAGAGCATCGCTGCATTCCGATCCCAGCGTGATTGGAAAGACGGTCCGGCTGGAGGGTCCCACCGGCGCCCGCACGGCGACCGTTGTTGGTGTTCTGGAACCATCCGTTCCCTATCCTGTGGCGACGGAGATTATCGCTAACCTCGTCACCAGCCCGCATCATCTTTCCGCCACCATGGTGACGGGGCGCGAGCATCGCATGACGGAGGTCTTCGGGCGGCTGGCACCGGGCGCCAGTGTCGACGCTGCACGGGCTGAACTGCGCAGCGTATACGGCGGCATGCTGGCGGCACATCCGGAGGTTTACAAACCGGAGGACCATTACACAATCGACGTAACGCGCATGCACGAGCAGATCAATTCACGCGCCAATACGATCCTATGGATCCTGTTCGCGGCTTCGGGCCTGCTCTTCGTAATTGCGAGCTCGAACGTTGCGAATCTGGTGCTGGCGCGAACGGTGCGCCGCGAACCTGAGCTGGCGATACGCTCGGCGCTGGGGGCAAGCAATGCGGTGTTGCGCCGTTCTCTGTTGGCGGAGAGCTTCGTCCTGAGCGGGAGCGGGGCCCTGGCAGCAGTGGCCCTCGCCATACCAATGGTGGCCGTTTTGGGCCGTTATGCATCGCGATTCTCAGCGCGCGCCAACGATCTCACGCTCGATTTCAGTATGGTGTGGTTCGGGATTGGGCTGGCGCTGGTTGCGTCCATCTTCCTGGCATTCATTCCACGGCTCCCTTCGGCTGACTCACCGCAAGGGGGCCTTACCGGCCGCGGAGCACGTGTTGCCGGAGGGAGCAGCCGGCGTCTCCGCATCTTTGCTGTGACGCAGATAGCGGCTTCCTTCCTGCTGCTCGCCGGAGCGTGTGTGTTGATGAAGACTCTGTTTGTGCTGGAGCAGACGCGGCCGCCGTTCGATTCAGCCAACGTTCTGGCGGTGAATCTTCCACTGATGTCGTATGGGAAGACACCCCAGCAGGTGGATGCGTTCTATCGGGAGGTGCAACGCCGCGTCAGCGCGCTGCCGGGCGTTGAGCACGTGTCTTCAGGTTTCGGCACCCCCTGGCGAGACGATCGGGGCCTGAGCATCAGCTTTCAATTCGCCGCGCAAGGCGCGAAGCGCGCGGACGGACAGGATTTTCGAGCCAAGTTTCGGGTGGTATCGCCGGGATTCTTCAATACGTTCGGGGTGCCGATTCAAGAAGGGCGCGACTTCAACGACGCCGACAAAGACGGTTCCGAACGCGTGGTGATCATCAGTCAGAGCCTCGCCAAGTTGCTCTACCCGGGGCAGGACGCGGTGAACCATCAACTGTGGTGGACGGACGGGGTCATAAAGTTTGTCGGCATCAGCCCCGAGCCAAGGCGAATCGTTGCCGTGGTCCCTGACTTCGACGATGAAAATATCATCCCGTCACCGGCCATGACGATCTATGAGCCGGTCGAACAAGAGCAAGGATGGACCGGCCGCCTGTTTGTACGCGCACAGCAGGATGCTTACGCTCTGGTCCCGGCCATCACGCAGATCGTTCGCGACCTTTCGGCAGATCAGCCCGTAGAAAAGGCCAGCACCCTCGAAGACGTTCGCGCGGAGGTGCTGACGCCCGACCGCCTCAACGCGATTGTTTTTGGCGGATTCGCCGCTGTGGCACTCTTAATCTCCGTAGTAGGGGTTGCGGGCGTTCTTGCTTTTTCTGTGAGCGGACGGACGCGCGAGTTCGGAATCCGCATGGCCATGGGCGCCCTTCCACGTAACATTCTCACCATTGTCCTGGCAGAGGGCGTGGCGATGGCCGGCATCGGAGTGGGCGCGGGTGTGGCGATCGGTTTTGCGGTCTCACGCATAGTCGCCAAATACGTCTCGGAGATCCACCAGCCTGGCTCACTTGCGTTTGTTGCGTCCGCTCTAGCCATCCTGGGTGCGGCCGTAATTGCTTCAGCCGTTCCCGCTATGCGCGCCGCGAAAGTGGACGCGGTCGAAGCATTGCGTTCCGAGTAAACCGCTGCTTTCGACGGCATAGTTTGGAGGAATCACTTCAAGCGTTTTCTTCGAGGATCAGTCATGATGACCCTTTATGTTACCGAATCTCTGCGTTCCGGAAAGCACCCAGCATTCAAGGAGTCTTTTTGGATCAAAGGACATTCACTCAGAGACCGAACGACCATTCAATCTCAGCTGCTCGACCGGTCGTAACTTGTCAAGCCTGCCGGAATCTGCAATGGGATGAGGAAATCGCTAGCGAGAACATAGCTGTAAAGATGGCCGAGTGGCGGTTCAGGATGGAGTTGATCGGCAGAAACCCATCCGTTCGAATCAGTCCAATGCCATCCAATTGTTGAATTGTTTGGAATCGATTGCTGGAGGTTGCTTGAGCTCATCGGATAAGCGTAGATGCGTACGTTTTGCGCCAGGAGACGAGACAGACCTTCAAGGAAGCTACCGGTGAGGTGAGCGTAGCGATACTCCCATATGCGAATCAGAAGAGACAGGCCTACGACGAAGCGGACATGTTCCTTGGTGTACCGGTTGACGAATGCCGTCATGGTGTAGAGTTCTCGCTCACGGAACAGCAACACGCCACCACCACGCCCCTGAAGGGCATCAATACGTTCCAGCAGGCCAGCGGCTCCTGGAGGCGGATCAGCTTCTGTGAGCGGCTTTGCAGACAAGCAGAAAAAGCCGCTAGGTGCAGGGCCTTCATTACCCGATTCTCGACGGAGCTGGTCGACCCCCGAAGTCAACAGTTGTTCATGGATACCCGCCTTAATGGGATCTATGTGTTCGAACGATCCTGGAGCAAGCACGACAGATCTTTTATGAAGAACTTCAATGGGCGGCACGGGCAACCCATCAGGCGAAAAACAAACCGCTTCAGCAAGACCTCCACGCACTAATTCCGCCAGCATTGCTCGCTGATCCCACCCTTCGAAAGCGACCCCACGCATTTCCACATAGTCGATTTCGATGCGATTTTCGACATCCTGAGCAACATTCACGAAAAAAGATTCTTTCGTCAATGGTTGAAGCAAAGCAGCGTGAATGAGGTTCACGCCAAAGATGCCGATCGCCTCTTGCTGCAGGGGGTTGGAAGGATCTCGCATGTTGATATGGAGAAGGATGTCGTTCGGTTGGCTGCCGGGTTGCAATTGAAACCGCAAGCCGACCCAACCGTGAGGCTCATTTGTTCCAGCGTAGTTGCGAGCGGAGATAGTATCGACAAAGGAAAAGAATCGAGTTACCGATCCACGACTCTTGTTCAATTGGTTGATGAGTTGGGACCACTCGCTATCCAGCATGGCTTCGACGCGTTCTTTGGCAACGTAACGCGCGCTGGAACCATACAGATCGTCGCTGACCTCCTTGTCATACGCTGAGATTGATTTAGCGACCGTCCCGGAAGCCCCTCCGACAACCAGGAACCATCGCACAACTTCTTGGCCAGCGCCAATTTCGGCGAAGGAGCCGTAACTGGTCGGATCAAGGTTAATTGTCAGCGCTTTCTGATGAGTGTTGAGTTTTTCCGCTGATGCCATAGAATGCCCCTTATCGCTTGAGTGATTGATATTTCATCGTTAGCAGCAGACGGCTTTTCTAGCCATCAAGCGCGTGGGTAATTTTGTAGTCTCGTAAGTATTTACGACGCTGTCGATCTTCGTTGTCGCGAAGGCTGATAGATTCTTCCATTCGTCACTAGGCCAACATCGGGCAGCGTCGAAACTCAGGCCCGGCTGACTAGCAACTTTGTTGTTCAGAGATAGCAAGAAGCAATGTTTCGCGTGACACAATCGGCCTGGGAAGAAGCTCGCACAAAGAAAATCGCCGGAAGAGTTGAGAGAAACCTCCCGGCAAATACCATATATACGTTAATGTTGGCCCGTAAGGAATAATACGCCGGGAAAGATCCTGCATCGAAGGACTTTGAGAAGGGCGCAGCAACTCTCTACAACCCTTGATACGCGTTCTTTTAGGAATCGTCTACATTCGTTTCCTCTGCGGTGATGCTCAACTCCGCATCGAAATTCGAGGCATCCGTGACAGGCATATCGCTCTCGATGCATAAGCGTTGAACGCTTGCTTCAGCCCGGTCTTTTGACTAGCGGCAGATTTGCAGTGCGGCGTCTTTCTGTGAACGGATAAAACCTGGAGATTCTATGAGCCTTGCCCAAACGCCATCTCACAAACGGATTCGCCTGATATATTCGGCCCTCTGCAAGAGTCAATCCGATGCAAGCGCTAGGATCCAACGGTTACAACAACTACGGATCGCCCTGTTCGATGAGTGTTAGCAACAGTCGACAGTCCTTTCTTCTTTGCCTGCGACCAGATTAATTTGACGGTTTTTAAGACTCCGCGTTGCGTACATCTCTGAAACCTGGCGAGATCTGAAAAAAGCGTCTAAGCTGGTGCACAGAAACGGGCCTAGTGAGACAGCTATTCGTGTGAGAGAGACGAAAGCGAGGATTCACGATGGGCAAGAGATGCGAACGCTCTGTCCTCAATAGCAAGACAATCAAATCTAGATCAGACAATTCACGGAAATTTGTACTCATTGGGAAAGCAAATGAGTGCTAAGACTATGCAGCTTCAGACTCTTGAGATGCGCCTAAGGCGCGAGGAATCGATCTCCAGGCGGATTTGCGCTTCGCCTGTCCTCGTCTGTTCTGCTCGGCTCCTGCTATTACTATCTCAAACTGCTTTCCTTAGCGGCTGCAGCGGAGCCCCTTCGCTGACCATAGCCGGCGCTTACTTTCCTGCATGGCTGGCGTGCGCCGTCATCGGTGTGATAACAACTGCCATCGCACGTGGTCTCATGGCTTCGGCCCATCTGGCAACGGTTATCCCTTTTCAGTTTGCGGTCTGCTCGGCTATCGGTGTATTGGTCGCACTCGCAGTATGGCTCTCCTGGACGGTGCACTAACGATGGAAGCTCGGGGTATCAAAAAACGCAAACCGCTGGGCATTCTCATTGCTCTGCTTATCATAGGCGCTGCTGTCGGGCTTGCTGTAGAGGTAGCCTCCCGTGCAAAGCTCTCGACAGACGATGCCAGTATCGATGCGGAGGTCATTCACGTCGCCTCCGCGGTTGGTGGCCGGATCATCGAACTGACCGTCCATGAGAACGAGTTGGTTCGCAAAGGAGATCTTCTCTTCCGAATCGATCCGATACCCTACCAGACCAACGTCGCCGCTGCAGAAGCGCAGCTTGCTCTCTCCCGCGCCACGTTGGAATCCAAGCGGCGGCTGGTTTCGGCACAGCGTTCCAACGCCGAAATCGCAAGTGAACAGATCAGCAGGGCGCAGGCCAATCTCGAACTGTCGATGCGCACTGAGGAGCGCCTGAAGCCTCTGACTGCAAAAGGTTATGTCCCGAAGCAGCAGCTCGATCAGGCAGAGGTTGCGAGACAGAACGCCACAAGTTCTCTCATTGAAGCCAAGGAACAGGAGACTGCAGCCCAGCATCTGGTCGATGATGTCGCCGCTGCGGAAGCTGCCGTAAGGGCCGCTGCCGCGGCGCTCATTAATGCGCACAGGGCCTTGGAAGATACGGAGGTGCGCGCTCCACATGAAGGACGCATCGTTGGTCTATCAATATCAACAGGAGAGATGGTCATACCATCCCAGTCGCTCTTCACACTCATCAATACTGAGGGATGGTTCGTGTCGGCCAACTTTCGCGAAATCGATCTCAAGCGGGTGAAGCAGGGTGATTGCGTGACGATCTACTCTATGATCGACCGCCATACTCCGATAAAAGGTGTTGTCGACAGCATCGGATTCGGAGTCTTGTCGGCGGACCGCATCAATGTTCCCAGGTCGGTTCCCTATGTCGAGCCGTCTCTCAACTGGGTTCGTGTTGCGCAGCGATTTCCCGTACGAATTCATCTACAGGAGCCGCCTGAGCAGCTCGTACGCATTGGCGCTAGCGCCATCGCGGAGGTCGATCATGGTCCCGCCTGTAGATGACGCATCGTCTCAAAAGAATGCCTGGATCCTTATTACGCGCTACTCTCCGGAACGCCTTTCGTTCTCGCTAAGGCTCGCCCTTATCTGTGCCCTCGTCGCGTTGGTTGCCGAAATTTATAAAACACCTGAAATCGCTCTGACCACCTACGTAGTCTTCTTCCTCAATAAGCCAGACCGCGTAGGGAGTATCGTTCTTTCGATCGCCTTTACGATCATCATCGCCGTCATCATCGGATTCCTGCTCATAATCGCATCGCCTGTCCTCATAAATATTCCCCTGCGTGTGGGAGCCATGGCGGCAATCTCATTCACCCTCCTATTCCTGGTATCTGCGAGCAAGCTCAAGCCGATCGGGTCAACTCTCACGCTAATCATTGCATACGCCTTGGATCTACTGGGCTCTGTTCCTCTTGGCGAACTGGCCACAAGAGCCTTCCTCTACACCTTGCTATTCGTCGCTATCCCCGCAGCAGTCTCCATCGTCATCAATCTCTTGTTCGGAGAGGCCCCTCGCAGCCTCGCGCAAAACGACCTCGCAGCAAGGCTTCGTACAGCAGCAATGGCTCTGGAAACCGATGAGGAATCGATTCGCGAGTTGAATCAGCTCCTCGCCGAGGGAGACGAAGAGACGCAGAAGGGACTCAAGCTCTCCTCCATCGAACACAGCAGCCGTCCAGAAGATCTTGACGCACTCAAGGCCTCATCCGACGGCGTAATTACAATCCTCTCCGCCGTCCAGCTCATGGTCACCGAACCCGAGGCGCTCCCATCGACTGAGACACGATCGGTAATGCAGTCAACCCTCCTCGATATGGCCGCAATCTTCGAGAAGGGCGGCTATCCGGCCCTTGTCGAACCGATTCCAGTAGAAGGTGACTCCGCCGATCTCGTTGGCTCCTCCATCATGTTCTTCAACGCCGGGCTGGCCCAGTTTGGAGAAGCGCGACCCGCTCCACCCAAGGAGAAAAAAGCCAAGTCAGGATTCTTCCTTCCCGATGCGTTCTCCAATCCGGAGCACGTGCAGTACGCGTTCAAGACAACTCTGGCAGCGATGACCTGCTACTTTATCTACTCCACCCTGAACTGGCCCGGTATCCACACTGCTCTGATCACCTGCTTTATCGTATCGCTCGGAACCGTCGCAGAAACCGTAGAGAAGCTGGGACTGCGAATCCTCGGCTGCGTGGCAGGAACCGTTGTCGGACTCGGCGTCATGATCTTCATCATTCCCCAGACAACCGACATCGGGCACCTGATGATAGTCGTCTTCGCAGGAGCGTTCATCGGCGCATGGATAGCTGCTGGAAGCCCCCGCATCTCCTATGCGGGGCTCCAGTTCGCCTTCGCCTACTTTCTTTGCGTTATTCAAGGATCATCCCCGTCCTTCAACATGGTCGTCGCTCGCGACCGCGTCATCGGAATCTTTCTCGGAATCCTGGTCTCGTACTTCATCTCGACGCGTCTCTGGCCAACAAGTATCGCTCCGCAGATCGACGAAGCGCTTAAGACCGCACAGAAACAACTGCAGGAGATCGATCAACTTCCCGATCCATGGCAGCGCCGCCGCCTTGCCGCAGAGACACAGGCTCTCCTCCACAAAATCGAAACCGACATTCAGTTGGCAGGTTATGAACCTTCCTCCATTCGCCCCACTACAGCATGGCGTCGCGCGCGCAGGAACGCAGTGCAAGCCGCGCAGCAGCTGGACACAACACTCTTCGCACGTTCTGAGCTGAGAGATTCCGGGAAAGAGCCTGGGGCCAATAGCGCCGCTCTATCGGAATTGTTAGACGTCAGATCGCATTCGTTCCAGCTTGCATGGTCGAGAATCGACCAGTCGGAGGATCATGCATAACATCCACCTGAAAGCAGCCTCAGTGCTACTCGCGATACACGCCATCGCCGCGGAGGCGCAAAGTACATATTTGCCCGTCGCCCCTTCGGCGGTGATGTCTGCCGAACAAAGACTCCCCACGCAATCTCAGCAGGAGGTGCCCCCCACTGTCGGACAGAGCTACGCTCTCACACCGAATCCCTCCGCTGCCGTTCTGCCAAAACCCCACGTCGATCTCGACGTCGAACACCCATACACCCTCCCCGAACTGATCGATCTTGCAGAACGCGAACATCCTGAAACGCGAATCGCATGGGAGACCGCGCGGAATGCTGCTCTGACTGCCGGCATAGCCAAAAGCACTTACCTCCCGCGTATGTCTGCAAACGTCATAGGCGGCCATCAAGCGTCATCCGGGAGTAGCAGCGCTTTTGGAGTCAACACGCAGGGGTCGGAGTCGGTTACCGGTTCTGTTTCCTCCGTCACACTCGCGTGGCTCTTGTTCGACTTCGGAGCGCGCAGGAATGCCGTGGACGCTGCCCAGAAGGTCTCGCTCGCCTCCAACATCCTCTTTACCGGAGTCCATCAGAAGATCATTCACGACGTATGCGTCGCATACTATCTCTATCTTGCTGCCTCCCGGCACACGGTAACCGCAGCCAAAGCGCTCCAGAATGCTCAGGAGATTCAGAAGGCTGCCGAAGAACGGTATCGCGGTGGAATCGGGACGGTACTGGAGTCGACCCAGACCCGCCAGGTGACTGCCCAGACCCAGCTCGCCCAAATCCAGGCCCATGGGGCAGAGCGGAATGCCTATGCCTCTCTCCTCGAAGCCATGGGTTTTTCTGCTCTTGAAAAGATCAAAATTGCTCCGCTGGAGCGGCACACATTCACCGACGACACGCGCCCTGTAATTGAGCAGGTCGTGACCGACGCGCTCTCTCGTCGCGCGGACGTTCTTGCCGCCTATGCGGCAGAGCAGGCAAGCCAGGCCGCAGTCAAGGCGGCGGAGACTGCCTACCGGCCCAAGATCTTCCTCGCTGGCACAGGGGCCTACGTAAGCGGACAACTTGGACTCACAGCAATTCCCGCGATTGGCGAGCAGCAATTGCCGACGCTAAACATCACCGGCAATCACTGGAACTCGACCGTTCTTCTGGGACTTTCAGTTCCGATCTTCGACGGCCACGCCAGAGCGAACGCGATCAGCGAAGCAAAAAACAACTCTGCCAAAGCCTCGGCGACACTGGATCAGACGCGAATCGTGGCGATTCGGGAGATCGTAGGCGCACAAAACGCGCTGGAAACCAGTCTCGCCGCCGATGAAGCGGCTCGCACCCTGCAGGACGCCTCACAAATCTCCTATGACGCGGCTCTCGATGCCTATAGGCATGACATGGGAACTATTACAGCCGTCGTTGCCGCCCAGACCCAACTCTTGCAGGCCACACTCGCCTCAGATGACGCCTACAGCTCCACGCTTTCTGCTGCGGCCACACTGGCATTCTTTTCAGGAACACTTGTGAGTTCGCCTCGATGACACCAAAAAATCAAAATGCACTTTGCCACAGGTTCTTTGTAGATGGGGCGAAGAAGCTCGCTCTTCTGTTTCCATTCCCTGGTGCTGACGGTCTTGAGGGAACGGCGCAGAGGTCCGGCCTCGCCGTCAGAAAACTCCGGGTAGTGCTTTCGAGCTAACTTTTAGAAGTGCCCTCTACCAGCAGCTTTCGAAGGAAGACCTTCGTGGCTGGCCAGTCCCTCTTCGTAAAGGAATAATTCACCGTGTCGCGAACAAAACCATCCCGCATGATTGTGTGACAGCGCAAAACTCCGTCACGCACAGCACCGAGCCGCTCTATGGCACGTTGCGATCGGACATTTCTTGCATCAGTATTTAACTCAACTCTGTTCGCTGCGATCGTTTCAAAAGCGTGGTTGAGCATCAAGTACTTCGCTGCAGTATTGATATGTGTCTTCCGATAGGGTGCTCCGACCCAGGTCTTTCCCAGTTCGAGTCTCTTATGCTCTGGCACGACCCGATAAAAGCTGGTTGTACCAACTGCAGACTGGCTAGCTTCGTCGACGATTGCGAAGTTCATCTCAATTCCGCGCTTATTGGCATCCATCGCGTTGCCTATCCAATCCTGCAAGGCGTTTTTCGATACAAGCCGGGCGAAGGTCATGTACCGCCAGATATCCTCTTCTGTTGACCAGACAGCAAGCTGGTAGAGATGGGAGAAGTCGACGGGGACAATACGAACTGAAAAAGCCCGCAGAGTGACTTTTTGCAGTGGCCACTGAAAGAGCCGCTCCGAATGTACCGTCATATTGATACCTACCAAGTTCTATTGCATTCAGCGTTTCGTGATCGAAAGAAATGTTCCTTATCGTCAATCTGTGAAGAAGCTATCGTCAATTGAGCTTCTGCCGAACGCTTTCTAGAATCTCATCCGAGAACTGCGAGTTTTTTACAGCCCGTGCCAACACAACTCCACCTAATAACGCAGCTGTCTGAAAGATAGCCTCTTTACGATCTGCGCCACTCGTGGCGAAAATCTCCTCGAGCCCCTTCTCGAACGTTGCCTTCAGATCTGACGTGGAACGAGCTACATCAGGCCCTAGTGTAGCTATGGTGCAGCCGCCACCGGGATTATCGCGGTGATGGGCAGCCAGGTAACGTTCGGCATATGCACGTCTACCTTTTTTGGTCGCGCCGGCGCTTTGAGCACGGTCTCTCGAGACTTCCAGACCGTATGCAACTGCAGCCTGCTGAAGCTCTTGCTTGGAATTGAAGTGGGCGTAGAAGGCGCCGTGAGTAAGACCTGCAGCCTTCATTACCTCTCCCACAGTAACGTTTTCAAATCCCCGTTCGCGGAAGAGGCGGGAGGCTTCTTTCACGATGAGTTCATGCTTGGCGGCGGTTTCTTTGGCTGGGTAGCGCATCTTTTCTGAATCCCCCATTCATGATAGCCATCATATCACAATGTATGACGCTCATCATAGATGGGCGCATGGAGGAAAAATGGCCACCATCCATCTTCACCAGACCACATCTCTTAACCCCAGGCAGTACATCGCGGGTCTTACCGATTTCGGCCCTGGCCGATCGGCGCTTTTCGGAAAGAGCTCTGATGACTATCTCAAGGTCCATCAGTTAAGCGAATCGCAGGCCGATGTCACTGAAGGTTCTGGCGGCATCTGGGAACGACTGCACTATGACTGGACCGATTCTCATCATGTTGTTCTTACAACCGTCGACTCAAACGCATGGGGAGGCGCGTCTGGCCACACCTACACATTTACCACGCGACCGAACGGCACTACGGACATTGACGTGATTGTTATACGCGAAGGAAAGAACCTTTTAGGGCGCCTGCTCGGTCTTGTGTTGGGATCCGTTGGCAAGCAAGTTCTGGAAAAGGCATTTGATGACAGTGTGAAGGCTATCGAAACCCTAAACGAAACAAGGCCTAAGGCATGGGCAGCATAAGGTGAGCTGGCATCAAGTTGTCGAGTTCGACAGCGATGAGAAAGCCTTCGCAGCCCGCCTAAGCGAGGCGTACCAGAAGGCACTTCAACCGTCCTTGACATGAGATTCTGCTATACACAAAAATCCCGGACAGAAGCAGTTCTCCCTCATCATTTCCCCACCTCTTGTTTCTGATTGGTGGAATATCCGGCTGGAATCAGGCACCGTACCGAAGACTGAGGAGGAATCGATGAAAGCACTGATCTTTCAAGAGACCGGTGAACCGAAGAGCGTACTGAAATTGGTGGAGATCCCTACACCGCCGTTGGCACCTGGAGAAGCGCTCGTCCGAGTGCTACTGAGCCCAATCAACGCATCAGACCTGCACATGGTGCGCGGACGCTATGGCTATCAGCCGACGTTGCCAGCCAGCCCGGGCATCGAAGGTGTTGGGATTGTGGAAGCCTTAGGTCCGGGCGTGCAGGTCCCGGCCGTTGGCACTCGTGTAGTCATCATTGACACGTGGAATACCTGGCGCGAGCAGATTGTATGCCCAGCGGAGAAGCTCGTGCCCGTTCCGGACAGCCTCGACAATGCGGCTGCCGCCGCTTCTTACATCAATCCTTTGACGGCATGGGCATTGACCATATCAACTCACAATCTCAAGGAGGGCGACTGGCTTCTGCAGACGGCGGCTGCATCCAGCGTCGGGAAGTTCGTGCTCCAGCTGGCGCAGCAGCACCGATTTAAGACAATCAACGTCATCCGACGGCGTGAGCAGGAGTCGATCATACGCAACCTCGGAGGCGATGAGGTTATCTGCACAGCCGACGAGGATCTGAGGGCACGCCTTCAGGAATTGACCGCAGGCAAAGGCGTTGAACGAGCGATTGACTGCGTCGCCGGGGACCTTGGCGCCGAGATTGTCCGCAACCTCTCTCCCGCTGGAACCATGCTTGTGTATGGTGCCCTCTCCAGTCATCGGCAGACGGATCCCGCGAAATTCCTAATGCCGCTCTTTGCTCCTCGTTTGATTTATTCGACAGCAACGGTACGCGGGTGGTGGCTTCCGCGCTGGGTACCTTCCCAGCCGCTCGCCGAAATACGAGCAGCAGTAAGCGATCTCCTTACCATGTTGTCGAAGGGAGCACTTACGCCGCCAGCGAGCGTACGGTATTCAGTTAATGATTTCCAAGAAGCAGTAGAGCTCGCCGATGGGGAGGCAGGACAGGAAAAGGTTTTGCTCGATTTCTCCAATTAGTCTGTTGATAACTGGCCGATTCGCCTAGCGCTCAGCAAATCTTGGACTTCAGGGTAGATTTTCGAAGAGCCTGCCCAGTTAGTCGTATAAGCCTTCAAAACCCGCTCAACTCTCGCTCATCTTCGGCGGAGCAATCTCGCAGAAGCATATGCCTCCGTGAAAAAGACACAGTCCGTCACATCGCCTAAGCTGTTGAAAGGATTGGTGGGCGCAGCAGGATTCGAACCTACGACTTCCACCGTGTGAAGGTGGCACTCTACCGCTGAGTTATGCGCCCAATGTCCCTCAGGACGGCGAGAGAAGCCGGCGAGGACCTATCTGAAAGAATATCATCTTGACGAGTCTCTCCCAACCCCTTGCCCATCCTCAGTACGGGAAACATCTTCGTTCCCCAAACGATACAATCACCACAACCCCTTCAGCATGGCTCAACCTCCCCATTCCGGCCCCCTGATGAACAATTCTCACCCGCCGGACACGGGCCCCCCAAAAGATCCCTCGCAAACCCCGGCAAAAGCGCAACCCGGCGACGAAGACGGTGTTAGCACTGATATGGCGACGCTCGCAGTCAACCCGCCCCTTCTGGCCAAGCTTGAGATGGCTGAGCAACATCACCTGCCAGGTGAATTCGCTCAAATGGACGATGCAGCCATCATGCTTGAGCTGCGCGCCGGAAATATGGTCGCGTTCGATTACCTGCTTCAAAAGTATAGGAAACCGATCGTTCACTTTATGTACCGCATGGTTCACAACCAGGCCGTCGCCGAGGAGCTTGCCCAGGAAGTCTTCCTTCGCGTCTATCGCTCCCGTGAGACCTACCGCGCCGAGGCCCGGTTCAGCACCTGGCTGTACCGCATCGCCACCAACCTGGGCGTCAATCATGCACGCGACACCCGGCACGAACGCGCCGCCTCGACCGTCTATCTCGACGAGGTGGACTCCGACACCGGCATGACTCCCGATCTCGCCGATTCCACCCCGGGCGCCGAGACCAACATGCTCCGCCGGGAACGCATGAATGCCATCCGCGAACACGTCCTTGCTCTACCCGAACGTCAACAGATGGCCGTTCTCATGCACAAGTACGAAGGAATGGACTACAAGCAGATCGGTGACGTGCTCAAGCTGAGCGAATCCGCCACCAAATCGTTGCTCTTCCGCGCCTACCAGACCTTGCGCGGGAAGCTCAAAGGTTTTATTTAGTCCCTTGAGGACCTTGATTCGCACCCTCCTTATCGGGTGCCGCAAGATAAGAGGAATTGGAGAGAGTCTCATGAACTGCCACGACTGCCAATCCGCACTTCCGGATCTACTACTCGACCCGCCCGCGCCGTCGAACGCTACCACGCGCGCGCATATCGAATCCTGCAGCGAATGCCGACAGGAGCTTGAAGCCCTTCAGGCGACCATGTCGCTGCTCGATACCTGGGAAGCGCCCGATCCATCCCCCTACTTCGATCAGAAGCTCGCCGTTCTTCTTCGTGAAGAACAGGCAAAGGCTCCTGCCGGATGGTTCGAGCGCATGCGCTCCCGCCTGCTCTTCAACACCGGCCGCCAATTTCGTCCGGTTCTCGCCGGAGCTTTTGCCCTCGCCTTGCTCATAGGAGGAGGAACCTTCGCCGACCTTTCCAACCTCCACATCGCGAAGCCCCAGTCCTCTGCGATCGTTGAAGACCTGCAGATCCTCGACAAGAACGATCAGGCCCTCCAGACCATGGACCAGATCCTGCTGGAGGACGGATCTGCGGACGAAGCCGGGGTGCCTCCTACCAGCTAACAGCTAAACTGGTAGCCACAAAACTTTCGCTGAAAGGAGCAGGACGAAGTAAGCTTTTATCAGCCTCACTTACCCGCTAAAAAACCTTGGTTTTATGCCTCTGCCCGTTCCAACCCGCCGTGCCTACACTTCAGTGCTTGCGGGACTGATGCTGGCTGTTCTGCATCTTCCTGCGGACGCACAGCGGCCGAAAGGCGCCCCGAGCGCTACCCCCCCGCCTCCCCGTGTCGAGTGGCAGCGCCCCCCGGGCATGAATCATCCCGGAAGCGGCCCCCATCTCAAGCAGTGGATGCAAAGCCATAGCAACCTTACCCCTGAGCAGCAGCAACAAGCGCTCGAGCGTGAACCCGGCTTCCGCAGCCTTCCCCCTGAAACCCAGCAGCGGCTGCGCAACCATCTCACGCAGCTCAACAATATGTCGCCCCAGCAACGCCAGCGACTCCTGGATCACAACGAAGCCATGGCCCGCCTTAGCCCGCCGCAGCGTCAAAAAGTTCGCGAAGCGGTCAAGCAGTTTGCCAGCCTTCCTCCCGATCGTCGCCACGAGGTCGCCCGCACCTTCCGCCAGCTGCGGGATATGCCCGAGCCGCAGCGCCAGGCTCTCCTTGACTCCGAAAGCTACCGCGGCCGTTTTACCCCCCAGGAGCGCGACGCGCTCTCCGGACTCTTCTCGGTCGAGTCCTACCACGTCATCCTTCCCAACCGGAACGCCGAAGAATCGCCGGAGAGATAATCTTCCCTGCAGTTCCCTCACAGAAATTCCTCTATTGACGCAAGGCTCCTCCCGTCCTACCTTTAATAACGATGAACACGCGTCACATTCTCTGTTGTCGCTGTCGCCGCTCCTAAGCCGGCCAGCGCAGAGGCGTGTTTCGCACTTTTAAAGTGCTGCCCTGCATCACCCCCACCTAAAACTAAGAGAATCGAGCCCTCCATGAAAGTCTTTGCTGGGAAGCTCTCCGCTGCGCCCATTCTGCTCGCAGGCCAGTTCCTGTTCACCATCGCCCTTCACGCTGCCGCTACCTCGCCGGTCGACGGCATCTGGGAGGGAACCGCCACCGTCCGCGGTCACGAGGTCCCCCTCCGCCTCCAGATCACCGGGGCCACTTCCAATCTCCATGCCTCGCTTCTTAATGGACCGGAAAAAACCGCGGCCTCGTCCGCATCCCTCCAGGACAACAAGCTCCTGCTGAACTTCAACTACTTCGCCCGCACTCTTGAGGCGAATCTAGCGGACGATCAGCTCACCGGAACCTTCGGCTCAACCGCCACCGGCCCACACTCCACTCCACGAGTTCCAATCACCCTTCATCGTGCCCCCGCACCCTCCGCCACCGCCGCTGGACCCGACATCCACGGCGACTGGGAGATCGCCGTCGCCAGCTCCAAGGGCGAATCCGCCTGGCAACTCCGTATCGAGCCCACTTCCAACAACGCCGTTCGCGCCGTCATTCAGCGCATCGACGGCGACACCGGCTCCCTCTACGGCGCATGGGACGGACATCAGTACCTTCTCAGCCACTTCGACGCCCACGGCCCTGCCCTCTACGCCGTCGTTCCGCAGGCTGAAGGCTCGTCCGGCACGACCCTCCTCGTCTCCAACCTGCTCGCCTCCGACGCTCAAAAGGCGAAGGTCACCGATCTCGTCGCTCGCCGTCCCACAGAAGCCCGCAAACAAAATCTCGCTGCCCCCACCGAGTCCACCGAGCAGACCCGCGTCAAAGACCCCTCCGCTCCCTTCACCTTTAGCTTTCCCAATCTCGCCGGCAAGCAGGTTTCAAACAGCGATCCTGAGTTTCGCGATAAGGTCGTCATCGTCGCCATCGGCGGTTCCTGGTGCCCCAACTGCCACGACGAAGCCCCCTTCCTCGAGAGCCTCTACAAGCAATTCCACGGCAAGGGACTTGAGATCGTAAATCTCAGCTTCGAAGAAGAGGACCAGCTTCACGATCCGGCCGGCCTGCGCGCCTTCATCAAGCGATACGGCATCACCTACCCAGTCCTCGTGGCCGGAACGCCCGATCAACTCACCGAGAAGATCACCCAGGCCGACAATCTCAACTGCTGGCCCACGTCCTTTATCCTCGGCCGTGACGGTCGCGTTCGCGAAGTCCACGCCGGATTCGCCGGACCCGCCAACCCACCCGCCCACCAGGCCCTCCAGCACGAGGTCACGACACTGGTCGAAAAACTCCTCGCCGAACCCGCCGCAACTCAAAAAGCCTCCAACTAGGCCGATTAAGCGGATCGATCCGCCTGAGAAGAATGAATCGGAACGGGTCGATCCGCATAAATGAGCTACTCCGGATCTATGCGCGAACTTAAGCCAGACCCTCATTTCGAGGGCATGAAACGTGCAAAAAAGCCAAGCGTTCGTTGTTCCGCGTCCTCCATCGCTTTTTCGGATAACCCATGATTTTCGTCAGGGTAGAAGTGATGGTCGCATTGCACCCGCAGCAGGTCGCACAGCTTGACGAGCTGCTTTGCGTTCACAATCGGTATATTCGTGTCGTTTTCTCCATGAAGGATCAGAAGAGGCGGCATCCCCTTGATCTGTTCGAAGAAAGCATCCGGCAAACTGCCATACCAGTCTGCAATTGCATCAACAGGCCCGCGCTGAGAACCAAACGCGAGAGCGACGGAGGCGCCAAGCGAGTATCCAACCAGAAACACACGCTCTGTAGAAGGCACTTTACGGCACTCAGCAGCAAAGGTAGCAACAATCCCCGCCCACTTCCTGTAATTCTCAACGGAGGCATTGGTAGAGCGGGCAACATCGAAGTAATGAGGCATCAAGACGTGGTACCCCTGCGAACCGAAGAACACCGCTTGATCTTTGTAGAACGCACCCGGGCCGCTGGCTCCATGCAGAAGGATCAGACACCCCGCTGCATTTGGAGGTCCCGACTCCTCGTAGCTGATTCGCGCGTCGCCTGGACCTTCCTGTAGAACTTTCTTTGTTGCCTTCGTTCCCGCTCCAAGGGCCAAGAAGTTCGCGAGCAGAAACAATGCGTATAAGAGAAGGAATCTCACTGTCGGTTCTTTCCGTGAGTTCAGGTAGCGATGCATCCCTGACAGTATGCTCTCGATAGGACTTGTCCGAAAGTCGCCCTATCGGACAAGTGCCGGAAAATCTCAAGCGCAAAAACTCTACTGACGAGAAGAACGCTTCAGGTTAGCTATCCGGTTCAGCCAATGACGCGGCGGAGAGGTTCTGGCCAAACTCGTTCTTTGCGATCTTCACCAGATGGCCGGCAGCAGGGTTGCGGATCGCAGCCTCCGTCCAGAGATCGATGGAAGACGATCCTCGCGAACGCAATCGGCGGAAGACGGCCCCGGGGATGTTGAGACGTGCCACGCTCTCGGGCGCCACCGAAACACCCATACCTGCTGCGACCAGGCTGACGATGGTGACCCACTGCGGAGCTTCCAGTGCAATGTTTGGCGTAAAGCCGCCCGCCGTGCAGACAGCCAGCGTACGCTCGAATGCCAGTCGCGCGATGCGTGGAGAGAAGAGAACGAACGGCTCATCCTGCAATGCACCTGGAGACATCGCGCCGCTTCCCTTGGCGAGACGATGAGATTGCGGAAGAACCGCCACAAAGGGTTCTTTCGAGAGTGAAGACATCTTCAAGCCTTGAACGCGAGAACCATCGCGGATGAATCCGACATCGAGCGTTCCATCCAGGAGAAGGGGTTGCTGTTCATGCGCATACATCTCCCGCAGTTGAACCTGCACTTTGGGATACTGTCGTCGAAAGCGATCCAGTACAAAAGGTAGCCGGCCATACATCGCAGACCCGCTGAAGCCGACGGAGAGCGTCCCTTCTTCTCCGTTGCCGATGCGCCTCGCGGTCCGTATTGCGTCATCGAAGCTTCCACGTAATGTTGCGGCACGCGCAGCAAGAAACTGCCCGGCGGGCGTGAGCGCTACCCCTCGGGTTGTTCGCGTCAGGAGTGCATGTCCGAGGGTCTGCTCGATCTTCTTGATCTGCAGGCTGAGATTCGGTTGAGCGATTCTGAGCTGACTCGCAGCGCGTCCGAAGTGGAGCGTCTCCGCAACCGCGAGGAAGTATCGCATCTGGCGCAGTTCTAGCTCGTTCTTCATATATATGAAAAAGAATATCAACTATGGCCATTTCAGATATTGGACGGTATCAAGAGATTAACCCTACTCTGAATGTGGAGATCGAATGATCTCTGGGGATTGTAAAAAAATGCAGGAGATGCTCAAGCGGCTACAGCGTAAGGACGAGGCGATGATGCCTTATGGGAAGACACTCGGGTTCAAAGTCGAGAGTTTAGCCGCGGGAGAGGCTGTCGTCAGCCTCGCGTGTTCGACGCAAATGCATAACGTCTTCGGCTATACCCACGGAGGCGCGATCTTCTCCATCGCCGATACCGCCATCGGCATCGCTCATCTCGCCTCGATCGGCCATGACCAGACCGCGACAACCATCGAGTGCAGCATTCGCTACATGCGTCCTGCGCTCTCCGGCACATTGCGTGCCTCGGCGCGAACGGTGAAGCAGGGTCGCACGCTGAGCTTTTATGAGTGCGACATCGTCGATGAGAGTGGCCGGCTCATGGCCCGCGTCTCCGCGACCATGATGACCCTCGACGAGGTCCGCAGCCGCGGACGGGACGAACTTTACGGTGCCGACACACTTGAGGCCGGTGAGCAGACCCTGGCACTGGAGGTGGCTTAGTGCGCATTCTGTTTTGCGGAGATACGTTCCCCGAGGCGCAACAGTATCTGCGTGAAAGACTCGATCCAGACGCCAACGATGAGATCATCGTGTGCCCCGATGCAAACATCCTGCCTCACCTTGAAGATGTCGACGTTGTCATTCCTAAGATGCAACGGATTGGGGCTGAGGCCATCGACGCCGGTACGTTTCGCCTCGTGCAGCAGTGGGGCGCGGGGCTCGAAGGAGTGGACGTAGAGGCTGCCAGGCGCAAAGGAGTCTTCGTCGCCAACGTACCGGCTACAGGCGGCAACGCGGAGTCGGTCGCCGAACACGCGATGCTGCTCATCCTTTCGCTGTTGCGCGACCTGCCAAAGGCGCAGGCTCACGTAAGGTCCGGTGTCCTCGGTGCTCCGCTGGGCAAGATCCTGGCGGGCCGCACCGTCTGCCTCTACGGATTGGGCGCGATCGCCATGCCGCTTGCGAAGCGGCTGCGTGCCTTCGATGTGAACCTCATTGGAATCAGCCGTCAGGTGAGCGCGGAAAAAACCGCCGACTTCCATCTATCCGAGTGCTTTTCCGTCGAGGAGCGTGACAAGGCCTTCGCGCAGACGGACGTTCTGGTGCTCTGCATGCGCTATACGCAGGAGATGCGTGGGATGCTCGGCGCTCGCGAACTCGGCTCCTTGAGAGCAGGTTCCTACGTGATCAATGTCGCGCGTGGAGGAGTGATCAACGAAGAAGCGTTGTATGCGCATCTCCACTCGGGGCACCTTGCCGGTGCAGGGCTTGATGTGTTCTGGCAGGAGCCCTTGCCCGCGGACGATCCAATCCTGACACTGTCGAATGTTATCGCCACGCCACATATCGGAGGCGTCACGGAATCTTCGTTCGGCATGATTGCGGAGGTTGTCGCGGAAAACATTGAACGCCTCAGACGCGGTGACTCGCCATTACATCGGGCCGCGTAACACACTGTGGTCTCGCAAATGTGGGTCTGGCAGTATCTTCAAACTATCGGGAGTGTTTTTGTGAACTCTTCCATTCGTCGTCGGCAAAGATTCGGGGTCCAACCTCAATCAACCGTGGCATCATTTTGTGTAAGCTCACCCGATCCCACGGGTTATTGTCCCGAGTTCGCAGACCTCTCTCATTGAGGTCGCTAACGATTCGTGAATAGGAAAAGTCCTGGACCAGCAAGTCCATCATCTGCATCAAAACCGAATTTTCATAAGGATCAATTTCTAGGCGCATACAATCGTCGGAAAGCCGAAGCCCATAAGGAATTTCTTCTGCAGGATCAGATTCACGAGCCGTCTCTGACTCTGGAAGTTCTCGACGCCACTCAATTGACACCATTTGCCATCCAGCGTTGAGGCGCTCCGGAATAAGACTCGGGCTGAAGGGTCCGGCGATCCGGTCCTTGATTCGCTCATAGTGAGGCATGATGTTCTCCTCCTGCGTATCAGTTGCACCCGATTTAACGGGATGGCATTTTGCTTTAGCAAGAATGGAGGCACTTATTTCACCAAAATCACACTTCAACGGATGGAATCAAATGAGAGACTTACGTTGCTTGCGACGCTCGCCCCCTGCTGGGCGTGTGTTCATTCTTGAGTTGAGCCGTCCAACTTCGGACACCCTCTCACACCCAACAATCCAGGCTTTGACCCATTCGTGGATCAGTCCTGATAAGTCGGCTTATCGTCAGCGATCATTCCGGTAGAAGAGGTGACTAGTCTCTCCGCCACCACCACCATCCCACTGCGCATACACCGATCAGAAACACCAGTGGAAAAAGACTGTCTCCAGGTCGGTGCAATACCCACGCAACGATCACCACTGCTGCTGTCATAGTGGAGGCCAGCAAGCAGAAGCCTGTCAGCGCCAGCCGCGGCACCATCACTAGAATTGCGCCGAGCCCCTCCATCACGCCCGCGAAGTACTTGAACCATACACCCCACCCAATCTCTCGAAACATCTTTGTCCAGTGTGGGTCGTTTCCAAACTTCTCAAGCCCGAAGATTAAGAACGGCAGAGCAACACATCCGCGCACCAGCCAGTCTCCCAGCCCCCTCCCTCGCTCTTCATGTATCAGGATCATTGGCTAGAGTAGCTTACTACATAGGCATGTTTGCATCTGCTCCTGCTCACTGCCTTGCCGAGATATCTCGGATCAAGCGCGAAACGTGGCTTCGGTAACTGCCCTGATTGGTCCCGACAAGTCGGCTTCTCGTCAGTAATTGGCCAGCTTCCTTGAACGGCGCTTGTAGGGATCTATGGAAATCCAACAGCTTGTTCCGTTGCGGCTTTGCTCTTTTGTTTCCATCGGAAGATCAAGGCAACAACGAGAATGCAAAGGATTAACGCTCGGAGCGGGTAGACCATTGCCAGATAGTCACGTCGGCCCGAAATATCCACCACAAGTCCGATTAGAGCGATGAGTACGTTGATGCCCCACTTCTCCATCGGTTCCGGTGAAGGTCCGGGACTCCATCGCCACAGGCTTCCGACGGTCGGCAAGTAGGCTATAGACATCACCGTTTGAAAGCCGAGGAAGCCGACCCAACCGATTTTGGTAGTTGCCCAGCCTGCAGCAGCGGCAGCCGACACCCACAACGAGATAAGTTCATTTCGGGTGAAATCGATCCTTCGTCCTCTCCGCCCGATGAGAAGTGCAACGAGGATGACGGTGACTTGAATGCAATCAGCCGCGTTCAGAGCCGCTTTGGTGAGACTGTGGTCTGTTCCTGCAAGATAGGACGCGAGACTCATGGCGACTCCGATCTCGAAGATCAGCCACGTCGCAATTCGGGGCGCAATCTCGCCACGGAGAAACTTCACACAGTAACGCGCGCCTACATAGAAAACCAGTGAAACGACCGCGATCGCCGCCACGTTGGTTATGTTCATTCTGTCTAGACCCCTTAGGACAGCAGCGCGTTCCTCTAGTGCAAGCTTAACTCCCCCATAAGTTGGCTTCTCCTCAATAATCTGACTAGAGTGAGATGGCGCAGAAAGGGTTCGTAACAGACTCGGAACGTCGTCCTCCCGCGCAGCCGCGAGCGGGGCCAGCGCCAGCCGGAATGCTCCCTGGAGAAATCAAGCGGGTGTCCCTGCCCGATTGAAGAATGGGACAGCGGGGTTCCGAAGGCATCAGGTTTTTCTTTAGGTTGGGCATCGGCGATGTCAAGCCCACTTTCCGCGCAATTCACTCATAAAAAAGGAGATAATCGCTGCCGATTAGATAAGTTCTAATTGGTACACTTTAACCAGGAAGAAATAACGAACAAGAAGTAAGAAGCACCAAAAAAGCCAGCCGCAGATTCCCCGCCAATATCAATGGAATGAATACTTTGCAGAAATAATTCCGGCCTTGCCTTTTATTTTCAATAGTTTGCAATGGAATCTAGACCGCAAGTCCAGATCTAAATCTTTATGAATGAAGACTTTGTGCAAAAGATGTAGGGGGAGGGTAGACCTAGCTCCGCAGGAAGTTCTTCACCAGGAAGAACACATTCGCCGGACGCTCCGCCAGCCGTCGCATGAAGTACGGATACCACTCCGGGCCGAACGGAACATAGACTCGAACGCCGAAGTCCTGCTTCACCAGCTGCCGCTGCAGATCGCGCCGGATTCCATACAGCATCTGGAACTCGAATGCGCTCTTCGGAACGTTGCGCTCGCGCACAAACGCCAGCAGCTTCTCCACGATCGCCTCGTCATGCGTCGCGATCCCGCAGAACACGCCTGAAGTCATCAGGCGTTCCGCCACCTTGATGTAGTTCTCATCCACATCGGTCTTGAGAGGAAACGCAATCTCGGCAGGCTCCTTGTAGGCTCCCTTGCAGAGCCGTATGCGAATTCCCTGCCCCAGCAGCCGGTCTGCATCGGCGGCCGTTCTGAAGAGATAGGCCTGCAGCACGGTTCCCACGCGGAACCTGCCATCGCCCCGGGTCTGCAATCGCTCGGTCATCGCGATCGTAGCCTCGGTATAGGGACTGCCTTCCATATCGATGCGCACGAAGGAGTTCACCCGCGAGGCATGCTCCACCATCTCGCCGACGATCCTCTCGGCGAGCGCAGGGTCGAAGTCCATGCCCATCTGCGACAGCTTCACGCTCACGTTTGCGTTCAGACCGCGAGCCGCAATCGCGTCCAGCATCTGGTGATAGACATTCGCGGAAGCTCGTGCCTCGGCCTCGGTCGTCACGCTCTCGCCCAGCGCGTCCAGCGTGACCGCGATACCCTCGCGGTTCATCCGCTCGCAGGCGCCAAGCGCCTCGTCCACTGACATTCCGGCCACGAACCGGCCCGACATCTTCCGTCCGATCGAGGAGCGTTCGGCGAAACTTCTAAGGGTTCTGTTCTGCGAGAGAGCAATAAAGACAGATCGAAGCAAAGTGCGAATACCTCAGCGCGGCCACCAGGCCGCACTGATTATTTTCCCATGTTGCGGCTCCAACTAAGGCCTTTTGCCCAACAGATTATTCTTCACCGCGACCTGCAGAGGTACCACCGTCGGGGCAGCCGCGCCAATGTATTCGAAGACGCTGTTCACATAGTTGTCCGAGGTCCAGACATTCCCCGAAGGATCGATGGCGATTCCAACCTCGGCTGTCGCGCCGTTCGAGACAAACCCGGTCGCCGGAGAGATCGCCACTCCAGCCTCGGAAAACCGGCTGACCGACCCATCCGAGTTCGCCGTCCATACCGTATTGTCTCCATCCACCGCGATCGACGCAGCCCCGGCCGGAATCGCATAACCCGATCCCGAAAGGGGTGATCCGTTCGAGCCAATCTTGCTGACCACCGGACGATCGAAGCTCGCGACCCAGGCGTTTCCGCCCGCATCGATGGCAACGCCAACCGCACCGGTCACCCCGCCTCCGGCGAAGCCGTGCGCCGCTGCCGCCGTCCCGCCGCTGGAGAACCGGGTGACGCTGTTGCCGTACCCATAGTTTGCAACCCAGATGTTCTCTGCCTTATCGACCGTGATCGCATAAGGGAAATCAAGGCCGCCCTGCTGGAACTGCCCCGCCAGGGAGCCGGAAGAACTCAACTTCGTCACCGTGTTGTTACCGTTCGCCGTGATCGCGTTTCCGTCACCATCGATCGCCAGGGCATAAGGCAGTTTCAACTCGGTCGCCGTATAACCGGAGCCTGAGACCGCAACGCCGCTTGCATTGTGCTTGCTCACGGTATTGTTGCCCATGTTCGAAGCCCACACGTTGCCGCCCTGATCCACGGCCACCGCCTGCGGATAACTCAACCCGCCTCCCTTGAACCCCGACGATCCGGAGAGAGGCTCACCCGCCGGGCCGAACTTGCTCAGGGTTCCAGGGTTCACAGCGTTGGGAATCCAGATATTGCCCGCACCATCGGCGGCGATTAACTGTCCGAGGTTCAGGCCGCCGCCCGTGTACTCAACACTCAGCGTCCAGTCATTCGGAGCGCCAGCCAGCGACGGCTGGTAAGGACCGCTCAACGTCAAGGAACGGAGACTGAGTTCCGGATGCAGAGCAACATTCAGAATGGAGACCAGCGTGTCTTTGGGAGTGACTCCTCCGACGGTCGTCGCTTGAAACAGTTTGGAGCAAGCCACCGAACCCGACGCCGACTCGACGCAATCCGCCAGCACGTTTGCCAGAGAGTTGATCTTGCTCTCGGGCACGGTACCATTTCCCGCCGGAGTCTTCGCACGCAGCCGTCCCGTCGCTCCGTCGTAGAGATTACTTGCCGACCGGAAGGCATTCACGATGCCGGTATGGTTTGTGCTGCTTGTTCCCACTGCGATGCTGCCCGGAGTTATAAACTGCGCCAGCGCATAGACGCTGGCAACGGTTGTGATCTCATTCACAACAAGCGGGGCGGAAGCGATCTTTCCGCACAGTCCTGCCGCCGACATCAGCACGGCTCCGGCGTTGGCTCCAGCGCCCGCATTGCCGCCCGAAGCGACAACGTAGACCTCTGTATCCGCAGAAGGACATACATAAGCTCCCGCAAAGGTGAAGCCACCGTGGCTATCAGTAAGAACCGACCCTGAACCTTTCAGAAGAGTCTTCGCGCCAGCACCGTAGCCGGAACCGCCCACGGCATAGAGCGACACCTTCGCTCCACTCACTGGCTGATTCTGCCCGCTATACACGGTTCCCGACAGCGTTGCGGGAGGAGGCGTAACCACGGGCGTCGTGCCTCCTCCAGTTGTCGGAGGGGTCGTTGTCGGAGGGGTCGTGGTTCCTGTTGAAGGCGATGTTGTAGTAGGAGGTGTGGTGGTGGAGCCGGTTGAAGCGGGAGGATTCCCTGCTGCGGTTCCGGTAGCCGGAGGAGTCGTTGTCGCCGGTGGATTCGTGGTTCCGGTCGCAGGCGGAGTCGTCGTCGGAGAGGACCCTGTCCCCGTCGGAATCGAACCTGCTGAAGTAAAGGAAGTGCCGGGGAAAACACCGGATCCGCAACCGGTAAGCGCTAAACCTGCAACGACTGCGCACACACTCATCCCATGCAGGGACACTTTCAAACGCATAACGCTCCTTAGCTAATTCGTCTTATCTTTCAAGGCGATTCAGTGAGGACTGCAAGCACGACAGATCAGACAATGACCAGAAGAAGCGAGACACATCGCGGATCAGAGGAGCAGCGCGAAACAGCCCATGGGCCGCTGCATACGCATTTCCATCCATTCGAAGAATGAAGTTAGTGTACAGAAGAATGCTCTGCATATCCCACCTTCGTGGAGTGCAGAAAGGTGAGTGCAGAAAGAAGGAGGAGCGATGAGCTCCTCCTTCTTTTGATCCTTCGTTTGCCTGAGTGAGTTCGTTCAATTGTCTGATTATTTAATCAGGCCGGAGTCCTGGGCGGTGGGGTGAACGCTGACCTTGGAGGGACTCCTTACCGGCCGGGTCACCATCGCGGTAGTATCCCGCATCTCCGCGATCGCCTTGTCGTAGCGTCCCGCAATGGAATTACGGCGGATCACGGCCATCTCCTCGAGCATCTTCATGCCGTCCTTCAAATAACTCATGCGGCTGCGCTCGTCGTGCCCCCAGGTCACGGGAACCTCCTGGATCTCGTAGCCCAGCTTTTGCGCGATAAACAGAATCTCCGGATCAAATCCCCAACGCTCGATCGTCTGCAGGCGGAAGATCACCTGCGCGGCAGAGCGCCTGAATGCCTTGAATCCACACTGGGTATCCCGGAACGGAAGTCCCATGATCACGCGCGTAATCCAATTGAAACAACGCCCGAAGAACTGCCGGTAGAGCGGCTGATGAATCGTCTGACGTTTACGGTCAAGCCAGCGCGACCCGATCGCTACGTCTGCTCCCTCGTGAATCGCGGCAAACAATCGCTCCGCCTCTTCCATGGGAGCCGAGAGATCGGCATCGGTAAACATCACGATCTCTCCTGCAGCCTGCAGCAACCCATTCCTGACCGAGTACCCTTTGCCTCGATTCCCAGGATTCTGAACCAGGTGAAGCCGGGGATATCTCTCCATCCAGCGCTGCACGATTGCTGCAGTGTCATCGGTAGAGCCGTCATCCACGACCAGTACCTCTGCATCCCACCCCTGCTCTGTTACGCACGACATGACACGATCCAGCGCATGCTCGATCCGTGCACGCTCGTTAAAAGCGGGAATAACAATACTTAGCTCAGGGTGCGCCATCGCGCGGGGCCGACCTTCCTGGGGGAGTCCTGTTGATTCAGTACGTCAGACGGTAACGCCGTTCATCATACTGCAATTATTTGACGTTTGAACACCCAGTTCCGTTTCAATTGTGCGGCTTAGCTAGGCTCGTTTCTCCCTGGACGCAACGAATTTCCTGGCAAGACGATTCATGAACTCCCTGCTAAACTCCACAACATGCCGGACGATTTTGCGCAGCAGCCACCTCCACCGCCACCACCTCCGCAATTCAGCGGATACGCCGCTCCCGGTTCGCACTCCTATGCTCCTGCCCCCTACCCACCGGCATATCGGCCTGCTCCTCGCGTCAACCGCTCGCCGTGGTTTTATGTCGCGACCATTGGTGGATCTTTCGCCGCAATAGGTCTGGTTCTGGGTTGCATGTTCTGGTTCATGATGCGCTCGATCCAGGGCGGAACCAGCTCAGGGCTCGGCCTGGCAACGAATCAGATCGCTGTGATCGATATCAGTGGCGTCATTCTCTCTCCAGAGACAGTCAACAACCAGCTGCGAAAATTCGGGGATGACTCGTCCGTAAAGGCCATTATTCTGCATATCAATTCGCCAGGCGGCGGAGCTGCCGCTTCGCAGGAGATCTATCACGAGGTCCTCCGCATCCGGAAGGAGAAGCATAAGAAGGTCATCGCCTCGGTGGAGAGCGTGGGAGCCTCCGGCGCTTACTACATTGCGAGCGGCTGCGACAGGATCTACGCCAACGAGGCCTCCGTAGTCGGGTCGATCGGCGTCATCATGGAATGGATGAACTATGGCGACCTGCTCAAATGGGCCAAATTGAAGAACATCACGATCACTGCCGGGGAGTTGAAAGACGCCGGCGATCCAAGCCGGGACCTGACTCCGAAGGAACAGGCTTACTTTCAGTCCCTGGTTGACAATATGTACTCCCAGTTTGTCCACGACGTCGCCGCAGGGCGCCACACGACCGACGAAAAGATCAAGCCGCTGGCTACCGGACAGGTATGGACGGGGGAGCAGTCCCTGACTCTGGGGCTGATCGACCGGATCGGGGGCTTCCGCATAGCCCTGATGGACACCGCCCGCGAAGCCGGTATCCAGGGTGAGCCCTCTATTGTTCGGCCCTCGAAGAACAAGCGCGGGCTACTGACCATCCTCACGGATGACGGAGAAGACCTGTTTCCAAACCCGAGCCAGATGCTGAACCGAACCCCGGGCTTTTATTTCATGTGGAAGTAAGTCGCGATCAATCGGGTTTTAGCCGGACGGCCGGGTCAACCAGCGTCGGAAAACCTCCGCCTTTTCGTGAGCGACAAATTAATATTCCCCTTTTAAGTGGGGGGCCGGGGTTTGAAGATTATTCCTCTTCTTGTTCAAAAGGCTGGGTTTCCTTTCGGGCTCGAGATGCATCCCATTTATAATCAAGCCAGTATGCCGGCACTTTGGATATAGCCGCTCGGCCTCCCTGATTTGAAAGGACCGCTCATGACCAAAGCTGATCTTGTCGACAAAGTAACCGCCCTCGGCGACCTTACCCGGCGCGATGGTGAGGTAATCGTCGATACCCTCTTTGAATCCGTCATCGGTGCATTAAAAGCCGGCGACAAAATTGAGATTCGTGGATTCGGCAGCTTTCGTACACGACAGCGCAATGCACGGACAGGCCGCAACCCCAAAACCGGGGAGAAGGTCGACGTTCCTGCAAAACGAGTTCCCTTTTTTAAGCCGTCGAAAGAACTTCGAGATTCCGTGAATCCTTCAGGCATAAAATCCTCTCCGAAAACGGAGAGCCATGACAAAGTAGATCCCCACCATCCGCCAGCGATGTAACTCATTTAAATATCTTTCACCAGACTAATCGTGGCCTCCCTATTTGGAGGCCACGATCTCTACCTGTCTGTCAGAAAACGCCTGAAGCTGCCGAACCTTGCCGAATGCTCTATACTTGGTTGAACGTGGAGTTGCTTCTCAATTTTTTGTGGCTGTCCCTCTCCCTCGCCCTTTTCCTCACCTGGATACGGGCAGCGCGGCACGGTCACACGAAGCCCACATGGAGCGCCCTCGTTGCGCTTGCCCTTCTTCTGGTTCTTCTACTTCCAGTCATATCCATGACGGACGACCTGGTCGCCATGGATAACCAGACAGAGGTGGAGCATGTAGTCCGGCGCAGCGAGATGCCCTTGCTGCATCTGGCCCACGATACGGCCGCGCTTCTGGATGCCAGAATGCTTGTCGTATCGCTTCTGATCGGCTTTGCTCTTTTCTTTTCACGTCTGTCGCGGTTCACCTTGCGTATTCCTCGCCGCAGGCTTATGGACGGATTTCTCCGAACCAGAGGAGTGCGCCCTCCTCCTTCGGCTGCCCTCGCAGTCTAGCTAAAGTCGTTTTTTCCGGAAAGCAACCGCTTTAAACCGGCCCCTCTCGTTCCAACCTGAAGGTAGGCATGATCCCGAAAGCATTTCGTGCTGTCGGCGCCGTATTTTTTTCTATGGCGTCGGCACTTGTGGCACAGACGCCACCTCCTACTCCACCGCTTGCTGCGCCGCTCACGCTGCAGCAGGCGGAGGCTCGCGCCCTAGCGGCGAATCCCTTGTTGCAATCAGCCCGCGAGCATGTTTCAGCGGTTGAAGCCAACAAGATTACAGCAGGGCTGCGGCAGAATCCGAACCTCACCCTTTATGGACAGGGATTGACTCTGCCCGAAGTCCCCAATGCTCCCTCCGACAATCCATTCTTCTATTCGGCAAACGTCTCTCGTCTGTTCGAACGTGGACAAAAACGGCGCTGGCGGCTGGATTCGGCAAATGCCACGGCCGATTCCACACAGAGCCTCTATCGTGATCAGCAGCGCCAGCTCGTGCTCGCTGTCCGCGATGCCTTCACCAATATGCTGCTCGCCAAGGCATCGCTCGCGGTTGCCCAGGAGAATCTCTCTGACTATCGCAGGACAGTCCAGTTGAGCCGTTCGCGTCTCGACGCCGGAGACATCACTCCCACCGACTTCGAGCGCATCGATCTGCAGCAGGTGCAGTTCGAGACCGATGCCGACAACGCCCAGCTGGCTCTTCAGCAGGCGTCGGCACAGCTTCAGCTTCTTTTCGGAACGGACAGGCCAAACCAAACTCTCGACATCACCGGCACCCTCGATCCGCCTAAGGTTCCCCTCACCATGAGCGAGGCTGAGGACAAGGGGCTCGCTTCACGGCCCGACTTCCTCGCAGTTCGCCAGGCCCTCACTGCCTCAGAGGCCAACGCCAAACTGGCGATCGCAGGCGGCACCACGGACCCGACGCTCTCAACCGAATATGACCGCAACGGCGTCGACAACTCCTTCGGCGTCAGCGTTGCCATACCGCTACGCATCTTCGATCGCAATCAGGGCGAGAAGGAAAGAACTCGCTACGAGGTCGAATCCAGCCGCCTGGCGGTAACTGCGGCTCGCAACCAGGTCGTCACCGATGTCGACCAGGCCTGGATGGCATTCGATACTGCGCAACGGCTGGCTCAGCGCTACAACGGCCACTATCTCGACGAAGCCGGACACGTTCGCGACAATCTTCAGTTCAGCTATCGCAACGGCAACTCGACTCTGCTTGATTACCTCTCCGCCCTGCGTGACTATCGCGCCATTCGAGTCAGCAGCCTTGCCGCGAATGCGCAAGTCTGGCTCGCCATCCACCAGCTTAGCTTTGCCGCCGCTACGGACATCCTCCCATGAAGGACCGCATGAACACGATCCAGATACGAACCGAATCCCTGCTCCTGCTCGCGCTCGTTGCGGCGCCGCTCACCGCGTGCAAATCATCTGCACCACCACCCGCCGAGGCCACGCAGCCCGCCAATGCCGGAATCGAGACCACCGTGGCTCATGTCCAGCACAGCACCGACTATCTCGAGATTCCCGCGCACGTTGAGGCCGATCCCTCTCACGTCGTACGAATCTTTCCTCCGCTCAGTGGACGGATGCTGGGACTCCGCGTGCTTCCCGGCCAGGAGGTGAAAAAGGGCGATGTGATCGCGCAACTTCAGAGCAGCGATATTGCGGCCGCCCGTTCCGACTTCCAGAAAGCAAAGATCGAAGTCATGCGTACCGACCGTGCGCTGACCCGCGGCAAGCTTCTGCTTGACCATGAAGTCCTTTCTCAGGCGGACTACTTCGAACTCGAGGCAGCCGATGAGACGGCCCACTCTGAACTCGACCGCGCACGTCAGCGCATTCGCGAACTCGGCTTCTCCGAAGACAGCGCCTCGGATGAGATCTCTTTGCGTTCTCCCATCTCCGGCGTGGTTCTCGATATCGGCACTGCAACCGGTGAGATGGAACGCTCGCTTGATAACGCTACCCCCATCGCAACCATTGCGAACATAGACTCTATCTGGGTTGTCGGCGATGTCTTCGAACGCGACCTTGCCAGTGTGAAGCCGGGACGAGAGGTACAGGTCCTTGTTCCCGCTTATCCGGGACTCACCTTGACCGGTCGTATAGCCAACATCGGCGATGCTCTCGACCCCAACACGCATACCCTCAAGCTGCGTGTGGTTCTTCCAAACCCGAAGCACACGTTGAAGACAGAGATGTTTTCTACCATTCGTATTCCCGGCGCAGACCGCAGTGCCGTCATTCTTCCGTCCACTGCTGTTCTTCACGAGGGTGAAAAAACTTCCGTGTTCGTTGTGAATACCTCGGGCAAGTATGAGCAGCGCCCCGTCACCATCGGCCGCAGCTTCGAGTCCGGCAGTACCAAGAACATCGAAGTCCTTACCGGACTCAACGACGGCGACAAAGTCGTCTCAGTCGGCGGAGCACTCCTCCGTCCCACGAATGGAGAGTGACGCGTGCAAGGACTGATTCGCCTCTTCATACGTTATCGTGCCATCATCCTTATTCTCTTCGCAGTGATGCTGGCTGCCGGAAGCTTCGCCCTGTCGCGCCTGGACATCGAGGCCTATCCCGATCCCTCGCCACCGCTGGTCGAGATCATCACTCAGAACCCCTCCTGGTCTGCCGAAGAGATGGAGCAGCAGGTCACGGTCCCGGTCGAAACAACGCTGAACGGAACACCCCACCTCGATCAGGTCCGCTCTATCTCGATCTTCGGACTCTCCGATGTGAAGCTCTACTTCAGCTTCGACTCCGACTACTTCCGCGACCGTCAGGAGGTCCTCAACCGCCTCCAGACGCTGCAGCTTCCCAATGCCCTGCAACCGCAGCTATCTCCGTGGTCGCCTATCGGCGAGATCTTCCGCTACCAGCTCACCGGCCGTGGCTACACGCTCAATGAGCTGAAGGCCACGCAGGACTGGTTGGTACGTCGCGAGCTTAAGCAGGTTCCTGGAATCATCGATATCACCACCTTCGGTGGAAGCACGCGCCAGTATCAGGTCGAAGCCGATCCAGACCGTCTGCTCAGCTATGGAGTCACGCTGCCGCAGGTGCTCAACGCCATTCAGTCTTCGAATGCCAACGCAGGAGGAAACTACCTTCAGCTCGGCAATCAGAACGTCAACGTCCGCGCCCTTGGACAAGTCCATAGCACCGACGACATCGCCCACATCGTAGTCGCTGAAAAGAACGGCGCCCCCATCACGGTGGGAGACATCGGCAAAGTCCGGGAAGGCTCCCAGCCTCGTCTCGGTGAGGTCGGCCGCAATAAGGAGAACGATATCGTTCTCGGAATCGTGCTCCTTCAGAAGGAAGAGAAGTCTCTTCCAGCGTTGAAGGCCCTCAAGGAAAAGATCGCCAGCCTCAACACGGGTAGCCTCCTTCCTCCGGGCATGCACATCAGCACGATCTACGACCGTACGAATCTCATCAACCGCACCACCCACACGGTTCGCGAGGTCATCCTCACCGGCCTCGTGCTGGTCACGCTGGTGCTGCTCTCCATGCTCGGCGATCTGCGGATCACCTTCATCGCCGCAGTCACCATTCCCTTCGCTGTGCTCTTTGCCTTCGGCATGATGGTGCTGAGCGGACGCTCCGCAAATCTCATCTCCATCGGCGCAATCGACTTCGGCATTCTGGTCGACTCGTCGATCATTGTGCTCGAAAGCATCTACCGCAAGCTCACACGCCGGCTGCCGGGCGAGCAAACTGGCGACCTTATCGTCGAGGGTGTCACCGATGCCGCTCGTCCCGTGCTGTTCTCGACAGCGATCATTCTGATCGCCTTCATTCCACTCTTCACCATGCAGGGCGTGGCCGGTCAGATCTTTTCGCCCATGTCGGTCACCTATGGATTCGCCCTGATGGGTGCTCTGTTGTTCGCGCTCATCTTTGCTCCAGTGCTGGGGTACATGACCGCACCGGCTGAACAGAAGGTAGGCGACGGCTACACCTGGCTAAGCCGCGGCCTCAAGAACACCTATGAAAAGGCCCTGCACCACGCGCTTCACTTCCCGCGTCTGGTATGGATCGGTGCCGCAGCGATGCTCGGCATCGGCGTGCTCTGCTTCATGCTGGTCGGCGGTGAGTTCATGCCTCCTCTCGAAGAAGGAAACCTCTGGATTCGAGCCACACTTCCACAGGATGTCTCCTTCGACACCTCAGCCCACCTCGCCGATCAACTACGCGCCGAGATCGCCAGATCTCCCGAGGTAACCCAAACTGTCTCGCAGATGGGACGGCCTGACGACGGCACCGACGTCTCCACCTTCAACAACATCGAAATCTCCGCTGCGCTTAAGCCGCAGGAAGAGTGGCGCCCGGGACTCACAAAAGCAAAGCTGATCGACGAGATGAATCGGCGTCTCTCGCGCTTCCCAGGCATCGAGCTCAACTTCTCCCAGGCCATCCAGGACAACGTCGAAGAGGCAATGTCGGGCGTCAAAGGAGAGAACTCACTCAAACTCTTCGGTGACGACCTCGACACGCTCACCTCACTCTCAAGCAAGATCGAAAAGACCATGGAGACCGTTCCGGGTGTTGCCGACGTGGGTGTCTTCAAGGTGGGCGGTCAGCCATCGCTGGTTATCCAGATCGATCGCGCACGAGCGGCTCGTTACGGCATCCTCTCCGGAGATATCAACGCCGTGGTACAAGCCGCTGTCGGTGGTGCTCCAGTCACCCAGGTCATCCAGGGCGATCGACGCTTCGACCTTACCGTACGCTATCCCGAGGGCAATCGCTCGACGCCAGAAGCCATTCGGGCCATTCTTGTTCCCACCTCTGACGGAAGCCGTATTCCTCTGGCTCAGATCGCCGATGTCTCCATTCGCCAAGGCAGCTTCCAGATCTTCCGCGAAGCAGGCCGACGGTATATCCCTATCAAATTCTCCGTTCGCGGACGTGATCTCGCGACCACAATTACCGATCTCCAGGCAAAGCTGAAACAGCAGGTTCCGATGCCTACTGGCTACGATTACACCTGGGCGGGTGAGTTCGATTCCCTTCGCAAAGAGCAGGCACGGCTTGCCATTATCATCCCCATCTCACTGGCAATCATCGTCATCCTGCTCTACATGCAATTCGGTACATGGAAGGATGCGTTCATCGTAATCGCCACTCTTCCCTTCGCTGCCGTAGGCGGTACGGTGTCTCTCTTCCTCACTCATACCGCCTTCAGTATCTCGGCTGCGGTAGGATTTACATCCCTGATTGGTGTAGCCACGCTGGGAGCCGTCGTCTTTATGTCGGGGGTCCGCCGAGCTCAACGCGAGAGCGTCGATGGAACCGGCCTCGAGCATGGCTGCGTCGACGAGATGCGTCCCGTCGTCATGGCCTGCATGGCAGCGGGACTCGGCTTGCTTCCCGCCGCCGTCTCCAACGGAATCGGAGCACAGGCACAGCAGCCGCTGGCACGCGTCGTTGTTGGAGGCATGGCGACGACCATCATCGCCATCCTCTTCGTGATGCCTCTGCTGCTGCGCCGCCCACCGGAGCGTTCGCTCATGCATGGCGAGGACACTGAGACGGATTAATCCGGCCTCAGTGCCCTCCCGAGGGCTTGCCGCCGGCTTTGAATTTTTGGATGAATAAGACCAGCGGCGTAACTGCCAGGGTCACCCAGGCAATCGCGCGAAAGACATCCATAAAACCCAGCAGGCTGGTCTGCGCCGTCAATTGATTGTAGTAACGGAGGTAGGAGGCCCTTACTGCGTCCGCATGGGAGTATCCCTGGCTCATCAGGTAGTTCGTGGAACTGCGAATCGAATCCTGCAACCACGCGCCCGAAGCAGGTAGATTCGCCGACATCACGTTCTGATGAAAGCTCTGGCGCCGCTCGCTCAGCGTCGTTGCAAAGGAGATCCCGAAGCTTCCTCCCCAGTTGCGGAAGAGGTTGGTAAGACTCGATGCGCGATTGTTCTCGCTTGGCTTAAGCTGCGAGTATGCTAGGACGCTCAACGGGACGAAGAAGAAGGCATACCCGAATCCCTGGAACGCACGCGCCAGCGCATAGTGTCGATAGTCGGTCTGGAGATTCAGGCCGCTGTAATAGATCATCGAGGCAGATACCGTCACCAGGCTGAAGGTCAGCAAGGTTCGAGGATGCACGATCCCTCGCTGCACCAGCTGCGCTCCCACCGGAGCAAGCAGCGTGATGACAAACGCTCCCGGCCCCAGCACCAATCCTGCATCAATGGCGCGATAGCCATACAGCGATTGCAGAAGCTGCGGAATCATCGTCGTCGTAGCAAACAGCCCAAAGCCAAAGATGAAGTAGAACACCGAGGCAATCGCAAAATTCGGATAACGCAACAGGCGGAGCTCCAGGATTGGGTCATCCACTTTGAGCTCCCAATAGATCGCCACTGCGAAACAGACCATCGCTATCGCAAACAGCCAGCAAATAAAGCTGCTGCCGAACCAGTCATCGATTTGGCCTCGGTCAAGCATAATCTCGAGCGCTGCTGAGCCCAGGGCGATCAGGCCGATCCCCACGCCATCGATCTTCAGCCGTCCACCCTTGCGGGCGCTCTCGCGCTCCTCTTTGAAGGAGGGGGGATCGCTGACAAACCGGTTCGTCAGATACAGCGACAGAAGCCCGATCGGAATGTTGATCAGGAAGACCCAGCGCCAGTTGTAGTTGTCCGTAATCCATCCGCCAAGGACAGGACCGATCGCAGGAGCCGTCACGATCGCCACGGTATAGAGCGCGAATGCCGACGCCCGTTTCGCGGGAGGAAAGGTGTCGACCAGGATGGCCTGTTCCACCGGAGCGAGCCCTCCACCGCCAATCCCCTGCAAAACCCGGCTCAACAGCATCACTCCAAGGCTGGGTGCGATTCCGCAGAAAAAAGAGGTCAGCGTAAACAGGGCCACGCACGCCATGTAATAGTTCTTGCGCCCGAAGACACGGCTCAGCCAAGCGCTCATCGGCAGAACGACGGCATTGGCCACCAGGTACGTCGTAAGGATCCAGGTAACCTCGTCGAAGCTGCGCCCCAGCCCACCGGCGATGTGAGGAAGCGATACGTTCGCAATGGACGTATCGAGCAGTTCCATGAAAGTCGCCAGGGTAACTGTCAGGGCGACGACCCATGGATTCACCGCCTTAGCGACTTTCGCAGCCTGCTGCTGAGGCAGTACTTGAACCGCGCCCATTGTGCCCCTTCTGCTTCAAGAATTGAGACCAAACGGTCTCTTTAGGAACACAGTTGTGATGCGATTGAGGCGCTTGTGGATTCGATTAAACCGGCGAGAATTCTATCGCGCTGAGGATTGCAGGCTTTTCCCCTTCGCCGCACGCGCCCGGACGCGGGTTTCCAGATAAGCGTCGAGGTGTTCCATCGCATCCTGAAGGGCCTGATCGTTCTTTTCAATACGACTTATAAGCATCCCGCCTTCAAGCCCGGAGATGATCACTCTCGAAACCTTCTCAATATCAACATCGTCTCGAACCGTTCCAGCCGCAATTCCATCTGCCAGAATCGTTCGCAACATCTTCTGCCATCCCTTTAAGGCATTCCGGACTCGCTCTCGCAGAATCGGATTTCCATTGTCGGAATCCACTCCGGTATTCAACAAAGGACATCCACCCGGAATGCTTGACCGATGGACAAATCCAGCGACGTGATGTTTCAGCCTGTCGACGTGGTCGGGAATCTCATCCAGGCCCTGACGCCGAAGCGCGGTGGACACCATCCAGGCATAGTCAAACGCCTCTGCGGCAATCTCCTCCTTACTTTCGAAGTGCCGATAGATGCCGCCTTTTTCGAGTCCGGTCGCGGCCATAATGTCCTTGATCACGCATCCGGCATAACCCTGCTTGTTAAAAAGAGGGGCGGCTGCTGCAATGATCTTCTGCCGTGTCTCTTCTCCCTTATTCATGGCTCTCTTTCATGATGATAAAGAAACCAAATGGTCTCAATTTATTTTGACGGAACCGGATGACGAATCCTCTTCGGCGATTCCAATGACATTCAACATCCGCCCGGTCCTTCCCGCCTGGGCCCGATGCGAGAAATATCTGGGCTTTCCTGAGAGATCCCGTGTGCAGGCGGTGCATTCTCCCACGATCGTAATCTTTTCTGATTTGAGTCCTGCATCCAGCAATTGCCTTCTGTTCGCCTCCCACAGATCGACTCGTATAGCCGGAGTTGTTTCATCCAGCCCCTTGCTCGCATGAAACAACTCCGCCCCATACGGGAACTCGGCCACAAACGTCTCTCTGACCTCTTCACCGACGGTATAGCAGCACGCGCCGATACTCGGGCCGATCGCTGCCAGCAGATCCTCCGGGCTCGAGCCGTACTCTCGCCGCATCGTCTCAACCCCACGCTCTGCGATCCGTGCCGCTGTCCCTCTCCAGCCCGCATGAAACGCCCCTACTGCCCGTCTGCGCGGATCAACGACCAGGACCGGGACACAGTCCGCCGTGCCTGCCCCCAGAAGCACCCCAGGCCTGTCGGTGACCAAGCCATCTCCTTCCAGGACCGCCTTGCCCTCCGGCGTCTCCAGGCGTCCCGCAAATGCATCTTCAGCCTCGATGCGGACAACCTGGTTCTCGTGCACCTGCCGGGCAGTTACCAGCTTCCATTTCGTTCGTGCGAGATCGTTTCCGGAGATCATCTCCACTAGAAGTCTGCGATTCTCTCGAACTACGCTCGGGTCATCTTCTTTGGTCCAACCCAGGTTCAAGGATTGACCGCCATAGGCGACCGACATCCCATTCGCGCGAGCGCTGAACCCATGACGCAGCCAAAGAATCTTCTGCCACTCCGGAATCTGCAGGATGTCTAGTTCCGCCATAATTCTTTTATTCTAAAATCGAAAGTGGCGATGACCTTTCCCTCTGGTTCACGTCTTCTCAAAGAAGGAATGCATCGGACTGACGCCACGAAGGCTAACTACCTTTTCTTTCAACAAAATTTGCATCTGGGATCAAGGGTCTGTAAGATACCGCGATTGCAGACATGAGAGCGAAAGTGCCTACTCCCACAGCAGCTACACAACTTCTCCGTACCCGCATCGGCAAGGTTTGCGTCGCCATTATTGGATCGACCGCGACCGAAATGATAGAAAAAGCGAGCGCTGTCGTCAAAGAAACTCCTTTTCTGGAATTCCGGCTGGATTATCTTGACAAACCCCTCAACGCGCTGCCGAAGTTCAAGCAGTTCTTCTCAGACAACACGGCGGCCACCGGCATCGCCACCTGTCGACGAACGGCCAATGGCGGAAAGTTCACCGGCCCTCTCGCCTCAGAGATGGAGATTCTCTCCAAGGCCTCTGGAGCCGGCTTCCATATCGCCGACCTGGAGCTCGAATCCGCCGAAGCCCTCAAAAAGGGCGAGCTGCAGAAACTACGGGAGACCGGGATCGCGCTGATCATCAGCCATCACGATTTCTCGGCGACCAAGGATCTCGACAAGATCTACGAGCGCATCACGCCGTTCCAACCGGACTTCATCAAGATCGTCCCCACCGCCAAGACACTCACCGACAACGTCACCCTGATGCGCTTTTTGGAGCGCATGAATGAGAACTCCAACATCATCGGCATCTGCATGGGCGATGCTGGAATCATCTCCCGCGTGCTTGGACTGCGTGCCGGCTCCGCCTTCACCTTTGCCGCCGCGACCCAGGGAGAAGAGACCGGCCCGGGCCAGATTGCCGCACGAACCCTGATCGAGACCTATCGAATCGATCAGGTCGACGCTGCCACCAAAGTCTACGGTGTCGCCGGCAACCCCATTAAAAGCTCGCTCTCGCCCATCATGATGAATACGGCCTTTCGCCGGGAGACCGTCAATGCCGTCTACCTCGCGCTCCAGGCCGCCAAGGTGAGCGATCTCCTCAAGCTTGTCCAGGAGATTCCGATCCAGGGGCTCAGCGTCACCATGCCGCACAAGCAGGAGATCATGGCGCACCTGGAGCACACCGATCCCCTCTCGGCCAAGATTCG
>Ga0193717_1000094_pt1 | contig 91119 bp, 66 predicted proteins | sample U2c2metaG_FD_145900 | JGI IMG/M metagenome (GOLD analysis project Ga0193717, IMG submission 145900) | Soil microbial communities from a riparian zone of the East river system, Colorado, United States - U2c2 | ecosystem: Environmental > Terrestrial > Soil > Riparian zone | place: USA: East River... | reverse complement strand
GTTAACTTTTAAACTTGGAAGAGTGGCGATGAGCCATAGGTCGGCATAATCGTAACCAAATTTCTTTATGTCCCTGCCGCGTAAAATAGGTCGTATAATGTAGACAGAATTTGTATTGAATGATCATTGTAATTCGCTACTATTTTTAGCTTTTGGTTTGAGCCTAAAACGAAGCCATGTTTTTTTGTAAATAACTTTAGTCTAAATTAACCAATTAATCTAAACAAAAAAACCATGATCTACGGCTACATCCGCGTAAGCACCGACAAACAAACAGTAGAGAACCAACGTTATGAAATCAACCAGTTTTGCGATAAGAATGTGTTTGTCGTCGACAAATGGATTGAGGAAACCATTTCCGGTTCCAAAGGCGTCCAGGAACGCAAACTTGGCAAACTTCTCAAAAGAATGAAGAAAGAAGACATCCTGATTTGCTCGGAACTATCGCGTCTGGGTAGAAACCTGCTCATGATCATGGGCATTCTCAACGAATGCATGAACCGCGACATCCAGGTTTGGACCATCAAAGACAATTACCGCCTTGGCAGCGATATCAGTTCTAAAGTGCTCGCTTTTGCCTTCGGGCTTTCTGCAGAGATCGAGCGCAACCTCATTTCACAACGTACCAAAGAAGCGCTTGCAAGAAAAAAAGCCGAGGGCGTTATACTCGGGCGTCCCAAAGGCAGCAAATCGGCGCGCACAAAACTAACAGGGCAGGAACGCGAAATCAGTAAATTACTTGATCGGAAAGTTTCCTATAGCGCCATCGGAAGAATCCTTGGCGTACATCGATTAACGGTTTCAACTTTCGTGAAAGAAAAATTGAATAGTGGCAGCATTGCGTAATACGTTAAGCCTGAGGGTGCGGAGTGCGTGAAGGATGGAAGCGGTATCCTTTTATGGAGTATCCCGAAGGGCGTATCATAAAAGATATAGCGGACAGTCCGACGGTGCTGCGGGACAAACGTGGTTTTGGACTTGCACAACGGTGGCACGCCATAAAAAAATCCGCCAAATTGACGGATTTTATCTAATATTTTGTCTTTATTATTACAGCAATCCTTCCATACTTTGCACTGTCGTCAAATGATATCCCGACTTCGCTTTTTCGAAAATCTGTTTTGCCCAAGCCTTGCCTTCCGGAGTTTTCACCATTTCCTTATACAAGGTCTGCAATGATCCCGTTCTGCTCGTTGCAATCATAAACTGCTCGATCGCCGGATAAGCGGCTTTGTACTGATGCCTGATTGCAGGCACAAACCATTGGCGTTTGATGACGAAGTTTCCGCCTTTGGTGAAGTTGAATTCCTTGTCGATTTCGGCCATTTCCGCAACGGTCAAATCATTCGGGAGGTAATCTATGAAATGCTGCTTCTCATTGGTGGATTTTATTTTTTGGCTTAATCCTTTGATTCCGGTTGCTCTCCAGGTTTTCTGGATGGCATCAATCCGGTTGAAATCTTCGGAAACCGGAGTCGTGATATTGGCAGGAACTCCCGGTTTGTATATCCAATCTTCCAATTTAATCTTACTGGCAAGCGCCTTGTCGCCCTTAATCAGGTTTTTATTGAAATAGCTTACGAAATCCTCGGTAGTAATCGATTGAAAAGCGTGGCTATTGAAGTAATCGGTCAGGAATTGGTCGAATTTTTCACGCCCGACCGCAGCTTCACAAACCTGCAGGAAGGCATAGCCTTTCTCATACGGGATATCGCTTAGTGAATCATCGGGATTTTTGCCTTTTACGTTTACCTTGAGTTGGGTCGCAGGGTTGTTGGCCCCGTATTCTTCCATGTCGTCATGCAATACTTTCCGGCTCAGTACATCCTGCATCTTCGCCTCATTCATGCCAAAAATTTCTTCGCCGATACGATGTTCTACATAGGTTGTAAAGCCTTCATTGAGCCAGACATCGTCCCAAGTCGCATTCGTAACCAGGTTTCCGCTCCAGCTGTGGCCCAATTCATGCGCCAATACGCTGTTTAATGAACGGTCGCCGGCAATAATTCCGGGAGTAAGGAAGGTCAGGTTCGGGTTTTCCATTCCGCCATAAGGGAAACTCGGAGGTAAAACCAATACGTCATATCTTCCCCAACGGTAAGGTCCGAATAGCTTTTCGGCTGCGTGAACCATATTGCCGAGTTCTGCAAATTCCCAGGCTGCTTTTGTAATCATCGTCTGTTCGGCATAAACACCGGTCCTGTTATCTATTGACCTGAAAGCCAAATCCCCAACGGCAATCGCCATCAGGTATGACGGAATCGCTTTTTCCTGTTTGAAAGTATAAATACCGGTATTGTTTTTCTGCTGCGGATTTACAGCGCTCATTACGGCCATCAGCTCTTTCGGGCAAGTTACTTTTGCATTGTATGTGAAACGAATTCCCGGAGAGTCCTGACACGGAATCCACGTGCGCGACCAAATGCTTTCGCCCTGTGAAAACAGGAATGGGTATTTCTTGTCGGCGGTCTGTTCGGGTTTGAGCCATTGTAGTGCGACGGCATCTTTGTTAGTATTGTAGTAAATATTGACTTTGGTCGTTGTTGGTTCGATGGTGATTTTTAATGGTTTTCCGTGGAATTCCACTTCCGTTCCCAATTCGAATTTGGTTTCTTTTTCATCATCGCCCAAAGTGACTTTGGTAATATTGAGCGTGTTTTCATCGAAGACAATTTCATGGCCTTTAGAAACATTGTCAATCGTCCACGATGCTTTTCCGGAAATTTTCTGTGTATCGAAATCGACTTTAATGTCAAGATCCAAATGTTTGACGACCGCTTCAGACGGTTTCGCAAAGGTGTGTTCGTCTTTCACGGAAGTGGTTTCTACAATAGTCGTTTTGGTGACAGTTTCTTTTTTCTGGCAGGATACGAAAGCAATGGCGGTAATCAGGAAAAATATTTTTTTCATACAATGGAATTTAAAAACTCTAAATTAAATAAAAAATCCCGTCCTGAAAAAATCAAAAACGGGATTTGTATAATAGGTCATTGAAATTATGCCAACATCGTGACCGGGTTTTCAAGATATTGTCTCAGCGTTTGCAGGAATTGTGCTCCTGTAGCGCCATCGACGGTTCTGTGATCACAGGCCAAAGTCACCTTCATCGTATTGCCAACAACGATCTGCCCGTTTCTCACGACCGGTTTCTCAATGATTGCACCTACGGAAAGGATGGCTGAATTTGGCTGGTTGATGATTGAAGTGAATTCGGTAATCCCGAACATCCCAAGATTAGAAACCGTAAACGTGCTGCCTTCCATTTCTGCAGGCTGTAGTTTTTTGTTTCTCGCTTTTCCAGCCAAATCTTTCACCGAAGTGCCGATTTGCGTCAAGCCCATCTGGTCTGCAAATTTCAATACCGGAACTAAAAGTCCGTCCTCAACCGCAACTGCAACGCCAATATGAATGTGGTGGTTGATTATGGTCACGTCTTCTTTCCAGGTTGAATTCACCTGCGGATGTTTCTTCAATGCCATCGCGCATGCTTTGATCACCATGTCGTTGAAGGAAACTTTCGTATCCGGAATCGTATTGATCACGGCTCTCGATTTCATCGCGTCATCCATCGCCACTTCAATGGTCAGGTAATATTCAGGTGCGGTAAATTTCGATTCGGCCAGACGGCGTGCAATCGTTTTGCGCATCTGTGAATTCTTGTGTTCTTCTGTTGATTCTTCACCCGCAGGCACAAATGGCCTTACCGGAGCGGCTGCAGTTGATTCTGCTTTCGGAGCGGTTTCTGTTGCAGTTGGCTGCGAAGCCGGAGCAGCGGCTGCAGGTGTGAAGCTTTCGATATCGGATTTAACGATACGTCCGTTTTCTCCCGAGCCTTTCACCTGTGCGATATTGATTCCCTTTTCTTCGGCGATTTTTTTCGCCAATGGAGAAATGAATATTCTTTTTCCGTCAGAAACCACATTGACCGTTTCACCTTCCTCTTTTGAAGCGTCGGTAGTTTTTTCTTCAGATTTATTTTCTGTCTTTTCTTCAGATTTAGCAACCGGAGCCGGAGCAGCGCCGCCTTTTTTGAAGTTTTCTGCAATACCTGTGATGTCTGTTCCTTCTGGCCCGATGATCGCAAGGACGCTATCCACCGGGGCGGTTTCACCTTCGTTGATGCCAATAAACAATAAAGTTCCGGCATTGAACGATTCGAATTCCATCGTTGCCTTATCGGTTTCAATTTCTGCTAAGATATCGCCTTCGGCCACTTTATCGCCGACTTTCTTGAGCCAGGTCGCTACGGTTCCGTCGGTCATCGTGTCGCTCAAACGCGGCATGGTTACTACGATTACGCCTTTTGGCAATTCAGCGGAAGCGGCCGGAGCAGTTTCTTGTGATTTAGTTGATTCTGCCGGAGCAGCTTCTTTTTTATCGTCAGCTTTAGGTTCAGCAGCTTTATCTTCTGTTTTAGGCGCGTCTTCTTTTTTATCTTCGGTTTTGGGAGCTTCTGCCGGAGCAGCCGCACCTTTCACCATTTCGGAAACATCTTCGCCTTCTTCACCGATAATCGCTAAAAGAGAATCCACCGGAGCGGTTTCGCCTTCCTTGATTCCGATGTATAATAACGTCCCGGAATTGAATGATTCGAATTCCATCGTCGCTTTATCTGTTTCGATTTCAGCCAGGATATCGCCTTCGCTGATTTTATCTCCAACTTTCTTGAGCCATGTCGCTACCGTTCCTTCCGTCATGGTATCGCTCAAACGCGGCATTGTGATTTTAGTTGCCATAATTATAGTCTGTGAGGAATGAAAGGATAGTTTTCTTGTTCGTAAACCACGTCGTACAATTGCTGTACTTCAGGGAATGGGGATTCTTCGGCGAATTTCTCGCATTCATCAACCAACGCTTTTACACGGTCGTCGATGGCCTGAATTTCTTCGTCAGTCGCGTATTTCTGGTCTTTGATCACATCAAGAACCTGTGTGATCGGGTCGATCTTTTTGTATTCTTCAACTTCTTCTTTCGAGCGGTACAATTGCGCATCCGACATCGAGTGGCCTCTGTAACGGTATGTTTTCATTTCGAGGAATGTCGGCCCGTCGCCGCGTCTTGCCCTTTCAATCGCTTCGTCCATGGCTTCGGCAACTTTCACAGGGTTCATTCCGTCAACCGGTCCGCATGGCATTTCGTAGCCAAGACCCAATTTCCATATGTCTGTATGGTTTGCCGTCCTTTCGACAGAAGTTCCCATCGCGTAACCGTTGTTTTCAACGATAAAAACAACCGGCAGTTTCCACAGCATCGCCATGTTGAACGCCTCGTGCAATGAACCTTGTCTTGCCGCCCCGTCTCCGAAGTACGTCAAAGTCACACCGCCCGTATTGAAATATTTATCTGCAAAAGCGATTCCGGCACCAACCGGGATTTGCGCCCCGACGATTCCGTGTCCGCCATAAAAACCTTTCTCTTTGGAAAAAATGTGCATTGATCCGCCCATTCCTTTGGAAGTACCGGTCACTTTTCCGAGCAACTCGGCCATCACCGCTTTCGGATCGACGCCCATGCCGATTGGCTGTACGTGGTTCCTGTAGGCCGTAATCATTTTGTCTTTGGATAAATCCATCGCGTGCAAAGCGCCCGCAAGAACAGCTTCCTGTCCGTTGTATAAGTGAAGAAATCCTCTTACTTTTTGTTGTATGTAAAGCGCAGCTAACTTGTCTTCAAACTTTCTCCAAAGCAGCATGTCTTCATACCACTTTAAATAAACTTCTTTTGTTACTTCTTTCATGTGATAATAATTGTTCTTTTAGCTAAAAGTGATTTGTTTAGGATACAACGCAAAATAGTTTCCTCACACCAGAATTGCGAGAAGCAAAAATAAGACATTCCTGCCTACAACTAAAATTAAAACCTTAAATTTTAGTTATTTTATAAGAAGTTTTTGTCGAAGGTCAGCGGCAGTAAATTTTTGAGGGAATCCGATTTGTAAATGCTTCCCGTTTCGCCCATAAAATAGATTTCTATCGGGCTGTCCTGTTTGAATTCGTATTCGGCAATCGACTGTCGGCAGGCACCGCAAGGTGGAATCGGGGCCGTGGTAGGATTGGTGTCCGAAGCGGCGGTTATGGCCATCTTTACAATCTTTGCATCCGGATAATTCGCGCCAGTATAGAAAATTGCGGTCCGCTCGGCACAAAGCCCCGAAGGATAAGCAGCGTTTTCCTGGTTCGAGCCCAATACGATTTTTCCATTGTCTAAAAGTAATGCAGCGCCTACGCGAAATTTGGAATACGGTGCGTAAGCGGTTTTCCTGATTCCAACGGCCTGCGACATCAAATCCTGAACATCGAGTGGCAATTCGGAAGTGTTTTCAAAAACGGTAAATGTGGTCTTGATGGTAATTTCGTTCATTTGGTTTTAAGGGAAAAAAATCCAAATCTCGAGGTGAAATTTGGATTCTTTATTTATAATTTATCGGATACTAGTATTCATCATATTTGTCTCCGAAAGCAAAACTGAGCGAGAACCTTAACGTGTTCTCAAGTGGGTTTTGGACTTTGGATGCGGAGAATAAGTAAGACACGTCGATCTTTACGATATTGTATTTGAATCCGGCGCCAAGCGAGAAGAATTTCCTTGCCCCTTTTTGCGGATTTTCATTGAAATAACCCAAACGGAAAGCGAATGAATCCTGATACAGGTATTCGGCGCCGACAGAATAAGTGAATTCTTTGATCTCTTCGCTGAAACCGTCCGGCGCATCACCGAAAGATTTAAAAATCCCCGACGTCCAGCTGATGTTGTTGTAATCGATGTTGTTTTGGGCAACACCGTCTTCACCGGCATCTTCTGTATCTCCATCACCATTTAAATCTACTGGTGTCGGCACTTGTGGCGTCGGCACTAATAATTTATCAAATTCGACGCTGGCTGTCACCTTATTGTAGTCGTCCAGAATAAAATCGAAAGCACCACCCAAACGCATCGTTGCAGGAAGGAAATTTGAGTTCAAATCGTTGTCGTCCTGGTCATAGCTGATTTTCGGTCCGAAATTCTGGAAATTGAATCCCAAACGGTATTTTCCATTAAAATCATTAAAGGCGATTTCTTCCGATTGGAACAAGCCCGAAACGTCAAATGCAAATGAGCTCGCAGCCGCAACGCTGGTTCCTTCAGAAGGAATTCCAAGGTTGGAACGGATGTATCGTCCCGCAACCGACATCGCGAAATGGTCGTCGAGTTTCAAGGCATAGGATAAGTCGATGGCGTATTCGGCCGGTTTTACAATTGTCGGCGGATCGTCAACGTCTTTTCTCAATTCGATTTCACCCAGGCTGAAATAACGGATGCTCGCCGCGAAGGCACTTCTTTCATTAAATTTATTGAAATACGTAACCTGCCCCAAAGAAATGTCATTGACCAAAGCGGTCAGGTAAGGTGTATAGCTTACGGAAAATCCCTGTTTGTCTAATGAAAACGCATATTTGGAAGGATTGTACTGTTGTGAGAAGGCATCCGGAGAGGTCGCCACACCCTGGTCTGCAAGACCGGCGGAACGCGCATCAGCGGCAACAAGCAAAAACGGGACGCCTGTTGTGATCACTCTTTCCTGTGCTTTGGCTAATTGTACGGCTGTTAAACAAATTAATATTACTGCAATTTTTTTCATTCTTAATTTTTAAATAATTGGACAAATATAGTATTTTATTAAAGTATTACAAGTTTCTCGTATTTATGCGTGGTGGTATTGGTGACCATCGACTTGACGGTAAGCTTGTAAATATAAACCCCTTTTCCGATTTTATCGCCAAAATCATCTTTTCCGTCCCAGGTGATTTCGCGTGAAAGAAAGCCATCGGTGGTGACCGTCTGGTTTTTTGTCCAGACGATTTTCCCGGTAATGGTGAGCACCTGGACCTGAACTTCCAGTGGCTCGAATGGCTTGTTGTGCGTAAACCAGAATTGGGTATAGTTGACAAACGGGTTCGGGTAATTGAGCACGTTGCTGATCGTTATCGATTCGTCGCCGACTACGATAAACTGGATTTCGGCAGTGACCAGATTGTTATATACGTCCCAGGCCTTGAAAAGGATTGTATGTAGCCCGAGCGCCAGGTTTCGGAACGGAAACTTAAGTTTCCCTTTTTTGTAATTGTCGAGTTCGGTTTCGTAATAATCGTTTAGTTTGTATGGATTGTTCTCATCTCCGTCAAGGATTGCCACGATATCATGCCCGATTCCGCTTGCCGTATTGATGCCGTTCTCATCTTCAAGGAAAGCAAGGAAAAGCGGATTCTGGTTGGTGATGCCGCCCGAGACAAAATTCTGGTCGTTCATAAATAAATGTACAGTCGGGCCGATATTGTCTGCCGGTGCATTGAAGTTCGTCCCGCCCACTTTTATCGTCGTGTCGTAACCGGTTTTGTCTAAAAGGATCTGGCCTCTTTTACCATAAAAACTAATCCGTCCGTTGCCCAACTCGATAGCGATGTCTTTCGGAACCACGAAGCCAAACTCGAACTGCCCGTTGGTCACGCTGGCATTTCCGCGGAAAATGGTTTCACCGAGCGAAGTGAAAGGCATTTTATTTGCGGTGACTTCAGGACCAATTGCAATAATGGCGTCTACATTGTCATTCCTGAGGGTTTCCCTTTGCAGCTGCTTGTCGAAAATCTGGACGGCCAGTTCACCGTTGTATGTTGGCAGCGGATTGTTGAATTCGTCCGTTATTTCACCCGAAAGCTTTATAAACGACAAAGCCTTAAAATCGTCGATTGGTCCGGTAACAGGCATGTCGTTCACTTTAGTGAGCCTGATTTTCGGTTTCGGAATCGCGAGCATCATCGCCGGATCGCCCAAAAATAATACAATATTAGTTATAGGTGCGCCAGGATCATTTTTTGCCAGTCGCAATGCTTCAGCCATAGAAGTATACTGATCAGAGCCGTAAGAAAACAGGTATTTTGCTAAAGTATCGTTGAATGTTTGACCTGTGCCCTGATAAATAGCACGAACGGTCGTAATCATTGCAATGGCGCCGCCTCTCGGATTCAGGAAGGTGTATTCGCCTGCGGTAGGTCTATACGGATTGTCGAATCTTGAAAATTCACAAGTGATGGTAATAAACAGTGGATATTTGTAACGGTTGCTTAAGTTCTGCCCGTCTGTTTTCTCGTAAATGCGCTCCTGCGACAAGCCGTCTTCACCACCATGCCCGAGGTAGTTGAAAACCAAAGCGCCTCTTTCAAAGGCATTGAAAAAATCCTGGCGCGCCTTCGGGTATCGATCACCGCCTGAAGAAGTGACTTGCTCATAGGAATCAAGCAGAATTTTCGTTGTATTGATAAAAGGTTTTTCGGCAGCAATCCGGTCGGTGAGCCTGTTCTGGTAAAACTGCAATTGGTTGTCAAAAGTACCTTCACTCGGGTCATCGGCAATCCCGACATAATTGTTGCGCCAGCTCCCGTAGGATTTGATGTCGTAGTAGTCGATCACTTTACTCACGAGCTCGTCGGCCTGCAAATTGGAACCGGCGATCATTCGGCCTACAGCGATATCGGCCTCTCCCTGGTTGCCGTCGATATAGCCTTCGTTATCATCCATCAACGCAAAAAAATCATCCGAACAGAATGAGGATTCACCGGTGGTGTAACTGTCGAGCGAATGGTAAATCGGTACGAAATTGGAAAATAAGGAAACCCGGTTCTTGAAATCGTAAGAAGCATCACCGAAAAGATTCAGGTATTTCACCCTTTTTTCTTCGGTTGTCGCATTGTAATAGACGTATTTCATAAAATTCCGGACCGCTCCGATGTCTTGCTTTCCGGAAGAAAATTCCTGGTAGATGCTTTCGAGAGTAACCACTTTGACATTCAGGCCGGAATAAGAACGGTGAAAATTGGCCAGTCTTTCCGCCTGCGGACTAAATATGGCCGGGGTCACGATGATGTAATCAATATCCTGAAAAACGCCTTGTGAATTGTTAAAAATAGTCCCTTTCAGATTCTGGTTTGCTACTCTTGGCTGCGCTTCCAGTGAAGGAACGTACAAATCAGACATGTCGACAGCCACATATTTGCGCAGTTCGCCAAAATTGGTCTTGAATGAAAAATTGGCCTGCCCGGTATTTTCGGCTTTCGTTACATTGTAAATGTCAGTAATGTCCCAGACCTGGTTGATCGCTGAAGCACTTGACATTTGGAATTCGGCAACGCCAAAGCCAGTAGCCAAAGCATCATACTGAAAACGGAACTGCTTGCCATATCCTTTAAGGTTCCGCGTGGATTTGAGAAAAATATAATCCAGGTAGCCTTTCGCGCTCGGAACGCCGTGGTTGTCATAAGTCAGCTTTACCTGGATGTTTTCCGAAGGCGTTACGCTGCTGCTCGATACAATGGCAGAATCGGCTTCGATACTGTTGCCGATTGGGTTGAAAGTCATGTTTCCTGCAAGTTGGCCGTTGGCTTCGACCTTAAACGAAGTGGAAACCAGCCCTGCCGCCGCCGCGTAAACTGTCAGGGAAACAGGAAATGCGGTTGCTATATTGGGAATGTTGAAATTGAATTCCTGTTCGTTATTGACATCGAATACTTCGCCAAACCATCTTCTGCCAAGCCGCACGATATTTACGGCATCGACTTCGTGATATTGATAATCGTTAAAAGTGGTGACTGGCGTGCCGGTTCCCGAAGGCTGGAGCATCGACTGGATACGTTTTCCGTCGGCGCCCTGAACATTGATATAATAATAGGACTTGTCGGAATACAGGTTGTTCGTGGTCTGGCTTTCGTCATTCCAATTGTCGACGCCTTCCGCATAAAAAGCCACATAATCGTTGTCGTTGAATACGCCGTCATCTTCGCCCAAAACCTGGATCGCATTTTCGGTAAGGTCTTCGGGATAAGGAATGCTGTTCTTTAATGGAATCATTCGCCCGCCATTGCCATAAATCTTGATTTTCCGCGGATCGATGCCATTTGCGTTGATGCCCAGCAGCTGCAGAAAAGACTTATTGATATAATAAACGCCTGATTTCACCACATAAAAGCGAAACCACTCGCCCGAGGCCAATACGGAGTTGGTGATGGAATTGAAGTCGTTTGGAGCGAGAACCCTCGATGCGCTTGCGTTGAACGAATAGGTGAAAGATTTGATCTTTTTATAACCCGTGCCGTCTTTTATGATCGGGGATAACGTAATCAATGCGGTTATTTTGTCGCGGGCACGGAGATTATGGAGTGTTGCGTTTATTTGGCCCGGAATCGCCTTAGTGGAAAGGCTTCCGAGCTGCGCGGCAGTCATGGGTTCATATACGATATTTGTGATTTGCAGCGAATTTTCGGCTATATCGGTCGATTGCGGCAACTTAAGATCGAAGAAAATTTCTTTTTTGGAAGTGTTGAAATGAAAATTTTCCATGCTGAAGAGTGGAACGATGGCCTTATAGTCGCCATAGTTAACCTCCTGTTTTTCTGACCAGTTGATAACAACATCGCCCCTTTGCTGTGCAAAAGAAAGGCAGGAAAACAGAACTGTGGCTAAGGATAATATTTTTTTCATCAGATATAAGTAACGCCGTTTGTGCCGAATTATTACGGGGAGTAAAAATAATTTATTTAATGTAATTTGTATATAATATTTGTTTTAAATTTGCGTTGTTGCTCAAAGTAATCATTGAAAACACAAGGCGATTTTATATTATTTTAAAAAAGATGTTGCAATGTAAAGGTTAATTATTATATTGCGCCTCGAAATTTATTACCTACTAAAAGTATGAAAGTAAACAAAATTATGGCTAGCAAACTCTTACTATCACTGATAATAGTGTTTGGTTTAACTGCAACGAGTTGTAGTAAAAAATCTAGCTCGAAAAATCAGTCAACTGCTACAGGTTGGAAAATCAACGATAAAAAAGGTGGTTTCCAGTATGCTTCAAACTTTAAGAAGCAAGCAACCGGACCAGGATTGGTTATGGTTGAAGGCGGTACATTTACTATGGGTAAAGTTCAGGATGACGTTATGCACGACTGGAACAACACGCCAAACCAACAACACGTCATGTCCTTTTATATGGATGAGACAGAGGTAACCAACCTCATGTATATGGAGTATTTGGATTGGCTCAAAAGAGTATTTCCACCAGATCAGGAAAACTATAAAAATATCTATGAAGGTGCGTCTCCAGATACATTGGTATGGAGAAACCGTCTGGGTTATAATGAAACAATGACCAATAACTACCTGAGACACCCGGCTTACGCAAACTACCCGGTGGTTGGGGTGAACTGGATCCAGGCTGTTGAATTCAGCAAATGGAGAACAGACCGTGTCAACGAAAATACGTTGGAGCAACAAGGCTATTTGAAAAAAGATTCCAAAGTTACTGGCGTTAGTGCCGACAAGACTTTCAGTACAGAAACTTATCTGAACTCACCAACCAAAACAATGGGCGGAGACGAGGAAATTGTCTTGAAAGGAAGAAGAAATTCTTTGTCAAAACCAGGAAAAGCAGATAAAGACGGTAATGTTAAGGAACAAAAAAATGTTTACGCCCAAAGATCTTCAGGTTTGATTTTACCTGAATACAGGCTTCCAACAGAAGCGGAGTGGGAATATGCTGCTGCTGCAGATGTCGGTCAGAGAGAATACAACATTTACAAAGGACAAAAGAAATACCCTTGGTCTGGAAGCTACACCCGTAGTGGAAAAAGACAGGTTAGAGGCGACCAATTGGCCAACTTTAAACAAGGAAAAGGAGATTACGGTGGAATCGCAGGATGGTCTGATGACGGTGCCGATATCACAAACAAAGTAAAATCTTATCCTCCAAACGATTTCGGACTGTATGATATGGCCGGAAACGTAGCAGAATGGGTTGCCGATGTCTACAGACCTATTGTTGATGACGAAGCAAGTGATTTCAACTACTATAGAGGTAACGTTTATACCAAAAATAAAATTGGTGAAGACGGTAAAGCTGAAATCGTAACTGCAGAGACACAAACATTCGATACGCTTTCTAATGGTAGGATTATCGCTAGAAACTATCCTGGAGAAATCGCTCAGGTTCCTGTAGATGAGAAAGAAACTTATTTGAGAACAAACTTTGATAAGTCGGATAACAGAAACTACAGAGATGGAGACAAACAGTCTACAAGATATTTCAAATTCGGAGGTTCTGAAGAAGAAGAAACACCGGCAGCGAAAGAAGCACACAGAATGTACGATTCTCCTGAGCACAATGTAACGACAGACAGTTTGGGTAACATGGTTAGAAAATATGACCATTCGAACAAAAGAACAACACTTATAAACGATAACGTAAGGGTTTACAAAGGAGGTTCATGGAGAGACAGGGCTTATTGGCTCGATCCTGCACAAAGAAGATACTTCCCGCAGGATATGGCAACGGATTACATCGGTTTCAGATGTGCGATGTCAAGAGTAGGTCCAAAGGCCGACAAAAAGAAAAGACCAAGAAATTAATTTTTCGAATCGATATTTTATAAAAGCCCTTCATAGGGCTTTTATTTTTTAAAGTTTTTACAAATGGATATCCAGGACATTCATAGCCTTTTTTTAAAATGCAGCGCTGTTTCAACCGACACCAGGAAAATCGGCCCTGATTCATTTTTTGTTGCCATCAAAGGCGAAAGATTCGATGCCAATACCTTTGCAAAAGAGGCATTGGACAAAGGTGCGGCTTATGTAATCATCGACAATGCGGATTATTTTATTGACGAGCGGACGATTTTGGTTCCAGACAGCCTGACCGCACTGCAGCAACTGGGCCAATTTCACCGGATCTATTTGGGGCTGCCAGTCATTGCGCTCACCGGGAGCAACGGTAAGACCACGACGAAGGAATTGATCCACGTGGTGCTTTCGCAAAAATTCCATACCAAAGCGACAGTCGGAAATCTCAATAACCACATCGGCGTTCCGTTGACATTGTTGTCTTTCGATTCCCAAACCGAAATCGGGATTGTAGAAATGGGAGCCAACCACCAAAAAGAAATCGAATTCCTATGCGAAATCGCCAAACCGGATTATGGCTACATCACCAATTTCGGAAAAGCGCATCTCGAAGGTTTCGGCGGGGTTGAGGGTGTAATCAAGGGCAAAAGCGAAATGTATGCCTATCTGGGCCAGAACGATAAGATGATTTTTGTCAATCTTGAAGACCCGATCCAGGTTGAAAAGTCGAAAAAATTGAGATCTTTCTCATTTGGGATCAATACCGAGGCTGCCAACGTCAATATCACATCCGTAAGCGCGAATCCGTTCGTCGAAATTACTTTCGGTGGCAATACTGTCAAATCGCACCTTATCGGGCTTTACAACGCCAATAATATCAATGCGGCTATCACAATCGGAAAATATTTTGAAGTCGGCGACCGCGACATCCAAAAGGCCATCGAGAGTTATATTCCCGGAAATAACCGATCACAGTTGTTGCTTCAGCATTCGAATGAAATCATACTCGACGCCTACAATGCCAATCCAAGCAGCATGGCTGTTGCGATTGAGAATTTCCTTCAGCTCGATAAATCGGATAAGCTCATGATCCTGGGCGATATGTTTGAATTGGGTAACGAAAGCCTTGCCGAGCATAAGAACATCATCGATTCGCTTCTGGATGAAACCAAAACGGTTTGCTGGTTTATCGGAAAGGATTTCTATGCGAATAAAGTACAAAAAGACAATTTCCGGTTTTTTGATACCTTTGAAGCACTCACAGACGTACTTAAAGAAAGTAGTTTCTCCAATAAAATGATTCTCATTAAAGGTTCCAGAGGCATGGCGCTCGAAAGGGTTTTGGAATACATATAAATGAAAATCGCATTCCAAGACGGAGTTTTTTAAATGGTCATTAAAAAGCCGGTCAGGTTTTCCTTCTTGTTGAGTTCGAGTTTTTTTCGCAGCCTGTAGCGCGCCAATTCAACGCCGCCATTTGAAATGTTCATGATTTCGGCGATTTCCTTCGTTGACATATTCATCAGCAGATAGGTCGAAAGATCAAGTTCCCGTGGCGAAATGGTCGGATGCTTTTCCTTGAGCCTTTTAAGGAAATCGAAATGCACGTTCCGGATGTGTTTTTCCAGGTCTTTCCAACTTTTATCGGCGTTGACTTCCTTGGCGATGCTTTTGTTCAATTTGGTAAACTGCACTTTGGTCGTCTCGTCAAAGGTATCGCTGTCGATGTCCTTCATTTTTTGGATGATACCATTCAGGATTTTGTTTTTCTTGACGACCTGCAGCGAATTATTCACCAGTTCCTTGTCCTTCGAAAGGATTTTTATTTGCAGTTTTTCACTTTTAAGCCGTTCGATTTCTTTCTCGAGCTCATATTGGTCCTGTTTGATTTTGGCTTCTTTCTCGAGATAAAGCTTGCGCTGCTCGATGGTTTCATAATATTTATTCTTGCGGATTTTCATCCTGATACGGCGCCTGACAAAATAAACGCAGAGCAGCATGATAAACAAGTAGCATAAGAAGGCAAACCAGTGCCTGTACCAGGGCGGCGAAATCGTAAAGGCATATGCTGCGGGCTCCGACTGTACGCCATAACTATTGCGCACCTTCACTCTCATGGTGTAATTCCCTTCCAGAAGGTTGGTGTATTCTTTTAGCGAAAGGTCTGTCCAGTTGCTCCATTTGTCATCAAATCCTTCAAGGAAATAGGAGAATTCCATGTTTTCGAGATTGTCATACATCGGAGACGAAAAGGTAAACTTGACCTTGTTTGATTTGTATGGAAGCGTGTGTTTTCCAATATCAGTTTCCGTATTTCCCAAAACCAATGTATCCCCCGGAAATGCAAAACTCCGGATAAAGACTTTCGGCTTTGAGGAAAAATTCTTAAACAACTCCGAATCGTAATGCGCCAGCCCATTGGTCAAGCCGATAAAAATATTTTTGGGATTGATGGTATTCACCGATACATAATCGTAAACCAGGTTTCCGGTCAGGTTGGAAAATGGCGAAACGATGTTTTTATAAGCACCAGGTCCTGTTTTTTTGAGCATCCCGATCGATTCCCCAAACACATACCAGATATTTGCTTCACTATCCTGGAACGACGCGCGGATTTTTGGCAAAGCCTTGAAATAAGAACTCATTTGGATGTCTTCCACAAACGCATCCTGATCTTTAGAATACCTGTAAAAATGATTATCGGTCTGGAAATAAACGGTATTATTCAATTTTTGGATGCTTGAGATGCCTTTTGTCTTGTCAGAAATATTTCTGTAGGTCTTAATCGAAAGGAATTTCCGTAAGTCGTCACTGAGCTTCATCTTATATAAAAGGTCATCCTTCTTGAGCCAGATGTTTTTGTTTTCGACTTCGAAGGTGCTGGAGGATTTGTTCTGGCCTTCGACATAGTTTTTCCAGGCCCATCCGTTGCCGGAATTTTCAAATATTCCAAAACCGTTATAATTGGACCCAATGAGGCAATTGGGACGGTTCGGAATTTTCTTGACGCCCCAATAGCCGTTCCCGTCCAGTATTTTAGTGACCTTATTATCAGAAATTAACATGAGGCCGCGATTGTGCGCACAAAACAACTGATTGTCGATTGCCTGAATATTCCAGGCCTGGCCGGTAGTTCCTTCGACAAGCGTAAACGAATCTTCCTTAAAAGTCTTGTTCCAGGAATGGTAAAACAGTCCCTGGTTTGTTGCCACGTAAAGCTTCTCGTTAAAGATGGCCGAGGCATAAACCGTACTGATATCATAACTGAATCCGAAATAAGTAAACGGTGAACTTTCATTGATAAACGTGATTCCATTATCGAGCCCGAGCCATAAATTACTCTTACTATCGATAAATGAAGACAATACGGTATTGTTCTGAAGACCCTTTTTTCGATTGATGTGCTGTATGATTTTTCCTTCCCTGTCACAGATAATAATGCCGTCAAGAACCGAATTCAGCACGATGAAATTCTCGCGAATAATGACGCCGCCCAGACAGCTGTTCTTTTTCATAAACAGGTCGGCCTCAGTATTCCAGGGTTTCAGGGTTTGATTCTCATAGATAAAAAGCCCTTTGTCAAGCGTGGTGATGAGCATTTTATCTTGCGACAGCGCAAACATTCCCCAGACTTCTGTGTTGTTGATGCCTGTTGAGCCGGCCAAAGGGACAAGTTCACCATCGGTAAATTCCATCAGCCCAAACGAACTGTCCTGAAAATACAAGCGGTTGTCTACGTTAAAGGAAAACTGGAAACGATTCGGTGCCTCAAGGAGCCTGAGTCTGGATCCGTCATAGATATAGGCCTTTTTAAAGGATTGGAAGATAACCTCATTTTCAAAAATATGCACTTTCCATATGAAATCAATCTGCTTTCGGTTGTTTTCTGCAACAAGGGCGGCGATTGAAAAATAAATGAATTTTCCTTTTTCGTTTGCTTTGAAATAACCGAATTCGTTGTAGCCTCCAACAAATATCCGTCCGTCGGAAGCGATCTTTAAACTCCTGATTGCAGAATTATTGGGAAGCTTATAATTATTCCAGGAAGAGCCATCAAATTGAAAAAGCCCGTCATTGTTTGCGAAGTATATATTGCCGTTTTTATCCTGATCGATATTCCAGTTTTGAGTCCCGCCTTTATAATCAGATCTTTTATAATTGGTAATTTCAGGTAGTCCAATGTTTTTTACCTGACAAAAGCAATTGTTCAGCAGGCTGCCGACGGTAAAGATAAAAAGGTGAAATTTTAAGAAACTCATGTTAAAAAAGCGCCTGTAGAAACACATCATTACTTTCTTTAGGTGTAAAATATTTGATTAATGTAAATGTAGTGTTTGTTTTTTTATGTTAACGTTTTCGTAACATTTAAAAATTAAATTTAAATCATTGAAAATCAATTATATGTATTTATTTTGATGTGTTTTTGTTTAGTAAAAAAAATATACATGATGTGTTTTTGTAATAATAAAAAATTATTGATTCAGAAAAAATACTGATAATATTGCTTGAAATCAATAATTAACTAACCAAAATTTTCAGAAATATGAAATTTACAAAATTACTTCTTTTCTGCATTACATCTCTTCTTTTCTCAATGAACGGATTTGCCCAAAACGATATTACTGTCAGCGGTAATGTTGTTGATGATTCCGGATTGCCACTTCCCGGAGTGACTATTCTTGTCAAAGGAACACAAAATGCAGTATCGTCTGATATCGACGGAAACTATCAAATCAAGGCTGATTCGCAAGCCACTTTAGTATACAGCTTTATTGGGTATGCTACAAAAGAAGAATCCATAAAAGGTCGTACCGGAATCAACATTAAACTTTTAGCAGACACTCAAAATCTTGACGAAGTCGTCGTCGTAGGGTATGGTGTGCAGAAAAAAAGTGTAGTAACCGGATCTATTTCGAGTGTCAAGTCGAAAGATCTTGAAAATCTCCCTTTGACAAGAGTCGAGCAATCGCTCCAAGGGAGAGTTTCCGGGGTAATGGTAACGATGAATTCAGGGCAGCCTGGTTCTGCGTCAACAATCAGGATTCGGGGACAGGCTTCTTTTGGAAATACAAATCCACTATGGGTTGTTGACGGAACAATTGTCGACGCTGGGGGAATTGGATTTTTAAACCAGTCTGATATAGAATCTATTGAAGTGCTTAAGGATGCTTCGTCACAAGCAATTTATGGAACAAGGGCATCCGCAGGTGTTATCCTGATTACTACGAAAAAAGGCTCCGGAAGCCTTAAAGTGAGTTATAACGGTTACACCGGAACTTCACAGGCGGCCAGGAAACTTGATTTGCTTAATGCAACACAGTATGCATCATTGCGCAATGAATCAGCTGTAGCAGCTGGAAATCCGGTACTTTTTAACGATCCTGCGTCTTTGGGCGAAGGTACCGATTGGCAGTCGTTGATTTTTAACAACAATGCGCATCGTTCTTCCCATGAGGTAAGTGTGAGCGGAGGAAACGATAAGTCAAACTTCTACTTATCCTTCGGGATGTTAGACCAGGAAGGTATTGTCTCTACAGTTATTTCCAAATATGTCAGGAAGAATATCCGCTTAAATTCAAATCATAAGATTGCCTCATGGCTTAATATTGGTGAAAGCATTGGCTATTCGAACGAAAAAAACAGCGGGCTTGGAAACACAAACAGCGAATATGGCGGCCCTTTGAGTTCGGCTATAAACCTTGACCCGACCACACCGGCAGTAATCTATGATCCGGCCGTGGCTAACACCAATCTCTATACGGAAAATCCTGTGGTCAGGGACGAAAACGGAAATCCTTACGGAATCTCTACGGTGGTTGGACAGGAAATTACAAATCCTTTGGCATATGCCCTCACAAAACGTGGCAATTATGGATGGGCGGATAATTTTGTCGGAAATGCTTTTGCCGAAGTTGAACCGATAAAAGGTTTAAAGTTCAGATCGAATATTTCGGGTAAACTGGCTTATTACGGATATGAAAGCTTCACGCCGGTTAATTTCCTCAACCTTTCGACGGTCACTTCGAAAAACAATATCAGCAGGGGAATGAACAGGGGATTTGGATGGTCTGTCGAAAATACGCTTTCTTATACTAAAAACGTCGGATCCCATAATTTCAGTATTCTTGGCGGACAAGGCTCTTATATTGACAATATCAACAGGGGTACAGTAGTCACTTATTTCAACATTCCCGCAACAAGTTTTGAGAATGCAGCCTTCCCGGTTTCACATCCGGCACTTGATATTAACGCTTCTGCCACAACCGGAGTAGAACACAGAATTACATCGCTTTTCGCACGTCTGACATATGATTACAAAGAAAAATATCTTTTAACCGGAATCGTGAGACGTGACGGATCGACCAGATTTGGGGAAAATAAACGGTATGGTGTATTTTCTGGTTTCTCTGCAGGTTGGGTAGTCTCGAAAGAAGGCTTCTGGAAAGATAACGATGCTGTAAACAGCCTCAAAATCCGCGGTGGTTTAGGTACCGTCGGAAGTGATGACTTGGGCGGAAACGACTTCCTTTTCCTTTCGACAGTCGGACCCGGCAGGAACTACTCTTTCGGCAATACAGGAAGTATCGTAGTCGGATACAGTCCAAACAGGCCGTCAAATCCGGATTTACAATGGGAAGAAACCAAACAAACCAATGTTGGCTTTGAAATGCGTTTCCTCAAAAACTTCAACCTGAATTTCGATTGGTACAAAAAGAAAACCAACAATTTACTTAAGACAAAACCGATTCCTAATTACGTGGGTGCGATTGATTTTCCATACGCTAATGTTGGAAGTATGGAAAACAATGGTGTCGAGTTCGAACTGTCCTACAATAAAAGATTTGGTGATTTTGGCGTATCATTTGGCGGAAACGCGACTTATCTCAAAAACAAAGTAACCTACCTCGATCCGTCAACCAATTTTATTGACGGAGAGCGGTTCCAGGGAATCGGAATCATTACACGGATTCAGCCAGGGCATGCCTACGGTGAATTCTACGGATATGAAACCGAAGGTATTTTCCAGACACAGGCTGAAGCGGATGCTTATGTCAATAGCAATGGCGATAAGATACAGCCAAATGCTTCGGCAGGGGATTTCCGTTTCAAGGATAATAACGGGGACGGAAAAATTAATGATGACGACCGTACTTTCATCGGAAATCCAACACCAGACTGGACTTATGGCTTGACATTAAATCTTGACTACAAAGGTTTTGATTTGCTGGTATTTGGACAAGGTGTAGCAGGAAACCAGATTTTTCAAGGCTTGAGAAGGCTCGACATCGGCGGTGCCAATTACCAGACAGATGCATTAAACAGATGGACTGGCCCGGGAACTTCAAACGATTACCCAAGATTGGTAGATAATGATCCTAATGGGAACTTTACCAAAATGTCGAAATTCTACCTTCAGGATGGTGATTATTTCAGGATAAAAACCGTACAGTTGGGTTATACGATTCCAAAGGATGTGACTACAAAAGCAAGAATACAGACGGTAAGGCTATACGTAACCGGCGAAAACCTGTTCACATTCACGAAATACACAGGGTACGATCCGGAGATTGGAGGCGCAACCACAAGTATCGACAGGGGCCAATATCCTCAGGCGAAGACCTACATGTTTGGAGTTAATTTACAATTTTAATTTAAAAATAAAGTAATTATGAAATTGAATGCGATAAAAAAAGCAATGATTTTACTCACGGGGATTGTTATTGTCACCTCCTGTAGTGAAGAATTTTTGACAGACATCGACAGCAACGGATTAGCAACCGAAGACGCATATTATTCAAGCCAGTCTGAAGCATACGCCGGATTAACGTCCGTATATGATGTGCTGAGCTGGGATACATTCGTTGGCCGTCTGGCAGGACTCAATTCGGCTTCGGATGATTTTTACGCCGGTGGCGGAAACTCAACTGATGTTAATGAAATACAAGTATGGCAAACGTATACGCTGAATCCTACGACTGGTCCGGCTGCAGAATACTGGAAAAAAGGGTTTTCAGGAGTGTTCAGGGCAAACGTCCTGCTGCGTAAATTACCGGGCGTTCCTATGGATCCGGCGCTGATAGCAAGATATAGCGCCGAAACTAAATTTTTAAGGGCTTTTTATTATTTCGACCTGGTTCGTTTCTTCAAAAATATTCCTTTAATCATTGAGCCTATCGCCACTGCAGATTATTATAATGTTCCGCAAGCAGCTCCTGAAGCGGTCTATGCGCAAATTGAAACCGATCTTTCCGAAGCAATCAGTGCATTGCCTGCGTCGGTTCCGGCAGCGACCGAAGGCGGAAGGGCAACACAGGCGGCAGCAAAAGCCTTATTGGCGAAAGTCTACCTGTTCGAAGGGAAATATGCAGAATCGGCACAGCTTTTTGCAGAAGTGAATGGAAATCCCGGCAGTGTAAGCCCATACGGAAATTCATTGCTGCCGAATTTTGCGGATTTATGGGAAACAAACAATAAATTCAATGCAGAATCAATTTTTGAAATCGTACACTCGGGCTCAGGAAATTACGGCGACTGGAATAACCTTGCCGGATCTGAAGGTTTTCTGTTGAATCAGATGGTTGGCCCGCGTGCTTATGTAGCGATCAGTGGCTCAGCTCCGGATTATATATCAGGCTACAGTTTCAATACAGTAACGGAAGACCTATACAACGCATACAGCAATGCAGATGCCAGAAAAAATGCAACAATCGCCAACTTAAAACAAATGAAGATTGATGGTATTGCAGATTATACCCCGGGCTATAACGACACTGGATATTTCCTTGAAAAATTTGCGGGAAGGGTGCATAACAGACACTCAGGTGCAGGCGCTACAGAGCTAAACTGGCAACAGGATACTTATGAAATCAGGCTTGCCGATACGTATCTTATGGAAGCTGAAGCAATCGTACACAGCGGAGGAAGCCAGGCTAGAGCGCAGGCCTTATTGGACGCAGTGCGACTAAGAGCCGGACTGGCCTCAATTCCGGCAACCGACGATAACATCTTTAACGAAAGAAGACTGGAACTTGCAGGAGAGGGACAACGATGGTTTGACCTGGTAAGAACCAACAGGGCCGCAGCCAAATTGGGAAGCAGAGGTTTTGTATCCGGGAAAAATGAGATACTTCCAATTCCGATCGGAGAGCTTAGCAATACGGTACTGCAACAAAATCCAAATTATTAATATTTAAAATATATAAAGATGAAAACATCAATAACAAAATGGAGTTCACTCTTTTTTATGGTAACACTGCTGGGTTCGCTTACCGGGTGTTCGCCCGATAGCACCGACGAGGGGAACGGAATAACCGACAGCAACCTCGATGCTGGTTTCTCAGTAACACCTTCAGATGCGTCAGGAAACAGGTACACTTTACAAGCCAATCCGGGCGGAGGATTTCTTGGCGATAGCTGGGACTTAGGTACGGGAGCTGGTTTATTTCCCGGAGAATCAGTGCAGGAAGCTTTTTTTCCTGATGCAGGAACGTATCAAGTGACACACCAAACGGCCGGAAGGGGCGGATTGCCGGTTACGGCAGTACAAACCATCACAGTTCCTACATCCGATCCTGAAGCTGGGAATCGCGTCATCAACGGGATTTTCGCCAACGGTTCAACCACCGGGTGGACCGTATTGGATATCAGCCCTTCGGGAGCAAGCGTTACTTTCAGCGCGGATGGCGCCACATTTATCGGAACGGGTTATAACCAGAAAGCGATTTATCAGGCGATTGAAATTGAGGCCGGGGAATCTTACAAGATCGATATGAAAGTATCAGGTCCGGGATCAATAAATACCTGGCTTGAAGTATATGCTTCACCTCAGGCGCCAACACCAGGCGCAGATTATACGGCTGACGGAAAAAGAATGGGACTGAGCACCTGGGACGGATGCGCCACGTCTCTTTTCAGCGGACAGCTATCTGTGGTTGGTTGTGTCGGATCCGGAAATGAAGTAACGTTCCCTACATCCGGAACAATATACCTGCTGATCAAATCTGGCGGGGATAACATCGGCGGCGGACCAATAACCGTCACCAATATAGAATTTAGAAAAGTAAGTTAAGAATTGTTTTTTGTTTGAGTTAGTTAAAATAGCCTGCGTCACAGATGCAGGCTATTTTTAAAAAAACATCCGTTTAAATTTTACCAAATCGAAGATTATAAATACGGCTCCTTCCATTAAAATCCAAAGGAAAGGGTTTGCAATAAAAAATTACAATGAAAAAACACACCATTGCCATGCTGTTCCTGGCCATGCTTTCCATTTCGGCTTTTGCCCAAAAAGCAAAACAAAAAGCCATTGAATCAGCCTTCACCACAGCAGGAAAAAAAATCACGGTCTACACCACGGCCGACAGCACAAACCTAAAACTAACACCAACAGGCAATCTCGTTTTCGTTCCTGCAGGGCAGCCTGTAGAGCGGGAAGTTTCCGTTTTTGTCGAACCTAAAAAGAGATTCCAGACTTTCATGGGAATCGGGGGCGCCATCACCGATGCCAGCGCCGAAGTCTTTGCCAAACTCTCTAAAAAGAAACAGCAGGAATTCCTCGATGCCTATTACGATAAGGATAAAGGGATTGGTTATTCGCTGATGCGGACCACCATCCACAGTTCCGACTTTAGCAGCGAAAGCTACACTTATATCGCCGAAAACGATAAGGAACTCAAGACATTCAGCATTGACCATGACCGGAAATTTAAAATCCCGTTAATCAAACTGGCGACCAAAACCGCAGGCGGCAAGTTGCTGCTTTATGTGAGTCCGTGGAGTCCGCCGGCTTTCATGAAAGACAACAAGAACATGCTTAAAGGCGGCAAATTGCTTCCCGAATTCTACCAGCCTTGGGCGAATTATTACGTGAAGTTCATCAAGGCCTACGAAAAGGAAGGCATGCCAATCTGGGGAACCACCGTACAAAACGAACCAATGGCCGTGCAAACCTGGGAATCCTGCATTTATTCTGCCGAAGAGGAAAGGGATTTTCTCAAGAATTACCTCGGGCCAACCATGGAAAAACAAGGGCTGGGCGATAAAAAAATTGTCGTCTGGGACCATAACCGCGACCTGATGATGCAGCGCGCCAATGTTATTTTCGGAGATCCGGAAGCGTCAAAATATGCCTGGGGAATGGGTTTCCATTGGTATGAAACCTGGACAGGCGGTGCGCCGATGTTCGATAATGTCGGAAAAGTCAATGAAGCCTATCCGGATAAGAAATTGATGTTTACCGAAGGCTGCGTAGAAAGCTTCAGCCCGGCAAAATACCAGTTTTGGAAAAATGGCGAACGCTACGGAATCCAGATGATCAACGATTTCAACAATGGTACGGTGGCCTGGACCGACTGGAATATCCTGCTCGATGAAAAAGGCGGGCCGAACCATGTGGGCAATTTCTGCTTCGCGCCAATCCATGCCGATACGAATACGGACGAATTGATTTATACGCCTTCGTATTACTACATCGGGCATTTCTCTAAATTCATCCGCCCCGATGCGAAAAGGATCAGCACCACCGTGAGTAGGAGTTCGCTCCTGAGCACTTCGTTTCTCAATACCGATGGCAAAATGGTCACCGTGATCATGAACCAAAGCGATGAGAAAGTCACCTATAGCCTGATAATCGATTCGAGCAAAGCCACAGTGGTCATTCCGGCGCACGCAATCCAGACGCTGGTTTATTAGCCATTGACGATTACAATTAAAAGCAACACACTATGAAAAAAATACTATGCTGTCTTCTGATTTCCGTGACATGCCCGTCGTTCGCGCAGTTTCTGCACCGGGACGGCCAGAATATCGTCGATGGAAACGGGCAAAATGTCGTCCTGCGCGGACTGGGCCTTGGCGGCTGGATGGTCCAGGAAGGCTATATGTTGCAAACGGAATCTTTCGCGGGTCCGCAGCACGTCATCAAACAAAAGATCACTGATCTCATCGGCGCCACAAATACGGCCGAATTCTACCAGGCCTGGCGCAATAACGGCATCACCAAGCGCGATATCGATTCGCTTAAGGCTTGGGGATTTAATTCCGTTCGTTTGCCGATGCACTACAATTTATACACATTGCCGATTGAAAATGAAGCCGGTTCCGAAAATACCTGGCTCGATGAAGGTTTCACTATAACCGATAATTTATTGCAATGGTGCGCCGACAACCAGATGTACCTTATTCTCGATATGCATGCCACTCCGGGCGGACAGGGAAAAGATGCCGCCATTTCCGATTACGACCCAACGAAACCGTCGCTTTGGGAAAGTCAGGCAAACCGCACAAAAATGATCGCACTCTGGCGCAGGCTCGCCGACCGGTATAAAGACAATCCGTGGATCGGTGCCTATGACATCATCAATGAACCCAACTGGAATTTCACCGGAACCAACCAAAATGGCTGTGACGAAAATTCGAATGCACCTTTGCGCGCTTTAATGGTGAGCGTCACCAATGCCATCCGCGAAGTCGACAACCACCATATGATCATCGCCGAAGGCAATTGCTGGGGCAACAATTACAATGGGATTTTGCCACTTTGGGATGCCAATATGGCGCTGAGTTTCCATAAATACTGGAACTACAACGACATCGGCTCGATTCAGGGAATGCTTAACCTGCGGGCGCAATACAATGTTCCGATCTGGATGGGCGAGGGCGGCGAAAATTCGAACGTCTGGTTCAGGGATGCAATTTCACTGTTGGAATCGAACAACATCGGCTGGGCTTTCTGGCCAATGAAAAAAATCGAGAACATTGCAGGCGTGACCTCCGTAACGAAAACCGCCGATTACGATGTGCTACTCAACTATTGGAAAAATGGCGGCACGCAGCCCACAGTCAACTTTGCCAAAACGGCGCTGATGCAGATTGCCGAAAATTTCAAGATGCAGAATGTCACGGTAAAACCGGATGTGATCGACGCGATGTTCCGACAGGTTCAGACTTTAGATACTAAAAAATACAAAAGCAATGTTGTTCCGGGGAAAATATTCGCCACGCATTACGATTTAGGAACCAATGGAAAAGCCTATTGGGACAAAGTCATCGCCGATTACCATGTCGCCACTTCAGGAGCAAACACCGCATGGAACAGCGGATACACCATGCGAAATGACGGTGTTGATATCGAGAAATGTACCGATTCGCCAACAAACGGCTACCAGGTCGGGTTTATAGAGGCGAATGAATGGCTGCAATATACCATTCCGTCTGCTGCGCTTACCGCATACGATGTCGATATCCGGTATTCGGGAACAGGAAAACTGTATCTCGAAGATGCGATCGGGCAGATTTCAGAAGCGATTGTTTTGCCGCCAACAGGAAGCATCACGACATGGAATACGGTTACGCTTACCGATGTACTTTTAAAGGCAGGCGACAATAAAGTGAAGGCATACTTTGAAAATGCTGGCTTCAATCTCAATTTTATCGAATTCAAAAACCCACGCACTTCGAGCCAGGTCGCACTGAAAATCATCGACGCATCGACGAATATGCTGGGCGATAAAGTCGGCGTGACATTCAACAAGGAGTTACAATCATCAATCAATTTTTCGCTGAGCAACCTGGTGCTGAAAGTCAACGGAACTACTGTTGCCATCAGCAGCATCGGCTACAACATCCCGGAACAGTCGGCCATTGTGATCAAACCCGCAACGGCCATCAATGTGACGGATGTCGTGACGCTGGATTATGCAGGGACAAATATTGTCGCTTCCGACGCCACTTCACAGTCGACATTTACCGACATGCCTGTGCAAAACAGGGTTGGCAATATCCTTGGAATTTCAGGTAAAATCGAAGCCGAAAACTTCTATAACAATGTAGGTTTGAATACTGAAACCACGACCGACAGCGGACTCGGGCAAAATATCGCTTATACCGATTCTGGCGATTATCTCGATTATCTCGTCAATATTTCCGAAGCCGGAAACTACAAGATAGAATACCGCACCGCGGGACAATCGGCCACAGGAAAAATAAAGCTGCAGCTGATTAACGATACGACTGCCGATATCCAGACGGTCACGCTTCCGGCAACCGGCGGCTGGCAAACCTGGCAGACTGTCGCTTCTGAGGCGGTGCTTCCGGCCGGGAGATATATTTTAAGATTAACGATTGTGGATCCGGGTTTCAACCTGAACTGGGTAAAATTTACTTACATCATGCCCGATGCCGATAATGACAACGTCGGCGATGCTGCCGATTTGTGTCCGGATACGCCTTCCGGAGATCTGGTCGATTTCAGCGGATGCACGGTATTCAGTTTGGCGGCGAACAATTTTACGGTACAGACGACCGGCGAAACCTGCCGCACTTCCAACAACGGTATCATCACAATTAATGCGGCAAGTGCGAATTCTTATGTCGCTGCGATTTCGGGGAACAGCGTGAACCAAACGATCCCGTTTACAAATTCGACTTCATTCGGCAGCCTGCAGGCCGGAACGTATAATGTCTGCATTACGATTCCGACTGTTAGCGCCTTTCAAAGATGCTTCGACCTCGTGATACAGGAACCGCAAGATCTGGCTGTTTTTTCAAGGATTTCGGAAGGCGACTTTAAATTAAGGATCGGACTCAACGGCGGGAGCGTCTATACGGTCGAACTCAACGGCCGGATTTTCATGACCGAACAGGACGAAATCGTCCTCGACCTCAAAACCGGAATCAACAACCTGATCGTAAAAACCGACCGCGAATGCCAGGGAATTCACCGCGAAACCATCCTGATTGATGATAAGATTATGGTTTATCCGAATCCGGTAAAAAACGATCTGCTTTATGTGACGCTGCCGATCCAGCAAAGCGAACACGTATCGCTCCAGGTTTTCTCGATGCTTGGAAAAGCGGTGATCGAAAAGGATTTCCTCACCGAAGAGAAAACATTTCCGGTCGATATCAGCGCCCTTTCAAGCGGGACTTATGCCCTGAAAGTCATTTTTGACAATTCGGTTTACAATACTAAAATCGTAAGGCAATGAAAAAGTGGAAACTATTCGCAATCGCAGCAGCCGTTTTTATAGTTGGCTGTAGCAAAGATGATGAAGCAAGCGGTGATTCCGGAACAGTCCCGGCCGCGGCAGAACTGATTTCGCCAATCAACAACTCCGAATGCACCACAGGGACTTCTGTTTCTACCACCGACAGTAAAGTCACTTTTCAATGGAACGCCGCCGCAAATGCCGCATCCTATTTTTTATACATCAGAAATCTCACGACGCAAACAGAACTGCAATACAATCCGGGCACGCAAACATCCTTTGAAGTCACGCTGCAAAAGGGAAAACCGTATTCCTGGTACATCGCCACAAAAGGTATTGCGGGCGGAACTGCAAACAGCGCCAAATGGAAATTCTACAATTCGGGCGACGGCGTGACCAATTATGCGCCTTTTCCGGCGGAAGCGGTAGCGCCGGCAGTGAGTAGTTCGATTTATGGACCAACGGTCAATCTGCAATGGGAAGCCGATGATCTAGACAATGATATTACCGAATACAAGGTTTACCTCGACACCAATACCAATCCGATAACCTTAAAAGCAACCACCAGCCAACAAACCCTGCCTGATGTTTCAGTCACGACAAACACAACCTATTATTGGAAAGTAGACACGAAAGACGGCAGCGGGAACATTTCCCATTCGCCGGTTTTTCAGTTTAAGGTCCTGTAGCCGATTTAGAAATTTGGGTGGAAAACGCTGCAGTGATGTGGCGTTTTTTTTTGAAGCATGTTCCCGCTCTGCGCTGCATCTTTTGTACGCTAAAAAGCTTTACAAAAGGATTTTCGCTGCGATCGGGGCTAGGGTTTGGGGAAATCCGGGAAATTTTTTGGTCAAAATCCAACGTTGTTCTTGTCATTTACATATTCTAAAATGTCGGCTGGTTGGCAGTCCAAGGCTCTACAAATAGCTTCCAAGGTGCTAAAGCGGATTGCCTTTGCCTTTCCAGTCTTTAGGATAGAAAGGTTAGATAATGTCAAATCGACTTTCGCAGAAAGTTCATTCAGCGAAATTTTGCGTTTTGCCATCATCACATCTAAGTTTACAATGATTGCCATAGCTTAAACAGTTAAGTCGTTTTCGTTTTGAATATCTACTCCTTTTTTAAAAATAGTCGCAATAATATAGATTACAGCTCCCATTAAAATAAATGCTTGACTGTCTGTCCAAAATTGGTTCAAGTTGTCGGTAACAAAACCGTGATGCATTAAATTTTTAGCCAACTGTCTGCCAATGTAACTTAACAGTCCAATTGAAAGGGTGAAATAACTAATTTGTGAAATTTGTCTCGCAACAAAAGTGTTGAACGGTTTTGACAAATCCATTTTGTGCATTAGTCTGATAACTATGTAAAATAGGCAAGCTTTTAAGATTGAAATGATTAGAATAAAGCTATAGATGCCGAAAAAAGCTAATCTACTGTTTTTATACATTTCAGTTAAGTCCAACGTTTGATAAAGATTTTGGACAAATTCAGGCCTATACAGACTGAAAAAGAAATTTACTATTAAGCCTCCTGCTTCAATGGACAAGCCGACAAAAATAAGCCAAGCCACAATATATAAGCCCCAAAATACGAAGTTGTTTGTTTTTGACATCATTGTTTAAATTAAAATTGATGTGCCAAATATAATAAAATATTATTGATAAACAATAAATATAAGTTTTTTTTCAAAAAATATTTACCGAATATAAAAATATTTTGACTATTTACGCTTTGTTATTTAATTAAGATACATCTGAATAAATAGGTGAGTTTTGTTTTGAGGGTAATTTGTCAGAGTTGCGGTGTCTTTTTACAATGCCCGCTAACGGCATTATTGTAGGGAATTTAGTTTTAGGCAAGGCGAACTTTAAGACAATTTTTTGTAAAAGTCAACGGTTTTGCACTAAATTGTGTGAAGCTTACCTAAACCTATAATTCAAACCCGACTATGAAAATACTTTGGAAGTATTTACGGCCGCACCGAAACCTTGTTTTCCTGGCTTTATTCTTGGCGGCTTTGGCCCAACTGCTGGCATTAATCGATCCGGTTATCTTTGGAAAGATCATAGATGAATATGCCGGGAATAAAAACCTTGCAGAAAATGAGCTGGTGGCGGGTGTAACGAAATGGTTGGCGATTGCCCTTGGTATTGCAATAATTGCTAAGTTGAGCAAAGCAGCGCAGGAATATATTACGCGAAAGGCAGTGGCCGGATTTGGCATGAACATATTTAACGACGGCCTGAAACAAACACTGAGGTTATCGTATCAGGAATTTGAAGAGAGCAGGAGCGGGACTACCTTGTCGGTACTGCAAAAGGTGAAAACGGACGCGGAAAGATTTATCAATTCTTTTATAAATGTCTTATTTTCATCATTGATCGGTGTGGGATTCCTGATTTGGTACAGCTTTAATAAAAACTGGTTGCTGGTTCCCGTTTTTTTTGTCGGTATGATGCTCTTGGGTTCATTGACCGGACTGCTTTCAAAAAGGATCAAGGGAATCCAAAAATCAATAAACAGACAGACCGACCGACAGGCCGGGGTTATCACGGAAAGCCTGCGCAACATTGAACTTGTGAAAAGCCTCGGATTGACTTTTGCAGAAATACGCCGGCTTAATGAGCAGACATTGCGGATATACAACCTTGAAATGCAGAAGGCCAAAAAAGTCAGTTCACTTTCCTTTCTGCAGGGCAATTTGCTCAATCTATTAAAGCAATCCATACTCTTTATTTTGCTTTGGCTGATATTCCGAAAAGTTTTGTCGACAGGCGAATTGATTGCAATGCAGTTCATTTCTACGGCAATCTTTACACCATTGCAGGACCTGGGCAATTTGATTATCCTGTATCGGGAAGCCGATGCTTCGCTCAAATCGTTTGACCGTTTGATGAACAGGCCTGTTGAACAACGCCCTGAAAATTCGATTGAACTGGACAAGTTTAAAGACCTTCGGTTTGAAAACATTGTCTTTAGGCATAAAACTGCCGGCTATAACGCCATTGACGATATCTCATTTGATGTCAAGTTGGGAGAAACCATAGCGTTTGTGGGACCTTCGGGTTCGGGAAAGTCTACCCTGGTTAAATTGCTTGTCGGATTGTATGTGCCGATTAAAGGCGCAATATATTTTAACGGCATTAACTCCAACCGCATCCAATACAATCCGCTAAGAAGGCAAATTGGCTTTGTGACACAAGATACCCAACTGTATGCAGGTACTATTAAAGATAATTTATTGTTTGTCAATCCTAAAGCTACTGATGACGAGATTAACGAAGCATTAAAGAAAGCGTCGGCCTTAGGTTTGGTTGCCAAGGCATCGCATGGGCTGAATACTGTTTTAGGGGAAAACGGCATGAAACTGTCGGGCGGAGAAAAGCAGCGTCTTTCTATTGCCAGGGCTTTGTTGCGCCAACCCCAACTGCTGATATTTGACGAGGCCACTTCTGCTTTAGATTCCCTTACGGAAGAGGAAATAACCGGTACGATCCGAAATATATCCGAAAGCAGGAAGCAAATGACCATCTTAATTGCACACCGGCTCTCTACGGTTATGCATGCCGACACGATCTATGTTTTGGAAAAAGGAAAAATCTCCGAGACAGGATCGCATGATGAATTATTGGCGCTTAAGGGACTTTACTATTCTATGTGGCGCCAACAGATTGGCGAAAGAAGATAGAATAGTAAAAAGGTTATGAATAATTTGCCACTTGCCTAAATGTAAAAGCCGATAGATCCTAAGATTTATCGGCTTTTGAAAAAAAAGTAAAAAACATTATTGTTCCCTGATGCTGTATATCCAGCCTGTTTTGGTCTTTAAATCTGCAAAGTCAATTACATAATAGTAAGTGCCATCGGGTAATTCCTTCCCATTATCGCTTTGGCCAACCCATTCGTTTTGATAGTTGGCTTTAGAATATACATTTGTTCCGTATCGATTGAAGATTTTCAATTCTTTTACGTTATAAGCTTCCAAATCGAAATTATCATTCAATCCGTCATTGTTAGGCGAAATTCCTTTTTGGATTCCACAATATGTTGAAAGAACATTGATGCTTCCCGGAACGCTGCAACCACCTTGCGTGACAACCAATTCATAAACTCCCGGAGTAGAAATTACAACAGAAGACCCCGTTCCGATTTGCGTACCCGCCGGATCAAACCAGGCATATAATGGATTTGAAGCATTGTCCTGAACTGCACTCAAAGTGTAATTGATCCCGTCACAGCCCTCAGAGATGGTAAAATCAAGGGAAGCGTTTACCGTTATGGTCAGCGTTGTGGTTGAAGCACATTGCCCTGCAGTTGGTGTAAACGTATAGATGGTCGTTGCGGTATTGTTCAAAGCAGGCGACCAGGTTCCTGTGATTCCATTGTTGGAAGTCGTAGGCAATGCACTTAAAGTCCCGCCGGAACAAATTGGATCAACGGCAGTAAAAGTTGGTGTGGTCGTACTTTGGTTTACGGTTATCGTCAGGGTAGCGATGGAAGCACATTGCCCTACTGTTGGTGTAAACGTATAGATTGTTGTTGCGGTATTATCCAAGGCAGGCGACCAGGTTCCTGTAATTCCATTGTTCGAAGTGGTTGGTAATGCACTTAAAGCAGTACCGGAACAAATTGGAGCAACGGCCGTAAAAGTCGGCGTGGTCGTACTTTGGTTTACGGTTATCGTCAGGGTCGCGATTGAAGCACATTGCCCTGCTGTTGGTGTAAACGTATAGATTGTCGTTGCAGTATTATTCAACGCAGGCGACCAGCTTCCTGTGATTCCATTGTTTGAAGTGGTTGGCAATGCATTCAAAGCAGTACCGGAACAAATAGGGCCAACTGCCGTAAAGCCGGGCATTGTAGGTTGATTTACCGTTATGGTCATCGTAGTGGCTGAAGCACACTGTCCTGCTGTTGGCGTAAACGTATAAATAGTCGTTGCAGTATTGTTCAAAGCAGGTGACCAGGTTCCTGTAACGCCATTGATGGAAGTTGTAGGCAATGCACTTAAAGTTCCGCCGGAACAAATCGGATTAACAGGATTGAATGTTGGTGTTGTTCCCGGAGCTATGGTTACCGTAACTGTCTTTTGGTACAAACAGGTTACTGTTTCTTTAAAAGTAATATCATCCAAGGCAAAATCATTTCCACCGCTTGCAAAATTTCTGTCGTAAATAGCAAAATTGGCCGTCGTATTTGCGCCTGAATTCCAGTTGGTTGAAACCTGCGTCCACAAACAAGTTGCTCCAGGGGCAGTTACAGGCGCTCCTTGTGAAACACCATTGATCGTTACTTCCAATCTGGCCGGACTATCGGGAGATACTGAAGCAACATAATAGGAGAAAGTATAATTGGTATTCGGAACGATCGCAACCGGGTTTAGATTACTCCAGGCGATAACGTTTCCTGTCGGATCGGTCGCCGCATCAAAAACCATCAAATTCCCGGTGCCCGTTGTGTGATCGCCGCCATTACAGAACGGCGCAAACCATCCACCTGGACTGGTAACGATACTATAAGCGGCCTGAACTCCAAATGGGTTCGGGTCGGCAACGTAAGAGTATTCGGTTGTGAATAAAGTGTCTCCTTGCGAGAAATCACCGTTCTGGATCAGGTTCACCGGAGAAGAAACAGATCCCGAGGTAACGGTATAGGTTGTAGTGACCGCAGGACTGACCGTTTGTGTAGCACTGTTTGGATTGGTAATGGAAAGGTCCGGCGGATTTGCGGTCCAGGTATAAGAGCCTGTTCCGCCCGTTGCTGCCAATGGTGTTGAACCTCCGGGACAAATGGTAACCGGTGCACTCAACTGTAAATTGTTTGGCGCGGCCAATACGATGCCTGCCTGGGTGTATTGCTGGCCATCTGAATCAGAAACCGTCACATTATAAGTTCCTTCGCCTAAACCTGTAAATATTCCATTGTTATTGGTTTGGGTAGCCGTACCGGTTAAATTGTAAGCAGTGTAAGGCAAAGTTCCGCCAGTCAAGTTTACGGTAATTGAACCGTCAGTTCCGCTGGGACAAGTCGGATTGACTGAAGCGTACGAACCTTCAAATGGAAGTCCGCCTTCGGTAATCGAAAAATCATCCACGGCAAAATCGTTTCCTATTGGCCCCGGATTGTTGGTCTTTAAACGCACCATCGCATTATCGGCGGTAGCCACAAATGAATATTGGACATTTACCCATCCTTCTGACGGAAGCGGTGCCAGGAAGTTTTGGTTGGCCGGATTGATATTGTTTGCATTTACAAAGAAGATTCCGATATTGGCCCTGGTAGCGTCATCCGAAGTAACCTCATTGGAAACAGATTTAATCCAGAAACTAAATATATACGTCGATCCTGCCGTGAATCCGCCGATTGCGCCACCGGTATTTCCTGTAGTCCAGAAGAACCTGTTGGCCAAAAGCGATCCGTCAAGAACCAGCATATTACCCGTACCGGTAGTATGATCGCCTCCGGCATTATAAGTAGCGTTCATTAAGGCCGGATTGGTGGTTCTTGCGTAAAAACCGGGGTTGCTTGTTCCGGTAACAGGATTGATTAAGGTATAATCATGTACCATAAATCCAACACCGCTTCCACCAGTTTCAAAATCACCATTGGTTAATATCTGGGCGCTCAGGTTAGCACTTCCAATCATTAACAAAACGAACAATAAAGGTGCTTTTCTAAAAAAATATCGTAATTCTTTTTTCATAATTTATAGAATATGTAGTTTATAAAAATACTATTTGTTTTTCTACATAAAATAAATTTTATAATATAAAAACCATACAATTCTATTTATAATCTAAAGAACACAACAATGACCGCTATAGGTTTAACTTGATCGGTATGTATGGTTTGCGATATTTGGACTTTGATGTAGTAATGTTGCGTTAATGAAAACGTTTTCGTTGATGAATTTTCTTTGATTATATCAAAATTTGCCTGTTCTGATAAAATTTTCCGAAACACAATTCTTTTATAAAGCATTTTTCAATAACGATCCGAAATGTGATTTTTTAAAATGCTGATTTCGTTTCAAATCCAATCAACCGTCACCAAAAATTTGTGTGAAATTTTAACTCGTTTGCGAAAGTCTAATAGGACTAAGTTTTTGAATTCTTTGAGAGATACTTTGGTTAAGAGAATGGATGAGGTTGATGAATAAAATAGCCGTCAAAGTGCGGCCATATTATATCGAAGTGTTGCGGTTATTACAATTTATCGCTTAGCTTATTCTCAACCAATTTAGTATTCGATTTTTTCACAATTGAAACGCTAGTTGAATTTTCGGCTATGGAAATATAAATCTCAAAAGTGGCACCTTAACCTTTCCATGTTACAACACTTTCCTTCGTATCTATAATATATTTTTCATTCGCAACCCCCCAAGGATACGGAGCTTGCCGATGCATTATTTTTATTTTCCTCTTTTACAGGTCCACGGCAACCGAAGAACAAAGGAGTAATAATTAAAAGTAAGTGATTGATATCTTGTTGTTCATACTACAGAAATTATATTGATTAATAATAATTGACAAATGATTTTTAAATCAGCAATACAAATTATTTCTGCCCGGCTGCACTTTTAAAGTCCGTTATGGTCTTTCCATTATAACGATACACGCCATCGAAAGCGCCAAACCAGATATTTCCTTTATCATCTTCTAAGATCCCGAAGATCATTGGTTTATTTGTTATTTCAGTTACAGTTGGCTTTTTATTAGACAAGGACTTTTCATCATAGCGGGAAAGTATCCAACCCCGGGCATTAGCACTTTCTGAACTAGTCCAGATATTGCCCTTTTTGTCTTCGTAGATATACCCAACAAACTTCTGCGTAAAATTGGTAAATGTACTGCCGTCATAGCGCCAAAGGCCATCAAAACCACCCAGCCAGATATTGCCTTTTTTATCTTTGATTATCGAACGAACGTTTGTAAAAGGCTTGCCGGCTGCATTGGTTATGGTGGTAAATGTCTTTCCGTCATAAGCGGTGGCATAGCCCCTTGTACCAAACCAAAATTTTTCCGTTTTGTCTTCAATGATAGCATTAACATCATTATGCATCCAACTAACTTCAGGAAGCGGCTTTTGGTAAACTGAAATATGAACAGAATCAGAATCAGCCTCAGTATGGACAGGAGCAGGCCCGGTATAGACAGAATCAGCCTCAGTAACGGGAGGGGCCTCGCTCATTTTTAAATTCCGAAAGGATTTGTAACCTGCCCTGAGCGAAGCCGAAGGGTCGTAACGGCTTACCCCGTCTGCAGTGCCGAACCAAATATTACCGGTTTTATCTTCATAAATATCCCCAACCCGATCATTCGCAAGCCCATCCTTGGTTGTGAAATTTTGAAAGGATTTCCCATCGTAATAGTAAACACCTGAGCCAATAGAAGCGAACCAAAAATTTCCTTTTCTATCTTCTAAAACAGAAAAGAAGCGTGCCGAACTCATTTTACTGGTGATATTAGTAAAAGACTTTCCATCGTATTTAAAAACACCCTCCCATGAAGTAATCCAAATATTGCCCTTTCTGTCTTGCTTGATTGTACGAACGATGCCGTTGGGTCCTTGAGAAGTGGATACGTCTTTGGTTGCAACGGCATCGGGAGCACCATTTTTTTGTTGGGCCTGTACGTCAAAATTGATTACTCCTGCCAGCATGATAATCAGGCTGTACAAAACATTTCTTTTATTTTTCATATATATAGAATTTATTTGTTAGCGGTCATATATGGTATGCTTCGCCAGTTCGCAAGCTCGGGTCACCTTTTATTTATTGGTGTTTGCTTCACTGAGCTATTATTTTTCATTGGTGTTCAGCGAATTTCATTTGTTTGCACAAACTTTTTGTTAGTGGCGATTTCATATCATATCTAATTGATTCAGCGAAATTACTTTGATATTTTTCGGCTTGAGAGATTTGGATTGTAAATAAAAATGTAAACTTTGTAAATAAAACTTGACACGATGCATCTTAGTCGAAATCTCCTCTCAAGAAAACGCAAATACCTGTTCGGATTAATATTACTCTCGTTTATCTCTGTAATCTGTGCGGCTTTCAGTATGACCGGCAATGACTACTTTGACTTTGCCAGAAGGGAAGTTTTACTCCGCAGGATCGGACATGAACTACTTTTACAGTCGGGCGATAGTACATCAAGGGTGCTCCCGGTAAAAAAGATCGCAGAAAATGAATACCAGATCAGGTTTGAGAATGATCTTACTTTTCAACCGGATTCACTGGTGAATACTACCAGGCGTTTGTTGGCCAAAGACCCCCTCGCACGTGATTATATTGTTAACGTTCTGAACTGTGGCAACTCCAGTGTAGCTTATGGATACGCTATATCCAAAAATAAAAAAGATGATATTGTAGCCTGTATAGGAAGAAGACAACCCGTCGCCTGTTACATGATCAACATTAAATTCAAACCGACAGGAATAAATACAGCAAAGAATGGATATCTTCTGGGCAGCCTGCCATTTTTAGCATTTGTTGGTTTTGTTTTTTTGAGATCTGTTAAACCGCGCAGCGCTTTACGTGACGGTCAATATGCTAGTATGTTCACTTTGGGCTCGGTGTTGTTCGATGCGAAAAATAGGAAGCTCATCATAAATGGAAAGACAATAGACCTGACCGGAACGGAAACCCGTGTATTGCTCATTTTCGCATTGTCTCCCAACGAGACCATAGAGCGAAGCCGACTGCAAAAAGAGATCTGGGAAGATGACGGTGTTATTGTCGGGCGCAGTCTGGATATGTTCATATCAAAACTTAGAAAAAAACTGGAATTTGATCCGAATATCAAAATTGTTGTTATACGCGGCAAAGGATATAGGCTTGAAATTAGCTCTTAAGAAAATACAAGGAATACTTATTTGCCGTAGTATGGTGAATGTAGTGAATAATGGCCGATACTTCTTTGGTCTAACAGTAAATGTGAAATGTTTAAGAATAGTGAAAGCTTTAAACTCAATTTAATAACGCTCGGGTACCGGTGCGTAAAGATGATTTTAAAAAGGTTTAACTAGTGAATAAAAAAAGCCCGAACGGGCTTTTTTAAACTTGTGGGCGATGAGGGGTTCGAACCCCCGACCCCCTCGGTGTAAACGAGGTGCTCTGAACCAGCTGAGCTAATCGCCCTCAATTGGAGCTGCAAATATAAGCCACTTTTTAATATCTGCAAATAAATTTCTTACTTATTATAAAATTTCAGCGACAACAAACGTACTGCCGCCGACATAAATAAAATCAGTTTTAGCCGTATTTTCCAATGCTTTTTGGTAAGCTTCTGAAACAGAATCGAATACTTTTCCGTTCAGCCCGAAAGCCGTCGCTTTTTGGTGTAAAACTTCAGCGTCAAGACCACGCGGAATATCCGGCCTGCAAAAATAATACAGTGCTTTTTTCGGAAACAAGGGCAAAATTTCATCCAGATCTTTGTCATTTACGACGCCAATCACCATATGCAACTGGTCGAATTCCATTTCAGAAACCTGTTCCATCACGATTTTCAAACCTTCCTTATTGTGCGCCGTGTCGCAGATAACCGTTGGGTTTTCCCGTAACTGCTGCCACCTGCCCATCAGTCCGGTATTCTTAACAACATTGAGAAAGCCCTCTTTGATGTTGTTTTCCGAAATGTCAAATTCACCTCCGTTTTGCAAAATCCGGATCGCCTGTAAAGCCGTTTTCTTATTGTGCAATTGGTAATTCCCAAGCAACGCCGAGGGATAATTTTCAGAAATCAAATCGGAGGCAAAGTAAATGGGGGCGCTCTCGGCTTTGGCCTTTTCCAAAAATACCGGCTTTGTTTCCAAAGTATATTCGCCAATCACCACCGGGATTTTCGGTTTGATAATACCGGCTTTTTCATAAGCAATCGATTCCAATGTATTGCCCAGAAATTGCGTATGGTCCAATCCGATATTCGTTATTACGGAAACCAAAGGCGTGATGATATTCGTAGAATCGAGCCTTCCGCCAAGGCCAACTTCAATCACAGCGATGTCCACATTTTCCGTTACGAAATAATCGAAAGCCAAACCAACCGACATCTCGAAAAAACTCAGGTCATTCGACTCAAAAAAAGATTTGTGCGCCGCGATGAATTCCTGTACGAAATCTTCAGAAATATCTTGTCCGTTAATCTTAATCCGTTCCCGGAAATCCTTGAGATGCGGCGAAGTATACAATCCGGTTTTATAGCCCGCTTCCTGTAGGATTGAAGCCAACATGTGCGAAGTCGAACCTTTTCCGTTCGTCCCGGCAACGTGTATGAATTGGAGTTTTTTTTCGGGATTGCCCAGATAATCGGCCAGCAGGATCGTATTGGTCAGGTCTTTTTTATACGCAGAAGCGCCCTGCTGCTGGTACATCGGAAGCTGGTTGAACATCCAGTGGACCGTTTCGGAATAAGTCATTTGGAATTTAGTTTCCGGTGAGTTTAAAGCTGTAGATGATTTTGCCGACTTGTTTGTCAGGAGCGCTTTCATCCGCCGACCATTTGGTATTCATGGCCGCGATTTTGGCCTGGTCGAGCAAACATTTGGCGGCATTCGTAGTTCCGCGGATTCCCGGATTGGCACTGATGACACGTCCGTTCTTATCGACAGAAATCTGTACGACCACAAGGCCTTCTTCGTCGCAAAGGTAACTTGGCTGCGGTTTGCTGAGCGCTTTCCTGTTGGCGAGTTGGTAATTTCCATTGCCGTTCCCCGTTCCGCCGCCATTGCCGTTTCCGTAACCGCTGCCGGTTCCGAGTCCTTGTCCCGAACCGTTTCCGCCGCCGCTTCCGGTTCCCGAGCCGCCGCCGCCATTATAGCCGGTCGCATTTGCGTCGCCGTTGGCTTTTCCTTTATTTCCGGCCTGTTTGTCGTTGCCGTCGCCGCCCGTACTGGAACCGTTGAGCAAATTAGACAAGGCATCCGAAGTTGATTTGGAAGGTTTCGGAACTGGTTTTACGACCGGTTTGTCTTCCTCAACTTTTTTTGGTTTTTCAGTAGGTTTCTTGATGTTGGCGATTACCGGCGCATCGTCATTGTCACTGGCGAGGATTTCTTTTTCGACGGCTGCTTTAGGTTGTTTTACCGCTTTTGGAGTCGACTTGACGCTTTCCATTGATTTGAAATTATCGCCGTTCCCAAAATCGCTGTCGCCAAAATTTACGGCCACATCGCCACCGCCACCGCCGCCTTCTTCAAGCATTGAGAGGTCGGTTACATTAGAAAATTTAAGGAAAATGAAAAGCAAGAACAACAGTGCGAATAAGCCCGTCGTCATCACAAATGATTTTTTTCTATTTTCAATTTCAGTAAACACCATAGTTTTCGATAGTTAAAACCTTAATTCATCAAACGAAAATAAGCAAAATAAATTGTTTTTACACCAATTGTTTTAATGCGATCTCAAAGGCCGTTGCGCTGATGTTGGTTTTCGACTGGCTGTTGGCATGCGCTTTCCTGATTGCGTTTTTGATCGTTTCCGAGGTATCGGAAAAAATCGCCTCGTCGGTCATCTGCACTTTCTTTTCCATGAAATAGGCAAAAACACGCGCCATTCCGCAGTTGGAGATGAAATCCGGAATCAGGCTCACTTTCGTGTCGACGTTTTCCATGATCGGGCCGAAGAAAATTTCCTTGTCGGCGAACGGGACATTTGCGCCACACGAAATCACTTCGAGTCCGGACGCGATCATACTGTCAACCTGGCTTTGTGCCACCAATCTCGAAGCCGCGCACGGCGTAAAGATTTCTGCGCCGATTGTCCATATTTTCTGGTTGATTTCCTCAAACGGGATCATATTGTGTGCGACCAGCTTGTTGCCGTCCTTGTTTAGGAATAAGTTTCGGATTTGTTCAAACGTAAATCCGTTTTCATTGATGAGTCCGCCATCGCGATCGATAATACCGACCACTTTCGCGCCCATTTCCGCGAGGTAAAACGCCGCCGCCGAACCTACGTTTCCAAATCCCTGAACGATCGCTTTCTTGCCTTTGATGCTGCCGCCGTAAATATCGTAATAATGACGCGCAGCTTCGGCAACGCCATAACCAGTGATCATATCGGCAACGGTATATTTCCGCGAAACATCGGGAGAGAACGACGGGTTTTCGATCACTTTGACCACGCCCTGGCGCAATTGCCCGATGCGGTTGATCTTATCGGCTTCGGTCGGTTTGAAATGTCCGTTGAAAACACCTTCCTGCGGATGCCATACGCCGCATTCCTCGGTCATCGGGATCACTTCATGGATTTCGTCTACGTTCAGATCGCCGCCGGTTCCGTAATAGCTTTTCAGCAAAGGCGAAACGGCTTTGTACCAACGTCTCAGGACGCCTTCTTTCCTCGGGTCGTTCGGGTCGAAATTGATTCCCGATTTCGCGCCGCCGATTGCCGGACCCGAAACCGAAAATTTCACTTCCATCGTTTTGGCGAGCGAAAGCACCTCATTCATATCGAGCCCTTTGCGCATCCTGGTTCCGCCGCCAGCAGCGCCGCCGCGCAGTGAGTTGATCACTGTCCAGCCTTCGGCTTCGGTTTCGGCATCTTTCCAGTTGAAAACGATTTCAGGCTCCTTATTTTCAAATTGCTGCAATAATTCTTTCATTTCGTTGCGATATGTTTAGGTTGGGCAAATATAAAAAATTGAAATTGCGAATTTCGTATTTTTCGAACATTTGTTAGTTGAATATTTTTCCCGAACTGTGGTCGTGCCGTGCCCCGGTTACGCTTGATAAAACATTGGTTTCATTGCGTAATCTCAGCACGCCGAGCAAAGCGAAAATGAGCGCTTCCTTAAATTCAAGGATTTTATTTCCGGGAATAATGATTTGCATTCCGGGCAAATGGAACTGGATTTTTTCGATCAGGAAATCATTGTAGCCGCCGCCGCCCGTAATCAGTAATTTTGCTTCGCCAGTTCGCTGAAGCTCGTGTCCTTTTTTTACAGGCAATGCCGAAGCAATCTGAAATGCAATATGTTCGGTAAAAGTGCGCATTTTATTTGCTGTCGGAATTTCAAAACGGTCAATCATCGGAAGCAAAATTTCCTTCACATATTCAAATCCCAATGATTTAGGATGGGTTTTTTTATAAAAATCAAGCGCGTTCAATTGCGCCAGTAATTCATTTTGAATTGTGCCTGATCTTGAAATTTTCCCCTTATCGTCATAATCCAATCCGAGTTGATTCGCATAAAAATTCAAAACCGTATTGACCGCCGAAATGTCAAACGCGATCCGCTGCCCGTTTTCTTCAAACGAAACATTTGAAAATCCGCCAAGGTTGAGACAGTAATCATAATCGGAAAACAGAATCCGGTCGCCAATCGGAACCAACGGCGCGCCTTGTCCGCCCAATGCGACATCGGCCGCGCGAAAATCACAAACGACTTTCTGGCCGGTAATTTTGGCGATTTCGGGCAAATTCCCAATCTGTAAAGTCAACCCGTTTTGCGGCTGGTGCAGCACCGTATGGCCGTGCGAGCAAACGGCATCGAGGTTTTCGATCTGATTTTTCGAAATGAAATCCACGATGATTTTCCCAAGCAATCCGGTGTAATCAACATTGAGTTTTTGTAGTTCGTTTTCGGAAAAATCAACGGCCGTTTTAAGCTTTTCAACCCATTGCAGCGAATAGCTTACGGTTTCGCATTCAAGGATTTTGAAGTCCCATTTGCCATCCGAAACCGAAAAATGGATGTGGGCCAGATCGACGCCGTCAAGCGAAGTTCCTGACATGACTCCTACAACGTTATAGTTTTCTGTTGGCATCGCCCAAAAATACGAATCAAAATTGAAAATTTCACAATTAAAAATTTATCTTTGCCCACATTTTTTAACCAAATTATAACTTTCATTTTTATCATATTATGGATTTTAATCTTACCGAAGAACATTTAATGATTCAGCAGGCAGCACGTGATTTCGCTCAAAACGAACTGCTTCCGGGCGTAATCGAAAGGGATGAAAAGCAGCAATTTCCTTTGGAACAGATCAGGAAAATGGGTGAACTGGGTTTCCTCGGAATGATGGTGGATCCAAAATACGGCGGCAGCGGACTCGATACGATTTCGTATGTGCTTGCGATGGAAGAGATTTCTAAGGTAGATGCTTCGGCTTCGGTCGTGATGTCGGTTAACAACTCTTTGGTTTGCTGGGGCCTGCAGGCTTTCGGAAACGAAGAGCAGAAAATGGAATGGCTTCCGAAACTGGCTTCAGGGCAAATCCACGGCGCATTTTGCCTTTCGGAACCGGAAGCGGGAAGCGACGCGACTTCACAAAGAACAACAGCCATCGATAAAGGCGACCATTATTTGGTAAACGGGACGAAAAACTGGATCACCAACGGAAATACGGCCGATTTTTATATCGTCATTGCACAGACCGACGTGGAGAAGAAAAGCAAAGGCATCAATGCGCTGATCATGACGAAAGACATGCCGGGCTTTGAAATCGGGCCAAAAGAACAGAAGATGGGCATTCGCGGCAGCGACACGCATTCGCTGATGTTTGCCGATGTGAAAGTGCCAAAGGCCAACCGCATCGGGGAAGATGGCTTCGGATTTAAATTCGCCATGAAAACGCTCGCGGGCGGAAGGATCGGGATCGCTTCGCAGGCACTCGGAATCGCTTCGGGCGCTTATGAGTTGGCATTGCAATATTCAAAAGAAAGAAAAGCGTTTGGAAAAGCGATCAGCAACCACCAGGCGATCGCGTTTAAACTGGCCGATATGGCAGTAAACATCGAATGCGCGCGCCATTTGTGTCTGAAAGCGGCATGGGACAAGGACCAGCATAACAATTATGACCTGAGCGGTGCGATGGCAAAATTATTCGCTTCACAGACAGCAATGGATACGGCTGTTGAGGCGGTACAAATCCACGGCGGGAACGGTTATGTAAAGGAATACCATGTGGAACGGATGATGCGCGACGCGAAAATCACGCAGATTTATGAAGGCACTTCTGAAATCCAGAAAATTGTGATTTCACGAGCGATCCTGACGGAATAACATTCGTCAGTTCGAGTGATTTTTGAAAAAAACCGTATCGAGAACTGCGGGTCATCGATTAGTTCCCGATACTTTTTGTTCCGTTTCATTTCACAAAAAACTCGAACTGACGCCAAGAATAAAAATGATGCCCGACGTTTTCGCCGGGCTTTTTTTTGCACAAAAATCAGGAAATCTTTCTTTAAAATCCTATCTTTATCCTATGAGCCAACCACGATCGATTAAGGGAAAAGTAATTTTCGGTTATTTGCTGCTGTTTGCGATTGCTGCATTGTCGGTTTGGTTTGTTTACACGGAGATCTTACGCATCGCCATTCCCGACAAGGAAGTCAATGCCGAGAACAAAAAAATCATCCAGATCAGTAATGCGATTGCGGTTTTGTATGCGTCGGAAACCGTTGGGCGCAATTCCATTTTGACGGGTTCGTCCAAAGATTATGACGAATACAATAAGATCCTCGACAGCGTCAATATCCAGATTGAAGAAATCAAGACCCAAAGCGATCCGGTGCAGCTGGGCAAGCTCGACACCATCCAGGATCTGCTGAAACGCAAAAGAAACAGCATCAACGAAATTATCCTGTTCCGCAATTATTACGACCAGAAAAACACGTTCGACCGCGCGGTGGGGCAAATCTACAAAGTGAAGGATTCGCTCAACAAGCGCGTCAAGCCGATCCAGTTCAAGAGCAACACGCAGATGCGGCAATTCCTCAACAATGTACTGACGAAAAAGCAGATGGATTCGCTGAGCAGGCTGCCGGTTTCAAACGAGCAGCTGACTTCGGGGATTGAGAAAATGCTTACGCAGGTCATTATTCGCGACAACAAGATGAAGTACGAGCTGTTCAGGAAAGAGCAGAAACTTCAGGATGAAAACCGGATCATCTCCGACCAGTTGCGGATCGTTTTGTCCTCGCTCGAAAAGGAAATCCTGCAGAAATCCTATGCAAAAATCAACAAGTCAAAAGCGACCATCAACAACACCATTAAAATCATTGCCTGGGTTGGCGCGATAACGTTTTTGCTGTTAATTATTTTTGGAGGCATTATCATCCGCGACCTGACCATCAGCCAGAATTACCGGAAACAGCTCGAGACATTGAATGATGAAAAAGAAGATTTATTGCGCAGCAAGACAATGCTTCTGGCGACGGTGACGCACGATATCCAAACGCCGCTGGGCAGTGTTATCGGGTTTTCCGACTTGTTGAAGAATACCGAAACGACGCCAAAACAACAGCAATATCTGGACAATATCAAGCATTCGTCGCATTATATCCTGAAATTGGTGAACGACCTTCTGGACTTTTCAAAATTGGAAAATAATAAGATTGCGATTGAGAAAGTCAGCTTTAATTTCAAGGACCTGATCGAAAATATCTGCAAACCTCTCGAACAGAATGCGCTCAATAAAAACATCGAGTTGCGTTGTGATGTGGAAGAAGAGCTCAATGGCAATTTCATTTCCGATCCCTATCGCATCAAGCAAATCCTGACGAACCTGATTTCGAATGCAATCAAATTTACCCAGGAAGGTTCGGTGGAAGTCATCGGGAAAATAGAACGCCAGCGTATTGTCGTTTCGGTAATCGACACCGGAATCGGGATTGCCAAAAATGAGCAGGATGCCGTTTTCAAGGAATTCACGCAGGCGCATTCGGGTATCGAGAAGAAATTTGGCGGCACCGGTTTGGGGCTTACGATTGCGAAACGGATGCTCCAATTGCTCGACGGTGATATTTCGCTTGAAAGTGAAGAAGGACAGGGTTCGATTTTCACGATTGCGATTCCGGCCGTAAAATCGGAAACCGCAAACCAACGCGAAATTCCAGTACAGAAACCCACAATGGACACCGGATTTCTGAGGGATAAAAAAATACTCATCGTTGATGACGACGCCATGCAACTGTCCCTGATGAAAGAAATATTTGCCAATTACCCCGTTTCGGTCACGGCAATTTCCGATGCCTCAAAAGTAAAATCGGTATTGGAAAGCGAAAATTTCGATATGGTCCTGAGCGATATCCAAATGCCAAAAATTGACGGATTTGAACTCGTCAGGATTATCCGGAATAACAACAATCCGAAAATCGCGGCGCTTCCCATTATTGCGCTTTCAGGCAAACGCGACCTGAATCCCGAAGACTTCATGGATCGCGGTTTCACTTCCTGGCATCCGAAACCATTGCGGCTTGAGGAATTACTTCAGCTGATGAAAGCCATTTTCCGGAATGAAAAACCACCGGTTAATTTTGTCAGGGAAAAGCACGAAAGCAACGGAAAACCGTTCGACCTCAAAAGCCTGAACCAGTTTACGCAAAACGATCCGAACGCACTGCGCATGATTGTTGAGAATTTTGCCGACAGCACGAAAGAAAACTGTGAGGTCCTGAAATCGGCTGCGGCGGAAATGGACGCGAATAAGATGGCCGACATTGCCCATAAGATGATCCCGATGCTCAAACAGATGGAAGCCTGGTCGATTTCAGAACTGCTCGAACCGCTGGAAGACAAGGTTTTGGATTTCGATAAGCGTGAAATGGAAAATTACACGAACGACATCTGCCAACGAATCGACAGCCTTTGCGTGCAGTTGAAACTCGAAGTGCAGTAAACTACAAATCGATATTGTACAGTTTGAGCTTGTTGTATAAAGTTTTCCTGTCGATATCAAGCAACCTTGCGGCTTTGGTCTTGTTGAAATTGGCCCTTTCGAGCGCATTCCGGATCGCATTTTCCTCATTGTCTTTTGGGAAAGAAGCAAGGCTGTTGTCGGTTTTGGTGGTCGAAAGCATCTCGGGCGGCAAAACGTCAATTCCAACCAAATTTGATTTGGTCAATAAAACCGAACGTTTGATGATGTTTTTCATTTCGCGCAGGTTGCCCGGCCAGTCGTAACTCCCGAACAATTCGGTCACTTCCGGACTAAAGCCGGAAATATGCTTCTCCAGATCATCATTGGCCGAAGCCAAAAAATGATTGGCAAAGATCATGATGTCGTTTTTTCTTTCGGATAATTTCGGCACCTGGATGCAGAATTCATTGAGCCGGTGGTATAAATCTTCGCGGAAATCGCCTCTTTTCACAGCTTCGGATAAATCCTCATTGGTTGCGGCGATCACGCGGATATCGACTTTGATTTCGTGGTTGCTCCCGACTGGCTTGACCTTTCGTTCCTGAAGTGCGCGTAGCAACTGGATCTGGACTTCATAAGACAGATTCCCGACTTCATCGAGGAAAATCGTCCCGCCGTTTGCCGCCTCGAAATGTCCGGTTTTGTCATTGACGGCTCCGGTAAACGAACCCTTGATGTGCCCGAAAAATTCGCTTGAGGCCAGTTCTTTCGGGATGGCACCGCAATCGACAGCGATAAATGGCTTGTCTGTGCGTTTGCTTAAAGTATGGATGGAATGTGCGATGTATTCTTTGCCCGTGCCGCTGTCGCCGATAATGAGGACCGACATATTTGTAGGTGCTACGAGGCTGATGTATTCGTGCAATTGTTCGGAGTGGGAGCTGATGCCTTTCACGAAAGTGTGTGAAGTTATTGCTTTCGGCGATTCCTTCTTTTCGGTTGGGGCTTGCTTTTTTTCTGAGGTTTTTTTGAGAGATTGCTCGATCGTATGCAGGATTTCATCAGGATTGATGGGCTTTCCTACATAATCATAAGCGCCGATTTTCATCGCATTCACCGCAGTCTTGATATCGGTATAACCGGTCATCAAAATCACCTGCGTGCCGAAATTCATTTCCTTGACGGCTTTCAGGATTTCAATCCCGTCGCTGTCGGGAAGCCTGATGTCGGTCAGCACCACATCGAAAGCCTGGCTCCTGATGGCTTCCTTGGCTTCATCCGCATTAAAAGCGTTGGTCACGTCGTAACCTTTCTTCTGCAAAAAAGTCTTGAGCATCATGCAGAAAGAAGTATCGTCGTCAATGACCAGGATTTTGGAACTCATCAGGAAAGTGGGAATATTGGTTACTCACAAATTTAAAATTTTAAAGCCATTGCAAATGTTAATTTATGTTATAATATAAAAACAAAAAGGGAGCCATTGCTGACTCCCTTTGTTGCGAAGAAATATTCTTCTACCCAATTTAACTTAACTATGCTTCTTTAATAATTTTACCGCTTTTGTCTATATAGACGGTTTTATTTTTTTTGTCTTTTGTAAGGACCAGCTTGTATTCGCCGTCTGTCGCTCTCCAGGCTTCCTGGATCGAGTGTCCTTTGTAGTTTTTAAGAATGGTTTTCAGTGCATCGTTGTTTACTGTAACCGGATCTATCTTTTTAAAATCTTTTTTCTCTTGTGTAACGGTCGTCTTTGCGGTTTCTCTCTTGGTTGTGGTTTTCACATCCTGTGCATTGGCACTCATGACGAAACCTAAAACGAATACGGGTATTAAAAATAACTTTTTCATTATGTGCATTTACATATAGTAGCGTATTGAAATAAGCGTGCCAGAGAAAACAAGTGATGTAAAGTGCGCCGCAAGCCCTTTTGTAATGGGCTGTTTCGTGATTTTTTTGGTGGAAATCAGAAAAACAGAAAATTGTAGAAATGTGTGGAATTGCCGCATGAAATGTAGAAAGTGACACCGGTTTGCGACAAATGCACCTCCAACATGCGACTGTAAACAATTTATGGATAATTTAGAGGTGAAATAAATCCAATCCCGATGTACGACGAATTAAAATACTGGTATCTCCGCGACCATAAGCTATTCCGGGCCCTGAGCTTTAGCCAAATCCGGCAGCTGTGCATCATCACGGGTTTTAAGAAAGCCGCCAAAGGGGAAATCATTTACTTCTCTTCTTCCGATGTGCCACGGATTTTCCTGCTCAAGAAAGGGAATATCAAAATCGTTTCGGTTGATGAGGACGGAAATGAGACCATCCGCGACATCATCCAAAAAGGTGATCTGTTTGGTGAACTCGAACTCGAAACCGATACAAACACCAACGAATATGCAAAAGTGCTCACTGATGAGGTCTCCATCTGCAGTTTCCTGATGTCGGATTTTGAGGATCTGCTGCTGCGGAATCCGAGCCTTGCCTTGTCCTACACAAAATTCGTCGGATTGAAAATGAAGCGCATCCGCAACAATTATTCGAACCTCGTCTCCAAAGATGCCAAAACGCGGCTGCAGCAGTTTTTAAAAGACTGGGCCGATCGCGAAGGGAAAAGAGAAGGGAATTTGGTTGTACTTGAAAATTACCTGACCCAAACCGATATCGCCCAGATTATCTGTACGTCACGGCAAACCGCCGCGCAGCTGCTCAGTGAAATGGAGCAAAAAGGAATGCTTCGTTACAATCGTAAGGAAATTGTGATTCCCGATATTTCCGTTTTTTAGACTATTTCGCGAAAATTGTAAAGTAGCCGACAAAACGTGCTGCAAATGCATTCTAATTTTGTATCAGATTTAAAAACCAAAAATCATGAGACAACGTATTTTATTTTTAATCGCCGCAACTTTAACGGGCACGGCGACATTTGCACAAAACAGGACCGCACAATTCAATCTCGAGAATAAAGTGGCCATTCAGGGTTATGATCCGGTGGCTTACTTTAAACAGAACAAGGCGGTCAAAGGGAAAAAAGAACTTGCCGGTTCCTATGAGGGCGCCATTTATTATTTTGCGTCGACGGCCGATAAGGAAGCCTTTGCGAAAAGCCCTGCGGCCTACGAACCGCAATATGGCGGATGGTGCGCTTATGCGATGGGAAGCAGCGGTGAAAAAGTGGAAATTAATCCGGAAACGTTCAAAATCACCGACGGGAAATTGTACTTATTTTACAATGCCTATTTTAACAACACGCTGAAAAGCTGGAACAAAGACGAACCGAATCTGAAAAAGAAAGCCGACGCCAACTGGAATAAAACACTAAACTGAATGCGATGGAAAAGTTAAATGTGTTTGCTTGGGTGGTAAGAATTGTCGCCGCGGTGATACTTTTACAGACTTTATTTTTTAAATTTACGGGAAGTGAGGAATCGGTGTATATCTTTTCGAAACTGGGAATGGAGCCTTTTGGAAGGATCGGCTCCGGAATCGGTGAATTGATTGCGGCGATTCTGATACTGATTCCACGGACAACCCTCTTGGGCGCATTAATCGGACTGGGAATTATTTCCGGCGCGATTGTTTCGCATCTGTTTGTCCTCGGAATTGAAGTCAAAGGCGACGGCGGCTTGCTGTTTTCGCTTGCGGTAATCACCTTTATCTGTTGCGCCATTTTGGTCTGGCAGAACAAAGGAAAGATACCGGATTTACTAAAACTAAAACTATAAAATGCTCATACCAACCATTAACAACAGCCTCAACGAGCTCATTGACCTACTCGGCCAGCTTTCCGATGCGGATTATTCAAAACCGTGTCCGGAATTGAGCAACGCTACCATCGGCGAACATACGCGCCATATTATAGAAATGTTCCAATGCCTCGAAAACCAATACGATTCCGGCATTGTCAACTATGATAAAAGAGCCAGAAGTTTCCAGATACAAACCAGTACCGATTTCGCCACAGAAAAGATAACCGAAATTAAAACCAACCTCGAAAAAGAAAATAAGATTATCGAATTGCAGCAAATCGTCGATGGGGAAGAGATCAGGATCGACAGCAATTATTTCCGCGAATTGCTCTACAATCTCGAACATTGCATTCACCACCAGGCCTTGATTAAAGTCGCCATCCTTAAATGCGGAAACATCACCATTGACGACAATTTCGGCGTTGCCCGTTCCACCATCGAATACCGCAATCAATGTGCACAGTAACTTTCGTCCGCGTCTCCGGCAAAACCATCATTACTTCAAACCGTGACGACCAGGTGTTGCGATCGGCGATCGAGCCCAGGAATTATTCGATCAACAATAAAAATATCCTATATCCGAAAGACCCGAAAGCAGGAGGAACCTGGTATGCGGTTGATGAAAAGGGAACGGTGCTCGTGTTGCTTAACGGTGCTGCCGAAAAGCACAAATGGAATCCGCCCTATCGCAAAAGCCGCGGGATTGTAGTTTTGGACATTATCAGTGCCGAATCACCAATTGCATTTTGGGAAATGATTGACCTTGACGGAATCGAACCTTTTACAATCGTACTTTTTGAAGACGGGCGGCTGTATCAGTTGCGTTGGAATGGCGCCCAAAAGGAGACGGTCGGACTGAATCCGGAACAAAATCACATCTGGTCATCCACAACCTTGTATCCAAAGGAAATCCGCGACCATCGCGAAAAATTGTTCAGGGAATTTCTCGAAAATAAACCCAATCCCGACGAAACTGAAATGTTCCATTTTCACCGGTATACTGAAAACGGCGATCGCCAAAACGGACTCGTCATCGAGCGCAGCGGCCAACTCAGGACGCTCAGCATTACGCAAACCGTCATCGAAAAGAATAAAGTCACCATGCTGCATTCCGACCTGATCGGCCAAAAAGATTTCACCAATTCCTTTCTCATCGTCTAACCCTGAAACTATTGAAACTATTCTTCCATAAACTGACGCATTGGGAATACTGGCCTTTCCAGATCGTTTATATTCCGGTGTATTTCGTTTGGGCGGTTTATGCGTTGAAAGCGCGGACGATTTTCTTTTTCAATGCGGCCAATCCGACCATCAAAAATGGCGGTTTCATCAACGAATCGAAAATGGAAATCTACAATTTGATTCCACAAAAATATTACCCGAAAACCAAATTGGTCAAAGGCAATTCGGAATTTTCAACCGTTCTGGAAATTATAGAAAACGCCGGAATTAAATATCCTTTCATTGCGAAACCCGACATCGGATTGCGCGGTTCGGCGGTAAAAAAAATCAACAATGCAGAAGAATTGGGTGCGTATCATCACAAAGCCGATTTTGATTATTTAGTTCAGGATTTGATTCCGTATCCGAATGAAATCGGAATTTTCTACGTGCGTTATCCGCATGAAAAACACGGAAGAATCACCGGAATTGTCGCCAAGGAATTCCTGATTGTCACCGGTGACGGTATCTCCACAATCGAACAATTGCTCAAAAAAGACCCGCGCCACGAAATGCAATTGCCAGTTTTGAAGAAAGAATACGGAAGCCAACTACAGGAAATCCTGTCGAAAGGGGAACATAAAAACCTTGTGCCTTACGGAAACCACATCCGCGGCGCGAAATTCATCGACGGCAGCCATTGGATTAGCCCAAAACTTACCGAAGTGATTAACGAAATGTGTCTTCAGATTCCAGGGTTTTATTTTGGAAGGCTCGATTTGATGTACAACACTTTAGCCGAATTTGAACAAGGCAGAAACTTTTCGGTCGTAGAATTAAACGGCGCCGCGAGCGAACCGACGCACATTTACGATCCGAAGCATTCGCTGTTTTTTGGCTGGAAAGAGCTTTTGCGGCATATTCGTTACATGTACGAAATTAGCGTCGCGAACCACAAGAATGGTGCGCCTTACTTATCGCACAAAGCCGGGATGAAAGAATACCGCGCGCATTTGGCGCAATGCCAAAAAATCGTACATTTCTAAAATGAAACTCCTCAAAAATATCAGTGTCGGATTCCTGGTGAGCTTTTTAGGTTCGCTGCCTTTGGGCTACATTAATGTAATCGGTGCGCAGGTATACAAAACTTCGGGGATGCAAAACCTGGTTTTGTTCATACTCGGCGTCATCACGGTGGAAGCGGTGGTCATTTATGCGACGCTCGTCTTTGCCGAATATCTGGCCAGACATGAAAAAATCATCAAATATATCGAGTTCTTCTCCATATTTTTCATGCTGCTGATCGGTTATCTTTTCTTTAGGCAATCTGATCCGGAACATCAGGAAAGCTATTTATTTTTCTCTCAAAAACCGGCATTTTTACTGGGCATTTCTTTCAACGCGGTCAACTTCCTGCAACTGCCGTTTTGGGTCGGATGGAATTTATACGTCACCGCAAACAATTACATCTCGCGCTCAAAACCCCTTCGCCTTTTTTATGTTTTCGGAACGCTCTGCGGTTCCTTCGCCGGAATATTCGCCGTTGCCTTGCTGTTGTATCGGGCGGGAACCAATGGCGGTTTCCTCGGGCAACACCTGATGCCGCATATCATTCCGCTGTTTTTCGTCGGAATGGCAGTCTATCAGGCAGTAAAATACTATCGCAAATATTACCGTATGGCGGCGGCCAAAGATTAAAACTTCTGATTTGTTTCTTTATCTTTACGGCACAAAAATTTTCCATGAAGAACATCATCGTCACCGGAACTTCACGCGGCATCGGCTATGAACTCGCATTGCAGTTTGCCAAAGCCGGACATAACGTATTGGCGCTTTCGCGGAATATCCCGCTGGAATTGCTCGAAAATCCTAAAATCACCTGTCTTTCAGTCGACTTATCCAAACCTGAGGATTTGCTTACGGTTGAAGATTTCCTTTCCAATTCGTGGAAAACCGTCGATGCGATCGTGCACAACGCCGGAAGTCTGATCCTGAGGCCTTTCGCACAGACATCGGTTGAAGATTTCGAAAACGTCTATAAAGTCAATGTTTTTGCCGTGGCCTCGTTAACGAGAATTGCATTGCCTTTTCTGAAGAAAGGCAGCCATGTCGTAACGATCAGTTCGATGGGCGGCATCCAGGGCAGCATGAAATTCGCCGGAATTTCGGCTTACAGTTCGAGCAAAGGCGCAGTGATTACGCTTTCGGAATTATTGGCCGAAGAATATCGCGAACAGGGCATCGCGTTCAATGTTTTGGCATTGGGTTCGGTTCAGACAGAGATGCTGGCGGAAGCATTTCCGGGATATGTTGCGCCGCTTTCGGCTGCTGAAATGGCAGCGTATATCTTTAATTTCACCTTGAGTGGACAGCAATTCCACAACGGAAAAATCATCCAGGTTTCCTCAACTACACCATAATTTATAAATTTGAATTCATAACTTATAACGTGTGAACGAAACGCTATCCAGATATTTGCCTGAACATGCCGTAAAGCCGGTTTTCGAAATGATCGTTGCCAATGAAGTGCATCTTAAGATCGTGAACGAACGGGTGACGCGCCATGGCGATTATCGGAAGGCACTTAGCGGAAAGCATGAGATTACGGTGAATGCGAACCTTAATAAGTATAAATTCCTGATTACGCTGGTGCATGAGATTTCGCATCTGGTGGCCTTTGAGAAATTCGGCAGGAACATCAAGCCGCACGGGAGCGAATGGAAATATACGTTCCAGAGACTGATGGTTCCGTTTATCAGGCCCGAGATTTTTCCGGGACAGTTGCTGCCTTTACTGGCGCGGCATTTCAGGAATCCGGCGGCAAGCAGCGACACCGATGCGACATTGGCGTTGGCGTTGAAACAGTTCGACAAACAAAATGATAAAAATTATATCTTTGAAATCCCGTACGGAGCCGTTTTTAGGATCCATAACGGAAAGATTTTCAAGAAAGGCGCGTTGCGGACGAAGCGTTACGAATGCGTGGAGGTCGGCTCCGGACGCATGTACCTGTTCAATCCGAACGCCGAAGTAGAATTATTGCCAAATTAGAACAACACTATGAATAAGAATTATTACGCCATTTTGATGGCCGGCGGTGTAGGCTCGCGGTTTTGGCCGGTGAGCACGACCGAATTCCCGAAGCAGTTCCATGACATGCTCGGCTCGGGCGATACGCTGATCCAGAAAACCTTCAGCCGCCTCAGCAAACTGATCCCGGTAGAAAACATCCTGATCCTGACGAACGAAAAATACAACCATATTGTGCTCGACCAGCTGCCAATGGTGAAGCAGGAGCAGGTGCTGCTTGAACCGGCGATGCGCAATACCGCGCCGTGTATACTTTATGCTTCTTTGAAAATTCAGAAGCAGAATCCCGATGCCGTGATGGTTGTGGCGCCAAGCGACCACTGGATCGAAGATGAGCATGCGTTTGCCGAAAACCTGCAGTCGTGTTTTGATTTCTGCTCTACGGCCAATGCACTGATGACTCTGGGCATCCAGCCGACCTTCCCGAATACCGGTTTTGGTTATATCGAATTCGACAAAACCGATTCCAATACGATCAAGAAAGTGAGCCAGTTCAGGGAAAAACCCGATTATGAAACGGCAAAATCGTTCCTCGCCAGCGGTAATTTCCTTTGGAACGGGGGGATTTTTATATGGAGTGTGAAATCGATTACCGAGGCTTTTGAGAAATTCCAACCGCGGATGTATGCACTGTTTTCAAAAGGGAAACCAAGTTACAATACGCCCGATGAGGTAAATTTCATCAACCAGAATTACGCTGATACGGAAAACATCTCGATCGATTATGCCGTGATGGAAAATGCGAAAAATGTTTACGTGCTTCCGGCAACATTCGATTGGAACGATCTGGGCACCTGGGGTTCGCTGCACGAAAAACTCGATAAGGACGACAACAGCAATGCGGTGGTGAATGCGACGGTTTTATTGAACAATGCGTCGGGAAATATCATCAGCACTTCCAAAGATAAACTCGTCATCATTGACGGGCTCGAAGATTACATTATCGTCGACAAAGACAATACACTGCTGATCTACCCCAAAGGGAAAGAGCAGGAAATAAAAGGCATCGTAAGCCAACTGAAAAAATAAAGCGAAGCGGGATGAAGATTCCGCTTTTTTTATGCGTTAAAGTTTAGGGTTAGACAACTTTCGGATGTTATTTATAAGAATAATTCCCTAATTTAGACAAATAAAATCCAAGCATATATGGCTGAAAAATTACTATTGAAAAGCAGCGGACTGTTTGTCGCATTTATTTTTTTTCTTCTGGGTCAGAACCTACACGCACAACTGACCGATTTCACACTCACATTGACCCCGACAAACGAAACCTGCACCGGAAACGGAAGCATATCATTTAATGTCAGCAATACTACCGAAGGCGCTACCATCATTTATACGGTTTATTTATTGCCAAATACCACTACGCCTTTAGCCACACTTTCGGCAAGTTCGCTTAATGGTTTGGCGGCAGGGGATTATCATGTTGTGGCGACGCAAACACTGGGCAATCTGACCAATTCAGACCAGGAAGATATCACAATCATCAATAATATCGTTCCGTTAGCGTACCAGTTGTCGGGCACGATTAATTGCAATGATGGCGTAATTACAGCCAATGTAACACAAGGGAATGCCGTCAATTATGAGATTACATCGGGTCCGGTAATCCGGCCACTGCAACCTTCCAATGTCTTTGCCTTATTACCGCCCGGCGTTTATGTGGTGCGGGTTTATGACGCTTGCGGAGATGCGGTCGTGCAGACGTATACTTTGCAGAATAACCCGGTCGACCTGCTGCTCAGCGGTATTTCTTTCCCCGAATGTGAGCTGATCAACTGCAATACGATTGGCATTGAAACGACGCTTATCGCGGGACTGAATTCTATCATCAATTATCCGTTAAGCATCAGATATACTGTTTTTCCGCCCACAGGCGTGCCGATAATCCTGACCCAAACGGTGGCTTCAGGCTCGCCCGGATCACAGGATTTTTCAATGGGAATCCCGTTTTTCAACAACCAGGCATATACCTGTAATGTTGAGATCACCGACCATTGCGGCAATGTGGTTTCGAGCAATAACAACCAGATCGACAGGGAATTCGATTTGAATATGTCTTCGGATGTTCAGATCTGCATCAAAAACCTAAAACTGGCCGTCTGCAATTATGTCCCGCCGATCAATGTGAGTTTTCTGTCGGCTCCGGCCGGGTTCAACCCACTTTCGTTTAACGGAAATCATCCCGGGCCGTTTACCGACGTTCCGATTGAATATGGCGGTGCGGCCAATCCTTTGCCCAACGGAACTTATTCTGTCCAGGTTACAGACGCCTGCGGAAGAATTGCGCAAAACGAGTATACGATTACCGAAAGCACTGAACCAGGTTATCTCGTATTGCTTCAGGGTTGCGGGTCGGGGCAAATCAGCATGCCCGATCCAATCGGTCCAAATGTGGCTTCGGTGATTATGAACTCCGCTCCGGCGAGTTTCAACCATTCGGTTCCGTATGACGTTTCGTTTAATATCAGCAACGGACTTTTTGTAATGCAGCAGCTGCCTTCCGGAATTTATACTTTTACGGTAGTGAGCGTTTGCGGCATTACCTATAATTATACGATTGAAATTCCGCTACCGCCTTTGCAGCCGGTACTGATTAGTAATATCAAAGGCTGCGATACCGGATTCGGTTCTATAAGTATGGGTGTCCAGTCGAGCAGTGTGATTACGGCGATTATCACGGCTGCCCCCACATCCTTTACACAAACGCTTCCATATGATGTGAGCTTCAATCTGTTTGGCGGAAAACTCTTTATGAACAGTCTGCCTGAAGGCTTGTATTCGTTTTATATTAAAGACAGCTGTAACGGCGAGCGCACCATTACGATTGACGTTCCTGGCTATCATACGCTTCTTGACCATGTGGTGGTTGGTGAAAATTGCGGCTCTTTTGACATCCAGCTCGACTATGATTCGAATGAAAATGTAATACATGACTATTGGCTGCAGAAATTGAATCCGATTACCGGCCAATGGATGCATCCGATTAATGGCAATCCATACACTGAAGGGTCGCTTCCGATTGCATTGAACTCTTTAAGCCTGACGAATCATTTCAATAATCTCAACATCGCTTCGACAGGTACGTTCAGGATACTGAAAGTACACCATTACTACGCAAACGGCAGCGATATCCCGATTTTGTGCATTAAAGACATCAAGGATTTTACTTTTACGGGCGGACCAAGGATCATCACGGCATATAGCCTTCCGTGTCTCGGAAATTCCGGGCAGGTGGCGATTGTTGCCGAAGGATTGGCGCCGCTGACTTATTTTATCACGACTAAAGACGGACAGCCTTTTGAGGTCAATAACGGAAATGCGAGCACGTTTGCCGGATTGGCACCCGGAATCTATAATTTTCAGGTTCAGGACGTTTGCGGGAACATTGTCAACAGGCTGTTTGATTTGGGTTCGATTCCGCCGCTCGTCATTACGCAAAGTATTCTCTGCGACGGGCAAAACGGACAATTGTCGGTTCCTGGCCTGCCTTTCCTGAATTTCCAATGGTGGCAGGGAACGAGTACGACCATCCTGAGTACGACCAATACCTTAAGTTTTACACCATTCGTTTCTGCAGTCCATTCGGGAATTTACCATGTCCGGATTTACTCCAACCAACCCGGCTTGTGCGCCGATCAGGTGATTTCGTTTACAATTCCGGATATCGGCAACAGTCCGAATGCCGGAGAAGGAACGACTTTGGACCTTTGTGGAAGTTCCGGAACCATCGACCTCTTTTCATTGCTCACCGGTAATTTCGCAACCACCGGAACCTGGCAGGAAATCACAAACAGCGGCATGCAGATTGGCCACAGTTGGCTCCCCGTGGGTATTCCATACGGAACGTACCAATTCAACTATACTGTAAACGGCTTGTGTGCGACAAGTGATGAATCTACTGTCATTATCCATTTCAATCCGATTCCTGTGGCTCCGGTAGTGAGTGCAAATGATCCGGTTTGCAGTTCGGAAACTTTGCAACTTTCGGCATCGGATATCCCAAATGCGAGTTACCTATGGACCGGCCCGAATGGATTCACTTCCAATGAGCAGAATCCGGCCATCACCGATATTTCGGCTGCAGCCAGCGGATCGTATTCGGTTATGGCGAGTATCGGACCCTGTGATTCGCCGTTGGCATCGGTAAACGTAAATGTATTGGCATCGCCTGAATTCTCGATTAAACCCGGCTGCAACGGAAATGAATATGCAGTTATTGTGATCCCAAATGAAAATTCCTTTAATCCTGCTGCGGTTTCTTATTCCTGGAGCGGACCGGAAAATTATACCAGTACGGCAAATCCGATCATTATTACGGGAGGCAAAAAAGGGATTTATTCAGTGACAGTTACGGCTGAAAATGGCTGCATTAAGTCGGCAAGCATAGAAGTGCTGAATACGCTTTGTGCCATCCCGAACGGCATTTCCCCAAATAATGACGGCGATAACGATACTTTCGACCTGACCGGATTTGAAGTCATAAAATTCAAGATTTTCAGCCGCTACGGGCGTATGGTTTTCGAGCAGGATGATTACACCAACCAATGGCACGGCCAGGATTATGACAACCGCGAACTTCCCGACGCAACGTATTATTATTACATCCGTATGAAATCGGGAGAAGAAAAGACAGGTTGGGTTTATGTGACCAAATAAAAAAAAGCGGAAATTAACTTTCCGCTTTTTTTATCCTTTAAGGTAGGCTTCCCGGACTTTCTTAAACAAGTTTGAGGAATAGACAAAGTCGGTTACCGCCTGGTTATCGGTCTTGAAGATTTCTTCTTTTGTGCCCTGCCATTCCTTGAGCCCGTCTTTGAGGAATACGATATTATCGCCGATTTCCATCACCGAGTTCATATCGTGCGTATTGATGACAGTCGTAATATTGTATTCTTCGGTAATTTCCTTGATGAGGTTATCAATCAGGATGGAAGTGTTCGGGTCGAGCCCGGAGTTCGGTTCGTCACAAAATAAATATTTCGGATTGTTCACAATCGCACGTGCAATCGCGACCCGTTTCTGCATTCCGCCCGAAATCTCTGAAGGCAATTTATGGTGCGCATCGATAAGGTTAACGCGTTCGAGTACGAAATCCACACGTTCCTTGATTTGCGCTTTCGAATTTTTGGTGAACATTTTGAGCGGAAAGCCCACATTCTGCTCGACAGTCATCGAATCGAATAACGCGCTTCCCTGGAAAACCATCCCGATTTCAGTTCGCAATTCGCGTTTCTCATCGACAGTCAAATCGGAATAGACGCGGCCATCGAATTCAATCGTACCCGAATCAGGCGTATGGATCCCCAGCAGCGATTTGAGCAAAACGGTCTTGCCCGAACCCGACTGCCCGATGATCAGATTGGTTTTTCCGGTCTCGAAAACGGTCGAAACGCCTTTCAATACCTGGCTGTCGCCAAAAGATTTCACTAAATTTTTAACTTCTATCATTGGGCCAAAAGTAATTGCGTCAGGATATAATTCATTAAGATGATCGTCACCGATGTCCATACAAACGAAACCGTACTGGCTTTACCCACTTCGAGCGCGCCGCCTTTCATATAATAACCGTGGAACGACGGGATCGTCGCGAGCAACAAACCGAAAATAAAGGTTTTGAGGAACGCGTAGAAAATATGGAACGGGATAAAGTCGCCCTGTATACCGGCAACAAAATCAGAACTCGCGCCGAAACCACCATAAACGGCAGCAATCCATCCGCCCAAAATTCCAAGAAACATACTGATCCCGATTACAAACGGATACAGCATCAACGCCATCAGTTTCGGGAAAACGAGGTAATTCACGCCGTTGATTCCCATGACTTCGAGCGCATCGATCTGTTCGGTCACGCGCATCGTTCCGATACTTGAAGTGATAAAGGATCCCATTTTTCCGGCCATTACGATCGAGATAAAGGTCGGGGCAAACTCTAAAATCACCGATTGCCGTGTGGCAAATCCGATCAGCGTTTTCGGGATCAAGGGATTCGTGAGGTTCAAAGCCGTCTGGATCGCCACAACACCGCCTACAAAAAAGGAGATGAAAGCCACAATCCCGAGCGAGCCGATAATCAGATCGTCGATTTCCTTAAAGATCAAACCTTTCATCACCGACCATTTGGTGGGTTTCCTGAAAATTTCTTTCCACATCAGAAAATACCTTCCGATCTGCGATAAATAGCGAACGAGCATCATGTTTTTAAAATATACGCTAAAATAGGAAGAAGTTGGCAGTTATGGGTTATGCGCGCAAAGTTATTTATGTAAAATTTGGGGACGTTGCCTTCGGCCAGGCTTTCGGCTTTATCTTTTTTCGTGCCTCAGAAAGGATACTGCCTCACCCGAGGCGAAGCCGAACTGAGCGGAGCTAATCCCTAACGCAAACATCCGATCAACAACCCGACAGATTACCGAATTAACTTCTCTTTCATCTTTCCCCAACGATAACCCCGGATAAACTTAGCCTGTTCGGGCGTAACCAGAAGCGGGCGTTTCGCATTTTTTGCTTTGAGAAAACCTTTGACATAGTCGAAAAACAGCAATGGTTTTTTCTTCAAAAGCGCCAGTTTCGCCGAAGCGATCGCCGCAATCCAGAAGCCGTAACCCAAAGTGTAAAACGCTTCGCCCTGTTTGTACCGCGCGGTTTTGTTGTAATTCGCTCCGGTAGGTTTGAGGTGTTTCACTTTGAGTTCGGTAGCGGTGACCACTTTCCAGCCGTAGAATTTACACAGCAATTCGTCAACCGTATCCCAGCCCATAGCCGGCTTTAGTTTCCCGATTTGCAGGAAGCATTCTTTCCGGTAGGCTTTAAAAGCACCGCGGATGTGGTCCTTATCGGTCAGGTTTTCAAGAATCCATTCGCCGTCTTTTTCAATGTAGGCAAACCCGCCGGTCATTCCGACTGCAGTGTCTTTTTCAAAAACAGAAAGGATCGTTTCAAAATAATTGTCGGGCAAAATCAGGTCGGCGTCGAGCTTTACGATGATGTCGTAATTTTCATCCAGCATCTCCAGGCCTTTCTGGAAAGCCTGAATCACTTTGCTTCCGGGAAGGTGGATCGCCTCCGAAGTCTTGTTGACGAGCGAAAGCCACGGGTTTTCTTTGGCAAAAGCCGTTGCGATTGCAGCGGTATTATCAGTGGAATTATCATTTACAACAACACATTTAGAAGGCAAAACCGTCTGCGAAGCCAATGACTGCAGGGTTAGTGCGATAAAATCTTCTTCGTTGTGCGCGGGAATGACGAGGTAGTAGTTCATTATTTTACTTTTTCAGCATAAACGATGTAATACCGGTTGGTGAATTTCCGCAGCAGTGGCCGCCATCCGATTTTCTTTACTGGATTCGTCCATTTGTCACGCGCGATGATTTTCCATCCGGTTTTTTCGAGAAGCCAGTCCAATTGCCAATCTTCAAATTCATGGTAATGCCGGTCCCATAAATCGGTTTTGCTGCGATAGGCGGGTGAAAACCACAATCGCATCGGGATGGAAATAAACAATTTTTCGGATTTTATTTCCTTCAGGATGGTATACGGATTCAATAGATGTTCGAAGATTTCGAATGCGGTTACAACCGTAGCATTGGAATTTCTGAGTGTGTTTTGGTTTTCATCCAGATCTTCCCCGGTCGTATTGCTTACCGAAAAGCCGTCTTCCTTCATGATCGCTGAAAAAGGATTTTCGACACCGAGATCGAGTATGGTTTCCGAAGTGGAAATGTGTTTTCTTAAAAATTCAAGCGTGTGTTTGAACCGCTTGCTGGGGAATACTTTTTCGTACATGTTAACCGCAAAGTTTGAGAAGTGTTGCGCAAAGATAGCAAAGATTTCATCGTTTGCAGATAGCCTAGCCCCGATAGAGCCGATATCCTTGGAGCGCAGCGGAAAGATAAAGGCGAAAGCGGGAAATCTGCTTCTAAATAAATTGGGTAAATTCAACAGATTGCTTCGCTGTGCTTGCAATGACGGTGCTTTTAATAACGATAGACAAATGCGTTTACGTTCATTCCGGCACCGACCGATGCGAACATGATCACGTCGCCTTTGTGGATTTCGTGGCGGTCGATTTTGCCCTGAAGCAATAAATCATATAAGGTAGGCACTGTCGCGACGCTGCTGTTTCCGAGGAAATTGATGCTCATCGGCATGATGTCTTCGGGCGGTGTCTGGCAATATAATTTGTAGAAACGCTGAACGATGGCCTCGTCCATTTTTTCGTTGGCCTGGTGGATCAGGATTTTTTTGATGTCGCCGATCGCCACGCCGCTGTCGTCAAGACAGTCTTTCATGGCCTGTGGGACCTGGCTTAGCGCGAATTCGTATATTTTGCGGCCGTGCATTTTGATGTAGCGCGTATCGGGATCGAGGTCTTTGTTGAACGAATTTCCGAAAAATAAATAATTGGCCTCGTCGTAAGCATATGTGGCGCTGGCGTGGGCGAGGATCCCTTCGTTGTCATTTTCGGAAAGCTCGATGATGGAAGCGCCGGCGCCGTCTGAATAGATCATGCTGTCGCGGTCGTGAATATCGACCACGCGCGACAAGGTTTCGGCACCGATGACAAGGCAGCATTTTGCCATTCCGGATTTGATGAAAGCATTGGCCTGCATCACGCCTTCGATCCAGCCCGGGCATCCGAACAGGAGGTCATAAGCGACGCATTTCGGGTTTTTGATCCGCAGTCGGTGCTTGACGCGGGTGGCCAGGCTCGGCAGCATATCCGATTGGATGGTGCCGTGGCGCACGTCGCCGAAGTTGTGTGCGAAAATAATGTAGTCGATTTTTTCCGGGTCGATTTTGGCGTTTTCTATAGCCCTTTGCGAAGCGATAAAAGCGATGTCTGAAGTCATAAGGTCGTCGCTGACATAACGCCGTTCTTCAATTCCGGTGATGTTCTTGAATTTTTCGGCAATAACTTCATTAGTGGTGGCAATAGGGGTTCCATCTTCATTGAGAAAAACGTGTTCCGCGAATTCGACGTTTGAAACTTTTACTTCGGGAATGTAGCTGCCTATTCCGGTTATTTTTACAGTCATCTTACAGGGGTAATAAAATCATGTAAATTTAAAGATTTTAAAGTTACGATTTGCTAAAATATTAGTATGCGTGCATATAATTATGGATTTGCTGATTTAAAATGTTAAAAATAGCAATACCGTAAATTTTTTTCTGTTATTTCATTTTAATCTGCATTACGGTTGCGATGGAAAGCGCCCGAGTTTTTATTTTATCGGAATTTTCTCCTTTAAATTTCACGTCTACGGTTTCATTGAAATGGGCGAGCCAGGTATTGAAATGATTTTCGGTAAGGATCATTTTCCGGTTCAGGTCAAGATGGATCTGCAAAACATTATTCCGGTAATTCCCGGAATTGAAAAGCGCCTGTTCCCAAAAATCAACGATATGCGGCAAATGTGTCGCCAGATTGATTTTTGCAACTTCGGTAAAGATATAATTGACAGAATCGTCCAGCAGCAGTTTTTCATAAAATTGCGCCATCAGGATTTCGAGGTCTTGTCGGTTTTGGATATCTTCCATAAAAAAATGCCCCGCTTTTAAACGGGACATTTGGTGTTTATTAGTTTTCCATATAGGCTTCGATCGGTGCGCAGGAACAAATCAGGTTCCTGTCGCCATAAGCGTCGTCGGCCCTTCTGACGGTTGGCCAGAATTTATTTTCCGCAATGTATTCCAATGGGAAAGCAGCCTGTTCACGCGTGTATGGGAAATCCCAGGAATCAGAAGTCAGCATCGCCAAAGTATGCGGAGAATTTTTAAGGACGTTGTTTTTATCGTCGGCATTAGCGGCTTCAATTTCCTTACGGATAGAAATCATTGCGTCGCAAAAACGGTCGAGTTCTTCAAGGTTTTCGCTTTCCGTAGGCTCGATCATCAAAGTCCCGGCAACCGGAAACGAAACCGTCGGCGCGTGGAAACCGTAATCCATCAGACGTTTCGCGATGTCGGTCACTTCAATGCCTTTCTGTTTGAACGGACGGCATTCGAGAATCATTTCGTGTGCCGCGCGCCCCATTTCGCCAGTGTATAAAGTATCGTAATGGCCGCTTAATCTTTCCTTGATATAATTGGCGTTAAGTATCGCCGCTTTTGTCGAATTCGTCAAACCATCCGCGCCAAGCATCGTAATGTATCCGTAGGAAATCAGGCAAACCAGAGCCGAACCCCAAGGCGCTGCAGAAATTGCAGTGATCGCCGTTTCGCCGCCAGTCGGGATGACAGGATTTGTCGGCAGGAACGGAACTAAATGCTGCGCGACACAGATCGGGCCAACGCCAGGTCCGCCACCGCCGTGTGGAATTGCGAATGTCTTGTGCAGATTCAGGTGACAGACATCGGCGCCGATAGTTGCCGGATTTGTGAGCCCGACCTGCGCATTCATATTCGCACCGTCCATATAAACCTGTCCGCCATTGTCATGGATCAGTTTCGTCACTTCAATAATCGAAGCTTCATAAACGCCATGCGTGGATGGATAAGTCACCATCAGGCACGAAAGATTGTCTTTGTGGAGGATTGCTTTTTCGCGTAAATCTTCCACGTCGATATTTCCGTTTTCCAAAGTTTTGGTGACAATGATTTCCATTCCGGCCATCGCGGCTGAAGCCGGATTGGTTCCGTGTGCCGAAGCCGGAATCAAAGCGATATTCCTGTGATGGTCGCCACGTGACATGTGATAAGCGCGGATTACCATCAGTCCGGCGTATTCGCCCTGCGCGCCTGAATTTGGCTGTAAAGTCGTCCCTGCAAAACCGGTTACGACATTGAGTTGCTGCTCTAATTTCCTGAGCATTTCCTGATAACCTTCTGCCTGGTTCAATGGTGCGAATGGGTGGATGTTGTTCCAGTTCGCCATGCTTAACGGAAGCATTTCCGCCGCAGCGTTGAGCTTCATCGTACAGGAACCCAATGAAATCATCGAGTGGTTCAGTGCCAAATCTTTTCTTTCGAGCATCTTGATGTAACGCATCAAAGCCGTTTCCGAATGGTATTTGTTGAAAACGTCTTCTTGTAAAAATTTGGAAGTGCGCTCTAAATTTTGCGGGAAATTATTTCCTTCTGGAAGGCTTTCGATTTTAGAAGCTGTTTTGCCTGTCGCTTCTGCAAAAATGCTGACGATTTTATTGAGGTCGACGATAGAAACCGTTTCATTCAAAGCGATAGAAATCGTCTGTTCATCAATATAATAAAAATTCACTTCGTTTTTCTCGGCGATCGCTTTCACTTTTTGGGCGTCGGCTTTTACAGTAATCGTATCGAAAAAAGCCGTGTTCGTTTGGTACAATCCTAATTTTTCCAATGCATTTGTTAAAGTCGCAGCCGAACTGTGGACTTTATTCGCAATATACTGCAAGCCTTTCGGACCGTGGTATACGGCATACATTCCGGCCATAACTGCCAGTAAAACCTGAGCCGTACAGATATTTGAAGTCGCCTTGTCGCGCTTGATATGCTGCTCGCGTGTCTGCAAAGCCATACGCAAGGCGCGGTTTCCGTTGGTATCGATGGTTACGCCGATAATCCTTCCCGGCATCGAGCGTTTGTATTCGTCTTTGGTAGCAAAATAGGCCGCATGTGGTCCGCCATAACCCAATGGGATCCCGAATCTCTGCGTGGTCCCGACTACGACGTCAGCGCCCATTTCACCCGGGGAAACTAATTTCACCAGGCTTAAGATATCTGCAGCGACAGCGGTTTTGATTTCGTTTGCTTTGGCTTTTGCGATGAATCCGGAATAGTCATTTACCTGTCCGTATTTCCCCGGATATTGCAGCATCGTCCCGAAAAATTCCTTCGAAAAATCAAAAGTCTCGTGGTTTCCGACAACCAATTCCACACCGATTGGCGTAGAACGTGTCTGTAAAATCGATAAAGTCTGTGGCAGGATTTCTTCCGAAACAAAGAATTTATTGACATTCGCTTTCTTCTGGTCGCGGCTTCTCACGTCGAACAATAACGCCATCGCTTCTGCGGCAGCGGTACCTTCATCAAGTAACGAAGCGTTTGCGATTTCCATTCCGGTGAGTTCGATCACCATCGTCTGGAAATTGAGGATGGCTTCCAGTCTGCCTTGGGCGATTTCCGCCTGGTAGGGTGTGTAAGCCGTGTACCAACCCGGATTTTCGAGCACATTTCTTTGGATCACGGCAGGCACAATCGCTGCATGGTAACCCAGGCCAATGTAGGTTTGGAACACTTTGTTCTTATTTCCCAATTGGGCGATATGATTGATGTATTCGTATTCGGTCATCGCAGGCTCGAGGTCGAGTGGTGCTTTGAGGCGGATGTCATCGGGTAGGGTTTCGTAAATCAATTGGTCGATTGTTTCCGCTCCTATCGTTTTCAGCATGTGCTGCATGTCATTCTCGCGCGGACCAATGTGTCTTAAAGCAAAAGCATCTGTTTTCATCAAATAAAGTTGTGTTTTTTTAAGTGGCGTAAAATTAGGTATTAATCTCAAAATGGCTGGTATTTTTAACAGCATTTTTCGGGAATTTTTCAACTAAAAGGCGTTCTTATTAACAGTTTGATTAATTTTACAGAATGGTTGTTTTCAGGCGTTTTTTGGATTTCTATCTACAGGGCAGTTTGCACGTGGCTTTGTCCGTCTATTGCCTGATTCGGATTACGGAACTCGTGCTGGGTTTGGTGCCAAATCCATACATGGCGGGCTTTGGATTTTTCGGGACAATCGTCGGCTATAATTTCGTAAAATATGATGCGCTGGCCCGTTCGGGCAAACCAGAATTGGGACTGAAAATGAAAATCGTAATTGCACTGAGCGTTTTTGCGGCGATCGGAACGTTATATTGCTTCTTAAAATTGCAGTTCCTGACACAGCTTGTTTCAGGAATCGTATTGCTCGTGACGGCGCTTTACACGTTGCCATTTTTTCCAAACCACAAGAATGCGCGCAGTTGGGCCGGACTCAAAATCTACATGGTTGCGGCTTGCTGGGTTGGCGTGACGGTCGTACTTCCGGTTTTGAATGCGGGTGCGGTGCTGGACACCGATTTCTTTATAGTCGGCGTCAAGCGGTTCATCCTGGTTGTGGTTTTGCTTTTTGTTTTTGAGATTATCGATCTCGCCTGGGATGATCCGCATCTCAAAACGGTTCCGCAACAAATTGGGATTAAACGAACAAAGCAATTGGGAATTTTGTTATTGCTTGTGTTTTTGGCATTGGAATGTTTCCAGATGAATGAAAGCCTGATGCGATTTACTGTCAGTATTATCCTGATCGCAATTACAACGGCATTTTTGCTTTTTGCCGACGAAAAAAAATCCAAGTATTACACCGCTTTCTGGACCGAAAGTATTCCGATACTATGGTGGATTTTACTGCTGGCTTTCGAAAAGTTTTTTTAAGGTCTTGTTTCTTCGCTATTGACACGCTTCGGATTATCAGACATCTGAAAATCTGAAGCGAAGCGTGTCTAACTTCTGAAACCCGAAGGGCGTGCCTCTTTTAAAGCAATCCCGCGCGTTTCAACAACGCATCCGGCTTCGGTTCCTTGCCGCGAAAGCGTTTGTACAAAACCATCGGATGTTCGGTTCCGCCTTTGGAAAGGATATTGTCCTTGAATTTCTGCGCGACTTCTGTATTAAAGATTCCCTGTTCCTGAAAATACGCAAACGCGTCGGCATCCAGCACCTCTGCCCATTTGTAGCTGTAATAACCAGAAGAATAACCGCCCTGAAAAATATGAGAGAACGCCGTGCTCATCGCATTTTCTTTTACATCCGGATAGAGTTGCGTAGAAGCGAACTGCTCATTTTCGAAAGCCTTTAAATCGGTAATGGCAGTCGGATCCTGTCCGTGCCAACCCATGTCGAGCAACCCGAAACTGAGCTGGCGCATCGTGGCCATGCCTTCCTGGAAACTCGCACTTTCCTTGATCTTCCGGATGTATTCTGTTGGGATAATTTCCCCGGTTTTATAATGGTGCGCGAACAAGGCCAAAGCTTCCGGCTCGTAGCACCAGTTCTCGAAAATCTGGCTCGGCAATTCCACAAAATCCCAATAGACGCTGGTTCCCGATAAGTTCGGATAGGTCGTATTGGCAAGCATTCCGTGCAGCGCATGCCCGAATTCATGGAACAAGGTCGTCACTTCGTTAAAGGTCAAAAGTGGCGGTTTGGTCTCTGTCGGTTTGGTGAAATTGCATACGATCGAAACATGCGGGCGTTCGTTATTTCCGCTTAAAATATACTGCGATTTGAACGAAGTCATCCATGCGCCGTTGCGTTTGCCTTTCCTCGGGAAGAAATCGGCATAGAAAATCGCGACCAGATGTCCGGCAACATCTTTCACTTCATACGTCATCACGTCTTCGTGGTACTTGTCGACGTCGTTGATTTCGACAAAGGTCAGCCCGAACAATTTTCCGGCTACCGTAAACGCACCGTTCAAAACATTTTCGAGCTTGAAATACGGCTTCAGTTTCTCATCGTCAAGATTGAATAACTGTTGCTTGAGTTTTTCGGAATAATACGCGCCATCCCATTTTTCAAGGCGTTCGATGCCGTCCAAGTCTTGGGCGAATTTCGTCAGTTCGGCGAATTCCTTTTCAGCCGCAGGTTTCGCTTTCGTCAATAAATCCTGTAAAAAAGCCTTCACTTTCTCCGGGCTTTCGGCCATTCTTTCCTCCAGTACAAAATGGGCATGCGTGTCATAGCCCAAAACTTTCGCACGCTCGAAACGCAATTTTGCAATTTGCAGGACGATTTGCTGGTTGTCGAGCTCGTTGTTCTGAAAACCTTTCGCGCCTGAGGCGATCGCCATCTTTTTGCGCAGCTCGCGGTTGTCGGCATACGTTACAAACGGAATATAACTCGGATAATCCAAGGTAAAAATCCAGCCTTCCTTGCCCGAATCTTTTGCGAGTTCCCTGGCAGCTTCGATGGCGCCTTCAGGCAAACCCGACAAATCTTTTTCGTCGGTGATGTGCATTTGAAAAGCATGTGTCTCATTCAGGACATTCTCGCCAAATTCCAAACTCAGCCGTGATAATTCCTTGTCGATTTCACGCAATTGGTTCTTTTTATCTTCGGGCAAATTGGCGCCGTTTCTTGAAAAACCTTTGTATTTTTTATCTAATAAAGTGGTTTGTTCAGGCGTTAAGTCGAGTTTGGATTTTTGTTCGTAAACCGCTTTGACACGGGCAAACAATTCGGGATTCAACGTAATATCATTGCTGAATTCCGACAGCAACGGCGAAACTTCCTGTGCGATTTTCTGGATGTCGTCGTTCGTTTCGGCCGAATGCAGGTTGAAGAAAATATTCGACACGCGGTCTAAGGTATCGCCGGCAAATGACAAAGCCTCGATCGTATTTTCAAAGGTCGGCGCTTCGGGATTCGAAACGATTTGGGCGATTTCTTTTTTGGCGCGTGCAATTCCTTCCTGAAACGCCGGAAGGAAGTCTTCGTTCTTAATTTTGGAAAATGGCGCCGTATCGTGTTTGGTGGTGAATTTTGTAAGTAGTGGATTCATGGATTAAATTTCAGGTTACGGACGAGCCTAGCCCTGATGGCAGCGGCATCCTTTATTGACATTTTTATGGCAATAAAGATAAAGCGAACAGCAGGAACTTGCTCCTAATAAAATGTCAAATTATTTTTTTAAACTCTCCGAAGATTGGTCCACCGTCGCTTTCAAGCCTTCCTTATAAGCGATGATTTTGTCGCGCGTTGATTTGTCGTGGCTTCCGATAATCTGCGCCGCCAAAATCCCGGCATTTTTAGCGCCGTTCAAAGCAACAGTCGCCACAGGGACGCCGCCCGGCATTTGTAAAATTGACAAAATACTGTCCCAACCGTCGATCGAATTGCTCGATTTTACGGGTACGCCAATCACCGGCAACGGCGACAGCGAAGCGACCATTCCCGGCAAATGCGCCGCGCCGCCGGCTCCGGCAATGATTACCGAAATCCCGCGCAAGTGTGCATTTTTGCTGTAATCGAACAATTTTTCAGGCGTTCGGTGCGCCGAAACGATATCGGTTTCCGTCTCGATCCCAAACTGTTTCAATATTTCGATGGCTTCCTTCATGACCGGCATGTCGGAGATGCTTCCCATTATGATTCCTACTTTCATTTCAATTAATAATTAACAATTGATAATTAACAATGTGTTTTTGGCGTTTCCCTTCGGGCAGTCGGCTTTCAGCCTTGTGTCCCTGCGGGTCAGGCTTTTCGCGGTGCACGGCACCTTGCTTCAATCCTTAACGCGCAATCACGCGGATCGTATTCTTTACGTTTTCGGCAATCTCGCGCGCTTTCGCCATATTTTCATTCACGATCGTCACGTGTCCCATTTTCCGGAACGGGCGTGTCTCGCGTTTCCCGTATATATGCGGCGTCACACCGTCAATCGCCATAATCTTTTCAATATTTTCGTAAACGACCGGGCCCGAATAATTTTCGGCACCGACCAAATTTACCATAATTCCCGCAACTTTACTATCGGTATTGCCCAAAGGCAAGTCCAATATCGCACGCAAATGGTTTTCGAACTGCGAAGTATAGCTCGCCTCAATTGTATGATGGCCTGAATTGTGAGGTCTTGGCGCCACTTCATTCACTAAAATATCGTCGTTTTCAGTCTGGAACATTTCTACGGCGAGTAATCCGACATGGTTGAATTTTTCGGAAACCTGCAGTGCAATTTCACGCGCTTTATGTGCGACTTTTTCATCAATCCTTGCAGGACAGATCACATATTCGACCTGGTTGGCTTCGGGGTGGAATTCCATTTCCACAACCGGATAGGTTTTGATTTCACCCGAAACATTTCTGGCGACAATCACCGCGAGTTCATTTTTAAACGGGACCATTTCCTCGGCGATGCATTCCACGTTCGGAAGATTTTCGAGGTCGACGATGGTGCGGACGACTTTTACGCCGTTGCCGTCATAACCGAATTCGGCGCTTTTCCATACGAATGGGAATCCGAGTTCTTCATTATCCAATGCGGTTTCCAGATCGGGCAATGCAAAAAACCGTTCGTGCGGCGCAGTCGGAATGCCATTTTCGACATAGAAATCTTTCTGCTTTCCTTTATTCTGGATCTGTTTTAAGGTTTTTGGGGAAGGGAACACTTTAATTCCTTCGGCCTCGAGTTTTTCCAATGCCTCGAGATTGACGAGTTCGATTTCGAAAGTGAGCACGTCGACCTGTTTCCCGAAATTATAAACAGTATCAAAATCGGTCAGGCTGCCTTGGAAAAATTTATTGCAGGCGATTCGGCAAGGCGCTTCGTCACTCGGATCAAGGACATAAGTTTGTATGTCAAATTTGCGGGTTTCAGCCAAAAGCATCTTGCCAAGCTGACCGCCGCCAAGAATGCCGAGCTTAAAATTGGAGGAAAAATAATTCATCTTGTTGTTGTTGCTTGCGCAAAGATAGGCAACAAATTTGGGATTTTGAAATGCAGATTTTCGGCAGAAAAGTGTAACTTTTCCGAAATTTTACAATCTATTACGTTAATCATCAATCTTTTAACTATAAATCATGGCAAATCACCAATTTTTACTGACCTTATTATTAGCTGCCGGTTTATCCCAAACCGCGGCTTATTCCCAAACCGATTCCGACAGCATTATGCTCGACGCGCCAAAGATTATTTCCTTCGCCCTGGACGGGAATATCCCAAAAGCGCTTGAAACCGTCAATGCTACATCTGATGAAAAAATGATCAGGCGACACCTTAAAGTCAGGAATGGTTTCAACGAGCGGTTCAGCGGTACAACAGACCGCAGCGATTATTTGGCAAAAAGACATTCGGCAATAGACAGCCTGCTTATCATTTACCGCGATTATTGGCGCAAATCATTTCTTGATTATCCGAAAGTGCACGACACAATGTTACGGGAAAATCTTTCGGCTTTTCTCAGCAGGAACTACAAGCCGGCAAAAAAACTCAAGGGTTCCGACAGCAATGAAAAATTCGACAAACATTTGGTGAATTACATCAAATCCAAAGGCCTGCACACGACGGGCTTCGGACAGACGGGCAGATTTTATGACTTGTTGGTCTGGAAAAAGGAAACCGATACGGTCTATAAATTCACGCTGCACGGACAAATGATCCACACGCCGGTGGTTTTCATGGAAGATTTTGTCACGCTTGGCTGGGAAGAATACGCCACGATGGACAGGGCTTTTCCGGGCGGATGGGCAAAACCGACTGCGTTGTATTGTGTAAAAAAATCATACGACCTGAACAGCGAATCGTTCCTCATCAGCTATCTGGCGCATGAAGGTAGGCATTTTGAAGATTACAAGCTGTTTCCGAAATTGTCTACAACCGATCTTGAATACCGCGCGAAGCTCACCGAATTGAGCCTGCTCGAAAAAACGCTGTTCGACACGCTTTCCTTTTTTATATCCAATGCCGATTACAAAACCGAAGACGGCCATAAAAGGGCCGATTATTATGTGGTTTCGGCCTTGTCGAAAAAACTGTTCGATTCCGAATTTGAAAGCGATATCAGCCGTTGGAAAACGCTGAAACCAGAAACCATCCACACGGCAAGCGCAGCGCTGTTTTCGGAAAATACTGCAGCACTTCAAAAGAAAGGGAAAAAGGTGGTCACTAATTTTACCCCGGGAACCAAATCCTGAGATTTTCTTAATTGTCGCATTTGCCCTGCACAATTGTCTTTTTTACACTTTTAGGATTCATGCTAATGTTGTAATTTTATCATTCAACTTTAAAAGGTTTCGTGCTTTTAATATCCGAAATTTGAAATAAACAACACAACCATGGAAAAATCAATCAATGTAAAGGACAGCCGGATGTACGGATTGGTGGCATTATACGATATGCACACCGATTTTTACAGCAAAGCCCTTGACGGAATTTCAGATGAGGCCGCCCAGAGCCGTCTCGACACCAAAGCGAACCACATTGCCTGGCTCGCAGGAAGCATTTTACAGGAACGTTTTGAACTCGCTGCGATTTTCGGGACCAAAATGGAGCAGATCTGGCACGAGGTTTTTCGGAACCACCAGGGAATTCAGGACGGAAAAAAATACCCGCCGCTGGCAGATTTTAAATCCGACTGGAAAAGAATCAGCCCGATATTGCGCGATATTATAACCGGCCTGACACCTGAAAAACTCGATAGCATATTTGAAATGGAAGGCATGAAATTTCCCCATTTTGAGTTACTGTCGTTTGACATTTACCGCGAAGCAAACATCATAGGACAAATTGCCCTTTGGCGCAGGTTATTGGGTTATCCGGGAATTAAATATGATTAATGAAAATGAGATTGATATGAAAACGATAAAGAAAACAATAAAGATAGAAGCGCCGAAAGAAAAAGTATGGAATGTTTTGCTCGAAGATGACTACAACCGCATCTGGATGGCCGAATTTATGGAAGGGTCGCATGCCAAAACCGATTGGATCGTGGGCCACAAAGTGCGTTTCCTGGATAATAAAAACAATGGAATCGTAGGAAAAATAGCCGCCAAACAGCCCTATGATCTGATAGAAATTGTCTACGACGGCGAAGTAAAGAATGGCGAGGACGATTTTGAAAGTGACAGCGCCAAGGCTATGAAAGGCGCGAAGGAAAACTATTATTTATCCGAAGATAACGGAACCACGACGCTGTCGGTCGAATCAGATATGGATGAGCGCCATTTCGATATGATGTCGGCCGCCTGGGACAAAGCACTCGAAAAAATCGACGAACTTGCAATTTCTGTCTAAAACTGAAATCATGGAAGCACCGCTTAAAGATCTGAAAATTACCCGTATTTTAGATGCGCCGCGCGAAATGGTTTTCCGTGCGTGGACACAGGAAAACCTGTTGGCGGAATGGTGGGGACCGAAAGGTTTTACAAATTCTGTTTACGAACTCGACCTGCGCCCCGGCGGAAGCATCCGTATCGATATGATCGGGCCTGACGGAACGGTTTACCCGATGGGCGGACTGTTTCGCGTGATTGACCCGCCGGAACATTTGCTGTTTACATCGGCGGCTTTCCAGGATGACAACGGCGATTACAAACTGGAGGTCAACAATAGTGTTACCTTTGAAGAAGTCGATGGGAAAACAACAATCTTGCTTCATGCAGAAGTGGTCAAATCGTCTCCGGAAGTATTCGATTCACTCGCCGGAATGGAACAGGGCTGGCGCGAAAGTTTCGACAGGCTCGAAGCCTTGCTCAACAGAAAATGAATAAACAAGTAATCAAACAAATATTAACCTAAAATTATTCAAATTATGAAAATTACCACAATTATTGTTCGTGTTTTATTGGGAGCGTTATTTCTTTTTGCTTCGATTTCGTATTTTTTCACCACGCCAGAAGTGCCGCCGATGACCGGGAATGCTAAACTGTTTATGGACGGGATTAATGCATCAGGTTATCTGATGAATCTTGTAAAAGTCACGGAACTGATTTGCGGATTGGCTTTGGCATCCGGTTTTTTCACGCCATTGGCCAATCTTGCGATTTTACCCGTTACGGTAAATATCCTGTTTGTCCATATTTGCGTATTTCACGCAGAAATTCCGATGGCCGTAGGTGTTTTTCTTGCAAATGTCTTTCTGATATACGCTTATCGGAACAATTATACAGGCGTTTTCTCAGTCAAACAATTGTAAGCCATGACTGTACTGGTTTACATATTATCTGGAATTGCGGCGGTAGTCGCTTTGATTTTAATTGTCGCGCTGTTTGTCCGGAAATCGTATTCTGTAAAACGAAGCGTGCTTATTGACAGGCCGAAACAAGAAGTTTTCGACCATGTGAAACTGATCCGAAATTCTGAAAAATTCAGCAAATGGGTAATGTTGGATCCCAATTCCAAACGAACTTTCAGCGGTACCGATGGCACGATCGGCTATGTTTACGGCTGGGAAAGCGACATGAAAAATGTTGGCGCAGGCGAACAGGAAATCAAAGCCATAGCTGAAGGTGAAAAGATTGATTATGAAATCCGTTTTTTCAGGCCTTTTAAAGGTGTGGCACAGGCATATATTGCGACAGAACCTCAAAAGGACGGAACAGAAGTGACCTGGGTATTCGACAGTTCGATGAAATATCCGATGAATTTTATGCTGCTGTTTATGGATTTTGAAAAAATGCTCGGAAAAGACATGGAAGAAAGCCTGCAGAATCTCAAAGTAATTTTGGAAAAGGGGAATTCCTGATTTTCAGGCAATTTCAATTTTGATTCGGATTAAATTTAAAACCGTTGTTTTTTTTAAAAAAATAATAGTAGTTTTGTCGTCCTGAATGCCCTAGTGGCGAAATTGGTAGACGCACTGTGTTCAGGTCGCAGCGCCCCCGGGTGTGCTGGTTCGAGTCCAGTCTAGGGTACAAAAAAAGGATGGCCTTACGGCTGTCCTTTTTTATTTCATTTTCCTGAGTAAGTCTTTGGCGGCAGCCCGATAGGCCGGAGAATGTTCGGGATAGCCCGTTTCAAGAACACTTCTCATTTGGGGATAAATCCAATCCTGCAGTTTTCCGATTTCAAAAAGCGCGCGCATCGAATAGGCTTTGGCTGCGACTTTAGTATCGCCGATGAGCCAGTCGAAACAAGCTTCGGTGAGTTGTTTGAGTTGTTTTTCCGAAAGGAAATTTTCACCCGATTTTAATTTTCGCAAGTGATTCATTGCGGCAAACCAACAAATTTTAGAGACCGAACGGATGGCGCCTTCCTGTATGAAATCAGGTAATGCCTTGCAGAAAATCTTCAGGTAAGGCGAGAGCCAATCCGGATTCTTTTCAATAACGAGCTCCAATATCCAACAGGCTTTGTCATGATTTTTGTCTTTTGTATCCAGGGCGACGTGAATCAGATCGCCCAGCAATTCCGGATTTTCAAAAATAAGATTGGCATTAAAGTCGCGGCTCGGGCGATGTGCCGTGCTTTTTTCGATCTGCTGGTATAAGTTTGCGTCCATGGAATCTATTTTCGCAATGAATATAATCAGAAATGATAATCCAACACAATATTTCCATAATAATTCACCGGCAATCCCGGATAATAGTACCGCGGCTGTGCATTGCCGACAGCGGTGGCATTGGGCAAAATCAGCGAGGCATATTCCGTGTCGGCGATATTATTGACTCCGGCCGAGACCTGCGAATCCAAATCTTTAAAAATCTTAAATTTCCAGCCGGCGTTGAGGTTCAGGAGATTGTAAGAATCTGCATAAGCCGAATTGGCATCATTGAGCGGAATCTCATCCACATATAAAAAATCGGCTGAAACATACAATCCGAAACGGGTTTCGCACAGCAAACCTGCATTGATTTTGTCAGATGGAACGCCGGTGAGTGCATTTCCCGAAAAGTCATTTCCCCTGTCATTAAACGATTCGAATTCGTATTTGCCAATCGAAGCCGAAACATTCGGATCCAAACTAAAAACCGGATTGATCCGCCAATGGTAATTCACCAAAACTTCGATGCCCTGATGTGAAGTCTCACCGGCATTCACGCCCACATAATGGTCGTCGCCGATTCGTTCCGCCACGAGCAGGTTTTTAATCTTCATTTGGTAAAGCGAGATTTCGGTGTAAAGGCTTTTGTTCCCGAAATAAAATTTTCCGCCCAATTCATAATTGTCGCCAATTTCAGGTTTGATATCTGAATTGATGGTGCCACTGGCCGTCAACGTTTCTTCCACACTCGGCAATGAAAATCCGCGGCTTAAGGAAAAATAAATGGTTTTGAGATGATCAGGTTTGAAAAGCAACGAAGCCTGCGGCGACCAGATTGCATTGTAGCTGTAATCTTCTGTAGAAGTTGAAGGATACGTATTTTCAAGATTGAATTTGGTCTTATTGACATTCACGCCGGCCTGTAATTCGAATTTATGGGAAAGCAACAGGCGTAATTGTGCAAAAGCATTGTAAAATTCACGGTTCTGATTTGAAGCGGCCAGCAGATTGCCTTCGAGCGTTCCGAAGCCATTATTTTGCAGGTATAAATTTTCGAGATTCCGACCCGAATAATCATCCTTGAAATATTCCAAACCGGCGGTAAATTTTGTCCCGATTTTCCCAAGATTGAAACTGCCTGAAAATTGTGTCCGTGCGCCATGAGCAAAAGTATATTGACCAAGGATATCAAAAGGCCGCGGCTCAAAATTGTCTTTATAATTAACGAAGAGGGAAGTCGAATTGCTGATGTTTTTCGATAAATTCCAATCATACGCCAAACCACCCAAAAAGGAATTGTACGCTTTATAACCTTTTGATGCGATCCACGTCGGCGCAGCGGCTTTAGGGCTTTCTTCAAAACTTTTTAATGTCACCGAACTCGGGATGAAAGCCCTGAGCCAGTTGTAATTCCCGAAATAAGTCAGTTTGGAATTTGGCTTCCGGAATAATTCTCCGCCAAGTGTTATGCCTTCGCGCGCGTAAGCACTGTTCTCTCGCCAACCGTCAGTTTGCAGCTTGTGATAGCCGATATTCAGGCTTGACGATTTGGAATCGTAGCTATAATTCAGGCTGTTTTTTATCAATCCGAAAGAGCCATAAGTCGTACTGATTTTTGCCTCGCTGCCGAAATCACCGGAAAGCCGCGGAGTGATTACAATTGCGCCGCCCAAACCCGCGCCGTAAACGCTCGAAAGCGGCCCTTTGATAATCTCAATCTGACTGATGTTTTCGGTATCGAGATCTTCAATCGTAGTTTCACTGTCGCCAGAAGTCAATGGAATACTTCCGTAAAAGGCCCGGATTTTATTGGTTCCGTATGGTGTCCTTGCGCCAATGCCTCGAATTGAAATCCGGTTGGTCGTGATATTCGACGATTGCATCAACACACCCGGAATTGTATTCATTGCGGTCGAAATGTCCGAATGGTTGTTGCGCTGCAAATCATTTTCGGATAAGATTCCGATGGCAGCCGGCGCATTCAAAAGGCTGTCGTTGATGTGCCTCGCGCTAATCAGGATTTCCTTCAGCGGCGTTCCTTTGGCAACCGTATCCAAAGCTTTATTTTCCTGTGCGCAACCGAACTGGAAGCATAAAATCAGCAGCAGCGAAAGACTATGTTTTCGGGTCGCCATTACTGATTTGCCGTTATTTTCCAGATGATATTGCTACCGTCGTCAACTACGAGAAGTGAGCCGTCGTTCATTACCGTTACGCCGACAGGGCGGCCATAGACTTCTGCGTTTTTGGCATTTGCGATAAATCCGGTCAGGAAATCCTCAGGTTTTCCTGAAGGCTTTCCATTTCTGAAAGGCACAAATAACACCTTATAACCAGAAATATCGGAACGGTTCCACGAACCATGCTGCCCTATAAAAACGCCATTTTTATATTTTGAAGGAAACGCATCCTTGTCATAGAACGCCAATCCGAGTGAAGCCGTATGCGCGCCAACGGGAACATCAGGAACAATTGCTTTGGCCGCAAGGTCTTTCCCTTCGCCTTTCATCCTCGGATCCAAATGATTGCCGAAATAGGAGTAAGGCCAACCGTAAAATCCGTCTTTCTTAACGCTTGTGATGTAATCGGGAACCAGGTCGTCGCCGAGTCCGTCGCGTTCATTCACCGCAGTCCAGAGTTCGCCGGTTTCCGGATTCCAGTCCATACCCACAGGATTCCGCAGTCCGCTCGCGAATATTTTCTCCCCGCTTCCGTCAGGGTTGATTTCAAGGATGTCGGCGCGCCGCACTTCGTGTTCAATTCCGTGATCGGCAACATTGCTCCCGGAACCGACAGTCACGTAAATTTTCGATCCGTCTTTGTTGGAAATAAGATTCCGCGTCCAGTGGTTGTTGTAACCGCCGGCGGGCAATTTGAGGATTTTTTCGCCTTTGGTGGTTAATTCCAACTGGCCTTCGATGTAAGCATATCGGTAAACGCCGTCGGTATTGGCGACATAAAAATAATTGTTAAGCACGAGCATCCCGAAAGGCTGATTGAGTTTTTTGAGGAAAACCTTTTGTGTTTCAAAAGAGCCATTTTGGTCCTTGTCGCGGAAAACGGTAATTCGGTCTGCCGAGGATTCACACACAAAAATATCATTGTTCGGTGCGATATAAGTATAGCGCGGATTCTCGAGGTTTTCGGCGAATTTAGTTACCGTAAAACCTTCGGGTGCTTTTGGTGTTTTTCCTGCCGGCCAGTCAGTGATGTTGCTTCTTTTAGTAGCTGATTGGGTGGCGAAAGGTGGCGGCAAAATGAGATCGCCAATGGCCGTTTTTACGGTAATGTCGGGTTGCTTTGCAAGTGTTTCCTTTTCCGATTTTTTAACCTGCCCATTGCAGGAAGAGACAACGATAGCCGATAAAAGGCTAACCGCAATTGTAATTGTTTTCATAGCGTTGCATTATAGTTGGCAGCAACAATTTAAGGATTTAAAAAAACCGGCTCAAATTTACCGCCGAATATTATGCCAGATTTAACAGTCGCAAAAAATACCCTTAACTGTATTAATCTTACTGTTTGCTCCATTCTAAATACCTATATTTGCAAATTATTCTAAAACCGAAAAAAGTGATACAACTGCATGACAAACATTTCGTTCCTTTTATTTCTGCAGAAGAAATAGATTTCGCTTTGGCCAATATCGCCAAACAAATGGACGCCGATTTTTTTGATGAAACCCCGGTTTTTATCGGTGTACTCAATGGCGCTTTTATGGTGATGTCCGATTTGATGAAGCATTACCGCGGCATGTGCGAAGTGAGTTTTGTAAAAATGACCTCGTATGAAGGAATGGAAACGACCCATTCTGTCAAACAGCTCATCGGCCTCAACCAGGATCTCAAAGGTAAAACGGTTGTAATTGTTGAAGATATCGTCGATACGGGAAATACCATCGAGGAACTCAAAGCCATTTTTAAAGAGAAAAAAGTCAAGCATCTCAAGATCGCCACGCTGTTTTTCAAGCCTGAAGCGTATAAGAAAGACATCAAGCTCGACTACATCGGGATCAGGATTCCGGATAAGTTTATTGTCGGATACGGACTCGACTACGACGGTCTCGGAAGAAATCTCAGCGATGTATACCAACTCGCAGAATAAATTAAAACTAACGCACAACATTCATAACTGTTACAATGATTAACATCGTTTTATTCGGAAAGCCGGGCGCCGGGAAAGGAACCCAGGCCGAATTCTTAAAAGAAAAATACAACCTCAAGCACATTTCAACGGGCGACCTGTTTCGCTATAACATGAAAAACGAGACCGAATTGGGGCAGCTGGCCAAAAGCTACATCAGCCGCGGCGCACTCGTTCCCGATGAAGTGACCATCAAAATGCTCGAAGACGAAGTCAATCGCAATCCGGATGTTAAAGGATTCCTGTTCGATGGTTTCCCGCGCAACATCGCCCAGGCGGAAGCCCTCGACAAATTTCTGGTTTCCAAAAGCTGGAGCGTAACCGCAACCGTCGCGCTCGAAGCCGACGATGAGGTTTTGGTACAACGCATCCTCGAAAGAGGCAAGATTTCGGGAAGACCGGACGATCTGGACGAAGCAACCATCCGCAACCGCTACGTCGTTTATAATGAAGAAACCGCGCCATTGGCCGCATTTTACAAACAGCAGGGCAAGTTTCATGCTGTAGACGGAATCGGTTCGATCGCAGAAATCACGCAAAGGCTCAGCGCCGTGATTGATAATTTATAGAAGCTGATCCGGCTGTTCGCTCTATCTTTTGTGTTTTAAAGAAAAACACAAAAGGATGCCGCTGCCATCCGGGCTAAACCGGGCCTGAACAAAATCAGTCCACCCAAAACAACTATGGAAATTCTAATAATATTTTTCCTGATTCTTCTCAACGGCGTTTTTGCCATGTCGGAAATCGCACTGATTTCGGCACGCAAAAACCGACTCGAGAATTCCGCCAAAAAAGGCAACGCCAGCGCAAAGACCGCGCTCGATCTTGCCAATTCCCCGAATAAATTGCTTTCGACTACGCAAATCGGGATTACACTGATCGGAATTTTGACCGGTATCTTTTCGGGCGATAAAATTACGGCTTCGGTACAGCATTTTATCGCGACCTATGAATCGCTGCGCCCTTATTCGCAATCCATCGCAGTTGGAATTGTCGTTGTGATCCTGACTTTCTTTTCACTCGTTTTAGGAGAATTACTCCCGAAACGCATCGGGCTCAACCATCCCGAAGCGATCGCAAAAGCGGTTGCCATCCCCATGAAATGGATTTCGGTAGCGACCGCGCCATTTATCTGGCTGCTTACAATTTCCACCGAAACCTTATTGAAAGTCTTAATGATCAAGCCTTCCGCGGACGGCAAGGTCACGGAAGAGGAAATCAAGGCCATTATCAAAGAAGGCACAGAAGGCGGCGAAATCCAGGAAATCGAACAGGATATTGTGGAGCGCGTTTTTCATATCGGCGACCGGAAAGTGAACTCCTTAATGACGCACAGAAAATCGGTCGTTTTCCTTCCGCTCGAAGCAGGAAAGGAAAAAGTACGCGATATGATGCTCAAGGAACTGCATTCGATTTATCCGGTTTACAAAGACAACCATGACGATATTGTCGGTGTGGTCAACCTCAAACATATTTTTGCGCATTTCAGTGAGGAAAATTTCAGCCTCGGCAAGATTATGACCGAAGCGCCTTTTATTATCGAGCATACAACCGCTTACAAAGCCTTGGAAAATTTCAAGAAAAGCGGCATCCATTACGCGTTCGTTTCGGACGAATATGGCGTTTTCCATGGAATTATCACGCTCAACGATATTCTCGAAGCGCTTGTTGGTGATGCATCGGAATTTTATAAGGACGATTTCCAGCTTGTGGCGCGTGAAGACGGCACGTGGATGGTGGACGGACATTACTCGCTGCACGATTTCCTGACCTATTTTGAACTCGACGACCTCACGAACGATTATGAAGTGAACACCGTAAGCGGACTCATCATGACCGAGTTGTCGCACATCCCGAAAGAAGGGGAAAAACTGATCTGGCAGAATTTCGAGCTCGAAGTGATCGATATGGACGGTGTGAAGATTGACAAGGTGATGATACGATCGCTTAAAGAATAAATGCTTTTTTTTGAAAGCCACTAAATATAAATGTCCAACCGGGCAATGAATTTAATAATGACAGCGGATTTAAAATTAAAAGGAGGACAGCCAGTAGCTGCCGGGTATTTTAATGTTTAATGTTGAATAACGAATATTGAAATAATGACAGAAGGAAATTTTGTAGATTACGTAAAAATATATGTTTCTTCCGGAAAAGGAGGGAAAGGCTCGACACACTTGCACCGTGAGAAATTTATCGAGAAAGGCGGCCCTGACGGTGGCGATGGCGGGCGTGGCGGACATGTATATCTTGTAGGCAACAAAAGCCTGTGGACGTTATTCCATCTTAAATTTGCCAAGCACGTAAAAGCCGGACACGGTGGCGATGGCGGCGGTGACCGAAGTACGGGCGCCGACGGTGAAGATAAATATATCGAGGTTCCGTTGGGGACGGTCGTTCGCGACAAAGAATCCAACGAGATTTTGTATGAGATCACCGAACACGACGAGAAAAGGATCGTGGCGCTTGGCGGAAAAGGCGGATTGGGCAACTGGCATTTCAGGAGTTCGACGAACCAGACACCGAGATACGCGCAACCGGGATTGCCATCTGAGGAAAAAGACGTGGTTCTGGAACTGAAGGTTTTGGCGGACGTTGGTTTGGTGGGTTTCCCGAATGCCGGGAAATCGACATTGCTTTCGGTGCTGACTTCGGCCAAACCGAAGATTGCCGATTATCCGTTTACGACCCTGAAGCCGAACCTGGGCATTGTGGCGTACCGCGACTTCCAGTCGTTTGTGATTGCCGATATTCCGGGGATTATCGAGGGCGCGGCCGAAGGCAAAGGACTTGGTCATTATTTCCTGCGTCATATTGAGCGGAACTCGATTTTATTGTTCCTGATTCCGGCCGATGCCGATGATATAAAAAAAGAATATGAGATTCTGATTGACGAATTGCGCCGTTACAATCCAGAGATTCTGGATAAGGAACGCATGATCGTGATCTCGAAATCGGATATGCTCGATGAGGAACTGAAAGCCGAGATGAAGAAACAATTGGATAAAGAATTTAAAGGAATGAATTATATGTTCATTTCGTCTGTGGCGCAAGTTGGCTTGACGGAATTGAAAGATAAATTGTGGAAGATGCTGAATACATGAGCATAACAAACAATCCAAATATTGAAAAGCTATCTTAACGGGTAGCTTTTTTCTTTGCAATAGGGATAGAAACGGAAATCCTTTTTGTCTTTCTTTAAAGACAAAAGATTGCAGTGTATAGCCCGGCCATTGCCCAAATCCAAAAAATAAGTTAAAGTTCACTACAACGATTTAGTTTTTCACCGGCATCGGTTTCGCCATCTGTGAAAATGAATTATATTCGCAACGCTCAAACGACGTGTTAAATGTTGGCCCGGATTGTAACAAATCTATTTTATTCCGACTACTAACCACGTATTAACTAACAATTACACACACATTATGAAGAAAATTATTTTATTCCTGACCATGTGCCTGATGGCGTTTCCGGTGAAGGCCGATGAAGGAATGTGGTTCCTGATGTTTATTGAAAGGCTCAACCATAGGGATATGGAAAAAATGGGTTTGCAGTTGACTTCTGAAGAGATTTACAGCATCAACCACCACAGTTTGAAAGATGCGATCGTTCAATTTAACGGCGGCTGTACGGCTGAAATCGTGTCGAAAGACGGGCTTGTATTAACGAACCATCACTGCGGTTATGAGGCGATTGCCGAATTATCGACTGCCGATAAGAATTATCTCAAGGATGGTTATTTTGCCAAAGACAGGAAATCGGAGATGAAGCCTTCGAGCCTCTATGTCCGTTTCTTTGTTCGGATGGACGACGTGACCAAACGCATCCTGGCAAAGGTCAACCCACAGATGACCGAAGCCGAAAGGGAAAAAGCGGTGCAGCAGGAAATGGCTGTGATTGAAAAGGAGAACAACGAAGGCGGAAAATATACCGTTTCGGTGCGCCCTTTCTTCCAGGGGAATGAATATTACTATTTCGTATACCAGGATTATAAGGATGTAAGGTTGGTGGGAACGCCGCCGGAAAGCATCGGAAAATTCGGTGGCGATACCGACAACTGGGAATGGCCGCGCCATACGGGCGATTTCTCTATGTTCCGCGTATATGCCGACAAAGATGGAAATCCAGCAGACTATTCCGAAAGCAATGTGCCGTTGCAGCCGAAACACTACCTGCCTGTGAGCATGAAAGGCGTTAAGGAAAACGACTTCGCGATGATTTTGGGTTATCCGGGAAGAACCAACCGCTGGATGCCGGCAAACGGGATCGAGCAGAATGTGAAATTTGCTTATCCGGCTTGGGTTGAAGGGGCGAAAACCGGAATGGACCAAATGAAAAAGTATATGGATAAGGACGCTTCCATTCGTTTGATGTATGCTTCAAAATATGCGCAGACTGCCAATTACTGGAAGAACCGCCAGGGAATGATTGATGCGCTGACCAAACAGGGAACGGTTAAGACCAAGACCGACCAGGAAAGCAAATTCAATGTATGGGCAAACAAACCGGAGAATAAAGCGAAGTACGGAAACGTAATCGAGAATATCAACAAGTTCTACGCATTGACGAATGAGAAATCACGTCATGACAATTATGTAAGCCAGTTGATGAGAACCACGGCTTTCGGGACGTCAAGCACTACAATCGGAAAATCGCTCGATGCTTATGTGAAGGCTGATGAGGCCAAACGCAAGGAACTGTATCCGAAGATTATGAAAGGCGTTGAGGAAAGCAGCAAAGAAATTTACCTTCCGGCAGAAAAAGACCTGCTTGCGGCACAATTGAAACTGTATGCCACCAAAGCGACAGGATACAAAATTGCCCCAATGTTAGAAAAACTGGCAAAAGAAAACAACAACGACTTCACCAAATATGCAAACGATGCAATTGACCAGAGTATCGTAACCTCACCTGAAAAGGTTAAGGCATTTTTAGATGCGCCAAGCCAGGAGAAACTCGACAATGATGCGCTTTTATCCTTATCTAAAGATATCGTTACGCATTTCACTTCGAAGTCTGATGAGATTGCAAAAGCACAGAACGATTACGGTGCTTCCTTCCGTTTGTTGGTGGAAGGTTTGCAGGAGTCGAAAATCGGGGCGATCAAATACCCGGATGCCAATTCTACTTTGCGTCTGACTTACGGAAAAGTCCGCGCTTTGCCTGCTGACAAACGCAACGATGCCAAAATCAACAACTACACGACCATGGAAGGCATGGTGAAGAAATACAAAAAAGGCGATGAGGAATTCGACCTTCCTGCAAAACTGATCGAACTCAACAGCAAAAAAGATTACGGGCAATATGCAGACAAGGCGGGTTATATGCCGGTGAATTTCTTAACGGACAATGACATTACCGGAGGAAATTCAGGCTCACCTGTATTGAACGGAAAAGGCGAACTGATCGGAATCGCATTCGACGGTAATATCGAAGCGATGGCCGGAGACGTAATCTTCGATCCGAAATTGCAAAGGACAATCAATGTTGATATCCGCTATGTATTGTGGATTATTGACAAATACTCGGGCGCGAAAAATATCGTCGATGAGATGACCCTAGTGAGATAAGAAATTCACTTATAAGATTAAATCCGGCCAGTTTCTGAGCCGGATTTTTTTATTCCTTATATTTTCGAATGCTGTTTTCTGAAGAATTCCAAGCGATTGTAATCCATAAAAAAATCCGTTCCCAAATTGGAACGGATTTTTTCAGATTGAAACTGAAACTGTTTTTTAAGATGTTATTTATTCAGGAGTTTTTGCGTCACAACCATGCCGTTTTCAAGCTTGATTTTAGCAAAATAAATGCCTTGGGCGAAAAGGAAATCATCTTCGAACGTTTTCATTCTCGAGGCAGGTTTGTATGTTGTAACAAGTTTTCCGTTTAATTCGTAAACATCGATGTTCAGGATGTTTTCTGTAGCCGAGGCATGGAATTTCCGATCATTGATAAAAGCTGTCAGGTTATCGGAGTCGAATTGGTTGTTGCTCAGGACGGAATTCGTATAGCGCAACACAAAACGGTCGTCAAAACGCCCCTGTGCCGAAGTGAAATTATAGGGGGCCGCTCTCAGGTTATGTATGACATTCAGGAGCTTGTCTTCCAGATAAATGCTCTGATTTTCGAAAAGGCCGTCAACGTGATCAATGCGGATTGAGAATTCGGCGGCGCCAAGCGAAATATATCCCAACGGAACCTGGTCGGTTTCTTCAAAAGGCAACGGCCTTCCCTGAATAACAAGGATGTCGTCGTTGACAAAAGAGTAGAAGGTATTGCTGTTTTCATAATCAAACCTTAGCCCGTCATAACCACGGTCAAAGCCCGAAGTGGCACCTGACACATAGCCTACAAGAATCTGGCAGAACGAGCCTGAATTGTTGATCAGGTTGAGCCAGATGCGGTGTTTTTCCACATCTTCGTCATCGTTTACAATCGGTGGATTTGCGGTGTCCGTCATGCGAAAGAACTGGCTGTTGCTGTGTGCCGCCGAACGCATGTTGTTGTTGAAAACGGCATTCCCGTTGGTTAAACTCCTTACAAAGAACGACTGTCCTGCTGCGATGAATCCGTTTGGTGCCGGCGAACCTGCAGGAAGCGAAGTTGCCGCGGTCCCTACGCCGCCAATCTTATTCCACGATGCATAATCACTGGCAGAATAATTATAGATGAAATCATTGTAAAAAGGATCCGGGTTCGCGGCAAGTATAGGCGAATTGTGTGTCCAGAAATAAATCGTACCATCGATCACACTTGCATTGCCTAACAGGTTCAGGAAAGAGGCTGCGCTTACCGCAGACGGATATGGATTTCCTAAAAGATTATATCTGTCGTTGTAAGTTGGGCCTCCCATCGAACCATACCCAATCGGGCAGGTAATCGTACCGTTGTTTGGCGTTCCGATAAAATTGGCTGTATAAGGGACCTTTACCGATGGAAGTATAGAGTAAGTCTGCGGCGCCCTGATAATGTATCCTTTGCGCGGATCCATGATGGTTGCCGCACTTTCCTGCTGCCATGTCCCGAAACTGGAACCTACGAATGGTATCCAACTATAGTATTTATCGGGCTGCGTATTTGGCGATATGCCGCCCAAAGTGAAGTTGGATGCCAAAGTCAGCGGCGAACCCCAATACGTATAATCGTAACGGTACATTGGTGTTGTGATGCGTTCCATGTTAATGATTCCCGTATTCGCTACATTATTCACCTGGATAAGGCTGGCAGAATCTTTTATCAGGAATTGCCCGCCGGTATTTACAGCAACAACATCCGTTACCGTAATGCTATTGGTCGAATTGACCTGCAATATTCCTCCATTAAGGATGGTCAGATTGTAGGCATAAGCGGCATAAGATGCACCTGAAATTAAAGGCGTATTGCCGGCACCCATATTCGGAACCACAACACAATCGGAAGCAGTTGGAACACTCGCAGGCGTCCAGTTCGCTGCATTGTTCCAGTTTGCGCTGGCCGATCCGTTCCAGGTTTTTGCAGTCACGGTTCCGTTACCGGTTCTGTTTGCGGCCACAGCGGTACAATTCACGTCGTTCAGCGCAGTAATGGTGTATGTTGTAGGGACAGCAGGCGTCACTATAAAAGTATATGGGTTCAAAGAAGTGGTGACTGTTACCGGTGTTACTCCGTCGCTATAGGTAAAAGTCCATGGCGCCGTACCGGTAAAATTAACGGTCATTGTTGTTCCTCCGGGCGAACAGGTGCCGCCGCTTCCTGAAAGGACGGAAGTTGGTCCGGTAATGATATAGTCCGTAGCCGTCCTGATCGATGGGGAGCCGGAACAGGCTGCGTAAAAAGTCGTCGTTCCCGGTGTATTGGTATTGCTTAATCCCGACCCGGGAATTCCTATCGGATTGAAAGATGATCCCGTAGCGATAGGTGATCCGCCAGAAGCCGCAGTATACCATTGTAATGCTCCGGCAGTTAAACCCATAATATTGCCGGGTCCGGTAACATTCCATTGATAGTTATTGGTTAACGCGATATCCGATCCTGAATATAGTGTTGTATACAACGTATATATGGTGCCCATCGTTAAAGTAGCCGTCATCAAAGGTTCGAAAAGTGTGGCGCCGCTATCGTCATCACCAACAATCCAGGTGCCGCTTGCGCAGTTTCCGGGGGTAAATGGCGGAATTACAATATAGCCCATCGCATCATAAGCAGTCACGTTCGGCATTGTAAAGCTGTAACTTCCGGTAACGCTGACGGTAAAATTCAATGCCGTATAATTGGAAGTCAGGCCGCCCGTATCAAACTGGCAGGTCGGCGAGTTCGCGATAAAGATCAAAGGACGCACCGCCCTCGGATCCGAAGTAGCGTCCCAGGAACCGCTGATTGTATTGCCAAGATTGGTCTGGGCTGTACAGCTTGCAGTTCCGCTGATGCTTCCCGCAGCGCCCTGGCAGATGGTGGCATTGGTTGTTACAGGAGGCGCCACCGCAGTAGTGAAAGTCAACGGACCAATCCAAACACCATAATTGCCGCCACAATCGGATCTTACCCATACGGTGTATGTTGTCCCTGAAGCCAATCCGGTTAATCCGGCATTCGTTGAAAGGGTTGTTGCCGTTGGTGCTGTCGCATATCCCGGTATGGTTCCCGAAGTGGAGTAAATGTATTGGTAGCCGTTGGCCGGCGGAGAAGCTGGTGCTGTCCAGTTTATGGTGGCTGCTGTCAATGTAATTCCTGTTGCTGGCAGATTTGTTGGGTTTCCGCCACAAGCTAAGGCCACAACTGTAAAGGTATAATCTTCTGTTTCCCCGTCGGTGATGCTACCGCAAGCAGTAGGGTTCGTTGAGAAAAAATCGCCGCGGATTCTCATCCGGTGTGATCCGACAGGAGCATTTCCCGGGATGCCAAAACTTCCGGTAGTTCCAAAGACGTAGGCCCCTGAGCCATATACTTTTTCGCCCGAATCGTTGAAATCCAAATCGTCATTAAAGTCGATCCATATGTTGAATCCAAAATCTTCACCATTGAAATTTGTAGAAAAATTCACGGAAGAATAAGGTTGCTGGCTGGCTGACATTGCTGTGAAATTACCATAGCCACCGGCAGAAAGCCCGCTATTGTTGTTTGTGATATTCGTAATTCCTCCGGTTGTAGCAAAATTTTTAATAAATGAAATTGTGTTGGTCGATCCGGCATTGCAAAAGGCAGTGTAGAAAGTACCGTATCCCACCCAAAAACCTTTATCTGTGCCATTGCAATTGGAACGTACCCAGAAATAATACGTCGTATTTGCTAACAATCCTGTGATATTTGCAGAGGTAATTCCTGCGCTTACGCTTCCCCAAGGTGTTGCTGCGGCAGTTGGCGTAGTCGGACTCGTACTGACATAATATTCGTATCCGTTTGCCGGAGCCGGAGCCGGAGCGCCCCAGTTTAGTGTTGCCGTTGTTGCCGACAAAGCCGTTGTGCTCAGTGATGTCGGATAGGTCGGGCATGGTAACGGTGCCGCTACGATAAAGGTATAATCCTCTGTTTCTCCATTTGTAATTGCCCCGCATGCGGCCGGAGTAGTACTGTTATAGTTTGCACGGATCCGCATCCTGTGATTTCCTGCAGGCGTTCCGGTTGGAACAGTAAAACTGCTGCTGTCTGAATTGTTATAGCTGCCGGATGTATAAACACTCTCGCCAGCGTCTGCAAAATCATTATCGCTGTTCCAGTCAATCCATATGGCAAAACCGTGGGTACCGCCGGTATAGGAAGAAGAAAAATTGATTGGTTGGCCGGCGAGCTGGCTTGCAGAAAGGGTTGCTGAATAGTCTCCATAACCGCCTGTTGAAAGTACGGTGGTATTGTTGATATTGGAGATTCCACCTGTAGTCGTGAAGTTATCGATGTAGGCAAATGTACCTGTAGATGTTGAAGTACAATAGGTGCCTGTCGAAAGCGTCACAGTTCCGGTAACATAACTGCTCGAACAACCATTGCTGGCCAATATCCGGTAGTAATAGGTTGCGCCGGTCGTGAGTCCCGTAAGGTTTAACGTTGAAGTTGGCGATGCAA
>Ga0193717_1000093_pt1 | contig 91334 bp, 88 predicted proteins | sample U2c2metaG_FD_145900 | JGI IMG/M metagenome (GOLD analysis project Ga0193717, IMG submission 145900) | Soil microbial communities from a riparian zone of the East river system, Colorado, United States - U2c2 | ecosystem: Environmental > Terrestrial > Soil > Riparian zone | place: USA: East River... | reverse complement strand
TTTGGCTTGAATAAGGCAGATGTAAGATTTCAGAAGTCAGGTTATGAATTACGTCTGATTATTCTCAATACTAAATACGATCATCTAAAATCCAGACCATGAACAATAATGATATTTTCAAAAAACTGCGTGTCGCACTGCAATTGCGTGACGAGCAAATCATCGAAATCCTGCAGCTGGTAGATTTCAGGATTTCCAAACCCGAACTCGGCGCTTTTTTCCGCAATGAAGACCACCCGAATTTTATGGAGTGCGGCGATCAGGTATTGCGCAATTTCCTTAACGGACTGGTGATCCATTTGCGCGGAACAAAGGAAGATCCGAAAAACGCTATGGATGTCATCAACGAAAATAACCGGCAGATTAAGACCGCACAAACGGATACCGAAAGATTTCCAAAGGACATGAACACGAAGAATGGCGCTACCGGAAATTCAACCCGAGGCGAAGCTAAACCCGCGGCAAAGAAACCGGCAACAAAAAAGCCGTATAAGAAACAAGCGCCGAACAGGCCGACTCCGAAAATCGAAATCGTCGAGAAGGTAAAATACAATAACGGCAAGCAGAAAAAATAGTCGAATCTCCCAACAGAAAATCGAATTGAAAAAACACGAACTTAAATTATAAAATTATGGCAGCAGTTAATCCTTACCTCATTTTTGATGGCAAATGCGAACAGGCATTCCTGTTTTACAAATCTGTTTTCGGCGGCGAATTCCAATACATGGGCCGTTTTGGCGATATGCCACCAATGGATGGGCAAACCATCGACCCGAAAGAAGCCGACCTGATCATGCACGTTTCGCTTCCGATAAGCAAGGAAACGGTAATTATGGGCAGCGACTGTCCGTCATCGCAGGGTCCGGTTAATTATGGGAATAATTTTTCCCTTTCTGTAAATACCAACAGCAAGGAAGAGGCCGATAAAATCTTCAACGGGCTTTCTGCCGGAGGCAAAGTGACTCAGGCGATGCACCAATCATTCTGGGGCGCCTATTTCGGAATGTTTACCGATAAATTCGACGTTAACTGGATGGTTAATTTTGATACGACTCCGGCGAAATAGAATCACCTCGATTTCCATAACATTTTAAAGAATCCCGTTTAACGACCGGGATTTTTTTATATATTTATAGACCCAACCCGAATCTCATGACCAAAACCCACGAGCAGATCATTGAAGCTGTCGAATCGCGTTTGCTCGAGGCAATGACAGCCTGCGATAAAGTTGAGCTACACAAGTTGATTCACCCCGATTTTGTACTGACAAACGAAACTGGCGAACTCTTCACGGGGATTGAGAAACTGGAGATCAACGAACCCAAAACACTGCGGATAAAAACTGTAGAAATCCTCGAAAGGAAAATTTCTTTTTTCAACAATGTGGCCATCGTAAATACTTTTGAAAAAAGGACCGGGGATTTTCGGGGTATGTATTTCGAAAGGGAATACCGCATCACGCGAATCTGGAAATTTTACGGAAAAAGCTGGAACATTATCGCTGCCACCGTAGTTCTGGCATGAATGGTTTGAACCCGGATTATAACTTTTACATCATTAACGCAACTCCTTTATGCCTAAAACGCACGTCGAAATTGTTGAAGAGGCCGAGGCACGGCTCGTGGCGGCCATATGCGCTTTTGATATTGAAGAACTACGGGAAATAATCCATCTCCCCGGTTGGTTTACACCAATGAAACCGGACAGGTATTTATGGGAATCGGGAACCTTCAAATCAATAATCCCGACGTCCTTAGAATAAGAAAGATTGAAGTCCGGGAGCGCGAAATTGCGATTTTTAATGACGTAGCGGTCACAAACACTTTCGAAAATAGAACGGGCGAATATCTTGGGATTGATTTCGAAACCGAATTCCGCATGACCAGAATCTGGAAATTCCAGAACCACGGTTGGATGCTTATAGCGGCAAACGTTGTGATGCTGTGAAATTTCTAAACCAACTTCCTTTTTAAACTATTGCCGATTGGGAATAGCAGCAGAAAATTCCGCCACAGAAGCAAAACCGCCTCAAACTTATTTTTTATATTTGGATACGGCAAAATTCCAATATGAAAACCTCAAAAATAATCCTCACGCTCCTACTCATTACCATGGCAAAATCTTCCTACGCCCAGGATTGGGGCAATCTCGACTTTTATAAAAATCAGAATCAGGAATTGCTTGCTATGGCAGATTCCGGAAAACGGATTGTTTTAATGGGCGATTCCATTACGCAAGGCTGGTCGGAAGCCAATGGAAATCCGGCTTTTTTTGACGGAAAGCCATACATCAACCGCGGCATCGGCGGACAAACGACGCCACAGATGCTGTTGCGTTTCCGACAGGACGTCATCGACCTCAAGCCAAAAATCGTCGTGATCCTTGCGGGAACCAATGACATTGCCGAAAATACCGGCCCGGTAACCTTGAAAATGATCATGGACAATATCGTTTCGATGGCGGAAATTGCGCAAGCGAACAACATTAAAGTGATGCTGTGCTCAGTGCTTCCCGCTTATGATTATCCGTGGAAACACGGAATGGAGCCAGCCGGAAAGATTGTCGCATTAAATTCGATGATTAAAGCTTACGCTGACAATCATAAAATCAGGTATGTGGATTATTTTACGGCGATGAAAGACGAAAGGAATGGATTGAAAGCAGCCTATTCAGAAGATGGCGTGCATCCGAATAAAACAGGCTACCAGACTATGGGGCCGATTATGGAAAAGACAATACAAAAGCATTAAAAAAAAATTATGAACGGCATCCACCACTACAGCCTCACCACGAAATGGACCGGAAATCTCGGTACCGGAACCGACCATTATCGCACCTATGAACGCAGCCATACGATTACAGTTGATGGCAAACCCGAAATTTTCGCCTCCTCCGATCCTGCATTCCGCGGCGACGCAACGAAACACAATCCCGAAGATTTACTGATTGCGGCACTTTCGGGCTGCCATATGCTGAGTTATTTGCACGTTTGTGTCCAAAACGGCATTGTTGTCACCGCTTATGAAGATCGCGCAACGGGAACGATGGTTGTCGATCCGGACGGCAGCGGGCATTTTATGGAAGTGACCTTACATCCTGTTGTTACAATTACCGACAAAGCCCTGATCGACAAGGCCAATGCATTGCATCACCGGGCGAATCAGTTGTGCTTTATTGCAAATTCGTGTAATTTCCCTATTAATCACAGCCCGGTTTGTAATACGTCCGAAAACTAAAAAGTGAGAATTATATAAGATTTTTGTTGTTTAAGATAACTATTTTGGTATCCGATTGCGATAAATTCCTTTCATGAAAACGCACAAAAAGATACTCGAAGAAACCGAATCACAGCTGTTTGGAGCAATGATCGAATGCGATACCACAGCACTTCAGAAATTAATGGATGTAGATTTCATCTATACGAATGAAACTGGCGAAGTTTTTACGGGTAGCAAGAACCAGCCCATTATGAATCCTGAAATATTGTGTGCCCATACGATCGACATCATCGACCGCAACATTACTTTTTTCAACAATGTGGCGATTGTCAATTCTTTTGAAAAAAGAACCGGCATTTATCTGGGCAACAATTTCAACGGCGAGTACCGGCATACGCGGATCTGGAAATTCAATGCGCGCAACTGGCAGCTTATCGGTGCAATTGCAGCCGATTGTAAAACAAAAATCCCGGCCTAAACCGGGATTTCCTATAATAGGACATTGGCGTAATTTTGAACACTAAACCAATACTTTACTTCAATTATAATTAGCTAAGCGCCGCTTTCACCTGATCTGCCGCTTCCTGGAACTGTACCGCTGATAAGATCGGCATCCCTGAATTGTCGATCATTTCTTTTGCAAGCTCTGCATTCGTTCCCTGCAAACGTACAATAATAGGCACTTTAATCGTGTCGCCCATATTTTTGTAAGCGTCGATTACACCTTGCGCTACACGGTCGCAACGCACAATTCCACCAAAGATATTGATCAGGATCGCTTTTACGTTCGGGTCTTTCAAAATGATGCGGAAAGCCAATTCGACACGTTTTGCATCGGCTGTTCCTCCTACGTCAAGGAAATTTGCAGGCTCGTAACCCGCATATTTGATCAAATCCATAGTTGCCATCGCCAAACCGGCGCCATTAACCATACAGCCTACGGTTCCGTCAAGATCCACATAATTCAAACCGGCTGCTTTCGCTTCCACTTCGATTGGGTTCTCTTCGCGCACGTCGCGCATTTCAGCATATTTCGGATGTCTGTACAACGCATTGTCGTCCAGATTCACTTTGGCATCCACAGCGATAATTTTATTGTCGGAAGTTTTCAAAACCGGGTTGATCTCAAACATCGACGCATCGCAGCCAATGTAAGCATTGTACAAAGCCGGAACGAAAGCCGTCATTTCTTTAAAAGCAACACCGGAAAGTCCGAGGTTAAACGCAATCCTTCGCACTTGAAACGCCTGCAATCCAACAGAGGGATCGATTTCCTCTGTAAAGATCAAATGCGGCGTGTGTTCGGCCACTTCCTCGATATCCATTCCGCCTTCGGTAGAATACATAATCATGTTGCGCCCTTTGCCACGATTGAGTAAAACCGACATGTAGAATTCGGAAGTTTCGCTTTCACCAGGATAATATACATCTTCGGCAACAAGCACTTTATGCACTTTCTTACCTTCAGCTGATGTTTGTGGCGTAATCAACTGCATCCCGATGATCTGTTCTGCAATCTCTTCCACCTGCTGTAAATTTTTAGCGAGTTTTACGCCGCCGCCTTTTCCGCGTCCACCTGCATGAACCTGCGCTTTGATCACATGCCATCCGGTTCCGGTTTCAGCAGTGAGCTGTTTTGCAGCCGCAACGGCTTCCTGAGGATTGTTGGCAACATAACCGCGCTGCACCTTTACGCCATAACTGGCCAATATTTCTTTTCCCTGGTATTCGTGTATATCCATTTTTGAAGTTTTTGACTTTTAAATTTCCCTGAATTAGGGTGCACAAAAATAACAAATTTCTGTATAAATCGGAATTTAAATTGGGTGAAATGCAGAATATTTAAATGAAAAAAGCCGGCGAAAAAAATCTATCGCCTGGCCCATTTTTTCCGGTAGCCCTGGTTTCCCGAAAAGACCTCGATGAAGTAAATATCTTTCCTGAACCCCGAAACATCGACCATAAAAGTATTCTCGGTGCGGTTGCCCATGGCAAATACCTGTTTTCCAGAGCTGTTGTAGATGACGATCGATTTTTTATCTCTTGCCTTTCCGGCTACCGATACGATAATGTGGTCGTTTGAAGGATTGGGGAAAATCGTCACGCCTTTTGCGCTGCCGCCCATAAGGTCAAGGCCTATCGGCGCTTTTTCCTCAGAAATATCGGCAATGTCGCCGCTGTTTGCACTTACGTCAGAAGGCAACGTCCGCTGTGCGTGCGCACTGCATATAAATAAGAAAAACAAAAAAAAGGCATTTCTCATATCCTGAAAACTAGGGACTTGTGTTTTTACTGTGGCAAACATACTAAAAAAATTCATTTAAACGGTGTTTTATGCACTTTATCGATGATTTTTTTTAGGAGCTATTTCCTGCTGTGCGCTATATCTTTTAAAAACGCAGTCATAATACGGGTTAAAGGAGGTTTTATCAAGCGTTTTAAAAAGGATGCCGCTTCCATCAGGGCTAGCGAACTGCTATCCAAAAGCAACCTTTTCAAAAGATTGGCATCTCAAGGTTATAACCAACATCAAAACACTATGAAAACGCTACAATTACTTTCAGTCCTCTTTTGCATCGCCACCCTTTCTGCCTGTCACCACGACGACGATCCGGTTTACCCGGTTCCAACAACAAACAATGATTTTGAAGGCGAATGGTTTCTCGTCCAGGTCAACGGCAGCATCGCCGGAACACAGGACTCATTCCCTCAGGGCGAGATCATATGGAACTTCAATACTGCAAACCATACCGTAACCATCACAAACAACAATACAGATCCCGACGCTGTGGATATGTTCGATTCGGGGACTTACAATTATTCGATACAAGCAAACACCGTTACGCCCGAAATCTGCTCCGAAAGCATTTTCGTTGATAACACCGGATTGGGCTGTTTTACCTTTGATCAGGATAATCTGACGCTGAGCCAGGTTGAAAACGACGGCTATGAACTGCATTTTGTAAAAACATTCCCGTTCCTTTTATAGAAAGCACTAAATCGATATAGTATAAAATATTACCAATCCATTTGGAATTGCGCCTTTCGAGTAATAGTTTTGTGGAAAAGTATAACAAATGCAACCCACAACACTCGTCCGTCTGGCTGAACAATTCGGCAGCCCGCTCTACGTCTATGACGCAGACAAAATCCAATCGCAGTATGAAAGATTAACAGGCGCTTTCTCGAAGGTGAGAAACCTCCGGATCAATTATGCGGTCAAGGCGCTGTCGAATGTCGCGGTTTTGCAATTGCTGAAACAAATGGGTTCGGGATTGGATACGGTTTCCATACAGGAAGTGAAATTGGGATTGCACGCGGGTTTTCCGGCAGAAAAAATCATCTATACGCCAAACGGCGTTTCTTTCGAAGAACTCGAGGAAGCAGCGACCTTGGGTGTCCAGATCAATATCGATAATCTTTCCGTGTTGGAACATTTTGGCAGTAAGCATCCGAGGACTCCGGTTTGCATCCGCATCAATCCGCATGTTATGGCGGGCGGGAATACGAATATCTCTGTTGGCCATATCGACAGCAAATTCGGGATCTCCATCCACCAATTGCCGCATATTTTGCGCATTGTTGAAAATACCGGAATGCACATCAATGGCATCCATATGCATACGGGTTCGGACATCCTCGACATCGAAGTATTTTTATATGCGGCTGAAATCCTTTTCGACACCGCAAAACATTTCAGGGAATTGGATTTTCTGGATTTCGGAAGCGGTTTCAAAGTGCCGTACAAAAAAGACGATATCGAAACCGATATAGAGGAACTTGGAAAAAAACTCACCAAAAGGTTCAATGCGTTCGAAAAAGAATACGGGCGCGATTTGACATTGGCATTCGAACCGGGGAAATTTCTCGTCAGCGAAGCCGGTTTCTTCATCGCCAAAGTGAACGTTGTCAAACAAACGACCTCGACGGTCTTCGCCGGAATCGACAGCGGTTTCAACCACCTGATCCGCCCGATGCTATACGGTTCGCAGCACCATATCGAGAATATTTCCAACCCGAAGGGAAAGGAACGCTTCTACTCGGTCGTCGGCTATATCTGCGAAACGGATACTTTTGCCAACAACCGCAGGATTGCCGAAATCAAGGAAGGTGATTTGTTGTGTTTCCGCAATGCGGGAGCGTATTGCTTTTCGATGGCATCGAATTACAACTCGCGTTACAAACCCGCAGAAGTACTCTGGCGCAACGGCGAAGGAATCCTGATCCGCGAACGCGAAACCTTCGAGGATTTGCTAAAGAACCAGATCATGATCGAAATATAAAAAAAAGCACGACTCCCATCGTGCTTTTTTATTACAAATCCTGGCCTTTAATTTTTAATCCATTTTATAATTGTACTGCTATCTTCTGTGGTCACTTCGACAAAATAAACGCCGTTTTGCAACCCGGAAACATCAAACGTATTTCCATTGTTATTTTTCATCCTGAGAACGGTTTGCCCCAAAACATTGGTCCAGCTTATCATGAAATCATCATTTTCAGAAATTGAAATTGTAATGCGATTATTTCCAGGATTTGGGTATAACGCAACTGTATTTTCAACCGCCGTCCTAACAGACAACGGCGCACAAGTTCCCGCAGCAGTAAACGGGCTGAACCACTTCAGGGCATTTTGCTTGATCGCATCGTCTTCGCCACTTTCCACATCGCGACAAAGCCAGGCACTTGCCGTTCCCGATTCGGGGCATTTCGGCGTCAGCGCAAATCCTTCGATATTGATATTGCCGTCGGAAGGGTTTGGGATAAAATATTCGGCCACCGTCGGAAAATAAGGTTGGTCTTCTGCCGTAAACGGAATCGACATATCGGTCACTTCGAGATAATTGCTGCCGACGTTGTGCAAAATATAAAGTAAATTGGTTGTACGGTCGAAAGCGAGATCGCAACTTTCCGAACGGTTCGTCCCGTATTTCCCGATATAGGCAAAATCATCGCTTGCATTCGGGTTGAGATCATAAACCCAGATGTAACCGCCATCCTGGCTTGCTATGAAAAACAATCCGCCCGCGCCTTTAGTCGACGTATAAGGCAAGCCGTCGGCCTGATTGACAAATCCGACTGCAGCCAACGCGGCATCGGGCACAAAGACAATCCCTTCCGGGCCGGTATTTCCGGTATCGGGCATGGGCGAATTGGCCGAAAGCAAATCCCAATGCCTCGATTCTGTCACCGAAGAGAAATTCGCCGTGTGCGTATACTTTTTGATCTCGTAATTGTTCTCGTCGATCGTATAGAAAATATTGTCGGAATAATTGGCCTGTGTGATGCCTTCCGGTCCGCCCGAAATCGTCTTGTTTGCGATTTGTGTAAACACATTTGTCGTCGTATTGAGCTGTAAAACCCGGAGCCTGCCGTCGCCATGAACAATATAAAGCCTGTTGGTGACCGGATTCCAATGCAGTCCGCTGAGTTCGGTCAGGCCGTCGGCATTCATGATCGCTGTCAGGTTTGTTGCGGCGTTCCAGTTTTCAGACGGCCATGGCGATTGCGCTTTACCGATGCAGCACTGCAGCAGGACAAACAATAAACCGAGTCGTTTCATAACGAGGTCTTTAAGGGTTGGTGCGCCAAATATAGAATAATTATCAGATGGCGACGTATTTTATCGACAAACAAAATAATAATCCGTTAACATTTCATCCGCAGTAAGTTTTCTATCTTTGGGCAGCAACAAATTCCCCTAATAATTATCAGATGGACAGAAGGAAATTCTTCAGAAATGGTTCGCTTGCCGCAATCGGCGCAACGGTTATCAACCCGCTTAAAGGTTTCGCAACTGAAACCGAATATGACCTTTCAGGCCTTGGCAAAAAAGCCAAAAACATCATTTTCCTGGTCAGCGACGGCATGAGCACCGGAACGCTCAATATGGCCGACCTGTACCTCAACCGCAAATATGGCAAAGGCAGCAACTGGATACAGCTTTACAAAGACAACCGCGTGTCGCGTGCGCTGATGGATACGGCTTCAGCGAGTTCGATCGTGACCGATTCGGCAGCGGGAAGTTCTTCCTGGGGCGGCGGATTTCGTGTCAATAACGGTTCGCTTAATGTTGGCCCGAACGGTGAAAAGTATTTGCCAATCCTACAGAAATTCAAAAAATCAGGAAAAATGGCGGGCTGTGTAACCACCGTTCCGATTACCCATGCCACTCCGGCGGGATTCTGTGTCAACAGTGAAAGCCGCGGCAGCCAGGAAGACATTGCGGTTCAATACATTGATTTGGGATTCGATATTATGATGGGCGGCGGCGATAAATATTTTGCAGCCGACAAAAGAAAAGATAAGAAAGACGTTTACGCAGCTTTTGCAGCCAAAGGTTACCAAGTGGCGAAAACACGTGGTGAAATGTCAAATACAACCAATGCGAAGCCGGTTCTGGGCGTTTTTGGCGACGATCCACTGCCGTATTATGTCGACCGGAATAACGATGCGGCTTTGAAAGAAAGTGTACCGTCATTGGCCGAAATGGCGCAGAAAGCGATCGACCATATGAAAGACCATCCCAAAGGGTTTGCATTGCAGATCGAGAGTGGAAAAGTCGACTGGGGCGCACATGCCAACGATATTGCGGCCTTGATTTACGACCAGGTCGAATTTGACGAAGCTATAAAAGTGGCGATTGATTTTGCCGAAAAGGACAAAAACACTTTGGTGATTATCACGACCGACCATGGAAACGCAAACCCTGGCGTGATTTACGGCAAGGAAGCGAATGTAAATTTCGACAGCATACAGAAATACACGAAAACGAATGAACTGATTTTAAATGAAATCCATTCAGATACTTCTGTAGCGAGGGTTCGCGAAATCATTGCGGCCGGAAACGGGACAACGGTTTCTGAGGAAGATGCGAAAACGATCCTGACCTATTACGACGGATTGCACAAAGAAGAAGGCGGATTGTACAATTACAAAAAACTGCCTTATAATGCGTTTGCTGAAATGCAGAAAAAAACCAATTCGGTGGGCTGGATCAGCATGGACCATTCTGCAGATTATGTGGAACTGGCGATGTTTGGGCCGGGCAGCGAATTGTTGAAGCCATTTGTAAAAAATACCGACTTGCATTATTTGATGCTGCAGGCGGCGGAAGTCGAGAATAAGTTTTAGGCTGTCGTTCAAAAAAACCGAATATCCTAGCCCTGATGGAAGCGGCATCCTTTTGAAGCGCAGCGGGAAAAAGATACAGCGGACAGCGGGAATAGCTTCAAAACTTCAACAGATTGCTTCGCAATGCTCGCAATGACGCACGTCCCAACAATAATTATCATAGAAAAAGCCGCTCCAAAGAAGCGGCTTTCTCATTTTCAAAAACTATTTAAAACTATAAAACCCTATTTGAGGATGATAAATTCGCAGCGCCTGTTGATGGAATGCTCCTGCTCGGTGCACGGCCTGTCGTCGCCGCATTTCACCAATGGCACGGTTTCGCCGTAACCTTTAGAGCTGAGCCTTTTGCGCTTGATGCCGTTCTGCACCAGGTATTCTAAGGCGGCAGCGGCACGTTTGTTCGAAAGTATCATATTGTAGGTAAAGGAAGCGCGCGAATCGGTATGGGCACCGAGTTCGACTTCCATTTCGGGGTATTTTTTACAGAGATCCACGAGCACATTGAGTACTTTGGCGGCTTCGGGCTTGATATCCCATTTGTTCAGGTCGAAATAAATGTTCTCGAGTACGATCTGCACTTTTCCGTCCTGGCGCTTGGTGATGATCTCTTCGGCGTCGTCGTAGCATTCCATGAAGAGTTCGATCGTATAACGCAACTTTCCGTCTTCATTCGTGGTGAAAACTTCGCTGTGCGGAATGTAGAAATCCTTGACGGCCTCGATGCGGTATTTTTTATTCGGTTCGGTATTGAAAACATAATCGGCGAGTTCACCAACAACCATCTGGCCTACGAGTTTGTCATTTTCATCATACAGGGTAACCTGCGTTCCGGGCAATGGCAGCTGCGTATTTTTATCTTTGACTTCGCCTTCCACAACAAAGCGCGATTCGTTTTCAACGCGGGTGAAACTGTACAAATTATCCGAACCTTTCCTGTTGGAAGACAGATAGCCTTTGTTCTTTTTCTCGTCGACGATATAACCGAAATCATCCATATTGCTGTTAATCGTTTCGCCGAGATTAATCGGCTTGGCAAAGACGTTATTGTAGGATTTGGACATGAAAATATCGAGCCCGCCCAAGCCCTGATGGCCGTCGGAAGCGAAATATAAAGTCGTCCCGTCGTCAGAAATATAAGGGAATTGTTCGCGATGGATCGTGTTGATTGTCGCGCCCATATTTTGCGGTGCGCCAAAAGTCCCGTCCTCATTCACATCCACTACATAAATATCGAAAGAGCCGATGCTTCCTGGCATGTCGCTCGAGAAATACAGTTTCTTCCCGTCTTTGCTCAGCACCGGATGGTCGGTCGAATAATTGTCGCTGCAAAAAGGCAATGCGGTGATCTTTTCCCATTTGCCATCGACGAATTCGGCCTTGTAAATCTTGACGCTGGCGAATTTCTCCTCACCAACTTTTACCTTCTTGTCGTTGGTGCGGTTGAAATACATAATCTTGCCGTCGGCACTGAATGTGGCGTTGCTTTCGTGGGTTTTGGTGTTGATTGCCGGAGGGAACGGCTGCACATTGACCAATAATCCTTTAGAATCGACTTCGGCACTGAAGAGATCGAGGTACGGTTTTTCATTCCAACCATACGCTTTGGAAGCCGCATTCCTCAATGAGGCAAATGCCACCTTGTCGCCATAGAACGACATCCCGAAATCGCCGTTGCTCGTGTTTTTCGCCATCGGCTGGATGGTATAATTGTATGGGACATTCGTATTGAGGTTGGCGATAAACTTGATTGTATTAACCGGATAGCCCAAATATTTCCCCATAATTTCATCCGCTTTGGCGTAATCGGGAACGCCCATCAAGGCATGCGCATAGCGGAAATAATAGTCGGGTTTGACACTGTCTTTGTACGTTAGGAACAATTTTCCGTAAACGCGAACGGCGTCTTTCATCTGGAAATTGTTGTAATAGGAATCGCCGAGGTTCTGGAGCGTATTTTGGCTTTCGGGTACCTGTTCATACATTTCGGCGGCCTTGACATACATTTTCTTTTCAAACAGCCCGTTGGCCTTCTTCTCACTGGCTTTCTGCGCCGATAAGTTCCCGCCCAAACAAAAGATAAAAAGTATATAAAAGTAATTTTTCATATTGTCGCTTTTAGAAGAACCTTGGGGATTTATCATAACCTTTGGATGACATTCCGTTCCTGTCGAGATCAAACAGCAGGAAAATCTCGTGCGTACCCGAATTGTAATTGCCTAAATTAGAAAGCGTATAATCATACGAATAACCGATCCTTAGATTTGGTGTAATCGAAAAAGCCGCAAGGCCGCTCACGGAATCGTCAAAACGATAGCCGGCTCCGAGCTCGAGGCGTTCATTAATCAGGAAATTTGTCGTCAGGTCAATCGCCAATGGCGCGCCCGAAACACCTTTCGCCATAAATGCCGGTTTGAATTTGAGGTTCGGATTGAGGTCGAAAACATATCCTCCGGTAAAGAAATAATGCACATTCTCAACGCCAGTGGTCTGGACCCCGTCCTGTCTTTCGATGTGTTTGGTCGTGAGTAAATTCGGAACCGAAAACCCGAGGTAATAATGGTCGCTGAAGAAATACGTTCCGGCGCCTACGTTCGGGAAGGTTTTGTTGATGTTCTGTGCGAAAGCCGGATCGGCCATTTCATCGGTGTATTGGAACCCGTTGAAATTGGTATCGAATAACGTCACACCGCCTTTTATCCCGAAGGAAATCTTATTCCTGTCGGAAACCGGAATCACATACGCAAAATCCACATAAATATTATTCTCCTTCACTACATCGCCGATGTTATCATTGACGAATGACAGGCCCATCTCTACCCTTTTTGCTATCGGCGAATGCACGAAAACCGTCGCCGTTTTAGGTGCGCCGACCGCGCCGACCCATTGCGTACGATACAGTCCGCCAATATTAATGACGCCTTCGTTGTCGGTTGCATAAGCCGGATTGATCACATTCATGTTGTACATATAATGTGTAAACTGCGGATCCTGTTGGGCACTTGCCAATGCGGACATCAGAAAAATGCCGACAAAAACCAAATAATTCGTTGCTGTTCTTTTCATCATGTTCCTCATTTACCTGCTTAAATAAACGCGTCCCTGTTGCGGTTTGCGGATGCCGTCGTTGAATTCCAATACATAAAAATAAACCCCGACGGGCACCAGACCGCCTCCCATTTTAATGCCGCCTTCGGTACTTGTCCCGTTCCAGTTTGGCGTATTCGTATTTCCTTTATAGATGGTATTTCCGTAGCGGTTGTAGATTTCGAGTTTGAACGCCGGATAGTTTTCGCGCAGGTTCCGGATTACGAATTCATCGTTGATGCCGTCATTGTTTGGTGAAAATCCGTCCGGAATCAGCAAATCGTCGCATTTGCTCAGATCGACAGTAACCTCAAGGCGAACCGGGCTTTCACAGCCTGAATCTGAAGTGTAAGATGCGTAATAAGTCGTTCCGTCAACCAACAGGTCGGTATCACTGTATGCTGTCCCCTTAAAGTCCGAGTCGTACCAAACGACAGGATCTGAACCAGAAATGTGGGCAGATAAATCGGCGACCGTCGGATTATCGGTTCCGCAGAATTGGTCGCCATCGGCCTCAAGTACCGGCGTCCCAAGCTGGATCACCATAAAAGTCACCGAATTGAAAGTCGCCCCCGAAGCGCCACACAAGCTTGTGCCCAAAGTGAGCTGCGTTATCGTAATGGTCGTCGTTCCCGGATTGGCCAAATCTGCAGCCGGAATATCAAATGGGCCTACGCCTCCGTTTATGTCAATTGAAGTGGTTTCCGTAGCCGTATTGGCGCCCGATAATTGGTATTCTATCGTATAAGTGCCGTCTGCGAGATTGATTGCGTCGCTAATCGTTACCGCATTGGCGAGATTCTGGCAGGCCGGGCCAACCGAAACCGTGGCGCCCGTGGCATCCGGAACCGGTAAAACCACAAACGAAGCCGAAGCATCTTCCGTCAGGTTATTGCAGCCCGAAGCGGCAAGAATTCCGTTAATCGTAAGAGTATAATTCCCGGCAGTGCTGAAAAAAGAAGCCGGAATATTGAATTGTCCTGCCCCGTTTGTAATCTGAACATTGCTTATGGTTCCGGTAGTCGGCGTTCCGGTCGGGATCGTAAAATTGAAACCGTACAATCCGTTTGCGAGTCCGCTTGCACCCGAAATCTGTACCACAGCGTCAGACCCGAGACAAACATTGCTGATACTTACATTGGCACTGTCCAGATTTGAAAGCGGATTAACCGTAAAATCAGCGCTCACGCCTGTCAAAGTCGTCACACAGGTCGTAACCGTATTGGCGATATTGGTAAATGTGATTGTGGTTGTACCTGAATTTGCAATATCGGCGGCATTGATGACGAAGCTTCCCGTTCCGCCCACAATGGCAATGTTGATCGTTTCATTGCTAAGGACATTGCTGCCTGACAAATCATAAGTTAATAAATAATCTCCGTCTGTCAAACCGTTTAATGTCACCGTGGCATTGCTACCCATACAGATTGGATTGCCTACTGCGACATTTGACATTGCCAATGCCGGAACCGGTGCAATGGTAAACTGGACAGTTTCCGTATCAGTGCCACACGGATTGGTGATCACATAATTGTAGCTGTAAGTGCCCGCCACAAATCCCGAAATGTCAAGTATATTATTAACGACCAGATTGTTGTTGTCGGTCCAATCGCCGCCGGTCTGGTTTCCTGTCAAAAGGGTGAACAGATTGACGGTTCCGGAAGCATTACAGAAAGTCTGCAAGCCGATAAATGTTCCTGCATTCGGAACCGGATTTACGATTACCGTCACCGTTGCCGCATCAGTAAGACATGGAGAAACACCGCCGCTAACCGTATAAGTGAAATGGTAAGTTCCTACTCCGGCTTGTGAAGCATTAAAAATATTGGCAGCCAGCGCGCCGCTGGAGTCATCGTCGCTCCAGATTCCCACACCTTGTGTACCGTTCAAACCGGTAAGCAAATCGACTGCATTGTTGGTATCACAAGTATTGATCAGTAAAGTCGCTCCTGCGCTGCCCGCGTTTGGCGATTGGGTAACACTTACCGTAACCGTTGCCGTATCTGTTGCGCAAAGTACACCGCCGACAGTATACGTATAAACGCCCGGCGCATCAACCAGCGGGTCAAAGACTCCGGTACCGCTCGCTAAAGCCGGTGACCAGGTTCCGCCTACTTGTGGTGTTCCGCCAAGGCTTGCGAATAAATCGGACGCAGGATAATTCGAGCAGAAAAAAGCAGTCCCGTCCAGACCTGCATCCGGAACCGGATTTATCGTCACGGTGACCGTTGCCGTATCGTCGTCACAAGGCTGATTTCCGCTAAAAGTATAGGTATAAACTCCGGGAGCATCGACAGCAGGGTTGAAAACGCCTGTTCCGCTCGCTAAAACCGGCGACCAGGTTCCGCCTACTTGTGGTGTTCCGCCAAGGCTAAGGAATAAATCTTCTGGTGCGCTGTTCTGGCAGAATGCGGCGCTTCCGGAAATTCCCGCATCCGGTCCGGGTGTAATATTAACGGTAACGGTTGCCGAATCATTCGAACATGGCAGCGTTCCTGTGATGGTATAAGTATAAGTCCCAGCCACATCAACTGACGGATTTAATATTCCTGTTCCACTGGCAAGCGCTGGTGTCCAGGTTCCGCCTGTTTGTGGGCTTCCGCCAAGGAAACTAAACAAATCGATTGGATCTGAATTCGAGCACAGATTTGCGGTTCCGTCATTTCCGGCGTTTGCAGGCGGCGTAATCGTAACCACGATCGAAGCCGTTGCATTAAGGCATGGCGGCGTCCCGGCCAGAGTATAGGTGTAAGTTCCCGGAGCATCTACCGCCGGATTGAAAATACCGGTTCCGCTGGCGAGTGCAGGCGACCAGGTTCCGCCTGGCTGTGCATTTGTACCTAATACCAGGAACAGATCCTGCGGCGCGCTATTGGCACACAAAGAGAAAGCGGCGTTATTTCCTGCAACTGGCGGCGGCACGACGGTTATCGTAACCGAACTGTTCAATGGCTGGCTACATGGTGGATTGCCCGACAAAGTGACGCTGGTGAGTGTGTAAACCGTTGTGGTTGTATAGGTATTTGAAATCGTTGCCGTTCCGGAAGCATTTAAAACGACACTTCCATTCCCGCCCGGATTGGCGGTATAAGCCACCGTTGCATTTGGCGTTCCCATAATCGTAACGGTTGCCGAAGAACCGGAGCAGACATTCGTCCCTGCAGAAAGTGAAGCCGTTGGTAGCGGCACTACGGTTATCGTAATGGTTCCCGTCTGCGGTTGGCTACAGGCTGGCGCACCCGGAAGTGCAGCGCTGACCAATGTATAAGCCGTGGTTGTTGTATAAGTATTGGTTAGTGTTGCCGTTCCGGAAGCGTTTAACGTGATGGTCTGCGTTCCGCCGGGATTGGCAGTAAAAGTGACTATTGCATTCGGCGTTCCGGTAAAAGTGACCGTGGCCGAACTGTTCGGGCAAATGCTCACACTTGAAGCAATCGACACGACCGGCAAAGGCACGACCGTAATCGTTACCGTACCAGTTTGCGGTTGGCTACAGCCCGGAGCACCCTGCGAAGTGGCACTAATCAGCGTATAAATTGTAGTCGCCGTATACGTATTGGTAATCGTTGCTGTCCCCGAAGCATTCAAAATTATCGTCTGGTTGCTGCCCGGATTTACATTGTAGGTAATCGTAGCGTTTGGCGTTCCCGTGAAAGTGACCGTTGCACTTTGTCCGGAGCAGATGGTCACATCGGAAGCAATCGCGACTACCGGAAGCGGCGCCACGGTAATTGTTACCGTACCTGAAACCGGCTGGCTGCAACTTGGTACTCCTGCGGTCGAAATGCTCATTAATGTGTAGGTCGTTGTAACGGAATAATTATTTGTGATTGTCGCAGTTCCTGAAGCATTCAAAACTATCGTTGCTGTTCCGCCTGGGTTAATACTATAAGTCACCGTCGCATTTGGCGTTCCCGTGAAGGTTATGGTCGCAGATCCATTTGGGCAAACCGTGGCATTGCTCGAAATCGAAACAATCGGCAATGGCACTACAGTGATCGTAATCGTTCCGGTGACCGGCTGCACGCAACCCGGAACTCCGGCGGTGGCAATGCTCACTAACGTGTAAGTTGTCGTGGTCGTATAGGTATTGGTAATCGACGCAGTTCCCGAAGCATTTAAAGTGATCGTTTGTGTTCCTCCCGGATTGGCAGTATAAGTGACCGTTGCATTTGGCGTTCCCGTGAAAGTGACCGTTGCGCTTGCACCCGAGCAGACTGTCGCATTCGATGCAATGGTAACTACAGGCGTCGGCAATACGGTAATCGTAACCGTCCCGGTAACTGGTTGGTTACAGCTCGGTGCGCCTGATGAAGACACATTGATCAAGGTGTAGACCGTAGTGACAGTATAGGTGTTCGTAATGGTTGCCGTTCCCAGAGCATTCAGAATTATCGTCTGGGTGCCACCCGGATTGGCATTATAGGTAACTGTTGCATTTGGCGTTCCCGTAAAGGTAACCGTTGCACTTTGGCCCGAACAAATAGTGGCATTTGCCGCAATCGTCACCACCGGAAGCGGCGCTACCGTAATGGTTACCGTGCCCGATACCGGCTGTGAACAACTAGGTGTTCCTGAAGTGGAGATGCTAATCAGCGTATAAACGGTCGTAACGGTATAAGTATTCGTGATAGACGCGGTTCCTGCAGCATTCAGCACAATCGTTTGGATTCCGCCAGGATTCACGCTATAGGTAACCGTCGCATTCGACGTTCCCGTAAACGTAACGGTTGCGCTTTGGCCCGAACAGATTGTAGCGTTCGATGCAATTGTAACGACAGGCAGCGGTAAAACCGTAATCGTAACCGTTCCCGTAATCGGACGCGTACAGGCCGGAGTTCCGGCGGCGGTAACGCTTATCAAAGTATATACGGTCGTTGTCGTGTAGGTATTTGTAATCGAAGCGGTTCCCGAAGCGTTCAGGACAATCGTCTGGCTCCCGCCTGGGTTTGCATTAAAGACAACCGTTGCATTTGGCGTCCCGGTAAAAGTGATCGTGGCCGATCCGTTTGGGCAAACCGTTGCATTGGCGGAAATGGCAACTGTAGGCAAAGGCACTACCGTAATGGTAATTGTTCCTGTAGCAGGTTGGCTGCAGCTTGGCACTCCGGCAGAAGCCACACTTATCAATGTATAGACTGTCGTTACGGTATACGTATTTGTAATTGTCGCCGTACCTGCAGCATTCAAAACAATTGTCTGCGTTCCACCAGGATTGGCAGTATAAGTAACCGTTGCATTCGGCGTTCCCGTGAAAGTGACCGTTGCATTTTGTCCGGAGCAGATTGTCGCATTGGCGGCTATCGCAACTGTCGGCGGCGGCAAAACCGTAATGGTAATCGTTCCTATAGCGGGTTGTGTGCAGCTTGGCGTTCCCGCAGATACGATACTGACCAGCGTAAATACGGTCGTCGTGGTGTATGTATTAGTGACTGTTCCAATTCCGGAGCCATTGAGAACGATTGTATGGCTGCCGCCTGGATTCGTAGTATAAGTGACCGTTGCATTTGGCGTTCCGGTGAAAGTGACCGTTGCCGAACTGTTCGGGCAAATTGTAGCATTGGAAGCCATCGTAACCGTTGGCGGCGGCACAACTGTAATCACTACAGATCCGGTTAATGGCCTTGAGCAGCTTGGTGGCCCGGGAGCGGAAACGCTTACAAGCGTAAAAGTGGTCGTGGCCGTATACGTATTGGTGACAGTCGCCGTACCGGAAGCATTCAGGACAATAGACTGGCTGCCTCCGTTGACGGTATAATTGACGGTTGCATTTGGTGTCCCGGTAAAAGTGACCGTTGCACTTTGTCCTGAACAAATGCTCGTATTCGCCGCAATTGTAGCCGTCGGTAATGGTAAGACAGTAATAACGACTGTGCCTGTAAGCGGTTGCACGCAGCTTGGTATTCCGGTTGAAGCGACGCTAACCAAAGTAAATGTGGCCGTAGCCGCATAAGTATTGGTAACCGTTGCGGTTCCCGAAGCATTCAAAACAATACTCTGATTCCCGCCATTAAGCGTATAATTGACGGTCGCATTTGGCGTTCCCGTAAAAGTGACCGTTGCACTGCTTCCGGAACATATTGTCGCATTGGCTGCAATAGCGGCTGTTGGCATCGGCAATATAATAATCGTAACCGTTGACGTCGAGGAAGCGCATACTCCGGGAGCCGTTGTATAAGTAAAAGTATATGGACTTCCAGCCTGGGTAAGTGTAGCAACATTCACAGTTCCCAAATGCCCGTTCGTTGTAGGCAACGGGCCGCTCCAGGTTCCCGTCGTATCGGGGCTTCCGCCAAGTTCATTAAACAAATTGAAAGGCGGTGTCGTGGCCATACTGGCTGCGCAAATCCTTCTGATTCCGTTTGTTCCCGGATTGCCTGGCGTGACCAATGTGGCCACCACCTCAAACCTGACTGCGCTTTCGCATGGCAGATCGACCGTCGTCGCAAAATAGCTTTGCCCGTTAACCAAAGGCGTACTGAGCGGCAAAATCAGTGCGGAAGAGGCGGTCGGATACCAATTGTTATTTCCGCTGGCGACCAAATCCCCAACCGTAGGTGTATTTCCCGGAGTAACGCAAAACTGCTGGTTCGGATTTCCGGTAGGCGTCGGCACAACTCCAACCCTTACCAACACGGACTTTCTGGAGCTTTCGCATCCAGTATCGGGATTCGTCTGGCTTACATAATATAAAGTATTGTTGATCAGCACTGTGCTGGGTGCCAATGGCAATCCGCCGGTTGACGCAGTGTACCATTGGATATTGAAACCCGGTGAAGTTAAATCTGAAATAGTGGCGTCGCTTGGATTATCCACACAAGGCCCTTGGAAGCTTTGTGCATCGGGAGCGCCGTATACGGTGACCACAACTGCTTGCCTGACGCAACCTCCGGCAGTACTGTCTGCAAAATAATCTTGTCCGTCGACCAATCCGACAGCATTTGACAATGGTGAACCGCCGGTCGCATTCGCATACCAGACAATCCCGCCGCCATTGTTTGTGGCAATGAGACTGCCAATCGTCGGCGACTGGACATCACAAAATGATTGGGTAGGATCGGCAACTGTTGGACATTGGGCAGACGAAATGGTCAAACCCGCAAAAAAAGTCAAACAAAGAAAGAGGTAGTATATTTTTTTTTCACTAAGAGTAATTATTCTCATAAGCATATCGAATTGACAAATTATAGAAATTTACAACACCAACAAAACAAGGCTTTCACAATAAAAATCTAATGTCTTAAACAGTGTAATTGTTTAATTCCGAACAGGATTCAAGCAAAAAACTACAGTCCTAATCACAGTACTATATTAACCTTTTTATTGTTTTCAATTTTTTGGCGATTTTAATATTATGAACAAATTCATTAACAATTTATTAATACTTAAATCCCCACATATAAAACAATCAATGTGCTGTATTTCAGTAATTTAAATTTAATTTTGCTTCGGGACAGAAATTTTACATGTCGAAAAACGGCTCAAATACTGAAAATATTACTTATAGAATTTAAAGAAAATTCTTCCAAAAAAAGCCACGCAAAAGCCAATCAATACAATTGACCTACGATTTTAAATCCGAAAAATAAAGGGTGTTTTTTTGAATAATAATTATTCCTTCTCGTCTTTATGGATATAATTCACAATATTATAAACCACAATTACATCTTTTTGGGTAATGTAAAGCTGCTTCCTGTTCTCCTGCTTTTTGCGCGTGATTATCGAAATCGTAAAAGGCATTCCGTCATCGTCGGTACAGGTGAAATTATAAATCAGGTCGTTCTCATTCTCTTCGGTATCTTCATATTTCAGGATGTCGTAAAGCTGCACTTCCTGCGAATAGATCACAATCCTTCCCTTGTTGGTATCAAGCGTTACAATGAGTGAGGCCGGCTGCAAATCAGACCATTTCCCCCAATTGCCTTTATCATCCTTTTCCATAACGCTAAAGCCTGTAGTCAGGAATTTATAGGTCTGCGCCTTCGATTGCTGGATCCCGAAAGTCAGGAAAAAAATAAATAATAATGTCTTTAGTCTGCTCATCTGTTTGTTTTTTATAAGTCGATCCGCTCTAATTCCTTTTTGGCTGTGCGAAATTCCACAATCACATCATCCACAATTTTTTGCACCGGTTTGATATCATGGATCAATCCTGCAATCTGCCCGATTTCGAGCTCGCCTTCCACAAGATCGCCTTCGAACATTCCGCGTTTGGCCCTTGCCCTTCCCAGTAATTCCTGCAAACTTTCCGCTGTTGCTCCTTTTGCATACAGGTCCTGGATATCGTGATAGAATTTATTTTTAATCAGACGTACCGGCGCCAGTTCCTTCAGGGTGACATGGGTTTCGCCTTCCCCTAATGCTATAATCGTATTTTTGAAACTGTCATGGGCCGAAGACTCTACCGAAGCAGCAAAACGGCTTCCCATCTGGACACCATCCGCACCCAAAACCATCGCCGCGAGCATGCCGCGACCGGTAGCGATACCGCCGGCTGCAATCAACGGGATATCTATTTTTTCACGCACCATCGGAATCAAAGTCAGCGTCGTCGTTTCCTCGCGCCCGTTATGCCCGCCTGCTTCAAAACCTTCGGCAACAACGGCATCGACACCGGCATCCTGCGCTTTCAGGGCAAATTTGGAACTGCTGACCACGTGCACGACCGTCATTCCGTTTTCCTTAAGAAAAGCAGTCCACGTTTTCGGGTTTCCGGCTGATGTGAAGACGATCTTTACTTCTTCCTCGACCAGGATCTTCATGATTTCTTCGATATTCGGGTACAGCATCGGAACGTTTACGCCGAAAGGCTTATTGGTCGCCAGTTTGCATTTCCGGATGTGTGTCCGTAAGATATCAGGATACATCGAACCCGCACCTATCAATCCCAAACCTCCGGCATTGCTGACAGCGCTCGCTAATTTATAACCACTGTTCCAAATCATTCCGCCCTGGATTATCGGATATTCGATATTGAAAAGCTGCTTGATTCTGTTCATTCGTATTGTTATGGTCGTAATTTATTGCTTGATCAATTTCCCGTTTTGGGAAAAGCCGTTCGAGCGGATCGAATACAGATACATCCCCGAATTCAGGCTGTCCAAAGATAGGACATTATCCGAACCTGTAATATTGCGGTCGAGCACTTTTTGCCCTAAAGTATTGTATAACGTAAGATTGGTCGAAGTGAATCCTGACGGAAAAGCTACCGAAACCTTATTACCTGCCGGATTCGGATAAACTGTAAACTGCGAAGAAGTATAGGTTTCAATTCCCAAAGCGGTCGCCAAAGCCTGGCTGAAATCCGGAATTCCGTAACCCAACTCGTCGTTTGGATTCGCATAAATGCTGGCCGATTCCTGGATCAACTGCATGATTTCGGCATTGGTCTTATCGGGTAAAGCCTGCCAGAAACTGGCGACCATTCCGGCGATGATTGGCCCTGAAAAAGAAGTCCCGCTACCGGTGACGACATTGCCCGTGGTATTGGAAAGCACGGAATTCTGTCCCTGTGCCACAACATCGGGTTTCACCCTTCCATCAGAAGAAGGCCCATGTGAACTGAACGTCGCATAATCGCCTGAAGCATTAACCGCCCCAATCGTCAATGCATGAAGCGCATCGGCCGGAGCCGTAATATAATGCCAGTCGGTGTTACCTTCATTTCCGGCAGAAACCACGCAAATGATCCCGCGGCTGAAAGCGAAATTAACACCTTTGGAAATAAAAGTCGTCACGCCATCCATGTCTTCATAGGTGTGGCTGTATGCCGGATTATCGAAATTGGAATAACCCAGTGAGGTGGTAATGATATCCACTCCGAGACGATCGGCTTCCTCTGCAGCTTCCACCCAAAGGGATTCCTCTAGCGGGCCTTCACTGGCACCGTCTTCGGTAATGAACAAGTAATAATCGGCATCAGGCGCGGTTCCAACGAGCTGGCCGCTTTTATAGCCGCCCATCGTAGAAAGCACCATGGTTCCGTGTGAAATTCCGGTATAAAAATCGGCGTCGCGGCTTACAAAATCATAACCGCCCAGAATATGGTTGTTGTCTCTTAATCGTGAAAAGGTCGATGCCGTATTGACGCCCGGAAAACCGCCGTCCATAACTGCAATCAATTTTCCGGCACCGGTATAATCCTGCTGGTGCAGCAAATGTCCGTTGAGCATCTCGATCTGGTTTCCGGAATCGCCATAATCAAAGATGACATCGGTTTCGAAAGTCTTGTTGACGGGTTTTATTTTTTTAGCGGGTGCCATTTTTCCGGCAATATTCAAAGCCGGATTGGCAAAATCGAGATGGTCTACGAAAGCCAAAGCCGAAAGCGCATTGATGTCGGACTGCGCGCCTCTGACAAAAACCGCATTGAACCATTTTGATTTGGCGAGAACGGTGATTCCGGCTGCCGCTTCAATCTGGTCGATATAAGGTTGGTGAATCGGCACATCTGCAAAATCGAGCGCTATATTTTGGGTTGTTCTTCTGTCCAATGCCCTTTGTGTAAGCATCGTGAGTGGATTGTCAAGAAAGGTCTGGGAGTTGGGTTTTGCATTGAAATACACCCAGGCGTCTTCCTGTGAAAACGCAGCCATACTCATAAAAACAAATACCAACAAGAATATTTTTTTCATAACGCAATGATTTTTAAGACGTAAAACTACGAAATTACTCCCGAACCAACTAATTCATTTTCAAGATACCAGGCGACAAATTGCCCTTCGGTGATCGCAGATTGCGGTTCGTCGAAAGCCACATACATGCCGTTTTCAAACTGGTACAAGGTTGCCTGCTGTAATTCCTGGCGATAACGGATCCTGGCTTTTACAGCCATCGTTTCGCCATTGCCCAAAGCCAGATCAGGGCGAACCCAATGGATTTCGGATTGGTCCACGAAGAGTGCTTTTTTGAAAAGCCCCGGGTGTTGGTGGCCTTGTCCTGTATAGATTGTATTCGTTTCAACATCGGTTGCGATAACGAATAGTGCTTCAGGTGTACCGCCGACATTGAGCCCTTTTCTTTGCCCTGTGGTGAAATAATGCGCGCCCTGGTGCTTGCCTACGATTTTCCCCATTTCGGGTGTGTATCCGATTGGCGCGGCTTCATGGGCGAGTTGCGTTTCCAATGGGACGTCGTTTGGTTTTGGCGAACTGTAAACCGGCTGGTTGGCATTGATCTCTACAATAACGCCGTCTTTGGGTTGTAGTTTTTGCTGCAGGAATTCCGGCAGGCGCACCTTTCCGATAAAGCACAATCCTTGTGAATCTTTCTTTTCGGCGGTAACGAGTTCCATTTCCGCGGCGATTTCGCGCACTTGCGGCTTGGTGAGTTCACCGATCGGAAACAAGGATTTTGCGAGTTGGTCTTGTGACAACTGGCACAAAAAGTACGACTGGTCTTTGTTGGTATCGGCTCCGGCTAATAATTGATAAGTGGTTTTTCCGTCGACTTCGATTTCGCCTTTGCGGCAATAATGGCCTGTGGCGACATAATCGGCGCCGAGGCTCAGTGCGATTTTCATGAAAACGTCGAATTTGATTTCGCGGTTGCAAAGCACATCCGGGTTGGGCGTGCGTCCTTTTTCATATTCGGCAAACATATAATCGACGATCTTTTCCTTGTATTGCTCGCTCAGATCGACCGTCTGGAACGGAATCCCAAGTTTTTCGGCGACCAGCAAAGCGTCGTTGCTGTCTTCGAGCCATGGGCATTCGTTCGAAATCGTCACCGAATCGTCATGCCAGTTTTTCATAAAAAGACCAATCACTTCATAACCCTGCTGCTGCAAAAGATAAGCGGCAACACTCGAATCCACTCCACCGGAAAGTCCAACGACAACACGTTTCATTTTGGAAAATTTAAATTAAATGGTTTAGAATTGAAGGTTCGCCTCTAAATTTCCTGCAAAGTTATGACATAATTTTGCATTTGGAAGTTAAGGTGGCGGTAATTTTAGCCCTGATGATTTGAAATTAAAAGGAGGACAGCCTGTGGCTGTCAGGTATTCTCAACTTCTTAGGTTAATTTTTCATTTAAATACGTTACCTAGCCCTGATGGAAGTGAAAATCCTTTTTGCCTTGTGGAAATTCCCTCGACTGCGCTCGGGATGACATGGCAAAAAGATTGCAACGGACAGCAGGATTGGCTCCTGATTGCTTCGCGATGCTCGCAATGACGCTAGTTTTCTTTAGTCTCCGCTTTGGGTTCTATTTTTGGCTTGGTCGGCTTATTGCGCTTGATCACGCTCATGTTGTCTTTTTTGACAAGTTTCCCGTTTTCGTAAAATTCCCACATCCCGGATTTTTTGCCGTCCTTGAAATTGCCTTTCGAAACGAGATTTCCGAGTGGATCGTTATAGATTGCCGGCCCGTCCATCTGCCCGTTTTTGTAATTGGAATCCTCGAGCACAACGCCTTTCATGGTGTATTTTTTATATTTTCCGTCTCTGATACCGTTCGAATAATTGGCTTCCTCGGCTAGATCTTCCTCGCCCGGAACGCCGGAGCCGCGGTAATAGACGGTGCGTTTTCCGTTGAGTTTCCCGGCTTTGTAGTTCTCAATCGTCATGATATCCGGAAGGTTTTCGTGGTAATATTTCCACTGGCCTTCGTAGAGGTGGTTGACTTCCTTGCCTTCGCTGACCTTGAATTTGCTCTGGTTGTAGAAAATGGTATAGCAGGAATTGTCTTTCGGGTTGAACTCGCGCGTGGCGATGACTGTTCCGGCTTTGGTGTCGTCGAAAAACTTAAACGTTCCGGTTTCTTTGCCGTGACTGAAAGTGCCTTCGTAACGCGGGCGTTTGGATTCGCCATAAACGCCTTTCCACAAACCATTTTTCCTGCCTTTGTCGTCGAGTTTGTTGACATCCTGCGCGAATGCCGAAAAGCTGAAAAGCAATAGGGCGAAAATTCCGAAAAGTCTCATTTGCTGCTGTCTCATATTTTGTATAACTGCTTTTTGGTCATTTTATTTTGGGCAAAATTACATCTTTTAACAAACGTTTGCCACCCGTTAACGATGATTTGGCAAAAGAAGCCTGAGATTGCACCTAAGGCATGAAATAATTTTTAATTTTACGTCAAACAATTCTGCTATGAAACCAATTTATACTTTCGCTTTTTTATTGTTTTCCGCAATCACATTCGGGCAGGTAACCATTAAGGTAACTTCGATTCCTGCGAACACACCGGTTGGCGCATCGATCTATTTTGCGGGCAGCATCAATACCTGGAACCCCGGAAATGCGGCTTATATCCTGCAGCCCGACGGACCCGGAGCATGGCAGATTGTAATCCCCGAAGGCAGCGGCAGTGTAGGCTATAAATTTACACGGGGCAGTTGGTCAACAGTCGAAGGCAACGCTTCAGGCGGATTTTTACCCGACAGGAGCTTTACTTTCACGGGTTCGCCGCAAACCATTAACCTGACGATCCAGTCATGGGAAGACCTTGGCGGAAGCGGATCTAATAGTACGGCTGCCGCAAATGTCCAGATTTTGAACCCTGCTTTTTTTATGCCGCAGCTCAATACGTCCAGGAAAGTCTGGCTATATCTGCCGCCCGATTACAATTCGACCACAAAGACCTATCCGGTTTTGTATATGGAAGACGGCCAGAACCTGTTTGACAATGCGACCTCGTTTGCCGGGGAGTGGCAGGTTGATGAAACTTTGAATACTTTATTTGCCAACGGAGATTACGGCGCAATCGTCATCGGGATTGATAATGGCGGCGGCGCGAGGCTCGATGAATATTCGCCCTGGCTGAACACCGAATACAATGAAGGCGGCGACGGCGAAGCGTATATGGCATTTATAGCCGAAACCCTAAAGCCGTACATCGATGCGAATTTCAGGACGAAACCAGAACCGCAATACAATGCACTAATCGGAAGTTCGATGGGTGCGCTGATTTCGATGTATGGCGCCTGTGAATATCCGGAAGCCTTTGAGAAAGTCGGGATCTTCAGTCCGGCATTCTGGTTTGCCCTGTCCGATCTGAACAGCTATATATCGAATGATACGGACAATCTCAACAACATGCGCGTGTATTTTGTGGCCGGGCAAAATGAGTCGGCTTCGATGGTTCCCGATCTCAATTCGGTAAAAAACAACCTGATTGGCGAAGGCGTTCCGGTGGCGAATACTTTTACGGAAATCGATCCGGCGGGAACGCATTCGGAAACCTTTTGGCGTGCGAAATTCGGGGCGGCTTACCAATGGCTTTTTGCGCAAACGGTTTTATCCGTGAATGAAAATGCGCAGGATGGAACCACAATCAGGCAATTGCTGAACGGGGAAATCGCCGTAAGCGGAATGGCGCATGAAAGTGCTTTTGAAATTATTTCAGCCAACGGAAAAAGTGTCGGGAAGATAAACCTCAACAACGGAAAGAACCAATTGCCTTCTGATCTTTCTTCAGGAATATACTTTCTGAAAAATGAAACCACTGAAGCATTAAAGGTTTTTGTGAAATAAATTTACCGCAAAGTGCGCTGAGTTTTACGCAAAGAAAAGAAGTTTTCAAGTTTGCGCTTAGCCTAATTTCTTTTTTTCCCTTTGCGTAAAACTCAGCGCACTTTGCGGTTATAAAAAAAGCTCCCAATCAGGGAGCTTTTTTTATTTTTTCTTTTGAATGGCTTTCTGCGTTTCGGCCTGTTCCATCATGTCCTGCATCTTTTTCTGGAATTTGCTCTGCGTTTTCGGCTTGAGCTTGTTTTCCTGGATCTGCGCGTGGATTTTCTTTTCGTCCACAACATAGCGCTTGATGACGATCATGATCCCGATGGTGATCAGGTTGGAAGTGAAGTTATACAAACTCAACCCTGAACCGTAATTGTTGAAGAAAATCAACATCATCAGCGGCGACAGGTAAATCATGATTTTCATAATCTTGCCCATAGCCGGCATGCCTTCCGTCGGCGGCTGTGCCATCGCCTGGTCGCCCGTGGTCATTTTCATATAGAAGAAAATCGCAATCGCGGCCAATATCGGGAAAAGGCTGATGTGGTTTCCGTAAATCGAGGAAATCAGCGGAATGTGCTGTTTCCATGTAATCACCGCGTCAAAAGAAGACAAATCGTCTGCCCAAAGGAAGCCTTTCTGCCTGAGTTCGATCGCCGATGGGAAAAACTGGAACGACGCATACATAAACGGAATCTGGATTAATGCAGGAATACATCCGGCCATCGGGTTAACGCCGGCCTTGTTGTATAATTTCATGGTTTCCTGCTGTTTTTTCATCGGGTCTTTTTTGAATTTTTCCCCGAGTTCAGCAATCTCCGGGCGCAATACTTTCATCTTCGCCTGTGACAGGAAAGACTTGTAGGTAATCGGCGACATGGCGATCTTGATCAGTATCGTAAACACGATAATGGCAATCCCGTAAGCAATATAGGAACTCAGGAACCCGAACAACGGGACGAAGATGAATTTGTTGATCCATCCGAAAATTCCCCAACCCAGCGGAACGATATCACCAAGGTTTTTCCCTTTGTAAGCATTCAGTAATTTATAATCAGACGGCCCGTAATACCAGTTCATCTTATAATCGATCTCGCCATTGTTGAACGTCAGCGGTATCTTCGCCTTGAACTGTTTGGTGAATGTCGTATCTATCTTTTCATCGATCACAAGGTTGTTCGAATACAATTCGACCTTCTCAAACGGTTTGTCGGTAAGCAGAATGGACGTAAAGAAATGCTGTTTGAAAGCGATATAGCTCACTTTGTTCACCACTTCCTGCTTGTCTTTGCCTGGCCCGACATAGCTATTCTTACCATCTTCATGCTCATACCTGATTTCGGCGTAGCGGTTTTCGTAAGTGACGCTTTTCTCGTTGCGGTAGGTTTTCAGGTCCCATTCCATTTCCAATGGCTTGGAAGTATTGAGCACCTGACGCAGCCCTTCGGAACGGATATCGAAATCGAGCATGTAATCGTCCGCTTTCAATACGTATCTGTATTCAAGGAACTGGTTTGGCCCGGCTTTGAGGCGCATCGTCAGGATCTGGTTGCCGCCTTCTTTGGTCAGCGTCGGTTCGAAATACAGGTTTTTTGTATCGAGCACACGGTTGTCCTGAGTCTGCATCCTGATGTTCAGGTCGGCGTTGTTATCCTTCACCAATTCGACCAGTTTCCCCGAGCCTTTTTTGAATTGCTCGAAATCCTTAAGTTTTGCCTCAGCGATATAACCGCCTTTATTGGCGATTTTGAGCACCACCAATTTATTTTCGATCGTTGTAAAACCGCCTGTAGCTGATGGAAGTGTCGCAGAATAAGCGAATCCACCCAGCGTCCCTTTTAGTTTGGCGATCTTTACAGAATCGTTGGCAATGGTGTCGGCTTTCACCACTTCCAGTTGCTTGGCGGCAGCCTGGCTTTCTTTCCTGGCCGTCTCGAGTTTTTCTTTTTTGGCTTTTTCCGCAGCGATTGCTTTCTCGTTCGGTGCGTTCTGGTACATGATCCAGAGCAGGATTCCGAAGATCAGTACAAATCCAATGATCGACTTGGTGTCTAACTTTTTTTGTTCCATTTGATTTAGGACAGTTGGCTGCCCGTTTTAAATTACTTCTGTTTTGATTTGACGGTCGCCGCCACAAAACTCACAAAAAGAGGATGCGGATTGGCAACGGTACTTTTATATTCCGGATGGTATTGCACACCGATAAAAAACGGATGTTTCTCGATCTCTACAATTTCCACCAGTCCCGTTTCCGGGTTGATTCCGGATGATTTCAATCCGGCTTTTTCCAATTTGTCAGCATAATCGCTGTTGTATTCATAACGGTGGCGGTGGCGCTCCGTGATTTGCTTCTTTCCGTAAATTTTCGAAGCCAGCGTACCCGCAGTAATATCGCATTTCCATGCACCGAGACGCATGGTTCCGCCTTTATCGGTAATGGTTTTCTGCTCTTCCATAAGGTCGATCACCGGATGTGCGGTGCCTTCGTTCATTTCGGTCGAATTGGCATCTTTCAGTCCAAGCACATTTCTCGAATACTCGATCACGGCCATCTGCATACCGAGGCAGATTCCGAAGAACGGGATATTCTTTTCGCGCGCATAACGTACCGCTTCGATTTTCCCTTCGATCCCTCTTTCGCCAAATCCCGGAGCAACGACGATTCCGTCAAGGCCTTGCATTTTATCGGCTACATTCGACGCATCGATATATTCGGAATGCACAGAAACCACATTCACTTTCGTCTCATTGGCGGCACCTGCGTGGATGAACGCCTCGAGAATCGACTTGTACGAATCCTGCAATTCCACATATTTCCCGATCAGTCCGATATTGACGACGTGTTTCGGGTTTTTGAGATGCTGTAAAAAGACGTTCCAGTTTTTCAGATCCGGAGAATTCTTTTTAGGCAGGTTCAATTTCTTTAAAGCGACAACATCCAATCCTTCTTCAAGCATTAAATTCGGCACTTCATATATCGTAGAGGCGTCGATCGACTGGATCACTGCTTCCCTTTTCACATTGCAGAACAACGCTAATTTCTGGCGCAGTTCGTCTGATATTTCGTGTTCGGTGCGGCAGACCAGAATATCCGCCTTGATTCCGCTTTCCATCAACGTCTTTACGGAGTGCTGCGTTGGCTTGGTCTTCAACTCGCCTGCTGCGGCCAGATACGGAACGAGTGTCAGATGGATCACGATCCCGTTGCCGTCTCCCAATTCCCAAACCAGTTGGCGAACCGACTCGATATATGGCAAAGATTCGATATCTCCGACGGTTCCGCCGATTTCTGTAATCACAATGTCAAAATTGCCCGAATTCCCAAGCAATTGCATCCTTTCCTTGATTTCGTTGGTGATGTGCGGCACGACCTGTACCGTTTTCCCAAGAAATTCTCCCCTTCTTTCTTTTTCAATTACCGAGAGATAAACCCTTCCGGTCGTTACGTTGTTTGCCTGCGATGTCGGGACATTGAGGAAACGTTCGTAATGCCCTAAATCCAGATCCGTTTCAGCGCCGTCATCGGTAACAAAACATTCTCCGTGTTCATACGGATTGAGTGTTCCCGGGTCGACATTGATATACGGGTCGAATTTCTGGATGGTCGTTCGGTAACCCCTTGCCTGCAATAATTTCGCTAACGAGGCCGCGATAATCCCTTTTCCAAGGGAAGAAGTCACACCGCCGGTAACAAAAATATACTTCGTTTGATTCATTGTGTTGTTGTTTGTTGTGTTGTAGTTGTGTAAAAAAACGTGGCAAAAGTACGATTATTAATTGATAATTGACAATGGATAATTGACAATTATAAACAATTCAGCGACGGGGTTTCAGGGTTTCGGGTATTGCCTTTTGATGTTGCGGATGAGCTCTTCCAGGCCGTTTAGTTTGAGTTCGTAAATAAGCTGGAGCTGTTCGCCCAAAAGCCCTTTCGGAAAGCCTTTCGTATGGTACCAGACGACGTAATATTCGGGCAGGTCAATGAGGTATCTGCCTTCGTATTTGCCGAAAGGCATTTTGGTGTGCGCAAGTTTGATGAGCAGTTGTTGGTTTTTATCCATTTTTTGAGAAGAGTTGAAAGAGAAAAGAAACAAGAGTCAAGAGTTTTTTATCGGGCATAAGTCAGGTTCCTGAATCTTAATTTCCGATATCCGTTTTCATGACTCTTGCTTCTTCTTAATCTAATCCTTCCAGTTAAAAGTCACGTCCTTCTCTATATCCGGATGCAGGCTCAAAAAAACCGGGCAGGTCATGGCAGCGCGCTCGAGAATGGTCTTGCTTTTAGTATCGGCGGAAACCGACATATTGAGCACGACAATAATCTTTGCAATCTTTCTCGGCTCCGCCTGCATGATTTTGGTAATCTCAACTGTCGAACCGATCAGATCAATATTGAGGTCTTTCGACTTGATCGCCATAATGGATATCATACAACTTCCGAGCGCATTGGCTACGGTATCTGTCGGTGAAAAGGCTTCGCCTTTTCCGTGGTTGTCTGTCGGTGCGTCCGAGATAATCTCGCTTCCCGATTGCAAATGGATCGATGACGTCCGAAGATCGCCTAAATATGTGATTTTTGAAGTCATTAGTTGGCTTGTTTAACTGAAAGGTCTTCCTGGTATTCAAGGATATAAACCCCTTTATTGAGGTAGCCGTCGGTGGTTTTTTTGGAATATTCAAATTTGCTTTCCACCTGTTCGGTCTTGTCTTCATTGGCGGAAGCCTCAAAGGTTTTGCCTTGTGACAGGCGCAGCATCGTGTCGAAAGTCACGTCAAATCCGCGCACGGCGAACTGGCTAGGGAAAATCTTGTTTTTTTCTTTGTATTTGTTTTCGAAACTATCGGCTTCGGGCGAATTGTTTTCGCGCGTGAGTGAAGGATAAAGCAGCTTTAGGATCGTGAGGCGTTTCATCGAAATCTCATCGAAATCCAGCGTCTCATTCGGTTCGATAATCACCAGTTGTATCTGGAAATTCACCATTTCATTGAGCAGCATATTGGTCGTACTCAGGATCATCCCGGTTTTCTCCGAATCCATCACCACATAATTCATCTTGTCTTTTACGAAAAGTGATTTGAGGTTTTCGATGTCTACGGCGCCGGTTTCAGTAATAATAGCGAATTTAGCAGACGGGTAATTTTTAGTAATGAACTCTTTATTCGAAAGCCTTTTCGGATCGCTTACAACCACAATATTGCCGTTTTTGGCCATCATGAAATCGAACATCGCGGCTTTTGTGAATTCGCTTGGCGGCATCGATTGGTACAGATTAGCGAATGGCTTTCCTGAATCTTTCGACAATGGCGAAATCACCGGAACGTTATTTTTTCCAACCAATTCAGCGACTTTCTCTACATATTGCTGGTAAAACGGCCCGATAATCGCATCGGCACCGGCCAGGTTATTTTTCTCTACTATCGCCGCCACATTCGAAGACACTTTGCTTTCCTCCGAATCGAAAATGCGCACATCGATGTTGAGTCCGAGTGTTTTCGCCGAATCGATCGCCATCAGCGCACCCGAATAAAAGTCGAGTGTCATATTTAAAAAGGCATCTTTCTTAAGCCTGATCGCCATGGTCTTCAACGTATCGCCCTGAATTTTTGCTGCATTGAACGGCAACAGCAGCACCAGTTTTTTCTTCTCCTGGTTTTTGATGGTTTTCGTAAGGTCGGCAAATTTAGAATCGGAGTGCGATGGCGAAGGCTGCATCACCATCGATCCTTTGCCCGGAACTTTGAGGATCATGCCCACTTTTACACCGTCCTTAAGCGTTGGATTCAAAGTCATGAGTTCTTCCTGCGTGATGTCGAACATCTGCGACAGGCTGAACATCGTTTCCTTCGGCTTCACCTCGTAATTGGCAAAACCGCTGAAGCGTGTCTTTTTTACCGTTTCGGCTTGTACAGTTTCGGTTTGGGCGATTTCAGTTTTAACAGGCTTCGGTCTTTGCTTCGCCAGTTCGCCCGTTGGGTTCGGGTCCACTATTGGTTCCGGTTTAGCAACTTCGCCTTTGGCGTTGGTGCCCGAAATGGCAAGTTTGTAACCTATTGGCAGGTTGGTGACAATGGCCGGGTTTCTTTTTTCGAGATCGGCTACCGTGATGCCATATTTTTTGGCGATGCCGAACTTGGTTTCTTTGGGCTCAACGATGTGGTAAACTTCGTTTTGGTTCGACTGCTCTGATTTTGCCGCTGCGGGCTTTGGTTCTGCAGGTTTAGGCTGCGGCTTTACTTCTGGCGCTTTTTCTGCCGGGGCTGATGATGCACCCGGAATCTTAATCGTCTGCCCGATTTTCAAACCGTCTTTCAGTATATCGGCGTTGAGGGTTTTCAAATCCTCCACATTCACGTTGTAGTCGCGGGAAATGCTGTATAAAGTTTCTTTGGCTTTGGCAACATGTGTCTGTCCTGAAACCGCCGCCTGTTTCGGTTTCGCTGCGCCTGGCGTTTCTGCCGGAGTCGTTTTCACGGAAGTGCTGGCCGAAGCCGGAATCAAAATCACATCGCTTTCCTTGATTCCCGCCTGCGCATCGGGATTGAGCTTGTAGATATCGTAAGGCGTGACTTTATATTTCGAGGCGATTTGTGTGATGTTTTCACCCTTGGCAACCACATGCTTCACATAATTCTGGGCAAAGGCTGAAGAGGAAAATGACAAAAATAGCAGGCATATAGAAATGATAATACGATTCATCGTTGATTTGTTTTAATGGCTGATTTGGACAGAACGGGCTAATTATTTTTTCCTGATTGTTAACGTTTGGCCGATTTGAAGGCCGTTTTTAGCAACATCAGGATTTTGTGATTTGATATCGTCTGCAGTTACATTGTATCTTTTAGACAAGCTATATAACGTTTCTTTTGGCTCAACCTTATGTGTGACTGTATTTTCTTCGGAACTTACAGGCGCAATCACCTCTACCGTTTTCACTTCTGTGGATTTGGAAGCCGTTTCGACCTCATTCGTTGGGGTGACATCCGAACCGATGGACGACTCGTTGCTTCCGAGCGTTTTCGTGGAAGGGATCTTGACGACTTGCCCAACCTGGAGCCCTTTTTTCAATCCGCCTTCATTGCTCATCCTGATTTCATCCACAGAAATATTGTATTTCCGCGACAGGCTAAAAAGCGTTTCCCCGGCCTCAACCGTATGCTCGGTCTGCGAATCGCGGTCGATGACGGTGACCTTTTTATCCTTCACAGCCGTTTTGGCAGCTGGTTTAGGTTTTTCTACTTCCGCTACCGGCGGTTCCTGGGAGCGGACTTCGTTTTGGGAAGTTTCTTCGGCAACAGGCGGTTCCTCTTGCACCGGCACTTCTTTCCTCGGAACCGGAATCTGCAGCACCATGCCCTGGCTGATACCGTTTACCGCAAATTTATTGAGCCTGTATATTTCGCTGGGGTCGACTAAATATTTCTTTGAGAGCATCCGAACCGTTTCTCCGAGTTGCACCGTATGGCTTACAATGTCTACTTCCTGGTTCTTCTTGCTTTGGCAGATCCCATTCTGAAACAAACTAACTACAAATAAAAACAGTACGAACTTTCTCATATCTCTCGTTTTTAAGTTACTCCCACTCTATCGTTGCCGGCGGTTTTGAGCTGATGTCATAAACCACGCGATTCACGCCTTTTACCTTATTGATAATGTCATTAGACACTTTCATCAGGAATTCGTAGGGCAGATGTACCCAGTCGGCGGTCATTCCGTCAGTAGATTCCACCGCACGCAGCGCCACTACTTTTTCATAGGTGCGCTCATCGCCCATAACGCCTACGCTGTTGACAGGCAGCAGTATAGCCCCGGCCTGCCAGACTTTATCGTAGAGTCCCCATGACTTCAAACCGTCAATGAACACAGCGTCAACCTCTTGCAATATACGAACTTTTTCCAAAGTGATGTCACCTAAGATCCTGATACTTAATCCGGGACCCGGAAACGGGTGTCTTCCCAATAATTCGGCATCGATTCCAAGCGTGGCGCCAACCCTTCTCACTTCATCCTTGAACAGCATCCGCAGCGGCTCGACGATTTTGAGTTTCATGAAATCGGGCAAACCGCCGACATTGTGGTGCGATTTGATTGTAGCTGACGGCCCTTTGACAGAAACGGATTCGATCACATCGGGATAAATGGTTCCCTGGGCAAGCCAGACAACGTCTTGCAACTGGTGCGCCTCGTCATCGAAAACTTCGATAAAGGCGTTTCCGATCGCTTTCCGTTTCTTTTCGGGATCTTCGATTCCGGCCAATGCCGAGAGGAAACGTTCCGACGCATCGACGCCTTTCACATTCAGTCCCATGTCCTTATATTGGTGCAGTACGCTTTCGAATTCATTCTTGCGCAGCAGCCCGTTGTTGACAAAAATACAGTAGAGGTTCTTTCCGATTGCCTGGTGCAATAAAACCGCCGCAACGGTCGAATCGACGCCGCCCGATAATCCGAGGACGACCTTGTCATTTCCTAATTTTGCTTTGAGTTCCGCCACCTGTTCTTCCACAAAGGCATTCGGGGTGAAATTCTGCGGGACTTCGGCAATCTTAACGAGGAAATTCTCGAGAATCTGTTTGCCGTCGGTTGAATGGTATACTTCGGGGTGGAACTGGATCGCGTAGGTCGGCTCGCCTTCAATACGGAAAGCGGCATTTTCGACATCATGCGTGCTCGCGAGTTTGATGCCGTTGGTTGGCAGTTTTTTAATCGTATCGCTGTGCGACATCCACACCTGTGAATTTTCGGAAACGCCATAGAAGAAATCCTCTTCGTTTTTGATGTAGTTCAGATTGGCGCGGCCGTATTCGCGGGTATTGGACGGAGCCACTTCGCCACCGCTGAAATGCGCCAGATATTGCGCCCCGTAACAAACGGCGAGCAAAGGCATTTTTCCGCGGATCTGCGACAGATCGGGATGCGGGGCATCGTCGCCCCTGACCGAAAATGGGCTTCCCGAAAGGATTACCGCTTTATAACTTGATAAATCACCCGGAATGTGATTGTAAGGAAAGATTTCGCAGAATATGTTTAATTCCCGAACCCTTCGCGCAATAAGTTGTGTGTATTGCGATCCGAAATCTAAGATAAGTACGTTGTGTTGCATGTGCAAAAATACTTTTAATTTTTAGAATGTAAAAATGGAATTTCAGGAAAATTAGAAACGAAACTAAAGCAGGAAAACTTAGCCCTGATTACCTCACTTAATTGCTATTTGCAACAGGCATTCGGTGAACGTTGTTTGGAGTGGAAATCTCTCCAAAAAAAGAAAAAAATTATAAGTTACCTGTATCGTTTTAATATCGCAAATTCACATTGGCTAACTGTTGCTACCGATCCAACCCAATAAGGCCTGATTGCACCTTTGTTCGGGGTTTGTTTGCATAAAACGCCCGTTTACCAAGGAAACCCCGAACAAACCCGAAGGAATCTACAATAAAAACCCTCTTTAGCTGCCTTTTACAAAAAAGCAGTTTTTCAAATCCGCCTATAATTATTTCACGATTTTGCCGTTATCCACAGTAAGCCGAAAATACTGTTCATAAAATATTTCGTTTTAGCACAGGGCTTATAAAAGATTTGCGCATTTTTGTAAACTTACTCTATAACGACAATTTCTATGATGATTTTAAACATCCTGTTACAGGCCGCACCAGTTACCGATACCATTGCCAACGCAGCAACTGCCGCTGCCGGAACGACCGAAGTAAGTGTTACGGAAAATATTTCCTATCTCGATTTCCTGCTCAAGGGCGGTATCATGATTTATCCGCTGATCGTATTGCTTTTTTTCTGTGTATACGTAATCATTGAGCGCTATTTATCGATCAGGAAAGCGACGAAACAGGACACGAATCTGCTGTCGGAAGTGAAAATGCAGCTCAAAACCGGAAGGCTCGACAACGCGATCATGCTTTGTAGCCGTGAAAATACCGCCTCGGGAAATATCCTGAGAAGTGGCATCTCGATCATCGGAAGACCGATCGGCGAAATCGAATCGGTGATGGAACAGACCGCAAACATCGAGATCGGCCAGATGGAAAAAAGCCTCGGTTATCTTGGACTGATTTCGGGTATCGCCCCGATCTTAGGATTTATCGGAACCATTTCAGGGGTTATCAAGATTTTCCATACGATTTCGAATACCGGAAATCTGAACATCCAGACAATTTCAGGAGGTTTGTACGAGAAGATGATTTCTTCGGGCGCCGGACTCGTAGTGGGCGTTGTCGCTTACTGCGGTTACCATTTGTTTAATATGATGATTGACGGTTTTACGCTCAAAGTGCAAAGACAGACGCTCGAAATCATCAACGTAATACAGGAACCGCAAAATGGCAATTAAAAGAAACAAGCGCTTTCATCCTGAAATACCGACGTCGTCACTGAGCGATATCATGTTCTTTTTGTTCCTGTTTTTCCTGATCATTTCCACTTTGGCGAATCCGAATGTTATCAAACTGACATTGCCTAAAGCGGAATCGAACGAAACGACCAACAAAGACCACATCAGTATTTCACTTACCGAAGACAAAAAGTATTTCCTGAATAAGGAAGAGATTCCGTTCGACAAGCTTGAGCAGGCATTGTTTAATGAAACGACCTTTCGCAACGACAAAGTGGTTGTGGTACGCGTTCCCGCCGACAATAAGATTCAGGATCTGGTCGATTTGATGCAAATGGGCGTTAAGCTGAAACTCAACTTCGTCATTGCGACGCAGAAATAAACGATATCGATTCTATTTTAGCCACGAATTTCACCAATGTGCACGAATTATTTTTGTGTAAATTTGTGAAATTCGTGGCTAACTAATTTAATGAAACTATGTTCAGAACAATACTTTTAGTGGCGATTGGCGGGGCAATTGGAAGTGTATTGCGTTACCTGACGTCACTTTTCGTGCAGAAATTTTACGCGTCGTCATTTCCGCTGGCTACTTTCCTCACCAACATCCTGGGCTGTTTCCTGATCGGATTGATTGTCGGACTGCTCGATAAAAACCAGCTGGCCGATTCCAATCTCAAATGGTTCCTCATCACCGGATTTTGCGGCGGATACACCACTTTTTCCGCTTTCGGTTTTGAGAATGTCTCGCTATTGCAGAACAACCATTCCGGACTCGCACTGCTGTACATCGGCGCAAGTATTTTTATCGGTTTGGCCGCCGTTTGGGCCGGACTTTCTTTGGCAAAATAAATCGTAAGAACTTGTTAAATTGTTTCGTGTTTGCTAAAAAAATGTAACTTCGCAGTCTATGACAAATTCAGACATTCAGGCCATACAATTATTGCTTTCGGAGCCTAAAAAGATTGCCATTATTCCACACCGCAGCCCTGATGGAGATGCTATGGGTTCGACCTTGGCGATGTATCTTTTTTTACTCAAAATGAACCATAAGCCGGTTGTTATCGCACCGAATGAATCCCCTGAATTTCTAAACTGGCTTCCTGCTTCAGAGACTGTTTTGGTTTATGAAAAGGACAAGGAAAATGTCGCGGCAATCCTCAAGGAGCAGGAATTGATTTTTACCCTCGACTTTAACGCATTGCACCGTACGGGCGAAATGGAATTTGTAATCAACAAACTCAAGGTTCCTTTTATCATGATCGACCATCATGAAAAACCGGATGCCTACGCCAAATATACTTTTTCAAGCACCGCTTTCGGGTCGACCTGCGAGATGGTATTCAACTTCATCTGTGATCTTGGCAAACGCGACCTGATCGACAAAGATATCGCTACGTGCATTTATACGGGAATATTAACCGATTCCGGTTCGTTCCGTTTTCCAAAAACTACCGGAACCACACACCGTATTGTCGCCGACCTGATCGACCTTGGTGTGGAAAATTCCATCATCCCGGCATTACTCTTTGACAACGGATCCTATGACAGCCTGCAGTTGCTCGGCCAGGCATTGCAGAATATGAAAGTGCTTCCCGAATACAAAACGTCTTACATCACGCTTTCGCAGGAAGAACTCAACCGGTATAATTATGTTAAAGGCGATACTGAAGGCATTGTCAACTATGGGTTGTCCATAAAAGATATTATTTTTGCGGCGATTTTTATCGAACACGCCGATGAGAAGATCATCAAGATCTCGTTCCGTTCGCAGGGCAGTTTCGATGTGAATAAATTTGCACGTGATCATTTCGGTGGCGGCGGACATATCAATGCGGCAGGGGGAAAATCGAATCTGTCTATGGAAGAGACCGTAAAGAAATTCGAGTCCATTTTACGTGAAACAAAAAAATAATTATGAAAAAAGTAATTGTAATCATCCTATTGATAGTAATGTGTGCCGCAATGGCGTTGGGCTGTTCCCAACAACAGGCCAGGCAGCCGGTATCACGGTCTTCGGGTACGTTTATGAATGAATCGGTGGCGCGCAACAAAAAACTGATCGCCGGTGAGGAAGGCAAGATCGACTCGATTATGAAAAGTGATCCGAATGTAAAATACATCGCTTCCAACAAAGGCTACTGGTACCGCTATGATGCGAAAAATGCACAGGATACTTTGCGTCCGAGAAAAGGCGATATCGCTTATTTCAACTACGAGGTCAAAGACCTGAACGGCAATGTTATTTATACCGAACTGGAATTGCGTCCGCAGGAATACCATGTGGACAAGGAGCAAAAAATCATTATCGGACTCCGCCACGGCATCAAGCTCATGCACAAGAATGAAACCGTTACCTTCCTGTTCCCTTCGCACCTTGCCTATGGCTACCATGGCGACAACAGAAGGATCGGCCACAACGAGCCGCTCATCTACACGGTCACGCTGACCGATTTTAAACCCGAGATTAAAACCACTACCGAATAATTATGAAAAAAAGAATTTTTCTGCTGCTGTTTGCCGCGTTGTGTATCGTTTCCTGCAAAAAGGAAAAGGACAATAATCTTCCTGACGGTTTGTATGCAGATATCGAAACCAACAAAGGCACGATCACTGTGCAATTGGACTTTGAAAAGACACCCGTTACCGTGGCCAATTTTGTGAGCCTCGCCGAAGGAAAAAACACTTTTGTAAACGAGCAGTTTAAAGGCAAGTCTTTTTATGATGGTCTCAAATGGCACCGCGTTATCAAGGATTTTATGATTCAGGGCGGCGATCCGCTGGGCAATGGCTCCGGAGATACCGGCTATAAATTTAAGGATGAGATTGTTCCCGACCTGCATTTTGACAAGGGCGGTGTGCTGGCGATGGCCAATTCAGGACCGGGCACCAACAGCAGCCAGTTTTTCATCACGCATGTGGCGACGCCATGGCTTGACGGCAGGCATACAATTTTCGGCCACGTCGTTGGGACAGGAATGGATGTGGTGAATAAAATAGAGCAGAATGACGATATCGTTTCAGTCTCCATCATCCGCAAAGGCGAAGCTGCCAAGAAGTTTGATGCTGTAAAAATATTCACCGATTTCTTTTCGCATGAAGCGGAAAACCAAAAGAAACAAGCCCTGGCTGACGCCGAGAATAAAAAAATCTACGACGCCAAATACAAAGCGGTAAAAGAACAGAAAGTGGCCGCGTTTGAAGCGATCAGGGAAAAGGCGAAAGATTTAAGAAGCGGACTGGCCATTACCATCGTTTCAAAAGGGAAAGGTAAAAAACCGGCAACCGGCGTGATGCAGGATATCCGTTATTCGGGATTCCTCGAAAATGGCGAACTCTTCGATACCAGCGAGGCAAACGTGGCCAAAACATTCGGTAAGTATGACGAGAAGCGCGAAAACCAGCACGGTTATACTCCGATACAATTCCAATGCGGACGCAAAGACGGCATGATCCCGGGATTTATAGAAGGCCTTGAAAATATGTCATATGGCGACAAAGCCGTACTGTTTATTCCAGCCAGCCTTGGCTTTGGTGCGCAGGGTGCGGGGGAAGTTATTCCGCCAAACGCGAACCTCATCTTCGAAGTGGAACTTTTAGAAAAGAAATAACGACAAAAATACAAAGGGAATAAACCTGAAAGTCCCTGCAATTGCGAAATGAGTAAGGAGTTTTTAATCAAAAAAAATGAAAATTAAAGTTATAGTTTTATTGTTTTTAGGAATGATGTGCAGCTACGCACAGGCTACAAAAAAACCTGTTGCAAAAAAACAGCCGGCCGCTACAGCTACAAAAGCGACAACAAGCCCGGCACCTTCAGCAGACGGTATGTTTGCGATATTTGAAACCACCAAGGGAAAAATTACTGTGGAACTGGAATACAAAAAAGTTCCGGTAACCGTGGCCAACTTCGTCGCATTGGCAGAAGGCACTAATGCCGCTGTTACCGATCCGGCCCTGAAAGGGAAAAAATATTATGACGGACTGAAATTCCACCGTGTCATTAAAGACTTCATGATCCAGGGCGGCGATCCGCAGGGAACAGGACAAGGCGGCCCGGGCTATAGCTTCAAGGATGAGTTTGTCCCTGAATTTAAATTCGACAAAGGCGGGATTCTGGCGATGGCCAACTCCGGCCCGGCAACCAATGGAAGCCAGTTCTTTATCACGCACAAAGAAACGCCTTGGCTCACAGGGAAACATACCATTTTTGGTTATGTGACTTCGGGCCAGGATGTGGTGAACCTGATCGAACAGAACGACCTCATCACCAAACTCACCATCGTAAGGAAAGGCGCCGATGCCAAAAAATTCGATGCGCCTAAAGTATTCGCTGATTATTTCGCGGGCAAACCGGAAGAAGACAAGAAAATGGCTGAAGCCAAAGCGGCAGAAAACGCAGCAAAAGAAGAAGCCCACAAAAAACAGGCTGCCCTCGATGCCGAAGCCAAAAAAGTCTATGATGAAAAATATGCGCCTGTAAAGGCGGCCAAAGTAAAAGACCTTGCAATGATCAGGAAAAGGGCTACCAAATCGGCTACGGGATTGGAATATACGACCATCAAGACCGGAAATGGCAAGAAACCTGCCGACGGCGCGCAGATATTTATCCATTATGCAGGTTATCTCGAAGACGGGTCATTGTTTGACAGCAGCTACGAAGATGTCGTAAAGGCTTACGGGAAATATGACGAAAACAGGGCAAAACAAAACGGCTACGAACCATTCCCTTTCCAATATGGCAAGAAAGAAGGGTTGATCGCTGGATTTCTTGAAGGTGTCAACAACATGAATTATGGCGAAAAAGTGGTGCTCTTCATCCCTGCCAATCTTGCCTACGGCGAAAAAGGTGCAGGTGGTGTCATCCCGCCAAACGCCAATATCATCTTCGAAGTGGAGATGTTTGAAAACAAACCGGCACCGGCAACTCCTGCCGCTCCAATTGCACCGGCCACACCAAAAAAATAAATTCTGTTTTAATACAAAAAAGGGATTGCGTCATTGCAATCCCTTTTTTATTTGCCTTTAAATTTCCAGTCAAATTCGTCCTGGTCATTGATGATGGCACCGAGCTCAAACTTTACGACTTCCCCAAACTCGGTCTGCAATACAATCCAATAATCCTCGTTGAACCAATTTTCGTAGGTATCGAAAGCTTCTTTCGTCCATTTAAGCAGGCCTTTCGCTTTAAGCTCATTTTGGACCTCTTCGGGTTTCCTTCCAATAATCTTATGATCGAACAGTTCCAAATCTGCAGCAGCACCAATGATGTAGCCGAGCCTGAAATCTTCTTCCATATAAAAAGTCAGCCGTAGTTTTTGTGTATTGTAAGTCTGGATCAGGTTCTCGTCTTCGTCTTTATATTCCTTGTCTGGATTTCCGAAGATTGCAGCCACATCGCCTTTTTTCATTCCGAAAAGCAATTGGCCGATGCCGTTTTTTGGATTAATTTTCATAATTTCTTTTTTAGGTTTTCTTTTACACCGCCAAACCATTCGTCTTTCAAAATACTCAGTACGATACTGTCACGGCGGATTTCACTTCCAAATGTCGGTGAGTTGCTGCGCAAAACGCCGTCTACTTTACAGCCGATGCTTTTCATGGCGGCGATGCTCCTTTCGTTGTTATTGTCGGCGCGGAATTCGACGCGTTCCATTCCGAGTGTTTCAAAAGCATAGCCAAGCAGCAGGTATTTGCAATGCTTGTTCAATCCTGTTCCCCGGAAATCCTTTCCATACCAGGTATAGCCAAGCTGCAAAGTCCTGAACGGAAAATTGATGTCGTAGAAACGGGTGCTTCCCGCATATCTTTCGGATTTTTTGTCGAATACGATAAAAGGGAACTCGGTTTTGCTATCGCGTGCCGTTAATGCGATATTGATGTAATTTTCGAGATTTTCCTTCCCGTTGGCGCGAATCAGCGAATAGAACCAGGTATCGGGTTCGTTGTTGGAAAAATACAGCAGGTTTTCCACGTCAGATTGCTGTAAAGGCCGCAGTAGAACCGAATCGTCTTCGAGGGTCAGGTTTTGGTCGAAATTGAAATTAGTATTCATGCTTTAAGTATTGGACGCGGATAGAAAAACGGCTGGTCGCAGATGAACGCGGATTTTTTAGCCCCGATAGAAACGGAAATCCTTTTCCCGTCCGTTCGAGTGCGCTTGCAAAGCGCGTATCGAGAACGCGGGAAAAGATTGAAGTGTATAGCGGAATCAGCTCCTAATATTCAAAAACGCCAAATTCACTTTCAATCGTGAGTTTTTTGCCTTCGGCCGCTTCTACCCGACCGACGATTTGTGCATCGACGCCGAAAGATTTCGAGATATCGATGATGTCGTTGGCAAGTTTCGACGGGACGTAAATTTCCATCCGGTGTCCGCAGTTGAAAACCTGGTACATTTCCTTCCAATCGGTTTTGGATTGCTCCTGGATCAGCTTAAACAATGGCGGAACCGGAAATAAATTGTCCTTGATCACGTGGACATCTTTCACAAAATGCAGCACTTTCGTCTGCGCGCCGCCCGAGCAATGCACCATGCCGTGAATGTCTTCCGGAGTATATTTTTCGAGAATTTTTTTGATAATCGGCGCATACGTACGCGTTGGCGAAAGCACCAGTTTTCCGGCGTCGATCGGGGAATGTTCCACCGCATCGGTCAAAGTCACATGGCCGGAATAAACCAGTTCTTCGGGCACTTCCGAATCAAAACTCTCGGGATATTTCTTTGCGAGGTATTTCCCAAAAACGTCATGACGCGCCGAAGTCAGCCCATTGCTGCCCATGCCGCCGTTATACGATTTTTCGTAGTTTGCCTGGCCGAAAGAAGCCAAACCGACAATGACATCGCCCGCCCGGATATTCGCATTGTCAACAACATCAGCGCGTTTCATCCTTGCCGTTACGGTAGAATCTACGATAATCGTGCGCACCAGATCGCCCACATCAGCCGTTTCGCCGCCGGTGGAATGGATCGTGACGCCGAACGTTTTCAAGTCCGCAATCAATTCTTCCGTCCCGTTGATAATCGCCGAAATCACTTCACCCGGAATCAAATTCTTATTGCGTCCGATCGTCGACGACAGCAAGATATTATCGGTCGCGCCCACACACAAAAGGTCGTCGATATTCATAATCAACGCGTCCTGTGCAATGCCTTTCCACACCGAAATATCGCCGGTTTCCTTCCAATACAAATACGCCAGGGACGATTTTGTCCCTGCGCCATCGGCATGCATAATGAGGCAATATTGTTCGTCGCCCGTCAGATAATCGGGAACGATTTTGCAGAAAGCCTGCGGGAACAAACCCTTATCGATGTTTTTTATGGCGTTGTGCACGTCTTCCTTCGATGCTGAAACACCGCGCAGCGCGTACCTTTTGGAAGTATCTGAACTCATTTGTGTCGTTGTGTAGTTGTGGCGCAAAGATAGGATTTTTAGATTGTCGGATTGTCAGATTGTCGGATTTTTTAGGAGCATTTTTCCCGCTTTCCATTGCAATCTTTTTGCTTTGTCACACCGAGCGCAGTCGAGGTGCATTTTACAAAAGCAAAAAGGATTTCCATTACAATCAGGGCTAGGCAGTCGCAATAAAACAGCTTTTTTGCTAATTTTGGCCCCGATGCTTCGGGACAGGCACTCAGCAAACTCAGCAACTCTATGAAACCACATTTCTTCAAAGACCAGAACGACTTCCGCAAATGGCTTTCCAAAAACCACGAAAAAGAAACCGAACTGCTCGTCGGATTCCACAAAGTCGGCTCCCGAAAACCCAGCATGACCTGGCCGGAATCTGTCGATCAGGCATTGTGTTTCGGCTGGATCGACGGTGTGCGCAAATCAGTCGATGCCGATAGCTACACGATCCGTTTTACGCCGAGGAAATCCGACAGCATCTGGAGCACGGTCAACATTAACAAAATGGAAGTGCTTACAAAAGCCGGACTCATGCAACCGGCGGGACTGGCTGCTTTTGCCAAACGAAAAGACAGCAAATCTGGTATTTATTCGCATGAAACCGAAGAAAAATCATTGACGCCAGCCTATGAAAAAATATTCAGGGCTAATAAAAAAGCATGGGATTTCTTCTGTTCACAGCCGCCAGGTTACCGCAAAACCGCGATTCATTTAGTGATGACAGCGAAACAGGAAAAAACGCAAATCAGCCGGTTGGAAAGCCTTATTGCCGATAGTGCAGCCGGTTTGCGCATGAAGCAACTGCGCCGATAAGTTCTTTAGTTTTCGACTATCATAATCTCGACACGACGGTTTTCATCCTGCTCCAGTTCGGTTTTTTCAGGGATCGGATGGATCGGCCTGGTCACGCCGAAACCTTTAAACGAAAGCCGTTTGCGGTTGATCTTATTCGCCACCAAAAAGTTATAAATCGCCTTGGCGCGCTGGACCGAAAGGCTGTTGATGTCGCCGCTTTCCTGGCAGCAGATATGGCCCTGAATTTCAATTTTCAGATTCGGGTTGTCCTGTAAAGCGCACAGCAAATCGTGCATCGTGGTTTTGGATCTGGGCAAAATGCGCGGCGACATATTGAAGAAATAGATATTTTCCAGTTTAATCAGGTCGCCGGTTTTGGCATTTTTAATTTTATCCTGCAATCCCGAATTGGAATTTTCGGTCGCGGTCATTTTAACGGAAGTGCTTTTCGGTTCATAGACAATGACGACCTTTCGGTTTTCAGCCTGTACTTTTGATTGCTTAAAATCTTCCCCGAAACCGCGGATTTCATGGCTGTCGCTCACTTTGATATTCTTCGTTTTGAGGTAATCGAAAACCGTATGGACGCGCTTCAGTGAAAGCGAATCGTTGTAAGGGTTGGTGCCTTTCCAATCGCAGAAACCGTACAGTTTGGTCACCTCGATATTGCCGTTGACTCCAAGCAGCGAATCCAGTCGGTTGGCTGCAATCGTGTTGAGCGAATATTGGTCGAAATCAAAATATACCGTGAATTGTTGCTGCGCCGAAACCGAGCCGGAAAGGAAAAACAGCAGTGCGATAATTTTGAGTTTCATTTTTTAAATTCAATTTGCGACGATGACGATCTCCACTCGGCGGTTGGCTGCACGCTGCGCCTCGTCTTTTTCAGGCAGCGGATAAATCGGATTGCTGCTGCCGAAACCTTTATACGACAGGCGGCTTTTGTCGATTTTTTTCGAAACCAGGAAATTATAGATCGCCTTGGCGCGCTGGGTCGACAAATCGATCCGGTCTACCGGCATGCAACACAAATGGCCCTGGATTTCAATTTTAAGGTTTGGGTTTCTTTCGAGAACAATGAGCAGCTCGAATAATTTGTGCCGCGATTCGGGCACGACCGCAAAAGTGTTGATAACGAAATTAAGGTTGTCGATTTTGAGCTTCTCGCCGACATTGGCGTTGCCGATTTGTTTCATAAAGTTGACATCGAGCTTGTATTCGAGTTTCGAGCCGTCGGGGTTTTCGAGGACTATTTTTTCAGGATAGGTGACGATCGGTTTTTCTGTTGGGACAATCGGTTCAGACTTGATGCCGAGGATTTCATTTTCGCGCGGGAAGTCTTTCGCTTCAATATAATAAACCGTCACTTTGCGGTTTTCCGCCTTATTTTTTGAAAGAACATGCTGTTCGCCGAAACTTCTGGTTTTGAAATCGTCGCGGATCTTGATTTTGCCGCGCACAAAACTCAGGATATTATCCACACGCTTCTGTGCCAAAGTATCGTTGAAACCGATGGTTCCGTCTTCATCTGTATAACCGTTTATGGCGACGATCCTGACTTCCTTATGGTTTGCAATCCAGTTTTGCAGTTTGTCGTCTTCGGTTTTTTTGAGGTCGGATTTATTGCTGTCGAAATACACGGAGAAATTTTCCTGTGCGGAGATTCCCAAAGACATCAGGCAAAAAACGATCAGGGCAGTAAATTTCATTTTGCAAATATTGATTACCGAAAGTTACGGAAAAATTGCTTTTCAGGTATTCAAATGCCGATAATTTAAGAATCGGATGGTAAAACAAAAAACCCGCTCCGAAAGAAGCAGGCTTTTTTCTATCCAAAAGGAAAATTATTTGGTGAATAACAATTCCCTGTACTTGGTCAGTGTCCAGATTTCGTCGTCAACCAGCAGTTCCAGTTTGTCGCAGTGGTCGCGGATGATATCGAAGAAAGGCTTCACATCTTCGCAATACGAAACCGCCATTTTGTGCGCGTCTGTTAAGGCGTTGGCTTTTTTGCGGGCTTCGGTCATTTCTTCTACTTTGGTGTTGATGCCTTCGATGTGTGTAGAAATTTCGCGGATCAGGCTGATTTGCTCTTTCCCGATGGTAGTGAATTCGTTTCCGAAGATTTCCTTCAGGCCTTTTACGTTTTCGATCAGCGTATTCTGGTAACGGATTGCCGTTGGGATAACATGATTTTTAGCGATGTCGCCGAGAACACGTCCTTCGATCTGGATTTTCTTGGTGTATTCTTCCAATTCGATTTCATAGCGCGCTTCCACTTCAACATGGTTCATGATTCCCATTTCTGAGAACAGGTCCAATGCCTGTTTGGATGCTCGTGCTTTCAACGCTTCAGGTGTCGTTTTGAAATTGCTCAAGCCGCGTTTCTTCGCTTCTTTTTCCCATGCATCGCTGTATCCGTCGCCTTCGAAAAGGATTTTTTTGGATTGCTTGATGTATTCTCGCAACACATTGAAAATCGCTTCGTCTTTCTTCAGGTCTTTTTTCTCGATTAAAGCGTCCACTTCAATTTTGAAATCTTTCAATTGCTTGGCAACGATCGTATTCAAAGTCGTCATCGCGTTCGAACAGTTGGCAGAAGAACCTACGGCGCGGAATTCAAATTTGTTTCCGGTAAACGCGAATGGCGAAGTCCTGTTCCTGTCGGTGTTGTCCAACAAAACATCCGGAATTTTTCCAACAACGTTCAGTTTAAGATCGGTTTTTTCCTCTGGCGATAATTTTCCGGTGGTTACGCCTTCCAATTCGGCCAATACTTTGGTCAATTGCGCCCCGATGAAAACGGAGATGATTGCCGGCGGCGCTTCGTTTGCACCAAGCCTGTGATCGTTGCTCGCTGTTGCGATCGCACCTCTTAACAATGCTTCGTATTCGTTAACCGCTTTGATTGTATTGATGAAGAAAGTCAAAAATTGCAGGTTGCTCATCGGCGTTTTGCTCGGGCTCAACAGATTGACTCCGGTGTCGGTTGCCAATGACCAGTTGTTGTGTTTTCCGGAACCGTTTACGCCTTTGAAAGGTTTCTCATGCAATAATACTTTGAAATCGTGGCGTTCGGCTACTTTCGACATGATATCCATCAACAGGCAGTTGTGGTCTACGGCAAGATTCGTTTCTTCGAAGATCGGCGCCAATTCAAATTGGTTCGGTGCGACTTCGTTGTGGCGTGTTTTTACAGGGATTCCCAAAAGCATGCACTCTTGTTCGAGATCTCTCATATAAGTTAGGGCGCGTGTCGGAATCGAACCGAAATAATGGTCGTCCAATTGCTGGCCTTTTGCAGAAGTGTGTCCGAGTAACGTCCGTCCGGTCATCATCAAATCAGGGCGTGATTGCGCCAATGATCTGTCGACGAGGAAATATTCCTGTTCCCAACCCAAAGTGGCGGTCACTTTCTTGACATTTTTGTCGAAATATTTACAGACTTCTGTCGCGGCATCGTCCATTGCAGACAAGGCGCGCAATAACGGAATTTTGTTGTCCAGAGCTTCTCCGGTATAAGAGATGAAAACGGTTGGAATACAAAGCGTCGTTCCGAAGATAAACGCAGGCGAAGTCGGATCCCAGGCCGTATAACCTCTGGCTTCGAATGTATTGCGGATTCCGCCATTTGGGAAACTCGAAGCATCCGGCTCTTGCTGGACCAGTTGTCCGCCTCCGAATTTTTCCAGCGGGTCGCTTCCGTCGTAAGACGTTTCAAAAAACGCATCGTGCTTTTCTGCAGTAGCGCCTGTCAATGGCTGAAACCAGTGTGTGTAATGGGTTACGCCTTTAGAGAGTGCCCATTCTTTCATACCCATGGCGATATAATCAGCTAGTTTTCTGTCGATTTTAGTTCCGTGTTGGACGGCATCGCGTACGCCTTTAAAAGCGTCTGAAGTCAAAAACTGCTTCATCGATTTATCATTAAACACATTGGAACCGAAAATGGTGGATTTCCTGTCGGTTTCTTCAAATTTAACCGGCACTCTATTCGACGCTTCTCTCAAAGCCTGAAAACGTAATGTTGACATAAAAATTAGATTTTAAAATTAAACCCCTATTATTTGTGCTGCAAATATATAAATTTTTGCATAAATAAAATATATACCCCTGTTTTTTTAGGGTAAAAATAATTTTATAGATTAAATTAAAAATTATGAGAACTTTAATGGCAGCGTCAATAAAAGTTCCTGCGTAAAAAGTATATTTGTAGGAACCGCTACACTCCGTACCATGATTGTTTGGATTTTATTCTTATCGGCTGTCGTTTTTTTCCTTGCGCTCGATTTGGGTGTCTTCAACCGCAAGCCGCACATCATCAGTATGAAAGAGGCAAGCGCGTGGACCGGAATCTGGGTTACGCTGTCTTTCCTGTTTTCCGCAGTAATCTACTGGCTGTATACGACCGATTATATTGCGAACCCGACGGGGCTTAAACCACATCTGGCTTCCGTCAAGTTTATCACCGGCTACCTGATCGAATTGTCATTGAGCGTCGATAATATATTTGTGATCGCCATTATCTTTTCGTCGTTCCGCATTCCGCAGAAATACCAGCACCGCATTTTGTTCTGGGGCATTTTGGGCGCGATCGTTTTTCGCGGACTGATGATTTACTTCGGGGTATTGCTGGTGAATAAGTTCAGCTGGATGACCTATATATTTGGCGCGTTCCTGATTTTCACGGCGGCCAAGATGCTTTTCTCTAAAGAAACTGATGAAAAATTCGATCCAAAACAATCTTTGGCCTACAGAGTCCTCGGGAAGATTATCCCGATTTCGGTGCATACCGAAAAAGCGCATTTCTTTGTAAAAATTGACGCGAAGACTTTTGCAACGCCGCTTTTTGTTGCCTTGGTCGTCATTGAGGTGATGGATGTTTTGTTTGCGCTCGACAGCGTTCCGGCGATTTTGGCGATCACTTCCGACCCATTCATTGTTTTCAGTTCGAATATTTTTGCGATCCTTGGCTTGCGTTCGATGTATTTTTTCCTGGCCAACATGCTCGAGAAATTCAGCTATCTCGAATACAGTCTCATCGCAATCCTGACCTTTGTCGGTGTCAAGATGCTCCTCCATGAAATTGTTGAATTTCCCGAATGGGCATCGTTGGGATTCATTGCACTTTCATTGATAACCGGCGTTATTGTTTCCATGACAATGCCTGCGAAAGAAACCGCCAGTCGCGACGAAGAAGCTTAAAATCTACACTTTAGAATTCCTTTAACAATCAATCATGTAAACTTTTAAGGACATGATGTAAGCTCTTTTTATGTGTTTTTGAGGAATTTTACGAAGCACATAAAATCAGCAAATATCATGGTAACAGTAAAAAAACACGGAATCGTTCTCGAGAAAAGAGATATGGATTTTGAGATCGAAGGTGTATTAAATCCGGCTGTTATTTATGAAGACGGGCAGATCCATATGTTTTACCGGGCTGTCGCCAAAGGCAATCGTTCTACCATCGGTTATTGTCGTTTCAGCGACCCGCTGACTGTTGCAGAACGCTATGATTATCCTGTAATTGTTGTTGAAAGTGAAGAAGAAAAACACGGCGTGGAAGATCCGCGGATTGTAAAAATCGACGGCACTTATTATATGTCCTATTGCGCCTACGACGGAATCAATGCCCGCGGGTCGGTTGCAACTTCAAAAGACATGAAAACCTGGAAGAAACTCGGTATCGTGGTTCCGCAGGTTGAAGGCGACGATTTCCGCGAATGGCTGCATTCGAACGACAACGTCAATGTGAAATATTTCAGGCTCAACATGGGAAACAATCTCGTTTGGGATAAGAATGTGATCTTTTTTCCGAAAAGGATTTACGGCCATCTGTTTCTGTTGCACCGAATAAAACCCGGAATCCAGATCGTTTCTGTAAAAGAACTGAGCGACCTGACACCAGAATTCTGGGAAGATTACCTTAAAAATCTTGAAGATTTTATCGTCATCGACCCAAGATTTGAGCACGAGCTGAGTTATGTAGGAAACGGCGCGCCACCCATCGAAACCGAACACGGCTGGTTAGTGATTTACCATGGCGTACATGACGTGATTTCCGGTTATATGTATACGGCCTGTGCGGCATTGCTTGAACTTGAAAATCCGGGGAAAGAAATTGCACGGCTGCCTTACGCACTATTTTTCCCCGAAGAAGAATGGGAATTGAAAGGTTATGTGAACAATGTCTGCTTTCCCTCCGGGACGGTTCTGATCGAAGATACTTTATACATCTATTATGGCGCAGCTGATGAACGTATTGCCTGCGCTTCGGTAAGCGTGAAGGAACTGCTGGCCGAATTGCTTAAAAACAAAACAATCTGACTCAAATATAATACGAAATGAAAATGAAAAATGATGTTTTTAAAAAGAGTGGAAACCCAAAATTTCCGGCTTTTATCTCGAAAGAGAGACTTGGAAAAAAGGCGATGAACGGAGAGGATGTGTTGCCTGAAATTTTATTTATTACTACTTACCCGCCGCGGGAATGCGGCATTGCGACTTATTCCGATGACCTGATCAAGGCGCTGCGCAACCAGTTTGTCTATTCCTTTAACATTGCCGTTTGTGCACTGGAGAATAAAAATGAGAAGCATGAATACGAGGAAAAGGTAAAATACATCCTCGATACGTCGGAGAAACAATCTTATATTGACCTGGCGGAAAAAATCAATTCCGATGACAATATTAAAATCGTGTTAATCCAGCATGAATTCGGGCTTTTTTCTGAAAGCGTTGAAGATTTTAACGAATTTGTCTCTGCCTTGAATAAGCCCCTGGTTTTTGTTTTCCATACCGTTTTGCCTAGGCCGGACGAAGTTTTCAAGCAAAAAGTGCAGCATTTGCTGGATGCCGCTGACGGCATTATCGTTATGACGCACAGTGCCGAAGAAATTCTGGAACGCGATTATATTGTGGATGCTGAAAAAATCACCGTCATTTCACACGGAACCCACCTGGTGCCACACCTCGACAAAAAAATGCTCAAGGAAAAATATGGTTTGAAAAACAGGAAAGTGCTTTCTACATTCGGGCTTTTGAGTTCGGGGAAAAGCATTGAAACAACGCTCGACGCCATGCCGGCAATCGTAAAGACTTCGCCAGACATCGTTTTCCTGATTATCGGAAAAACACATCCGACCGTAGCTTTGCAGGAAGGCGAAAAATACCGCGAGGAACTGCAGCGAAAAATCATCGAGCTCGATTTACAGAACAACGTCAAATTCATCAATAAATATTTGCCTTTGGATGAATTGCTGGAATATCTGCAGCTGACCGACATTTATATTTTCTCTTCCAAAGACCCGAACCAAGCGGTAAGCGGAACTTTCTCTTATGCTTTGAGTTGTGGCTGTGCGGTGGTTTCGACGCCAATTCCACACGCAAAGGAAGTGCTGTCCGACAATACCGGAATCTTATTCGATTTCGGAAACTCACAGCAATTGGCCGAAGCCGTCAACAAATTATTGTTTGATGTGAAATTGCGTCAGAATATCATCCTTAACGGCTTGCATAAAATTACCTGTACGGCTTGGGAAAATTCGGCCGTGGGACATGCGCGCTTCCTTCAGAAAATTGCGAAAAACGAATTTGAGCTGCATTACCGCAACCCCGACCTGAATTTGGAGCACATCCAGAAAATGACTACCGATTTTGGTATGCTGCAATTTTCAAACCTCAATCAGCCCGACATCAATTCGGGTTATACGATCGATGACAATGCGCGTGCACTGATTGCCGTTTGCCAACATTATAAAATGACGCGTGACGAATCTGATCTAAAATACATCCGCATCTACCTTGACTTTATCGCTTATTGCGAGCGCAACGACGAATTGTTTATGAATTATGTCGATTTCAACAACAATTTCACCTCTCAAAATGAGGAAGTCAACCTTGAAGATTCGACAGGCCGGGCGATCTGGGCTTTGGGCTATCTCATTTCATTGTCGCCCATCATGCCTTACCGGATGACCGAAAAAGCCGAAGCCCTTTTTGAAAGGACCGTACAAAATGCAACAAAGATATATTCGCCGCGTGCGATGGCATTTATCATCAAAGGGCTTTATTATTACAACCGATCTGTGGAAAGCGAAGCCACCGTTGAGATAGCAACATTATTGGCAAACCGCCTGGTGCAGATGTACCGCCATGAATCTTCGGAAGAATGGCTGTGGTTTGAAAGCTATCTTACGTATGCCAACAGTGTTTTGCCCGAGGCTTTACTCTGCGCCTACACGATTACCGATAATGAGGATTATAAAATAATTGCCAAAAAATCGTTTGATTTCCTTTTGGAAAAGACCTTCGAGAAGGATTGCATCAAAGTGATTTCAAACCAGACATGGCAGCATAAGGATTCTGCCTTGTGCGGGAAATTTGGCGAACAGCCGATTGATGTGGCGTATACGGTAATTACGCTGCGGAAATTTCATGATATCTTTAAGGAAAAAGCCTATCTCGAAAAAATGGAAATGGCATTCAACTGGTTCCTCGGCAACAACCATCTCGAGCAGATTATTTACAATCCGTGTACCGGCGGCTGTTTTGACGGACTCGAAGAAGACAATGTGAATCTGAATCAAGGAGCAGAATCATCCGTAAGTTACCTGATGGCGCGGATGATGAGCTATAAGTTCTTTGGAAATGAGACTAACAGTTACAACCGAAGAAAAAGCAAAACTTTAAAAATGGCATAAAAAAAGGGAATCGAATTGATTCCCTTTTTTTATGGACTTAAAAATTATTTTCTGATTGATTTTGCGAAATCCGACTCATCGATATTGAGTTCTTTCTTCACATCATCGTATTTTGTACTTGACATTTTGTTTGACAAATATCCCGGAACAATAACAACCCTGAACAATTGGTTTTGCACAAAATCAGCCGTAAGGACTGAAGGGTCGGTATAATCGAGATAGATGCTGATGTCGTTCATGGTAAAATCAAAATTGACGTCAAGCTCTTCGCCATTACTGAAGTAGTACGTTTTTGGGAGGCTTTCCCAGATTGGATTCCCATTGAATGATCCGGATTGCCTGTAGACTAAAATCATATCGGAAGCAAGAATGGAAGGATTCAAACCGTAAACGATTCCGTAAAATCCGCTGCCATCATTAACAAAATTCACATTTCGTATTTCAAAAACCTCTGCTTCAGCGCTGTAGCCTGTTGGTCCCTGAGGCCCCGGATCGCCTTCACAACTCTGGGTTAACGTCATACCAACCACAGCCAATAGTAAGAATATCTTTTTCATCTTTTTAAAGTTTTAATTGTTTATAAATGTATTCCCAAAAATTAAACCAAAAAAATTATTTAAGCTAATTTTAGTATTTAAAAATCTTTTTATCTTTCGTTCATGAATGAGAATCCAAAATTATACATGGCCATATTGGGCGCTACGCCAGAAGGCCGGTTAACGGAACAGCACGATGTTTTTTTCGGGATCGGGAAAACGCTCGCCGAACTGGTACCGCAGATGAAAGCTTTCTGGCCCGAAGCCAAAGGCAGGATCCATATTGATTCGTGGCGCGAAGTGACTGTTGTTGGCGGTTATAAAATCAATGTTGCACACAAAAACCAATCCGACAATGCGCACTTATTCTTCATCAATCTTGGCGGCTATAAAGAAAACGACCTCGAAGAATACCATTACAAAATTTTAGCCGTAGCAGAAACGATGGCCGAAGCCGCCAGAATATCCAAACAGACGGCGTTTTATAAACATTATGGCTTTAAGGGCGCCGAATCACATATCGACGATAAGTATGGGATTGATGTGGATGATATCCATAATGTGCATGATATTTTGAATCCTTTGCTCAGGCGGGAATTTTCGCTGCAAATTTCCAAATCAGCTATTGCTTATGAAGATGAATTGCATATCGGCTATCTTCGGATCGAAAAACTCGAAAAAGAGAATGCCGCCAACCCGGGGCTTAGCCGAACTGAACGGAGCTAAACCATGTAAAGCTTTGGGAAAATCCTGTAAAACCATACTTTAAATATTGTTTATTTTTAATCCACAAAAAATCATAAATGATACATCCAGATACAGAAATCCGTTTTATAAATGATACCGTCGGCTATGGTGTTGTAGCCACGAAACTGATTCCGAAAGGTACGATCACCTGGGTTCAGGATTCGCTCGACAGCATTTATACGCCTGAGCAGGCTGAAAAATTATCGCCGCTCATGCGAAATTATCTCGAAACCTACTGCTTTACAAATTCCACAGGCGATAAAATCCTTTGCTGGGATTATGCGAAATACATTAACCACAGTTTCATTCCGAGCTGTTTTTCTACAGCATATGATTTTGAGATTGCCATTCGTGACATCCAGCCGGGCGAACAGCTCACTGATGATTATGGCTATCTTAACCTTGAAGAGCCTTTTGAACCGATGGATGAAGGCGTTGAAAGAAAAGTGGTCTATCCTGATGATATTCTCACTTTCCATAAAGAATGGGACGAACTGATCAAGGACAATCTGCAGTATATTTTTGCAGCCGGACAGCCTTTATTACCATTTGTCCCTCAAAAAACATGGAAGGAATTCCAAAAACTCGAACACAATCCAGACGAAATGGTTTCAATTTTAAACTGCCATTACCGTCCGCTTAAAACGGTTTAGCCTATCTTTATAACAAACTAAAAGTAACCATGAAAAATTCAGATCATAAGAAAAATAAAAATGCTTTCGAAACTTTCGCCTCACATGCCGCCAAAGCAACCGGGAGCACGACCGCTTTCTGCCTTGCACTTGCTGTTGTTATTGTGTGGGCATTTACGGGTCCGATTTTCGGTTATTCTGAAACCTGGCAGCTCGTCATCAATACAGGGACAACGATTATCACTTTCCTGATGGTTTTCCTGATCCAAAAGGCGCAAAACAAAGATTCGCTTGCCATCCAGCTTAAGCTTAACGAACTGGTGGCTTCGCATGATTTTGCCAGCAACCGCCTCATCGATATAGAGGAAATGACCGAGGACGAAATGGAAGTCATTAAAAAATATTACCGCCATCTAAGCCATCTCGCCGCCAGGGAAGAAAACCTGCACTTCAGCCATTCGATCGAGGAAGCCGAGGAATTGCAGGAATATAAAAGCAAGAAAAAGAAAGCACGGAAATAGCATTGCCCGTTTGGATGATGAAATAATTTTCAAGAATTGTATAAGAATGCCTGACAAATTCTCTGATACATTTGAAAATTAAAATTAACTAAATACTTTCATTATGAAAAAGTCAAATCAATTCAGGGCATTTCTGTTTGCAATCGCTCTGGCCTCAGGGCTTATGGTTTCCTGTAAGAACAAAGAAGCCACCGTTGAAGAAAGCGCAACAGAAACCACAACTACGGAAATGGACACCACTGCTGTTCCTGCACCGGAAACTATGCCGGCCGACACTACGACTACGCCAATGCCTGCAACAACACCTCCGGCAAAATAAAGTTGGGCTAAATTATTTAAATCCCTGTTTTTTTCAGGGATTTTTTTTGCTTTTACTATCATAGCTCCAAACCCAATCATCTCGTACATCCGAAAAGAAAATTTTGTAACATTTTTTGAAAAAGAGTCTCCAATCCGCAATCATTCATTAATAATTAAAAATATTTAAAATGAACAAGACAAAATTTCTAATCGTAATCGCTTTGTTTTTCCTACTGTGCATCAATCTTTTTGCATAACCCGCGAAACTCCTATTGAATGCAAACCCGACAAGTTTGCATTTTTTTTTGCAAATATAAAATAATAAATGAACGATCATTCATTTATTATTTTATATTTGCAAAAAAATAATCATGCGCATAAGAGACGAAAATAAAGAAAAACTGGTCATTGAAAAGGCGATCGCACTTATCGTTCAGGACGGCTTTCAGGGATTCAGCATGAACAAGCTGGCGAAGGCCTGCAATGTTTCGGTGGCAACTTTATACATCTATTACCACGATAAGGATGATCTGATCCGGAAAATCGGCGTCGACATCGGAAGGAATTTCTTTACAATGACACTGAGAGATTTTTCTTCAGATATGGATTTCAGGACCGGACTCCGGAAACAATGGGAAAATCGCGCCGCTTTTGCCATACAATTTCCACTGGAAGTTGCCTGTTTTGAAATCATCAGGCATTCTCCGCATGGGGATTATATTTTGGGGGAAAGCCTTTCGGATTTTAAAATGCGCATGGGCGATTTCTTTATCAATGCGGTGAAAAACAAGCAGCTTATCGAATTGTCATTTGAGGTTTTCTGGGCTGTCGCCTATGGTCCGCTTTATGCCTTGCTGCGTTTTCACATGGAAGGGAAAAGCATGGGCGGAAAACCGTTCATCCTTACAACCGAAATGACCGACGAAGCGCTTGAAGTGGTCATAAAGGCATTGACGCCATAATCTTAAATTCAGCCTATGAAACTCAACCATCTCAATATTACTGTACCAAATGTTGCCGGAACCAGGCATTTTTTTGAAACCTGCTTCAACTTTACCTGTGTGGCCGAAAAAGGGAACAACGCGCTTGTGGTGCTTCATGATGAGGCCGGATTTATCCTGACCGTGATGTCGGAAAGCTTTAATAAGAATGGCCTTTCGGCATATCCTGAAAATTTCCATTTCGGCTTTATATTGGATACAAAAGAAGAAGTAAGCCAATTGTACGGAATACTGAAGAATGCCGGGATTGCACTGGAACATGAACCCGGAAAAATAAGAAACAGCTTCGGATTTTACTTTCATTTCCAAAATCTCTTTATAAAAATTGGCCACTATACGGACCAAATAACCCCCAAATAATAGCAACAATGGAAACGAATCCCGACCATATATTACTATTCAGCACCAACATCGGCAAGGTCTGCACCAATTGCAGCATCCATAAGGTTCTTGACGCACATCCCGAAATTGTGCAATGGAATATCGATGCAGAAGATGTAGATTGCGTTTTGCGCGTCGTCTCCGAATCGATGTCAAACGAAGAAATCATAGAAATCGTAAACATCCTGGGCTACGATTGCCGGGAATTAAAATAATAAAAAATCAAAAAACATGGAAAAACAGAAATTGGAAATACCGCCTTTTACGCCGCACCAGAAATTCATAATCGCCATATTGGCCTTGTTACAATTTACCATCATCCTCGACTTTATGGTGATTTCGCCATTGGGGGATATTCTCATGAAAACCCTCGACATGACCACTTCCAATTTTGGGATGGTGGTTTCGGCCTACGCATTCAGCGCCGGAATTTCAGGCATGCTGGCCGCGGGTTTTGCCGATAAGTTCGACCGGAAAAAATTACTCATTTTCTTCTATGTTGGCTTTATTCTGGGAACAACTTTTTGTGCGTTTTCCAACAGTTACCTGATGCTGCTGTGCGCCCGGATCATTACGGGATTCTTCGGCGGTGTCATTGGTTCGGTTTCGCTGGCGATCATGACCGACCTGTTTTCGATTAACCAAAGGGGCCGTGTTATGGGTTTCATCCAGATGGCTTTCGCGACGAGCCAGATTTTGGGAATCCCAATCGGGCTTTACTTCGCGAATCTCTGGGGCTGGCATTCGGCTTTCCTGATGATCGTAGCACTTGCGTTCCTGATTCTTGTCGCCGTGATTTGGAAAATGCAGCCCGTAAACAAACACCTCGAGCTGCAATCGGATAAAAATGCGTTCCTTCATCTTTGGCATACGCTGAGCAATAAGAATTATCAGGTGGGTTTTAGCGCCGTCGCCATCCTGTCCGTAGGCGGATTTATGCTGCAGCCTTTTGGAAGTGCCTTTTTGGTGAACAATATCAAAATCACCCAGGAACAGCTGCCGGTAATCTTTTTCTTTACAGGAATAGCCGTCTTGTTTATCATGCCGGTCATCGGAAAACTCAGCGACCGGATCAATAAGTTTTATCTTTTTGCCGGAGGTTCGGTGCTTTCGATCATTATGGTCATCATTTATACCAACCTTCCCCCGATACCGATGTGGCAAATCATCGTCATCAATATGGTGCTCTTTATGGGAATTATGAGCCGTATGGTTCCGGCGACAACCCTGAATACCGGAATTCCGGATGCGAAAGACCGCGGCGCCTATATGGCGATTACCTCATCAATGCAGCAAATTGCAGGTGGAGTTGCAGCCGTCTGTGCCGGATATGTCGTCCACCAGCAGACAAAAACGAGTCCGCTCGAGAATTACAACATCCTCGGTTACATCATCGCCTGTGTTACGCTGCTGTCGATCTTTCTGATTTTCCGGGTACATAAGATGGTACAGAAAAAAATCAATGCTATCGCTGTTCCAAATGAACAACCGCTAAAAGACTAATCCTCATTGTCCGGATCGTTATCAATTTTATATTGTTCATAAAGCGACAGGACAAGGAGTTTTTCCATGATAGCCAACTGCGATAGCGCAATTGCGGCAATTTCCTGCGGCATGGCATAGCTCGCTATCTGCGGAAGGAATTCTTCGAGCTCTTTTTTAAGCCAATAAATGTTGAGGATTCTTTCTTCAATTGGAGAAAGCGCAGGCATGCCGATACGGTTTATATCATCAGGGAGCGCGTTATTTGAGTTTTTCATGTTTACAGACTTAGGGGCGTCCTAAAAGTACAATTGCCTATTAATTTATAGTTTACATAATATGTGAAAAAACTTTCAAAATTGACATATTGCTATTATTAAAATCTCATATTGCGATTTTATAAATTGCTTTTCGTACGTTTACCTACCCAATTGAACGAAAATGAAACCTACAATCTGGATATTATTCCTATGTCCGTTGTGTTTACTGGCCCAGGTTGGTATCGGAACCACAAACCCGACTGCAATGCTCGATGTAAACGGAACGCTGCGTGTTCGCCAAACCGGACTCAATCCCAACGCAACTTCCGCCAAGGATTCCGTTCTCGTAGTCAATAACAACGGCGATGTCGCCCGCGTCAGTGCAAAGCAAATCGTAAACAGTTACCTCAAATCATTTGTGAAAGGCAGTTTTTCAACCCCCGCCGATAAGACCCTGGCGCTTTCTTCGGGCACACAAAAAGTTCCTTTCGACTATGAAGAATTCGACCTTAACAACGAATTCAGTACGGCAACCAATACCTTTACCGCCCAGCAGAATGGCATTTATGCGATCAGTGTGCAGATCAAAGCCAACAATACGATTGGCGTAGCGATAAATTTCGGTGTGGGAATCCTAAAGAACAATGTGTTGGTTGCACGAAACTCCTTCGCTAATCTTGGCGTCCTCGGCATTAATATTACGCCTCCGGTGAGAAATATACAAACGCTGGTGCAACTCACTACCGGCGATACCATAAAGTTTAATCTCTATAGCGACCTGATCAGCCTGGGCGTTCTCGGAACCAGAGAGGATTGCTTCTTTCCTATAAATCAGGTGCGATAATTCTACGACAAGCATAAAATTCGTAATTTCGCATCCAGCACTTTGACTATGGGACGGAACAACGAGAAAAACATCAAAAAGCATAACGATAAATTGCACAAGGCACAGCAAAAAGCTAAAGGCGCCGAAGCACTGCGCAAGGAAAAGCTGTCGGCAATCATCAAAAAATACCATGCTCCGGACAATCCCGAAAACAAATAAACATTGGTTATGGAAGAGAATAAATTCAGCGGTTTGAAAAAAGACGTTCAGGAAATCATTGATCTGATTGCGAAAAAGGATTATGAGGGCGCCAATAATAAATTGGCCGAAGCGTCTGACCAGCTTGATGAGTTGCTCGATTTTTCCGATGAGGATGAAGACCTGATCGAAATTAGCAAATACCAAGTGCTGCTGAACCAATTGCAGTTGCGGGTCAATGCCCTGAATTAATCGAAAACTGATCTTCCAACATCCAAAGAGGCCATGAAAACCAAAACCGTATTGATCGTTATCGCCATCGTTTCGATCGGCCTGTCGGCCATCGGATTTTCATTAGACAATGCACCTCACAAATCCGGAATTATAATCAGTATTTTCCAAATAGCCGCAATGGCTTTCCTTCTGTTCCTCTTCCTTTCGATCAATTATTTTGCGATAACATTCTGCATCAGGCAAATCCAAAAAGCGCTGCGAAAGTGATTTCCAGATGTAAATGTTGCAATTTCAGCAATGCAATCGTATAAGGCATAATTTCGGGTTATTGCCCAAATTTACATCAGTAATTATAACGCTGTTGCCATGCCTGAAGGTCCATCCATCGTCATCCTGAAAGAAGAAGTCCAGCAGTTTTCCGGAAGGGAAGTCATTTCCGTTTCGGGAAATACTAAAATAGATCTCGACCGGCTCAACCACCAAAAGGTCAACTTTTTTAAAAGTTGGGGCAAACATTTCCTCATTGGCTTCGATGGTTTTACCGTGCGTATCCATATGCTGATGTTCGGCAGTTATTTGGTGGATAAAACGAAAGAAACTCCGGTTCGCCTCGGATTGACATTCAACAACGGCCAACTCAACTTTTACTCCTGCTCTGTGAAAATCCTCGAAGGCGATATCAACCTGCATTATGACTGGAGCGGCGATGTAATGAATCGGGATTGGGATCCGAAAAAAGCAAAGTCCAAACTCAAAGCCATTCCTCAAAAGCTAATTTGCGACACGCTGCTCGAGCAGGATATTTTCGCAGGCGTCGGAAACATCATCAAGAATGAGGTTTTGTATCGCGTGCGCGTACATCCTGAATCGGAAACAGGAAAAATTCCGACAAAGAAAATAAATGAAATTATTGAGGAAGCGAAAGTATATTGTTTCCAGTTCCTCGAATGGAAGAAAAAATTTGAACTCAGAAAGCACTGGCTCGCTCATACCAAAAAAACCTGCCTGCGATGCAATCTTCCTTTCATTAAAGCATACACAGGCGTTAAAAAACGACGCAGTTTTTATTGCGAGAATTGTCAGAAACTGTACAAATGAGAAAACAGGATATCCATATCGGCCTCTCCGCTTTCAACAACAGTTATTGGAAAGGCATTTTCTATCCCGAAGATTTGCCGCGCAGCAAATGGTTTGAGTATTATACAAAACATTTCAAAACCTATGAGCTCAACGGCACTTTCTACAGGAAACCGACAATCAAAAGCCTGCAAAATTGGCATGATAAGGTTCCCGGGGATTTTCTTTTTTCTGTAAAAGCACCCAAAACGATTACGCATCTTAAGAAATTTATCGATTGCGATGATGATATCGCCGAGTTCTATACTGTCTGCCGCGAAGGGCTTAAGGAAAAACTGGCCTATGTTTTATTTCAACTGCCTCCTTCTTTTGATTACAGTCCGGAAAGGCTACAGATTATTGTACAACATATGAATCCCGATTTTAAGAATATAATCGAATTCCGAAACAAAAGTTGGTGGAACAATGAAGTCTATGCCACTTTCGTGAAAAACAATCTGGTCTTTTGCAGCGTGAGTTATCCGAAACTTCCTGAAGACATTCTTTCCCAAAGCTGCAGCGCCTACGTCAGGCTTCACGGACGGCCGAAGCTTTTCTATTCTGATTACAGTACCGAAGAATTGTGCGCTCTTACCAATGTCCTGATGTCGAATGATGACTGCAGGGAGGTTTTCATTTATTTCAACAATACGGCGAGCGAATCCGGAATTGTGAATGCACTTAAATTAAAAGAGTTGATCGCATCAGCAAAGGAGGCGCCGCTTGAAATTAAGTAAAAATCAATCCAATAAAAAAACGAGGTTCGGATGCCTCGTTTTTTTTATTTTCATTGAATGGAAATGCTTAAACCGCAATACTACTGATTCCTTTCTCGAGCGCGGTTTCCATCACATTTGGAATTGACGTCCCTTCAACACGAATAATCTCAACATCAGTAATCCCCAAAAATCCGAATACGCTTTTGAGATACGGGGTTGCAAAATCATACGCCTGCGTCGGCCCTTCGGAATAGATTCCGCCAGAAGCCATGGCGATATATAGTTTTTTGTTTTTCAGTAATCCTTCCGGGCCGTTTTCAGAATATTTGAAGGTAATTCCTGCTCTGGTGATATGGTCAATCCATGCTTTTAGTGTCGATGGAATGCTGAAATTATACAGCGGCAATCCAATCACGATGAAATCGGCTTGCTGCACCTCGGCAATCGCTGCATCGGATTCCCGTATCGTTTCTTTATTTTCTTGTGTTCGCTGTTCCGCAGGTGTAAAAAATGAAGCGAGGTGCGATGCGGACAAATGCGGCAAAACACTATTGGTCAGGTCGGTCGTCGTAACGACGCTATCGGGATGGGCTGTCTGAATTTTTTCCACAATAGAATTCCCAAGTTTAATGCTGAATGAAGATTCGCCGCGTGGGCTTGAAATAACGTGCAATATATTTTTCATCTTATTTAATTTTGAATGAGAGTGTAAAATTACGTACATTTGCTATTCAAAAGTTAGCAGTATACTTAAGGTTAGTAGTTACCTTCAAGTTACCATAATTCAATTTCAATCATGGATTTACCAATATCACAGGAAACCTGTCAGGGAAAATTAACCGCCATCGGCGATGCTTTATATGTCATTGGCGGAAAATGGAAACTCCGCATTATTATTGCGCTTGCAGAAGGCCACAACCGTTTCAACGATTTGCAGCGCACGATTAATGGAATTTCAGCTAAAGTGCTTTCGGGTGAACTCAAAGATCTCGAGCTGAACGGATTTATCGTAAGGAAAGTAAACACGGGTGTTCCCGTGGTCGTAGAATATGAACTCACCTCCTACAGCGAGACGCTTCATGATGTGATGCAAGCATTGAGTACCTGGGGCCAGATGCACCGTGAGAAAATCAGGGCTGAAGGTTAATTTTTAAACTTCATAAAAAAACCGTCCTTTCGGAACGGCTTTCATTAATCTGCTATTGCGCGCTCACACGCCATATTATATTTGTCTTATCATCGGTGACCAGCATGGATCCGTCGGGAAGTACGGTTACGCCGACAGGTCGACCGCGGACTTCGTTCTTTTTGGGATCCACTACAAATCCGGTAAGAAAATCTTCCGGCTTCCCTGCCTTCCCATCCTTAAACGGTACAAAAATCACCTTATAGCCCGCAATTGGATCGCGGTTCCAGGAACCATGCTGCGCGATAAAAGCGCCATTGCGGTATTTTGCCGGAAAGGCTTTTTCGCTATAGAATGCAAGGCCCAGCGAAGCTGTATGTGCACCCAGGTCAACATCCGGAACAATCGTTTCTTTTACAAGCCCGGGTTTTCTGTCTTCCGCTTTAATCCTCGGATCGACGTGGTTTCCCCAATAGGCATACGGCCAGCCATAAAATCCGTTTTCCTTCACCGACGTTAGGTAATCAGGCACCAGGTTATTCCCCAATTCATCGCGTTCGTTTACTGATGTCCACAAGGTTTTTGTTCCGGGAGCCCATCCCATCCCGACCGGATTCCGAATTCCTGATGCATAAGCGCGTAAGCCGGAACCGTCCGGATTGATTTCATAAATAGCGGCTTTGCCTTTGTCGTCATCGATCCCATTCTCAGCCACATTGCTTCCGGAACCGACCGATATGTAAATTTTGGAATTGTCGGCGTTGGCGATGATATTCCGCGTCCAGTGCCGGTTGTGTTTTCCTGCAGGAAGATCAATCAGTTTCACTCCGGCACCGGTAACTTTATTTTGTTCGCGGTCATACGGAAAACGCATCAGCGCATCGGTGTTGGCGACATAAAACCAGTTGCCGATTACGAGCATCCCGAAAGGTTGGTTCAGGCCATCTTCTTTGGTCAGGAATTTGGCACGCACATCGGGTTTTCCATCCTTGTCGGTATCGCGCAAAAGCGTAATCAGGTCGGCACTATGGTTGAGATCGTTTGATTTTCCAGCCCCAATAATCGCCGCGCCAACCTGTTTCGGAAGGCTGTAATTGGAATTGGATTGTGCGACGAGCACATCGCCGTTTGGCGTGACATACATCCAGCGTGGATTGTCGAGATCCTCCGCATATTTTGTTACGGTAAACCCAGCCGGGGCTTTTGGCGTTTCGCCGGATTTCCATCCGACGACATTGGAATAATTGGTCACCGATTTTGTGGCATAAGGCGCCGGAAGTATTTTTTTTGTGGCTTTTTGGGCGATTGCAAAAAAGGGCAGTACCAAAATTAATAAGGATAATATTTTACTTTTCATAGTCGTATGTTTTATCCTTAAAGTTATACAACCGGGTATGAAAACAACAGCGCTTTACCATAAGTTTAAGACTGTCAGCGCTTTATACATGAATGATACAACGTTTTCACAAAATCATATAAACAACTCCATGCAGCAATTTTCTACATTAAAAGCAATTGAAAAACAGACTCGGAAGTATCGGTGATGTTTCCATTTATAAAAAGAAGATTAATCAAAGAAAGAACAGATTTCACCCGCCAGTCTTTCCACATCGACCTTTTCTATCGGATGTTGCGTATTTGGAAAAACGGCAAATGTCGCATTAGGCAAATCACGGTAAACGGCTATCGTTTCCTCGAGCGTCACCATCATATCTTTATCGCCGATGGCAATGCGGACGGGATTTCCGATAACTTTATAATCTTCCGTCTGAAGCGGATTATTTTCACCCAGGCCAACCATCATATCCGCGGTTTTCTGCAGTACGATTTTCCAGTCGGTATTATGGCGCTTTTCCAATTCATTGGCGAAAGCCGGAATCTTTTCGGCAATTTTCGCCGCATCGAGCATCCTGATTTCGCGTTGTGCAATTTCGGGTGTCCATAGAAATTTGGTTGCCAATGTGAAAATTTTCCCGATCTTTTCCGGATGTCTTTTCGCCAGATACAAGGCGACAAAGCCGCCCATGCTATAGCCGAAAATATCGATTGTCTGTATGTCTTTTGAATGGATATATTCCAAAACCTTATCTGCGAAAGCGGCTATTGAAAAAGACCCAGACATATTAGCATCACCATGTCCGCTGAAATTGAGCGTGTGGATGTTGAAATGACCTTTCAGTTTTTCCGTAAGTGCAGCAAATTGGTCTTTCGAGCCGATTGCGCCGTGAAGTAATAATAAATCCTGCATGGAATATCCGTTATGTTTTTCCAAATTTATAAAAAATCTAAACCACACTGTCGAAAATAAAAAAACCTTCCATTGCTGAAAGGTCTTTTGTATAAGATATGTTGAAATTTTTTACATGTTTCTTCTGTACTGTCCGCCCACTTCAAACAACGCCGAAGTGATTTGTCCCAACGAGCACACTTTCGTCGCTTCCATCAGGTGCTCAAAAATATTTTTATTACTGATGGCCGCTTCCTGAATCGCTTCGATTTGCTCTTCTTCCTTGCCTCTGTGCGTTTCATGCAAGTGTTCGAGCATTTCGATCTGGTATTGTTTTTCCTCCTCGGTGGCACGGATGACTTCCAACGGAACGACCGTTGGCGAGCCTTTCGAACTCAAAAACGTATTCACCCCGATAATCGGGAAATCACCATTGTGCTTCAGCGTTTCATAATACAGGCTTTCTTCCTGGATCTTCGAACGCTGGTACATTGTCTCCATTGCACCGAGAACACCGCCCCTTTCGGTAATGCGATCGAATTCCTGCAATACGGCGTCTTCCACCAAATCGGTCAGTTCTTCGATAATGAACGAGCCTTGTATCGGGTTTTCATTTTTCGCCAGACCCAATTCCTTGTTGATGATTAACTGGATTGCCATCGCACGTCGCACCGATTCTTCCGTTGGCGTTGTAATCGCCTCATCATAAGCGTTCGTATGCAAGGAATTGCAATTGTCATAAATCGCATACAAAGCCTGTAAAGTCGTACGGATGTCATTGAAATCGATCTCCTGCGCGTGCAAAGAACGGCCTGAAGTCTGGATGTGGTATTTGAGCATTTGCGCGCGTTCATTAGCGCCGTATTTATTTTTGAGCGCTTTCGCCCAGATTTTCCTTGCGACACGGCCGATAACCGCATATTCGGGATCGATGCCGTTGGAGAAAAAGAAGGACAGGTTCGGACCGAAATCGTTGATATTCATGCCGCGGCTCAGGTAATATTCCACATAAGTGAAACCGTTGGAAAGCGTAAATGCCAATTGCGTGATCGGATTCGCGCCCGCCTCGGCGATATGGTAGCCCGAAATCGAAACCGAATAAAAATTCCTGACATTATTGGTGATGAAATATTCTTGTACGTCGCCCATTAAGCGAAGTGCAAATTCTGTTGAGAAAATACAGGTGTTCTGCGCCTGGTCTTCTTTTAAGATATCGGCCTGAACGGTTCCGCGCACCTGCGATAAGGTTTTAATCTTAATATCGTTGTAAACCGCGGCAGGCAAAACCTGGTCGCCGGTTACACCCAGCAGCATTAATCCCAGACCGTTGTTTCCTTCTGGCAAATGGCCCTGGTATTTCGGTCGGTCGGTTCCTGCTTTCTTATAAATTTCGTTTATTTTTTCCTCGACTACATCTTCCAGGCTTTTGGCTTTGATGTAATGTTCGCATTGCTGGTCGATCGCGGCATTCATAAAAAACCCGAGCAACATCGGCGCCGGGCCATTGATCGTCATACTCACCGAAGTCAGCGGATGCACCAAATCAAACCCAGAGTATAATTTTTTCGCGTCGTCGAGACAGCAAATCGAAACCCCGGCATTACCGATTTTTCCATAAATATCAGGTCGGATGTGCGGATCGTTTCCGTATAAAGTCACACTGTCAAACGCGGTCGAAAGCCTTTTCGCAGGCAGTCCGGCGCTTACATAATGGAAACGCTTGTTGGTCCTTTCGGGTCCGCCTTCTCCGGCAAACATCCTTGACGGATCCTCACCTTCGCGTTTGAACGGATACAATCCGGAAGCGAATGGGAATTCACCCGGAACGTTTTCCTGCAGGTTCCATTTTAAGATATCGCCCCAGGCTTCGTATCTCGGAAGCGAGACTTTCGGAATCTGCGAATGCGACAGCGATTCTGTATGCGTGGCAATTTTGATTTCCTTATCGCGCACCTTAAACGAATAAACCGGATTTTTGTATTTGCTGACTTTTTCATTCCAGGTCAGAATAATTTCCCAGTTGTACGGATCGAGGTCCATTTTGACACGGTCGAATTCCTTTACTAAAAGATTGAGAAATTGCGCAGTGGTTTCATCTTTAGATTGCAGAATCGCATCTTCTATTCCGGCTTTTGTTATCGTTGGGATTTTTCCGGAAACGCTTTCAATCGTCTTGAAAATCCCATATAATTTCTGTGCGACCTGTTGCTGCGTTAAAGCGGTCGCATCATATTTCCTGTTGTTCTCTGCAATTTCAGATAAATATCTGGTGCGATGCGGCGGAATCACAAAGATTTTCTCGCTCATTTCACGCGTGATATGGAAATCAGATTGCAAATCAGAATCGGTTTTCTCATGGATCTTGTCCATGATCGATTTGTAGAGCGTGTTCATTCCCGGATCGTTGAACTGCGACGCGATTGTTCCGAAAACCGGCAAAGTGTCCAGATCGGCATCCCACAATTGGTGGTTCCGTTGGTATTGTTTCTTGACATCGCGCAACGCATCAAGCGAGCCGCGTTTGTCGAATTTATTGATTGCAACAAGATCGGCAAAGTCGAGCATGTCGATTTTTTCGAGTTGGGTTGCGGCTCCGAATTCCGGCGTCATCACATAAAGCGATACATCGGAATGGTCCATGATTTCAGTATCCGACTGCCCGATTCCTGAAGTTTCAAGGATAATCAGATCGTATTTTGCAGCCTTGATGACCTGGATCGCATCGGCTACATATTTGGAAAGTGCCAAATTGGATTGCCTTGTTGCGAGTGAACGCATATAAACGCGTGGATTGTTGATCGCATTCATACGAATCCGGTCACCCAATAAAGCGCCACCGGTTTTTCTTTTGGATGGGTCGACAGAGATGAGTCCGATGGTTTTTTCAGGGAAATCAATCAGGAAACGGCGGACGAGTTCGTCGACCAATGAGGATTTTCCAGCCCCGCCTGTACCTGTAATTCCGAGTACCGGCGTTTTGGAGTTTTTATTTCTTTTCTGGATTTCGATTAAAGTGTCTTTGGCAACTTCCGGAAAATTCTCTGCAGAAGAAATTACGCGCGCAATCGCCGTCGGATTTTTTTCTTCAAGATGGTTGATTTCACCGTTGAGTACGTCTCCAACAGGATAATCGGAACGTTTCACCAAATCATTGATCATGCCCTGCAAGCCCAAAGCACGCCCGTCATCCGGGGAATAAATGCGTGTAATTCCGTATTCGTGCAGTTCTGAAATTTCGGAAGGCAGGATTACGCCGCCGCCGCCGCCGAAAATCTTGATATGTCCTGCACCTTTTTCTTTCAAAAGGTCATACATGTATTTGAAATATTCGTTGTGCCCGCCCTGGTAGGAAGTCATCGCAATCGCATTCGCATCTTCCTGGATTGCCGTATTGACTACTTCTTCTACGCTTCGGTCGTGGCCGAGGTGGATCACTTCCACTCCGGTCGACTGGATGATGCGGCGCATGATGTTGATCGCTGCGTCGTGTCCGTCGAATAATGACGCTGCGGTTACGATTCTTACTTTATTTACAGGAATATACGGTTTTGCTTGTTCCATTTTGAATTTTGTGACGTAATTAGGGGCGCAATTTACGAAATTCTGAAAAGGTTGCGTGTTGAAAAAGCAAAGATTTTTGAAGAATTTACCGCAAAGTTTAGGAAGTTTTCCGCAGCGTGCACAAAGTTTCCGGATTGCAATTTTAGCCTGATGATTTGCCTCGCTGTGAATCGTTGTTCATTGTTCAAGATTGGGTAAAGAATTTTGAATGTTGAGCAACGAATGTTGAATATTGAAAAGCGGAAAGCTAAAGACAAAGCGGAAAGCGGGACTCGAGCTCCCAATAAAAAAATTGGGAGTGAACAGGCGAATCAAATAGCTTCAAAAAAAAACGCCCATTCGAAAACGGGCGTTTATGATTTATAAAAATTCCATTTAAATTCTCGCGTCTGAGAAAGCGTCAACTTCGGCCATCGTCATGCCGAGCGCATTGGCAACGCCGGTTCCGTATGCGGGATCGGCCCTGAAGCAATTGCGGATGTGGCGGATCTGGATGAATTTTTGTGCGCCGCCGACTTGTCCCGCCGTATTTTTAAACAGCAGTTGTTTCTTTTCGTCGGTGAGCAGGCGGAATAAATTTCCGGGCTGGGAATAATAATCCTCATCTACGCGATGGTCCCAGGCATACGCGTCGCCGTGCAATGCCAATGGCGGTTCCTTGAATTCAGGCTGTTCCTGCCATTCGCCGAAACTGTTCGGTTCGTAGTGTTTTGTCGAGCCATAATTGCCGTCTACACGCATCGCGCCATCGCGGTGGAACGCATGATACGGGCATTTTGGTGCGTTCACCGGAATCTGGAAATTGTTGACACCGAGTCGGTAGCGCTGCGCATCGCCATATGAAAACAGTCGCGCCTGAAGCATCTTATCGGGAGAGAAACCGATTCCGGGAACGATATTCGCCGGATTGAAGGCGGCCTGTTCCACTTCTGCAAAATAATTTTCAGGATTGCGGTTGAGTTCGAATTCGCCGACCGGAATCAGCGGATAATCGCCATGCGGCCAGACTTTGGTCAAATCGAACGGATTGATATGGTACTTGTTGGCTTGCTCTTCGGTCATGATCTGGATTGACATTTTCCATTTTGGGAAATTGCCTTTTTCGATATTGTCGAACAAATCGCGTTGGTGGCTTTCACGGTCTCCGCCAACCAAAGCAGCAGCTTCTTCATCCGAAAGATTATCGATTCCCTGTTGCGTTACAAAATGGAATTTGACCCAATGGCGTTCGTTGGCCGCATTGATAAAACTGAAGGTATGGCTTCCGAAACCGTGCATATGGCGATAGGATTTCGGGATGCCGCGATCGCTCATTACGATCGTTACCTGGTGTAATGCTTCGGGAAGTAGCGTCCAGAAATCCCAATTGTTATCGGCACTACGCAGGTTTGTTTTCGGGTCGCGTTTCACGGCGTGGTTCAGATCGGGGAATTTCATCGGGTCGCGGAAAAAGAACACCGGCGTATTGTTTCCGACCAGATCCCAATTGCCCTGCTGTGTATAAAATTTCATAGCAAATCCACGGATGTCGCGTTCCGCATCGGCTGCGCCACGTTCGCCGGCTACGGTGGAAAAACGTACAAACATGTCGGTTTGCTTTCCAATTTGCGAGAAAATATCGGCGCGTGTATATTTCGTAATGTCGTGCGTTACGGTAAATACGCCATGTGCTGCGGAGCCTTTGGCATGCATCCTTCTTTCGGGAATCACTTCCCTGTCGAAGTGCGCCATCTTTTCTAAAAACCAAAAATCCTGCATCAGCATTGGCCCGCGCGGACCGGCAGTCATAATGTTTTGGTTATCCGGAACCGGCGTTCCGGTAGCTGTGGTGAGTTTTTTTTCGTCGCTCATAATGAAAGTTTTTTAGGTTTTGTTTCCCAAATGTAGCCAAACAATCGGCTGAAAATCATAATCTAAATTGATTGTTAAAATATTCTGATAGCCTAAAACTATTTTTAACTTTGAAAAAAAATCCAAATGAAGAAAGTATTTGCCCTTATGCTTTTAGTCCCTTTTCTGGGACAGGCACAATTGAAAGGTTTGATTAAGGAACTTGGGGGACAGGTGAAGACCGCTACAAGTTCGACTTCAACAAACGGCCTCGATATCAGCGCCGGACTCAAAGAAGCGCTCAACAACGGAATCACCAAACAGGTTTCCAAACTCACCGCAACCGACGGATTCTATAAAAACGCAGCCGTAAAGATCTTAATGCCCGATGAACTAAAGAAAGTCGACAAAACTTTAAGAAGTATGGGCATGAGCAGCCTGGCCGACGACGGAATCAAGGCACTCAACCGTGCCGCCGAAGATGCGGTTAAGGAAGCGACGCCGATTTTTGTGGGCGCCGTAAAGAACATGAACATTACCGATGCGAAAAATATTCTGATGGGGCCAGACAATGCGGCGACTGCATACTTACAAAAAGGAACTACGACGGCATTGTATGCTAAATTTAGCCCGGTAGTTCAGGAATCGATCGGGAAAGTTGGTGCTGATAAGATCTGGGCGACCATCATTACCAAATACAATAAGATTCCGCTGGTTTCTAAAGTGAATCCTGATATTACTGATTATGTGACCAACAAAGCGCTCGATGGTGTTTTTAAGATGATTACTGTGGAAGAGAAAAGCATCCGCAACAACTTATCTTCAAGAAGTTCGGATTTGCTCAAGAAAGTTTTCGCCTTACAGGATAAAAAATAATGATGGGGAAAATTCTGGCATTCAGTTCACTGATTTTACTTTTTGGCTGCGCCGAACTGCAGCAGGTTGCAAGCCAATATCCGCAAATCGGGACCACATTGGATATTGCCGATATTTCGGCCGGGTTGAAGGAAGCACTCAACAACGGCATTACCAAACAGGTTTCCAAACTTACCGCGACCGACGGTTTCTATAAGAACGCGGCCGTAAAGATCTTACTTCCGACGGAGCTTCAAAAAGTTGACAAAACCCTGCGCGACATCGGCATGGGCAGCCTGGCCGACGAAGGCCTGAAAGTACTCAATCGTGCCGCCGAAGATGCCGTGAAGGAGGCGACTCCGATTTTCGTAAGTGCTGTAAAAAACATGACTTTTACCGATGCGAGAAACATCCTTTTGGGCAATGACACTTCGGCAACGACGTATCTGCAAAGTTCGACATCGACTGCGTTGTATGGCAAATTCAATCCGGTGGTGAAAAGTTCGCTGGGAAAAGTCGGCGCAGATAAAGTCTGGTTGCAGATCATCACCAAATACAATTCGATACCGCTGGTCAAAAAGGTCAATCCCGACCTTAATGATTACGTAACAAACGAAGCGATGAAAGGCGTTTTCAAAATGGTCGCTGTAGAAGAAAAAGACATCCGTACCAATCTGAGTGCGCGTACTTCTGACTTATTAAAAAGGGTTTTCGCGTTACAGGATTGATACTATTTTGCAATCCTAAAAATTTAATGACCAATAACATATATATAACAAACCCTTAACACGGCAATGCCAAAAATTATCGGACATTTGTAACGTAATAAAGGGTTTTTATTATTTTGGTTTAGAGTTAGTTAAAGAATGCCGGCAACTTCATACTTGCCGGCTTTTTTTATGCACAATTTTCTTGGAAAACTTAACTTATATTTTTGAAAGTTTGCGCTTTGTAAGGCTTAAATTTGCAAACCCGGAGCCATAGGCCGAACAGAACGCAGTTAAATCAAATACCATGAAAAGCATCCTTCAAAAGCAGAGTGAAATTGAGAAACTTCAGGAAGAATTCAAATTATTTTCTGAAGAAAAGCTTAATATTAAAATCCCTGCAGCAAATACGATCGCCATTCCGGAAAAGAAAGTCACAGCCGATACCCCGCAATTATCCTAACCTTTCCTGCAGTTTTCTAAAGTAAGCGAAAGCCTTTAAAATACGGCTGCCATACCAGGAAAACATTTCCCCGTCTACGAAAACGGTTTTGGCGTGATGTGTAAAACGGCCAATCTCAAACGCATCTTCTTCCTTAAACGGATACGGCTCCGAGGAAAGAAAAACCAGATCAGGATCGCCTTCCAGACGTATTTTCTTTATTTCAATTTCAGAATAGCGGCCTTTATCCATATAAATATTTTTGAAGCGGTTAAGCTTTAGCATTTCGTTGATGAAATTATCAGAGCCTGCTGCCATCCACGGGTTTTTCCAGATAAAGTAAGCCGCTTTTTTTGTTGGTTTGTCTTTGATGAAATTCTGGAAATCGACACAGGCAAAAGCAATCTTATCGTTCCATTTTTGCGCTTCGGTGCGGCAATTGAAGAGTTTCCCGAAATCTGAAATCATCTGATAATTGTCTTCAATTGCAATAATATTCGTAACCCAAACCGGACAGATCCTGCGCAATTCTGTTACCATTTCAAGCGTGTTTTCTTCTTTATTTGCGACAATCAGATCGGGTTCCAGCAGGCGGATCTTTTCATAATTGACTTTTTTCGTGCCGCCGATAATTTTTTTTGTGGATTTGAAATGCACCGGATGGACACAGAATTTCGTGATTCCGACGACGCTGCCTTCCAAACCCAGATCATATAACAATTCGGTCTGCGACGGAACCAACGAAATGATCCTTTTCGGAGATTCCGCAAAATCAAGACTATTGCCCATCTGGTCGGTCAGTACCATGTTTGTATAGTATAATTTAAATGTTAAAATCCTGTAAGGGCGAAATTAATTAAAATGGTACCTTTAATTTCCGAAACCAAACCTTTTAACATGAAAAAATTTACTTTACTGCTGGCATTCCTGCTTACCGTCCCAACATTTGCCCAAAAATTAAAACCCGGTTTCGACAAAACAGAATATACCGAACTGCTGAAAGCATTCTCCCGCTGGGGCGATAGTGTTTTCTATAAAGGCATTCCCGAAAGTAAAATTTACAAGACAAAATACCGCTCGCCCGAAATGGGTTTGTTAAACCAATGGGAAATGTATGAAGCCAAAGGGCATTCGGTTATTTGTATCCGCGGAACAACCAAAGAACAAGTGAGCTGGCTCGCCAATTTCTATAGCGCGATGGTTCCGGCCCAAGGCCAATTGCAATTGGACGACCAAACGATTTTCAATTATCATTTTGCCGACAATCCGGCGGCGCGGGTGCATGTGGGCTGGACCGTTTCGGCGAGTTTCCTGCTGATTGATATTTTGCCGAAAGTAAAAGAGCAATATGCCAAAGGCGTCAGGGATTTTATTATTTTCGGGCACAGCCAGGGTGCGGCCATCAGTTATTTTATAACGGCGCAGTTGAAATATTACCAGAAAACCGGCGAATTGCCAGCCGACATCCAATTCAAGACCTATTGCAGCGCCGCGCCAAAACCCGGCAATTTATATTTTGCTTATGATTATGAAGCTTCAACGCAGATCGGTTGGTCATATAGTGTCGTAAATGCCGCCGATTGGGTGCCGGAAGTGCCGGTTACCGTACAAACGCTCAACGATTTTGTCACAACAAACCCGTTTAAGGACGCCGATAAGAAATTCAGGAAAATGCCATTCCCGCAAAGCACGCTGATGAAGTTCATGCACTCGCAGCTCACCAAACACAACCGAAAGGCGGTAAAGCGTTACCAGTTTTTCCTGGGCAAAATGGTGGCGAAGATGGTCAACAAAAGACTGCCGGACCTCAAAGAACCCAAATATTCCGATTGCAATTATTATGTGCGCACCGGAAACATGATTATCCTGCAGCCCGACGCCGAATATTACAAGGAATTTCCTGATAATGACGAAACTTTATTCGTGCATCACAATTTACTGCCTTATCTGAGGTTGGCGGAAAAACTCAAAGATTAGAATTTGCTTTCGAGGATGCTTTGCATTTCCTGCTGAACCAGAATCGCTTCTGCCCTTGCCTTTTCGGCGAAATCTGTTCCGTTGGAAGCGTAAATGATCGCGCGTGAGGAATTGACCAGCAATCCTACATTTTCATTCATTCCGTATTGGCAGACTTCGGAAAGGCTTCCGCCCTGCGCGCCGATTCCGGGAACGAGCAGGAAACTGTTTGGGACGATTTTGCGGACTTCGGTGAAATATTCCGCTTTGGTCGCACCGACAACATACATGAGGTTTTGGGAATTCTTCCAGCTTTTGGACGTTTCGAGTACGTGTTTGTACAATTCCTTTCCGTCAATCATCTGCGTCTGGAAATCAAAAGCGCCTTCGTTTGAAGTCAACGCGAGCATGATCGCATGCTTGTTTTCGAAAGCGAGGAACGGCTCTACCGAATCTTTCCCCATATAAGGCGCGACGGTCACCGAATCACAGTTTAAATCTTCCAGGAAAGCCTTGGCATACATGAACGATGTGTTTCCGATATCGCCGCGTTTGGCATCGGCAATGGTGAAGATTTCGGGATGGTTTTCGTTGATGTAATTGATGGTTTTCTGCAGCGATTGCCAGCCTTTGATACCGTAGGCTTCATAGAATGCGATATTGGGTTTGTAGGAAACGGCCAGATCATGCGTGGCGTCGATGATGGCTTTGTTGAATTCGAAAATCGGGTCTTCGGTTTCGAGGAGGTGTTTTGGAATTTTATTCAGATCGACGTCGAGGCCAATGCAGAGGAATGATTTCTTGGTTTTGATTTGGGTGATGAGTTGTTGTGTTGTCATGGTGCAAAAATAGTTTTTTAGGAGCTATTTCCCGCTTTTCGTTTCAATCTTTTGCGTTCGTTCCTCATGCAAAAGGATTTTCACTACAATCCGGGCTAGTTTCGTTTTCGGATTATTTCAAATGTATTGAAAATTCAGATGCCGATTGCCAGTGACGTTTTCGCTGCCGCGAGGGCCTTCTTTTGTCTGGCAACAAAAGAAGCAAAAATGCCTGCGCTGATCGCTCGGCGACCTGCTAGTTCTCGATGGCGAAATCAAAAGAACTCGCCTGCGGCTCAGACAGCTTTTGATTTTTGCGCCATCTTCAAACAGCAGGTGCCCGCCTGCGCAATCAAAGCGCGGCCTCACGAAAAACGTTTCTGTAAAACTGAACGCGAATTTCCCGCTTTGGACGTCCAAAGGAAAAACGATTTTCAATTATCATGATACGTTCTTGGAAGGATTTTCGGCGCTTAGTAAGAAGCCGAAAATAAAATTAAATACTTCTTTGAGCGAAGCGAGGCATCAAATAACAAACGTAAAAACAACGAAGGTTTGAGCGGCAGCGTACCTGGAGTTGAGCCTGCAAGGCGAACGGCTTGGTACGCGAAGCGAAAACCGAGGTAGTTTTTGAGTTTGGAATTTGCAAGCCTTGAATTTTTGTTACTTTTGTTTCAAGACAAAAGTAAAACTAGCCCTGATAGCAACGGAAATCCTTTTATGCAGCGCAGCGAAATAAAAGATTGCAGTGAATAGCGGGATTAGCTTCAAATAAAAAAGCCACACTTTTCAGCATGGCTTCTTGATTCTTATTTCTTTCGTCTATTTTCTTAAAAAACTTCGCTGGCTTCTTTCAATTTCTCCATGTTGTTGACCAATTGCAATTCGTCGACAATTTTCTGGATATCGCCATTCATGATATTTCCGAGGTCGTATAATGTCAGCCCGACGCGGTGATCGGTGACGCGACCCTGAGAATAATTGTAGGTACGGATTTTGGCCGAACGGTCGCCTGAACTTACCTGGGAGGTCCGTTTGGATGCGTCTTCCTCTTGCTTTTTAGCCAATTCCTGGTCGTACAAACGCGAACGCAAAACGGTTAGCGCCTTGTCTTTATTTTTGTGCTGCGATTTCTGGTCCTGGCATTGCGCCACAAGTCCGGTTGGAATGTGCGTGAGGCGAACCGCTGATTTTGTCGTATTTACCGATTGTCCTCCAGGCCCTGAGGAACAGAAGAAATCAACCCTTACGTCATTCATATCGATCTGCACGTCGAATTCCTCAGCTTCGGGCAAAACCATTACCGTCGCAGCGGAAGTGTGCACGCGGCCCTGGGTTTCCGTTTGCGGAACGCGTTGCACGCGGTGTACGCCGGCTTCGAATTTCAGGGTTCCGTAAACATCTTCGCCAGTCACTTCAAAAATGACTTCCTTGAATCCGCCTGAGGTTCCTTCGTTCATATCGACGACGGAAGTTCTCCAACCGCGGTTTTCGCAATATTTGGTATACATCCGGAAAAGATCCCCGGCGAAAATAGAAGCTTCGTCGCCACCGGTTCCGGCACGCAGTTCGATCATGACGTTTTTGGCGTCTTCGGCGTCTTTCGGGATCAGCATGAATTTGATTTCTTCTTCGAGAACCGGCAATCTTTCCTTGGCTTCTTCGAGCTGCATTTTGGCCATATCGACCATTTCGGCGTCGCTGCCATCGGTGATAATTTCATTTGCCTCTTCGATATTGCCCATGATGTTGACGTATTCGTCGCGCTTTTCGGCCAAAGCCTTGAGGTCTTTATATTCTTTATTCAATTGTACGTAACGCTTTTGGTCGGCAATCACATCGGGCTGAATGATCAGATCCGAGATCTCGTCGAAGCGCTGTTTTACTATTTGAAGTCTGTCTAACATTTTATATTCTCCTTAATTTTGGTCTGCAAATTTACGAAAAATTGTTTAGAGTTGATGCTGTGGCTTTTGCTGTATTTTTGTTAATTTTGGAACACTAAAAACCATACGCATTGGAAGCTGTAACTGTTAGATTTGCAACCGAAGCCGACTTTAAGGCGATCTGTCATTTCATCAACGAACTTGAAGAACAGGTTTTTGACGAATCGGTGCAGCATGGGATGTTTCTGGAAAATATCAAAAGCCCGGATATCATCTATCTGCTGGCTTTCGCCGAAAGTGAACCGGTTGGAATGATCAGCTGCCACATCCAGAACCTGATGCACCACAGCGGGAAAGTAGGCGAAATACAGGAAATGTTCGTATCCGAATCGGCCCGAAGCCTCGGCGTCGGGAAAAAGCTCCTCACCAGAATTAAGGAAATCGCAGAGGAGCGAAACCTGAAGCAACTTGAAGTCACCTCCCGTTTGAAAAGGGAAGCGGCGCACCGTTTTTACGAGCGAGAAGGCTTTAATTTTACACACAAGAAATTTACATTTTATTAATTATGAAAAGAAATATCGCATTTGCAATCCTGGTTTCGGCAGTCATTTTTACGTCCTGCAAAAAAACGGAAACCGCTGAAAAAAGCAAAATCAAAATGGCCGACTGGCTTATCGGAAGCTGGGAAAATAAAACCGACCAGGGCGATCTTACGGAAAGTTGGGAAAGGACCAACGATAGTGTTTTTCACGGTCAGAGTTTCTTCATCAAAAAGAAAGACACGCTCCATAATGAAACCATCGAACTGAAGCAGATTGGCAACGAACTTACCTACAACCCGACGGTCAAAGGGCAGAATGATGATTTGCCGGTGGCATTCAGGCTGACACGTGCCACGGCGAAACAATTGGTTTTTGAAAATCCGGCGCATGACTTTCCGCAGAAAATTACCTACAGCTTAATCACGAACGACAGCCTGGTTGCCGAAATTTCGGGAATGCAGCAGGGGAAATTGGCTTCGGAAAGCTATCCGATGAAAAGAATAAAAGAATAAAAGAATAATTGAAGCGTCTGGAGCTAATCCGGCTGTCCGCTTTATCTTTTGTTGCGCTGGGCTCCACAAAAGGATGCCGCTTCCATCCGGGCCAGATCCGTACTCAAACATCTCGTTTGTTTTTAAATATCGAAATCAATCCTTTGGTTTTAAAACGGTTGTGCAATATCGGAAACCCTATTTGCGTTTAAAAAACAGAAGGCGATCGGTTTGGTTTTTATAAAATGCTGTTCCGATACTTTGAAAACTATGCTAACCCTAAAACCAATTATCATGGCCGAATTGAACAACGACACTTCCGGCGGAACCTCAAAAAACAAAAAAATCCGAAGCCGCAAACTGACCTCAAAAGTAGACCTTACCGCAATGGTCGACCTGGCATTCCTGCTGATTACTTTCTTTATGCTCACTACCACTTTGAGCAAACCGAATTCAATGGATCTTTCGATGCCGGATAAAGTCGGCAAATCAACTCCGGTTGACGAAAACCGTACGCTGACCATACTTGTCGGCGATCACAACAAGACCAGGTGTTATATGGGCAAACAATCTGAAGATTCAAAAGAAATCGCTTTGGGCACGCGCGAATTGCGTAAGGAACTGGCCATCCGCAAAAAGGAAGTCCTCTCCTATTCAACGGCGAAAGGCCATCCTGAAAACGGGCTCATAGTACTCATCAAACCCGACAAGAAATCAAACTACGGGAATCTCGTAGATATTTTGGATGAAATGGCGATTTCCGACGTTCCAACTTATGCTATCGCCGATATCGAACCAAGGGAAACGGAATTGCTGCAGCACTTTCGCTAAAACTTCCTGTTAATCATAAAGTAAAAAGCCACCTTTTCATCGGTGGCTTTCTTTTTATATGCTATTTGGAATATCCATTTATACGTTCTTTTTCGGAATGTTCGCTAAAATCTCCAAAACAAATTTCCAATATTTCTGCGCCGAGGAAATACTCGCGCGTTCATCAGGCGAGTGTGCGCCGTGAATTGTCGGGCCAAACGAGATCATATCCATATCGGGATAATTCGTCCCTAAGATTCCGCATTCGAGTCCGGCGTGGCAGGCGACCACTTTTGGTTTTTCATTGTTCTGTTTTTCATAAATATGCACGAGCGTATCTAAAATCTCCGATTTCACATTCGGCGTCCAGCCTGGATAGGAACCCGATAAAACGACTTCACAACCAGTGAGTTCAAATGCCGAACGCAACGCATTGGCCAGATCAAACTTGGAGGTTTCTACTGACGAACGCGTAAGGCACCCGACCATAATCTCGCCGTCTTTAATAACGACACGTGCAATATTATTGGAGGTTTCCACTAAATCTTCCATATCAGCACTCATGCGATATACACCATTGTGCGCGGTATAAATGGCGCGGATAATACCTTCCTGAACGCCCAGATCCATAACCTTCACAGGCAAATCTGATTTGGTGATTTCTATGGTAAGGTTCGGTTCGGTCGTCTTGAATTCGGTCTTGATATCGCCGATGATTTCCTGCATATCAAAAACATAGGCTTCGTCATACATCTGTGCGATGATCACTTTGGCGACGCTTTCACGCGGAATCGCATTCCTGAGGCTTCCGCCATTGATTTCAGAAACCTGCAATCCGAAATTCTCAAAGGCATCAAACAACAACCGGTTCATGATCTTATTGGCGTTGCCCAATCCTTTGTGGATGTCCATTCCGGAATGCCCGCCGTTAAGGCCTTTGACAGTAATCGTATAACCAACAGAACCTTCCGGGATTTCCTCTTCATGGTAGCTTCTCGTTGCGGTTACATCTACGCCACCGGCACAGCCGATATCGATTTCATCGTCTTCTTCTGTGTCGAGATTGAGCAGGATATCGCCTCTCAGGATACCGCCTTTTAAGTTTAAGGCGCCCGTCATCCCGGTTTCTTCATCAATCGTGAATAACGCTTCGATGGCAGGATGCGGAATGTCTTTGGATTCTAAAATCGCCATGATGGTTGCGACTCCAAGCCCGTTGTCTGCGCCAAGCGTCGTCCCTTTGGCACGAACCCAGTCGCCGTCGACATACATATCGATGCCCTGCTTGTCGAAATCGAAAACGGTGTCGCTGTTTTTTTGGTGCACCATATCAAGATGGCCCTGCAGCACGATGGCTTTGCGGTTTTCCATTCCCGGGGTTGCTGGTTTGCGGATGATGACATTGCGGATCTCATCTTCAAAAGTCTCAAGTCCGAGGCTGTTTCCGAAGTTTTTCATGAATTCGATCACGCGTTCTTCCTTTTTCGACGGACGCGGAACGGCATTGAGGTCGGCGAATTTATTCCAAAGTGCTTTGGGTTCGAGGTTTCTTATTTCCTGGCTCATTTTTAAAGTTGCTGAGTTAAAAGTTACTGAGTTATTGAGACGCTGTCCCGAACCTTCGGGATGAAGCTGCACAAAGTTACAAAGTTTCAGCCTGTAAATAGGGAGTCGGAATAAATTTAAGCGATATGTTTTTCGAAGAGTTTTTTCGCGTCTTTTTTGGAGATGTTGCCGATGCATTCATTTTTGTGGATGCAGATTACCGGCGCTTGTTTGCACATGCCCTGGCATTCCATTTTTTTGATCCCGACAGTGCCTTTGAGGCCGGCTTCTTTCACGAGATCCTTGAAGCATTCTTTAACTTCACTGTTGTATTTACAGCATTTTTTTCCGTCGCAAAGCAGGATCACTTTCTCTTTTTTGTCTTTCTTTCCCATGGCATCCTTTTGTGTAAGTGTTTAGAAACAAATACGCTGCAATATTAATTCTTTTATTCTTATTTATTCTAAATAATCATTTAAAATTTAAAAAGTAATCAACAACAGTTACGGGATTTGGAAACAAAAGGTTTGTTAGTATCTTTACGGAAAAGAAGCTGTTGCATGATTTCTAAAAAAACGATACTTCCCATTCTGCTGCTGGTACAGATCATCCTTTTAAAGATACTTTCGTTGTTTCCCGAAGCGATTGAGCGGTTGTACAGTAATGGAATTTATATCGGAATTTCAAACTTTTCGAGAAGATTATTGGGCTCGATTCCGTTTTCTATAGGCGATATCATCTATTTTATTGCAATTTTTTTCATCCTCAGATGGCTTTGGAAACGGAGAAAAACCTGGAAACTGGAATGGCGCGGCAATGTTTTAAAAGTGCTCAGTTTCCTTTCCGTTTTTTATTTCCTGTTCCACCTGCTTTGGGCGGTGAATTACCATCGTGTGAAACTGGCCGATAAATTACAGCTCAACCAAGATTATACAGATGCCGACTTATTGGCCTTCACCAAAAAACTGATCGCCAAAACCAATGAGATCCACAGTAAGATTGTCGCAAATGACAGCATGAAAGTGACTTTTCCCTATTCGCAGGAACAGGTTTTCGACAAGAATCTGGAAGGCTATAAAAACCTCGCTAAAGTCTATCCGTATTTTGCGTATGAAAACCGGAGCGTCAAGAAATCACTGATCAGCCTGCCCTTGACATATATGGGATTTGCGGGTTACCTCAATCCGTTTACGAATGAAGCGCAGGTAAACGACAGGATCCCGATGTATAATTTCCCGACCACGACGACGCATGAAATGGCGCACCAGCTCGGTTATGCTTCCGAAAGCGAAGCGAATTTTATCGGTTATCTCGCTTCGGTGAAAAATGACGATCTGTATTTCCAGTATTCCGGCTATTCGTATGCGTTGAAGTATTGCCTGCGCAATTGGGCCATCCGCGATGAAGAAACGCTCTACAAATTGCTGCCAACTATTCATCGCGGAATATTAAAAAATTATGAGGAAGCCGAAAAATTCTGGGATAGTTATGAAACTTTTATCGAAACCGGGTTTAAGATTTTTTACGATAATTTCCTCAAATTCAACCAGCAGAAAGACGGACTCGACAGTTACAGCAAGTTTGTGGATCTGATGGTGAATTATTATAAGGTGGAGAAACTTTAGGAGCTATTTCCCGCTATTCACTTCAATCTTTTACGGCCTTCGCTGCGCTGCGGCCACAAAAGGATTTCCGTTTCTATCGGGGCTAGATTAACTTTTGCCTCGCCGCAAAAGTTACAAAAAGGCGGAGCGGCCCATTCAATTTGCTAAAAATCCCATTTGCAAGCTAAAAGAAAAGAACTCGCCTAAAGCTCAGACAGCTTTTCTTTTTTAACGCTTGCTTCATGTGATTTTCTTTAAGCAAATTGCCTGAACGCCGCACCAGTCAGGAAGTGATTATTTTATTTTTGGCTTGCGCGCTGCGCCAAAAATCTTTCTAAGAACGCATATTGTTAATTGGAAGATTATTTCCCAGGAACACTCGGCAACCTACTGGTTCTCGATGTCGACCCGAGCGAAGCGAACTGGCGAAGCAAATCAAAAGAACTCGTATTAAAAATACCTGATTGCCACAGGCAGTCCTCCTTTTAATTTCAAATGCTCAAACAGCTTTCGATTTTTTGCGCCATCTTCAAACTGCAGGTGCCCGCCTGCGCGATCAAAGCGCGATCTCACGAGGAACGTTTTGGCTAATTTGAACGTGGATTTCCCGCTTTGAAACATCGAACGCCCCGGAAAAAACCATTCTTTCAATTTACAGCAAACGTTCTTAGAAGGATTTTCGGCGCTGCATCAGCAAGCCGAAAATAAAATATTTAACTTTCATTGAGCGAAGCTAAGGCATCAAATAACAAACGTAAAAAACAACGAAGGTTTGAGTGGCAGCGTGCCTGGAGTTGAGCCTGCAAGGCGAACGGCTTGGTACGCGGAGCGAAAACCGAGGTAGTTTTTGAGTTTGGAATTTGCAAGCCTTGAATTTTTGCTTCTTTTGTTTCAAGACAAAAGAAGGCTAAATCTCGTCACTTGTAAAACTCGTAAAGCTTTTCTGTTTATACGGCCGGATAATCAATCTTCCTTCGCGGTCGAAACGGATGTAATTGTAAATCCAGTTGGTCAGCACGACGGCTTTATTCTTGAATCCGATGAGCGAAATCAGGTGGACAAACATCCAGACAAACCACGCGAAAACGCCATGGAAATGGTATTTGGGCAAATCGACGACGGCTTTGTTCCTGCCGATCGTGGCCATCGAACCGCGATCGTTGTATTCGAAGGGCTTCATTTTTTCGTTGCGGATTTTCCTGAGGATATTTTCACCCAACAATTTCCCCTGTTGCATCGCGGGCTGCGCAAGCATAGGATGGCCGAGCGGGAATTTTTCGGTTTCCATCAGCGCGATATCGCCGATGGCAAAAATATTGTCATAACCAGAAACCTGGTTGAAACGGTTCACTTTATACCGTTCGGTTTTCTCTACGAAAGAAGTTGCAGGCAAGCCGTCGGGTGTATTTCCCTGGACACCGGCGGTCCAGATGACGGTTGCGGTATCGAAAGTCACATCAGAATTGGTGGTGATAATGCGGCCGTCGTAACCGGTAACGCGAATATTTTTATTGACTTTCACGCCCAGATTTATCAGATATTTTTCGGCGGCGGCAGAAGATTGTTCGCTCATCGTATTGAGGATCCGGTCACCGCTTTGAATCAGGTTAATCTGCATTTTGGACGTGTCGAGGTCGGGATAATCTTTGTGCAGGATGGCATTTTTCATTTCGGCCAGCGCGCCTGCGAGCTCGACTCCGGTTGGGCCGCCGCCGACAAGACAGAAATTGATGAGCGAATCGCGTTCGGCGGGATCGGTCAACAGGATGGCCTGCTCGAAATTCTCGAGAATCAGGCTGCGGATGTTGAGCGATTGCGGAATGGTTTTCATTGACATCGAATTGCGCTCGATTTCTACATTGCCAAAAAAATTGGTTTTGGAACCCGTGGCCATAATGAGATAATCGTATTCGAGTTCACCGATGTCGCAGATGATTTTGTTATTTTTCGGGTCGAGTTCGGTAACCTGCCCGAGGCGGAAATAGAAATTCTTATATTCCTGCACGACTTTCCGGATCGGGTAGGCGATGGATCCCGCTTCGAGTCCGCCTGTGGCCACCTGATATAATAATGGCTGGAAAGTGTGGTAATTGTGCTTGTCGATGAGTACGATTTGCACAGGTTTGTTCTTCAGTTTTTTGGCGAGTGTGATTCCGGCGAAGCCGCCGCCGATGATGACGATTCTGGGAACGTTTGATTTTGGGATATTCATTTTTTGGGTGGCTTAGTGACTGAGTAGCTGAGTGTCTAAGTTACGAAGATTAAAGGTTTTGGTTTTATGAAAACTCTGATAAGTTTTATAAAGTGTTTTTCTGCTTTGATAAGAAGAAATAAATACAAGCCCGAACAGAAAGATGATTTCGCTGCCGCGGGCCTTCTTTTGTCTGGCAACAAAAGAAGCAAAAATGCCTGTGCTGATCGCTCGGCGACCTGCAATGTTTTCGATGGCTAAATCAAAAGAACTCGCCTGCGGCTCAGACAGCTTTTGATTTTACGCCATCTTCAAACAGCAGGTGTCCGCCTGCGCAATCTAAGCGCGACCTCACGAAGAACACATTGGTGAATTTGAACGTAAATCTTTCGCTTTGAAACTGCAAACGTCCCAGAGAAAACTACTTTTCCAATTAACGATTGACGTTCCTAGAAGAATTTTTGGCGCTGCGTCAGCAAGCCAAAAATAGAATAAATACTTCATGGTTGGTGCGGCGTTCAGGCAATTTGCGTTAAGAAAATCGCATGAAGCAAGCGTTAAAAAAGAAAAGTTGTTTGAGCGCAGCGAGTTCTTTTCTTTTAGATTGCAAATGGGATTTTTAGCAAATTGGATGGGCCGCTCCGCCTTTTTGTAACTTTTGCGGCGAGGCAAAAGTTAATAGCCCCGATAGAAACGGAAATCCTTTTGCAAAATGGATTGCCCGAAGCGCAAGCGAAGGGAAATCTATTTTGTCAAAAGATTGAAGTGGATAGCGGGAAAAAGCTCCTGACTATTCCGTTACTTTGTAACAAAATTCACCTTACCCACACTAATGCCAGTATGAATCCGGATTTGGAACAATCTTTTGTAAAGCAGCTGCGCGAGAACCAGAATATCATCCACAAGATTTGTAGGCTGTATACTTCGGGTGAGGATGCGCACAAGGACCTGTTCCAGGAAATCACGATTCAGCTTTGGAAAGCATTCCCGAAATTTCGCGGCGAAAGCAAATTTTCTACCTGGGCGTATCGTGTGGCGCTCAACACGGCGATTACGTTATATCGCAAAAGCACGCGGTCGGTGCAGACATCGTCTTTTGACACTTCGAACCATTTTATCAAGCAGGAAGATTACAATTACGAGGAAGAGGAGCAGATCAAACTCATGTATCAGGCGGTTTACCAGCTTAATGATATCGAGAAGGCATTGGTTTTTATGTATCTTGAAGACAAGGATTATGAGGAAATTTCGGAAACTTTGGGGATCAGCGAAGTGAATGCGAGGGTGAAAATGAGCAGGATCAAGACAAAATTGAAAAAAATATTAAATCCGTAAATATGGAAGAGTTGGATTTATTGAAAAAAGACTGGCAGAAGAAAACGAATGCCTTCGAGCAGGTTTCCGAAAAAGAAATCTACAAGATGACGCACAAGAATTCTTCGTCTATTGTAAAATGGCTGCTGATTATCAGCCTGGCGGAATTCTCGTTCTGGACGTTTATGACGGTATTCCTGAATGACGACAAATATCAGGTGAAACTGCACCGTTACGGACTTGAAGACTGCATGTTTTGGGTGAATGTGGTGAATTATGTAATCCTGATCGCCTTTATATTCTTCTTTTATAAGAATTACAGGACGATCTCGACGACCGATTCGACGCACCAGCTGATGCGGAACATCCTGCGCACGCGCAAAACGGTACAATACTACATCTGGTATAACCTGGCGATCGTGGCGATCAATATCATCCTTTCGATCCTGATGCTGTTTTACCACAACGACCAAATGAAATCAATGATGGAGAACGCGGCAAAAAATGGTCACAGGGAATTGTTTATGGTGATGTGCGGCGGGATTTCGATATTGTTTATCCTTGCGATTATCGGGACATTCTGGCTGTTCTATAAACTGCTTTACGGAATTTTACTCAGGAAATTGTTTGCAAATTATAAGGAATTGAAGAAAATTGATTTGTAGGATGTTGTCATTGCGGGGAACGAAGCAATCAGGAGCATTTTCCTGCTTTCGCCTTTATCTCTCCACTGCGTTACGAGGATATCGGCTCAATCAGGGCTAGGCATTATTCAAACCTGAAATTATAATTTACAAACTAATAGCCCCATTTTCTCAGGTTGTTCAGTTTTTCCTGCTCTTCGCGCTCTTCAGCCGGAATTACCTTCAGGAATGACGGATGCTGCTCGATCGCATATTCAACCTTTTCCACAATCGCTTCGATCGTGTCGTTTTCATAATCGATTTCCAACGGCTCCTTAACGATAAACGACTGGAGGATTCCTTTCTTTTTAAGCCGCAGCCCTTTCTTGTCGAACGAGCGGCGGAAACCGTCGATCACAATCGGCACCACAATGGGTTTATGTTGCTTGATAATATGCGCAGTCCCTTTGCGGACGGGTTTGAATGACTTGGTCGTGCCTTGCGGAAAAGTGATCACCCAGCCGTCTTCGAGTGCGATTTTGATATTTTCGGTATCGTTCGGGTTCACTTCGCGTTGCACGTCTTTTCCTTTAGCGCGCCAGGTTCTTTCTACGGTAATGGCACCGACATAGGCCAGGATTTTGGGCAGCAGCCCTTCGTTCATCGTTTCTTTGGCTGCGACATAATAGATATTGAGTTTCGGCTGCCACAGGTAGCCGATGTTCTTAATATTGTCTTCGCGCCCGCTGAGGCTGGCGTTGAACACATGGAACATCGCCACGACATCGGCAAAATAAGTCTGGTGGTTGGAGATGAAAAGTACGTTTTTATCCGGAAGCGCCCTGATGATTTCGGAGCCGTCAATCTGTAATTCGTTAAAACCCCTGTACCTTCTATGGGTTACGGCGCCAAAAATCCGGATCAACCATTTTTTTATAAAGAGTATGTGGCCAAAAGGATTCCTTTTGAATAATCCCATAATTGAGTTTTTTGAAAAACATGAACGGCAAATTTACGAAAAGATACTGCTTATAAAACCTTTTTGAGGGTTTCTTTGAGCTCGCTCATCATCATCGCCGTTGCGCCCCAAACCAGATGCTCGTTGATTTTGAAGGCGGGCACACTAATGGAAAGCGAGTAGGATGTCGGCATTTTCTCCAATACGACATTTGCATCGTCAAGGAAATGATCGAGCGGCAATTCGATCATACCGGCAACTTCCGCCGGGTCGGGTTTAAAAATCAATTCTTCATTGCTGTAGCCAAAAAATGGCGTAACCAAAAAATTGCTCGGCGGGATATAGACATTCGAAAACTGCCGGACCACCGTAATCTGGTTTGGAAAAATACCGATTTCCTCTTCCGTTTCCCGCAACGCCGTTTCAGTTAGCGACTCGTCATACGCTTCGACTTTTCCTCCTGGGAAAGCAATCTGTGACGAATGTACGCCCGGATAGGTGTTCCTGATGATTAAAGCCAGTTGTGTTTTTTCATTGCGCGGATAAAAAAGCATCATCACCGCGGCGAGCCTTGGATTTTTCGCTTCAAGGTCGAGCGTTTTCATAATTTCATTGCGTTCCGGAGGCGACATTTTGCGGTGCGCGATTTCAGCAGGAAGAATTTCCTTTTCAATTTTCGGAATGCTGTCAAGAAAATCCTGAAAATCCATAATCAAAGCTTATTTTTGTACACGGAAGTTTGTCGTCAGTTCGGGTTTTGCGTAACAAAGTGCAGCAAAAGTATCGAGAACTTAACGAATTTACGGAAATCCGCCAAGCTTTAAAAACAAATCGTCAAACTTCAGTATAAAGTCTTATATAAATGTACTCCAAACAGGAAAATCAGCGGCTGAAACAGGAATTTTGGGTGGCCTTTGCAGAAAAATACCCGCGCAAATGGGTTTTGTATGATACGAAAATCAAGGATTTTTCCTTTAAGTTTTTTGTCGACAATACGAAAGCGCAGGTGATGATTGACATTGAGCACCGCAATGAGGAGAAAAGACTGGCGTATTATGACAAGATTGTCGCCCTGAAAAATATCCTGCAAGAAGAATTTATTCCAAACCTGGTCTACCACAAAAACTTCACGCTCGAAAACGGAAAGACCATCAGCCGCATTTGGATCGAGAAAACGGGCATTACCGTGAGCAACCGCAGTTATTGGAATGAAATATTCGATTTTTTCAACGGGAAAATGAGTTCGCTCGAAATGTTCTATCTCGAATACGATGACTTTATTAAAGACATCGATTAATTCAAATCTTCACACATCTTCCGTTTTAAAGAATTTACAATTAAAATTAAGGGAATAATATAATTATTTTGGCGTGCCACCGTCGCGGAGCTTTCCGCAAAACCGGACTCGCTGTCGCGCTGTGCGCTGCACCCGGGGCCAAAGGCCGAACTGACCGGAGGTAATCTTTTATCCACTGCGTTCCATAAAAGGATTTTCGCTGCCATCGCTCACGCAGAACCACCCTGGAATATTTCATAAGGCCTGCGTCATTGCGGGCGCAGCGAAGCAATCTACTTCCTAACCTTTTTATAGCAATCAAATATTTTAGTCAAGTTCCGTTATATCTTTCCTTCGCCGAAGGAAACCCTTCCGTTCGCCGAAGGAAACGGCTTCCTTCGGCGAAGGTATTTTATCTGACAGTGCTGACAGGTTTTCTGATGAGGGCATAAACACCGCCCTGGAC